>Ga0073934_10005002_pt1 | contig 21221 bp, 11 predicted proteins | sample LarsenN4metaG_FD_76834 | JGI IMG/M metagenome (GOLD analysis project Ga0073934, IMG submission 76834) | Hot spring sediment bacterial and archeal communities from British Columbia, Canada, to study Microbial Dark Matter (Phase II) - Larsen... ...
CCACGCGATAAAAGACCTGCGCTGCGGCCCCGAGGTCCTCGTCCATGACACGGGCTGTGATGACCACCGGCTCGGTGGACCGCGGGACTGCGGGGGCATGCGTGACGTCCAGAATCAGCGGAGGGATATTTGTTGCCGCCGCCGAGTTGGGGCGGCCCGGGGTACCGCCCACTTCCACGCTGCTGGCCCAGTTTTGCCCCGAGTCATTGGGAAGAGCGGCCTGAATCAACTCCAGGGAACGGCCGAGTCCATCGGCTTCGCAGAGCCAGTCCCAGCCTTCGGGGTATTGCAGCGATCGTACACGAGTCGCCCAATCGCCCTCGTCGGCGTACTCAACGAGATCCACGCGCCCGCCGTCCGCATCCTCGAGTTCAATCGCGTCGTGGCTGTTTCGCAGTGTCCCCGTCCAATTGCCCACCACGTTGTTGACCGCAGGATGTGTCGCGCTGAAAACATTCGTGTCTGCGGCGACCACCAGCCGTTGACCCGCGTTCAGGACCAGCGAGGGAAAAGTGAACTCGATGCCGCGATTCAAACGCCAACCGGTGAGATTCACCGCCGCGCCACTGCGGTTGTGGATCTCAATCCACTCTTCGGCAGCGTTCTCGCTGGCCGGATGAAACATGATTTCGCTGATGACCACCCCGTCCTCCGCCGTCGTGGTGTCCACCACGCAGCTCCAGTTTGTGGCCACGAGAGGATGGCGTGCCGCCGACAGATCGCGAATGTTGCCAGCGGTTGACCATATTAATTGTGCAGGGCCGGCGGCCGCCGGGTCGAAATCGAACACATAGGGGCCGGCCATCGAGCCGGTGACACGGCGCGCGGGCTGGCCGTTCATGCGCAAGGCCAGGGGCGTGACCCCGCCCACCGGCTCGCTAAAGAGGACCGTCACCGTTGCCAATGATCGCACCGTGGCTCCCGGAGGCGGCGAGACCGAGGCCACGCGGGGAGGTTCAAGGTCCACCAGGGCATATTCCGCGCGTTCTTCCGAACGCTGACCGCTGAAGGCCCGCGGCGGGCTTTCCCGGTCCACGATGCCGTGGTCCATGGCCCAGGTCACCGTCACCAGACCCTCGGGCGGCTGCGAGAAGGCAAATTCGTAGGCCGCCTCCGAACCGGTGACGGAGTCACAGGGCCGCCCGTTGACCAGCAAGTCTGTTGCGTCAACGCCTGTGACAGGCTCGTCAAACGTGATCCTGATGGAGGTGAGATTGCTAACGGTTCCGGGTGGAGGATCAAATGCGGCCACGGTGGGATTGCTGGGCAGCATGACATAGACACTGGCCACAGCGGAGGTGGCCCGCATGCCTTCGTTGTCGGACGCAACGGCGGTGATCTGGTAAGTGCCCAGAGGGGGATTGGTCCATCCATACATGAACGGGGCATTTGTGAGGCGAGCGATCTCATTGGTGGCGTTGGCATAGAAAGTCACGCTGCGGATCGTGCCATCCGGATCCGAAGCGGTTGCGCTCAGCGGCACCACTGCCGGGCTGCCAAAGACGGATCCGCTGGGCGGGCTGGCCAGATGAACACTCGGCGGGCGATTGGAAGTCACGCCGGAGAGCGAGAGGTCAAAGCTGATGTCGGAGCTGCCGGAACTGTTCTGGTGAACCTCCACTGCCAGGATGTTCGTTCCAGGCACGAGAAAGGCGGGGTTAATCGCAAAGGGCCAGAAATTGGCCCCATCATCGGCCGCCGAGGTGCTGGCCAGGGTGCTGGCCAGAATCACGCCCGCCGGCATGTTGTCCCGCACGACCTCCGTGCCGTTGAGGTACACGACCGCGCCGTCGTCCCGTTTGAGTTGGAGCATGAGGGATCGGTAGGCCGCCGGGTTGTTGACCCGGAATTTGTGGCGGAAATAGAAAGTGATGGTCTGTTGTCCATTGGTTCCGTAGCGGTTCAACCAAGTGGCTTCGTCGTTCTCCGCCGGGCCGGAACTGAAACCGAGTTGGGCCGGCCCCTGGAGCCAGAACGAGTCGTCGTAATTCAAGGCCCGCCAGGCTGCGCCCTGGTCGGAACCGTCGTCCAGATAGCGCCAGACGGCTCCGTTGGTTACCAGCACCGGAGGTTCCGCGCCGCTGGCGAATACAATGGTCACAGGGGCCGAAGTGCCGCGTCCGCCCTGTTGGTCCGTGGCCACCGCCACCAGGTTCGTCGAGCCCAGGGTTCGGCCCGGCCACACGATCGAGTAAGGGCTGGTGCTGTCCTGCCCGATGCGGAAGTTTCCCGCGAAGAATTCCACGTTGGTGACCGTGCCGTCGGGATCGGCAGCCTCGGCGGCAATGAGGATGTTGGTGGGAGCGCCATTCGTGGGGAGCACGAAAATCGCGCCGGCGGGGGGAGCGGTGAGGCTGATCAGGGGCGGCAAATTCCCCAGGATGCGAATGTCCACCACCGCCGAGGTTCCCCGCATGCCCGCACCGTCCACCGCTACGGCGTAGAGCGAACGCCAGCCGATGGGGGGATTGGTCCACACCGTCTGGTAGGGCGGGGCGGAGATGGTGGCCAGCCGGTTCGACCCTCCATAAAACTCCACCGCCACGATTTCGTTATTGTCCGGGTCGGTGGCGCCAGCCTGAATCAACACGTTTGTTGGCGATTCGAAGGCGCTGTGGTTGGTGGGGGAGAGGATCGCCACGGTGGGCGCTGCATTGTTGGTCACCGAAATGTGCGCCACCGCGGAGGTTGCCGACAGGCCATAGGTGTCAATCGCCACCGCGGTGAGGTGGTAGGCGCCGAGGGCCACATCACGCCAGGTGAACAGATAGGGGGCGCTGGCGCTTTCTCCGATTAGCACGGCCCCCGCGTAGAACTCCACGCGGCTGATGCCATTGCTGTCCATGGCCTGCGCCTCCAGGAGAATCGTCGCCGGGGCGGGAAAGCCACTGGCATCCTGCGGTTGCACCAGCGCGACTATCGGCGGTGTATTGAGAATGACGTGGATGTCCGACACCCGGTTGGTGGCCGAAGCGCCAAGATTGTCCGTGGCCACGATTTCGATCGTGTAGTCGCCCGCCGGCACGTCGGTCCAGGGATAGGTGTCCTCGGCGTTGTCAATGCGCCCCGTGAGCCGGTGGATCAGAACGCCATTGGCAAAGAGCATGAGGTTGGTGGTGACGCCGTCGTACTCATAAGCAAAGTAGCGGATGGGAATTGTCGCCGGCTCGGTGAAGACGGCGCCAGGAGCCGGGTTTTCGATGGCCAGGTAGGGGGGATAGTTTCCCGTTACCGTCACGTGGACGGGCGCGCTCGTTGCCCGCAGGCCGAACCCGTCCTGCGCCACGGCCACGATGGCATAGACGGCTTGCGTGGGGTACCAGGTGTAACGGTATGGCGCGGCGGTGGCGTTGCCCAACCATTGCCCATTGAGATAATACTCGACGCGGGCAATGCCGTATGCATCTGTCGCATCCGCGGTGAGGTTGACCATCAAAGGATTGTTCAAGTCATTGGTGATGGCGAAGGCACTGCCGTTGGTCGGAAAGGTGATGGCCACGGTGGGGGGCACGTTGCTGAGGCCGCCCAGGGAAACGCCGGCCAACCCGAGATCAAAGCTGACATCCGAGCTTGTGGAGTTGTTTTGGTGCACTTCGACGGCGACCACGTTCGTTCCCTCGCGCAGCAACGCGGGGTCCGCTGTGAAGGGGTGGAAGTTCGCGCCATCATCCGACGGCGACCCGCTGGCGTAGGTGCTGTAGACGATCGTGCCGCCGGGCATGTTGTTGCGGGTGACCTCGGTGCCATTCAGGTAAACGACAGCGCCATCGTCCCGTTTGAGTTGCCCGTTCAGTTCCACAAAGTCCGCCGCGTTGCTCACCACAAACGCGTGTCGGAAGTAATACGTGATCACCTGCCCTCCACCCGCGGCGTAACGGCGAATCACGGTGGCTTCCGGGCGGCCATCCGCCGCGTCCCCGAAACCCAGTTCTGCGACGCCGTTGGGCCAAAGCGAGTCGTCAAAGATCCGCTCGCGCCAGGTCGTGCCGAGATTGACGCCGTCATCGCGATAGCGCCAATTGGCGCCAATCGGAATGAGGGTGGTGGTCGCTGACGGCCTCACCGTGATCACCACGGGCGTGGAGGTGCTCATCACGCCGGAGTCATCCGTCGCCCGGGCAGTCAGGGTCACCGCTCCCACCGGCGGGTTGGTCCACCTGAAATCCAACCAGCTCTGATTCGTGGAGCGGAGGACCTGCCCGTTGACCAGGACGGTTAGATTCGTGATCCAGCCGTCCTGGTCGCCGCCGTAAGCGTACACGTCAATGGAATCGCTCTGCAGAAACGTCTGCCCGTCGCTTGGCGTCCACAGGTAGGCGTAGGGCGCGTAGTTTCCGGTGACGGTGATTGTCACCGGCGCTGAAGTGCCGCGCGCCCCGTAGATATCCACCGCCACGGCGCGCAGGGTGTAGGTGCCGCGGATCACGCCGTACCAATTGTAAGTGTAAGGGCTGACGGCGGCGGTTCCCAGGAGGTTTGTGCCGCTCAAGAACTCCAGATGGTCAATCCCGTCGGTATCGGAGGCCGTGGCCTGCAGGGTGAGATTGACGGGCACGGTGAAGGCGGCGCCGTTGGTGGGGGCGATCAGTTGCGCCACAGGCGTCGAATTGAAAATGACATTGACCCGCGCGACCGCCGAGGTGCTTCGCAAGCCTGTGTTGTCCGTTGCCACCGCGTAGAGTTCGTGGTCTCCCATGCTGGCGTTGGGCCAAATGCCCACATAGGGCAGGGTCCGGTCTGTGGCCACCGGCGCGCCATCTACGTAGAACGTGACGTTGGCGATGCCTCCGTAGTCATCATAAGCGTGCGCGGTGATCGGAACATCCCCGGAACGGACTGTGGCGCCGTGCATCGGATTCACCAGCGCCACAAAGGGCGGCACGTTGTTGCTCGGCGAGGGGGGGCCGTAGAGGTTCAGGGTAATGTTGCCCTCCGCGCTCCCGTAACCCGCCGCCACGATCCGGTAGGTGGTTCCGAGGCTGGCGTTGAATGTCACCCGGCTCCATAGTCCAAAGGTTGAATCGTCGTTTGAGGCAACCAGGGAGATGGTTTGCAGTGAGTTGCCGGTGTAAACGGCCAGGACGGTGTCCAGCGTGCCGCTGCTGTTGGGATAGTAGCTGTTGGTCAGGTTGATCTCCGTCTGGCCCGTTCCCTGGGCCGTCCATAAATACCAGATGGACTTGGTGCCCTGGGAATAGTAATGCGTCGGTTCACCCGGCTCCTGTGTCGCTCCGATGTTGTTGCCTTCGGCGACGACGTAACGTCCCCGCAGCACGGTGGCGTTGGCGAAATTGTCATTGACCGGCGCGGCCATGGTGGACACCCCCCCCACCAGTAAACCGAGCGCCAAACAAAGCGTCGCGTTGCGGCAGACTGTTTCGCTCCACCAGCTCCTGGGCCCAAGTGTTCGGTTTCGGGAAGCAACAAAGCCGGTTGCGCTGATCATGGGATTGCTCATGGTACACGTTAGACCAAAAACTCATCATCGGCCATTCGTCGTCCGGGCTGCTGCACTGTGACCCCCAACTCCCGCGTTGATTGTGCGTTTCGTGGCTGCGCAGACCCCATGAGATATGACACCCGCGAGCAGCATTTCATTAGAACAATTGGATCGAGGCCTGCAAACGCTGACGACTGGCCGTTCGGTGACAAGTATCTACACCGTGGCAGGAACTCCAATTACAAAAACCCGAAAATTTTTTCGAGGGGTGCAGGAAGGCCAGGGGCTGTGGGAAGAAATTTGCTCGGAGGCAATAGTCTTGCGTCTCCGAGCACTAGCCGGCGTCTGGTTGGATCCGCAACTGGTGAGGAGCTTGCCCCTGAGCCAATTTCCTCTTACTGCCCTGCGGGACGGCTTTCGGGTGGTGAGCTTGCTTCAAGCTCAGCGCCCTGGGGATGCAACCCCAGGTCTTGGAGGAGCTGCAAGTCCTTTTCAACGGGGACATTGGTCGTGGTCAGGTAGTTGCCCACCATCAGGGCGCTTGCTCCCGCCATGAACATCATGCTCTGGGCGTCGCGCAAGTTCACCGCCCGTCCGCCAGCGAGCATGATCTCCTGCCGGGGGAGGACAAACCGAAAACACGCCACATTCTTGAGAATCTCCATTGGTGTCATGGGCGGGGTTTTCTCGAAGGGCGTGCCGGGGATCGGATTCAAAATGTTGATGGGCACGAAATCAGGATTCACCTCCCGCAGGGCCAGGGCCAGATCGCACCGATCTTCCACTGTCTCCCCCATCCCTAGAATCCCACCACAGCACAGGCGAATGCCGGCCCGGCGGAGGTAACCGAGTGTCTCCAACCGATCCTCATAGCTGTGCGTCGAGCATTGCATGGGAAAATAGCGCCGGGATGTCTCGAGGTTGTGATTGTAACACGCGCACCCGGCTTCCCGGAGGCGATCCGCCACCCGTTGGCTCTTGATCAGACCCAGCGACGCATCAGCGCGCACCCCCGGCACCCGTTGGATTTCCCGCAACCGCTCGCAGACCTCGTCCAACACCGGGCCCTCCTGCAAGCCTTTCCAGGCGGCGACCAGACCCAGCCCGGTCACTCCCTGGCGCCGCGCCTCCTGCGCCGCGTTGACCACCGCCGCCCCGTCCAGCAGCCCGCTCCGTGGCGCCCCGGTTTCATAGAACGCGGATTGCGCGCAGAACTTGCAGTTCTCCGGGCAACCGCCGGCTTTGACATTGACGATCGAGCATAGATGCACCTCGCTTCCCTGGAAATGCTCCCGGATGCGGTTCGCCCACGCCAACAAATCCACGATGTCCGCGGGGTTTTCCTGAGTGAACAACCAGAGGGCTTCCTCGCGGTTGATCTCTCCGCCTCCCAACACGCGCTCGCCGAGTGCCGCAATCCGCCGTCGTCCTGTTGCGTCAACCTGTGACGTTTGCATGGTTGACACCATAAGGCCGTCGTCATGAAGTGCAAGCGCAGATGCAACGCCGCGCCGGAGCACAAGAAACCGTTGCGTAAACCTTGGACCCTGCCATAGAGTTTTTTCATGGTTCCTGACGGATCCCCGTGGACGGCTGATTCCGCAAACCGGGCGGGCGTTGAGCGGTATGCGCGCGCGTATCGTTATATGCTGCAGGCGAGGCTTCTGGACGAAAAACTCGCCAGCCTTTACCGGGCGGGCAAGATTCATGGCGGCGTCTTTCTCGGGCGAGGCCAGGAGGCGCTCAGTGTCTCCATCGGCCTTTCGTTGCGGCGGACCGATGTGTTTGCGCCGCTGATCCGGGATCTCGCCGGCCGCCTGGCTTTTGGAGAGACTCCCCTGGATGCCGCGCGCACGGCACTGGGCTCCGCCTTGGGGCCCATGCGAGGCCGCGATGGCAATGTGCACCGGGGCGTGCCGCGCAGGGGACTGCTGCCCATGATCAGCCATCTGGGGGCGATGATCGCGGTGGTCAACGGAGTCCTCTTCGCCCGGCGCATGAAGGGGGTCCTCGATTCCGTGGGAGTGGCCAGCATTGGCGATGGCGCCACATCTACCGGTTCCTTCCACGAAGCCCTGAACCAGGCGGCTGTCGAGCGCCTGCCGCTGGTTCTGGTTATCGCAAACAATCAATACGCCTACTCCACCCCCAACGAACGGCAGTTTGCCTGCGCTGCTCTCGTGGACAAAGCCCCCGGTTATGGCGTGCGAGGCTGGTCAGTGGACGGCACGGACCTCGCGGCCTGCCTGCACGTGCTTGGCGAGGCGGTGGCCCGCGCGCGCGGTGGCGAAGGGCCTCAATTGGTGGAGGCCCGGCTGCTGAGACTTTGCGGCCATGGTGAACACGACGACGCCTCCTATGTGGACCCACGCCTCAAAGCGTCGCCACTTGGCCGGGACTGCCTGGAGGTGGCCCGGCAATGGCTGTGGGATAAAGAACCAGGGATGCGAGAACGTTTGGAACAATGGCGGGCCGAGGCACAACAAGCGGTGGAGGACGCTGTGGCTCAAGCGCAACGGGAGGCCGGTCCCGATCCCTATAAAGAAGAGTGGTGTGCCCTGGCTTCCCGGGAGGTTGCTGAACCGTTCACCCACTGAGGCAGCGCGAGTGCAGTAGCTTATGAGCGTCACCTACCTGGAAGCAATTCGCGAGGCGCAGGCGCGGGCGCTGGCAGAGGACCACCGCGTCTTCATTTATGGTCAGGATGTTGGCAAGTTTGGGGGCGCCTTCAAAGCGACCAAGAACCTGGCCGAAGAGTTTCCGGGGCGCGTGATTGACGCTCCGATCAGCGAAGACGCGATCATCGGGTTGGCCGTCGGCGCCGCGATTGAAGGTCTGCGGCCGATCATCGAAATGCAGTTTGCCGATTTCTCCACGGTGGCCTTCAACCAAATTGTGAACCAGGCGGCCACTCTCTATTGGCGGACCGGAGTGCCATGCCCGATTACTGTCCGACTCCCCTTTGGCGGCACTTCGGGCAGTGGTCCTTTCCACAGTCAGTGCCTCGAGGCAATTTACGCCCACTACCCCGGCCTGATCGTCATGACACCGGCCACAGTGGAGGATGCTTATAGCATGCTTCTGGCCGCTGTCGCCCTCGACGACCCCGTCATTTTTTGCGAACATAAGCTGCTTTACTACCACCTGAAGGCCGATGCCCTCCCCAGCGAAGCGCTTCCGGTCGGCAAAGCCGCTCTGACCCGGGAAGGCCGGGACCTGACGATTGTTGCTTATAGCGCCATGGTGCACGAGGCTCTGGCTGTGGCGGAGCAACTCTCCGGCGAGGGTGTCGAAGTCGAGGTGGTGGATCTGCGCACCATCAAGCCGATTGACACCGACACCGTGGTGGCTTCGGTGGCCCGCACGGGCCGACTACTGGTGGTGGGAGAATCATGGCCCTGGGGCGGAGTGACCGCCGAAGTTGTGGCGCGTGTTTCCGAGGAGGCTTTCAATTTGCTTGATGCCCCGCCCATGAGGCTTAACGCCAAAGATACGCCCATCCCGTTCCACCCCAGTCTCTGGAAAGCGCATCGCCCGACCACTGAATCCATCGGGGCTGCCGCCCGCAAGCTGCTTCGACTTTGAACCCCTGATTCTATGCCTCTTGTTCCCATCATCATGCCGCAACTGGGCGAGTCCATCGCCGAGGCGGTGGTTGTCCAGTTTCGTGTGAACCCCGGTGCGGCGGTGCGCGCCGATCAGGACGTCCTCGAAGTTGAAACCAACAAGGCTGTGATGAACGTCTCCAGCCCGTGCTCGGGCGTTCTGGTGCGTTGGGAGGTCCAGACTGGCGTCAGCTACCCCGTGGGTGCGGTGTTGGGTTACCTGGAAGCGACCGACGAGGAGGCCGCGCGCATCGGCGCGGGGAGCCATTTTGAGCCGACGTCGCCACCTCCTCCGCATTCGGAGCCTTCCACGCCTTCCACGCCTGTCAAGACCGTCCAGCCAACGGTTCGCGGGCTGCCGGTTCCGGCTCATCTGGCCGGTGCCAGTTATATGTCGCCGCGGATGAAGGCCCGCATGAATGAACTCGGCCTTCACGCCGCCGATCTCGCCGGCATCCCCGGCAGCGGCTCCGGCGGGCGGGTTACGGTGGAGGATTTCGAACGGTTCATTGCTCAGCTCGAGAAGAACAAGCTCACCCAGGCCTCTCCAATGCGCGTGGCGGTCGCCGACGCGATGCGTCGAAGCTGGACACGCCCTCTGGCCACGGTCGGCCTCACCGCTGTGTTGGACCCTTTGCTTGCCCACCGCAAAACGTGCGAACCACGCCCCGGCCCTGCTCTTTATGCCCTTCGAGCCCTGGCCATAGCCCTGGCAGAGAATAGCGCCCCCGCTGGACGGTTGATTGGCAACAAAATCGTCCACCCGCCGGCCATTGACATTGGCTTTGCGGTCGAGGCCGAAGAAGGCGTGTTGGTGCCGGTCCTGCGGGCGGCGGAGAAGCGCCCCTTGCGCGCCCTGGTCAAGCCCTATAACGAACTGGTGGAACTGGCCCGCCAGCGTCGCCTGCCTGCCGAAGCCACGGGCGGCTCCATTGCCACCGTGACCAACTTTGGCACCTTCGGCCTCATCTGGGCCACCCCCATCCCACTGCCCGAACAGACCCTTGTGCTTGGATTGGGCGCAGGGCGCCGCGTGCCCGCCTGGGACGAGGCCACGCAACAATTCCGTCCCGTGACTGAAGCAAACCTGACGCTCAGCTTTGACCATCGGGTTCTCGATGGCGGAGCGGCGGGCCGCCTGCTCAGCCGCGTTGCCAGCCTGATGGCCACACCCGAGGCACTGTAATGCCAGTCATGAAGCAATCTATTGTGACCCTCGACATGGAGGGCGTATTGACCCCTGAAATCTGGATCGCTGTGGCTCAGGCTACCGGCATCGCCGAACTTCGCCGCACCACCCGCGATGAGCCCGATTACGATAAACTCATGCTGTATCGCATCGGGCTTCTGAACCGTCACGGCATTACCCTGTCGCGCATCCAGCAAATCATCGGTGCACTTCGGCCCCTCGAAGGCGCGGTGGATTTCCTCGACCGCCTTCGGGCCATTTCGCAGGTCATCATCCTCTCAGACACTTTCGAACAATTCGCTTCGCCGTTGCTCCGGCAATTGGGCTGGCCCACCCTTTTTTGCAACCGCCTGGTGGTCGAGGATGACCGCATCACCAGCTATCGGTTGCGCATTGCCAACCAGAAGCTCCGTTCGGTTGAAGCGCTCCAGCAACTCAACTACCGCGTTATTGCCGCGGGCGACTCCTACAATGACACAGCGATGCTTCTGGCCGCGGACGCCGGGTTTCTCTTTCGCGCCCCTCCCAACGTGCGCCAGGAGTTTCCTCAATTCAAAGCCGTGGATGACTACAACGACCTCCTGGCCTTGATCCAGGCCTCGCTTTGATGTCCAGCGCGTCCGCACCTCACGTCGGTTGCGTCGGCGACGCCAGGTCGCTCAGTGTGCCTTGTTATGCCCGGGCTCCGAGCGCAATGGCGTGCGCTTTCACCGCCGTCGCCGCCTGGCCAGGGTTGAAGGTGAACCAGTCCTGGGGCCGTCTGCTAACAGCTCACTCCATGCTCATGAAACCATTTGACCCCCTCCCAAGGGGCTCCTAGGTTTCTGCGAGTCTCGGCCAGCGGCCCGGCCGCTCTCGAGCGATCATAACTATGCGACACACGATTTCTGTTCTGGTCGAAAACAAGTTCGGCGTGCTGACCCGTATTGCGGGCATGTTCAGCGGACGGGGATATAACATTGACACGCTTAATGTCGCCCCCACTCACGACCCCAGCGCCTCCCGTATGACCATCGTGACCCGCGGCGATGACGCCACCCTCGAGCAAATCGTCAAACAACTCAACAAACTCCCTGACGTCCTCAAAGTTCAGGACTTCCGGGATGGAGAGTACGTGGACCGTGAATTGGTGTTGGTGAAAGTGTCCGTGGACTCGAGGACCCGCGCTGAGGTCATGCAGATTACGGACATCTTCCGCGCGAAAATCGTGGACGTGCAGCCCAAGAGCCTCACCGTGGAGATCACAGGGGCAGAAAGCAAAGTGGAGGCTTTCCTTGACCTGATGAAGCCCTTTGGCATCACCGATATCACGCGCACAGGAAAGGTGGCGATGCCAAGGAAGTAGGGGCGGATTTCTATTTTCGCCCGGCCGCCAGTAGAACGGGACAGCGTTGGGCTGGCAAAGGCAATGCCCACCTCAGTGGCGATGGGCCGCTGCATCGTGCGGGTCGGGGCAAGTTTGGCGGCTTTCCCGTTTGCACCTGGCTGCTTGACCGTCTCACTGCTGTTTCAATTCCCGAAGTCACAATAGAGCTGCAGAATAAGTCCTCCTATCCGGTTCCACTCCGAAGGTGAGCAAGCAGTGGCACTGCATTCTCACAACATTTATCCCGGCGGAGTACAAGTTATGCCTTCTTCGTCACCAGGTAACGCCGGCGAACCGCTTCAATCGCCACCATCCCCAGCCCCAAGAGGGCGAGCGTCGCTCCACCATCCGCCACTCCCGGGGTACGGGTGGGAACCCACAGAGAGAGGTCTGACCAGCTTCCGAGCCTTCCTCCTTGGAAATTAAGGGTATAGGTGTCGTTCACATAAGCATCCTCAGGGATGTAAAAGTAAACGCCTGTTTGAGAGTTGTCCCCGAAGCGCAACATCAAATAGCGAGCCGCTACACCGGACAGCGTGATCCTAATATTGTTACGGCGGTCGCGCACCACACTCACGCCGGGGAGCTCATCCCCAGAGCCACTTGTCTCAGTCAGGTAGTCGAATTGAGGGTTGGTACCATCGAGGACATCCGGTAAGCCCTGCGTCAGGTGATTATTCCAAGCGTCAATGATGGCCTGCAGGCGCGGATTGTCGGCCGGTGCATTCACCGGATGATTCGGTAACGCCCTCGCCAGGTAAGTGTGTTGCCCAGGGTTAACAACCCAACTTCCTGGAAAGGAGAAGCTCTCCGCCGCGACGTTCTGGTTGATTACGATGCATGCGACCGCCGTCAGCATGGTGCTCACGATGCTCTTTTTCATGGTCTTACGATTTTGTTTGATATTGATTTTTTTACGACGATATAACTCAGCCCAACCCGACCGTACATACTGCAGGCCGTTCAGCAGACTTCATAATCAGCGAATTCCGTGCCAACTTTCAGCATGTTCGGACTAAGGTTGTTATTCATTGTTCTGCAATACATTATGATGACGTCTGCATGGAGAGCGCTTTGGGAACCGTAAACAATACCGACACAAAAAAGTTACCTTCTGGGGGGATCTAAACAATTCTGATATATAACCTATTGTGCATGAACTGGAAGCAATGCTGGCTCTCCGGTTTCAGCACTGTAAGGCATACCTAACACCTACCTAGTAAATATACCTATTAAGAAAGGGTCGGAGGCAGAGTTCGAAGGCACATCACATTAGACCCACAGGATCAATATCCACAGTCAGTCGGATGTCCTCAGGCAAAGGGAGATTCGCAGTGATCTGACTAAGCAAATTAGCCAGGATCATCATTTGTTTGGTTCGCAGGATGATTTGAAAACGATAATACGTTTCCGCTCGTGCCAATGGAGCAGGAGCCGGCCCCGAGATGATCAGGTCTTTGAGGAGTTCTTGCCTTTTTTTGCCCTCCGGTGCTTCATCAGTTTTGTGGTGAATCTGTGCTTCGATTTGATTCCGAACGAAACCGGCGCTGAAGCTGACCTTATCTTCGTTTCTACCCTTGAGGGTCAGCAGGGCCAACCGGGAGAAAGGGGGATAACGTAATTGCTGCCGGAATTCCATTTCCTGTTCGCAAAATCCCCTGAAGTCATGGCGCCGAGCGTATTGGATTGCCGGGTGAAAGGGAGTGAATGTCTGCACATAAACCTCGCCTTCGACTTCGCCCCGACCGGCCCTGCCCGACACTTGTGTGAGCAGTTGGAAGGTGCGTTCACCGGCCCGGAAGTCGGGCAAATGTAACCCCAGGTCGGCATTGACGATACCAACCAGGGTGACTCTGGGGAAATGCAAGCCTTTGGCGATCATCTGAGTTCCAACAAGGATGTCGAGTTTCCCGGCCCGGAAATCCCCGAGGATGCGACGATAATCTTCTTTGCGCTGGAGCGCATCGGAGTCCATGCGCTTGATTCGTGCCTGGGGAAAGAGTCTGCTGAGCACATCCTCGACTTTTTGTGTGCCGAGCCCGGCAAAGCGGATGGCTGGGTTGGCGCAGCCGTCAGCGGGACAAACGGCGGGGGCAGAAGCCGAGTGGCCGCAAATGTGGCAGAGGAGCAGTTGCTGATGGCGGTGATACGTGAGAGCGACGCTGCAGTTGGGGCATTCCGCGACAAAACCACAGTGGGGGCACTGGAGTGAGGTGGAGTAGCCGCGGCGGTTTAAGAAGAGGATGGCCTGTTCCCCGCGTTCGAGCCGCTGACGAATGGCCTCCTGCAATTGCCGGGAAAAAACCGGGGGGCCTTTCTCGAGGCGTGCGGCCTGACGCATATCCACAACCCGCACTATCGGAAGCTTCTTGTTGTCCGCGCGGGTCGGCATTTCCAGCAGGGTGTACTTGCCGCGCTGGGCGTTGTAGTAGCTTTCGAGGGAGGGCGTCGCTGATCCAAGCACCACCACCGCCTTCTCCATGGCACCGCGTACCACCGCCACATCGCGGGCGTTGTAGCGAGGAGCTTCCTCCTGCTTGTAGGAATGTTCGTGTTCCTCGTCCACAATGATGAGGCCCAGCGGATCCACAGGGGCAAAGATGGCCGATCGCGCTCCGATGGCAATCCGGGCACGGCCCTGACGAATCTTATGCCACTCGTCGTGACGCTCCCCGGCGGAGAGATGGCTGTGCAGAACCGCCACCAGGGTTTGGAGGGGGCCTGAACTGAAGCGGGCTTTGAAGCGTTCAACGGTCTGGGGAGTCAGGGAGATCTCCGGCACCAACACGATGGCCCCCTTGCCCTGGCTTAGGGTGTGCGCAATGGCCTGGAGATATACTTCCGTTTTGCCGCTGCCCGTAACTCCATGGAGAAGGAACACTCGTGCGCCGGGCGTCGTGGCATCCGCTTCGGTATCCCCCCCGCCAGGGTGTTCCTCGGATGACGTGGCGTCAGGAACGTTTCCCGCCGCCGACGGCGGAGTTGTTTTCTTTGTCGTCAGAGGGCTGGGTTTCCCGGTGGCGAAGCCTGTGCCTTTGTGGACGGTTTGGGGCCACTCGCCCGCCTGGTCTATGGCGGTGACAATTGCGTCGAGGGCTCTGGCCTGGTCCAGATTCAGGTCAAGGTGCTTTGTCGGCAGGATTTGCTCATGCGCATAAGGGTCTCTTTCCGAAACCTCCGGGGCAATCATCACCAGACCCTTTTCTTCGAGTCGTCGGACGGTTTCAGAGGTGCAATGGCACAATTGCACGAGGCGTTGCAAGGGCAGTTGCCGCCACTCCTCGACAACATTCCAGACCTCGGTTTGTCGTTTCGTCAGTTTGGGCAAAGAGCCGCTGGGGGTGAGGGCCCTGACAACCAATTGCTCTCGCCAACCTGCAGACTCAGCCCGCACCGAGTCGGGAAGCACGCTGCGCAGGGCGACCTCGGGCGCGCAGCAATAATACGCGGCGATCCATCGCGCGAGCCGCAGGACTTTGGGAGTAACCAGGCTTTGCCGTCCCACGATCTTCAGAACGGAACGCAGGTTCGGCTGCGCGCTCTCCGACTCTTTGAGTACCGCCGTGACCACGCCCAGCACCTGCCGTGGACCAAAGGGGACTTTAACACGGCTGCCGACCTGGATCTGCCCGGCCAGGTCGGGTGGAACGGCGTAGTCGAACTCCTTGCGCAGGGCAATTTCCAATGTCACTCGAGCAACCACAGAGAACCATCAAAACGAAAAAGGACTGGGGAGAAAAGCCGCAATTGCACCAGCCTCGCAAGCCGGCAGTGTCTGTCAGTTGGGAGGCAAAGGGGAGGCCAGGACTGACGAGGTTCGACGTGGAACAACGGCCAGGCGTTCCATCGGTTGCGGGAGGTCGGGATGCGGGCCATGAGCTGTCGCCGGCGGGACCATCTTCGGATGGCGGCGGAGGTTGCTGCTCCTCTCCAGGCGTGTATGGCGATATTGAATGCGGACTTTCCCGCTTTTCTCGACGGCGCCTGGAATGGCCTGGGCCGGAGATGCAAGGTGACCTTCTCCTGGCTTTGAGGCGCTGTTACCGGGCCGATAGCGAGGCTGCTCCGTGGGTGAAAACCGTGGCCGGAGCGGGGCCAACACCACCGGCCAGGGCCCGACGGCATGGGGGCTGGATCAAGAGCCTGTCTTTCCGGCGCAGGGAGACCAGGAAGACCAGCCGTTTTCGCAGCCAGCTCGCCGGCGTGTTTTTCTTTCCAGTTGTCGAAACGCCTTCGCCTCGTACAATCACATCTATCCGGCCATAGGTCCGCCGGGCTTGGGTGTGGTCATTGAGCGGCCGATATATCACCGAATATATGCTCTGTTGTGTTTGCAAGCAGAAGGAAGCCACTGTGCATCTGACTCAGATTGTGGGGGAAAAGATGCAAAAAGTGGACTTGTGTGAGGAGTGCGCCAAGGAGAAGGGCGTGAACGACCCGACCGGATTCTCGCTTGCCGACCTGTTGATGGGCCTGGGGGCTTCTCAGGAAATGGCCGACGCTGCCGGCTCTGCCGAGGCCCGGTGCCCTGCTTGTGGCTTTACCCAGGCGGATTTCAAGAAGGCCGGGCGCCTTGGCTGCGCTGAGTGTTACCAGGCGTTCGCGGACGGGCTCGAGGGCCTGCTCAAAACCATGCACAAGGATGTGCGCCATCGCGGCAAAGTTCCTCAAGCCCTGCGGGGATCGCAGGATGCACGCGACCGCCTGGCCTCGTTGCAGAAGAGACTGGCTCGCGCTGTGGCGGATGAAGACTACGAAATGGCTGCCCAGCTCCGTGACGAAATCAAGGCTCTGAAAGAACGCCAGTCCGAATCCGCTGCATGAACATCTACGATTTTCTTCTCTCGCCCTCCGAAACCGCCCGCCGGGAGGGGCCCAACAAGACGATTGTCCTTTCCAGCAGGGTTCGTCTTGCGCGCAATCTCAAAGGTCTCCCGTTTCCGGGATGGGCCAGGAAGGCGGACCGGTTGCGCACCCTCGAGGTCGTGCGGCCCGCCGTAGAGTCGCTGCCCCAGATGGTCGCCTGTTTCTCCGAGTCCATGGACAACCTGGGCGCGTTGGACAAACAGATCATGGTCGAACGCCATCTCGTCAGCCGCGAGCACGCGGCCAAGGGGGCGGGCAGCGGGGTGGTCCTCAGCAAAGACGAAACCCTTTGTGTCATGATTAACGAGGAGGACCATCTGCGAATGCAGTCCCTCCTGCCCGGCCTTCAGATCCGCCAGGCCTGGAAGGCGATTGACGAGGTGGACACGCGCCTGGAAACCAAGCTCGACTACGCCTTCGACAGCAAACTCGGCTACCTCACCGCCTGCCCGACCAACCTGGGCACCGGCATTCGGGTCAGCGCCATGCTGCACCTCCCCGGCCTGGTCCTGGCCGAACAGATGAACCCCATCATCCAGGCGGTCAACAAACTCGGCCTGGCCGTCCGCGGCCTTTATGGCGAGGGCACCGAGGCCCTGGGCAATGTCTTCCAGGTCTCCAACCAGATGACTTTGGGTGAGAGTGAGCCGGAAATTGTCGAGCGTCTGAGCAAGGTGGTGGCTCAACTCCTTGAGCATGAGGAAAACGCCCGCCGCACCCTCCTTGAGAAGCGCCCCAAGATGGTGCTCAACCACATTGGCCGCGCCTATGGCAATCTGGCCAACGCTCACATCATCTCCTCCAAGGAGACCTTGAACCTCCTCTCTCTCATGAAGCTGGGAGCCGATCTGGGGATGTTCCCCGGTGTGGAGCCCTGGTTGATGGATGAGCTGTTTATCATTACGCAGCCTGCTCACATTCAAAAGCAGGTTTCCGGCAAGCTCGAAGCCGACCAGCGGGACATTCTCCGTGCCGACCTCCTTCGCGAACGGCTGCGCAAGGTCCGCCGCCCGTCGCCTCCGGCACCCCCAACAACACCACTGGACAAATCGGACGAAGCCTAGCACCTTTCAAGTGGCATCTATGAGTGATGAGAATCTAAGCAACTTCACTCCGCGGGCCCAGCAGGTGCTGGCGCTGGCGCGGAAGGAAGCCGACCGGTTCAACCACAACTTTGTCGGGACCGAACACCTGCTGCTCGGTCTGATCAAGTTGGGGCAGGGCGTCGCTGTCAATGTCCTCCAGAAAATGGGCCTGGATCTTGAAACGGTCCGCATGGAGGTCGAAAAACAGGTCGGCACAGGACCGGATCAGAAGATGATCGGCAACGTCCCCTTCACGCCGCGGGTGAAAAAGGTCCTCCAATTGGCCGCCAAAGAGGCCAAGATGCTCAACCACACCTATGTGGGCACCGAGCACATCCTGCTCGGCCTCCTGCGTGAGGGAGACGGGGTCGCTGCCCGGGTTCTTAAGAATCTGGACGTGGATATTGAAGCCACTCGAAGTGAGATTCTCCGTGAACTGGACCCCAATTTTTCCGCGGCCGCTCAGGAAGAATCCGCTGCCGAACCCACTGAGAAAAACCAGCCCGGCGAGAAAAAGGGCGAAGTCAAGACTCCCGCCTTGCGCGCCTTCGGACGCGATCTCACCGAAATCGCTCGCAAGGGCGAAATGGACCCCGTCATAGGCCGTCGTGCCGAGATCGAGCGCGTCACCCAGATTCTTTGCCGCCGGACCAAGAACAACCCGGTGTTGTTGGGCGAGGCCGGTGTGGGCAAGACCGCCATCGTCGAGGGCCTTGCCCAGGAAATTGCCCGCGGCAACGTGCCCGAACTCCTCCGCGACAAGCGCCTCATCACTCTCGACCTCGCCCTCATGGTTGCCGGCACCAAATACCGCGGCCAGTTCGAGGAACGAATCAAGGCCGTGATGGATGAAATTCGCCGGGCCAAGAACGTCATTCTGTTCATTGACGAACTGCACACCATCGTCGGCGCCGGTTCCGCCGAGGGAACGATGGATGCCTCCAACATCATTAAGCCTGCTCTCAGTCGGGGTGAGATGCAGTGCATTGGCGCTACCACCCTCAACGAGTACCGCAAGTACATCGAAAAGGACGCTGCTCTCGAACGTCGTTTCCAGGCGGTGAAAGTCGAGGCTCCCTCGGTCGAAGAAGCCATCCTCATCCTCAAGGGCTTGCGGCCCAAATACGAAGACCACCACAAGGCCGAAATCACCGACGCCGCGATTGAGGCCGCCGTGCGGCTTTCCGATCGCTATATCACCGACCGCTATCTCCCCGACAAGGCCATTGATGTGATGGACGAGGCGGGTTCGCGGGCGCGCATCAACGCCATGACGCGCCCGCCGGAGGTCAAGGACATCGAAGCTGAAATCGAGCGTCTCAGGGGCCTGAAAGAGAAAGCTATCAAGGATCAGGATTACGAGACCGCCGCCCAGATGCGCGACCTTGAGAAACAGGCCAAAGACAAGTTGGAAGCCACCCTGGCTTCCTGGAAGGCCAGCCGCGAGGAAAAGCGTGTCAAGGTGGACGAGGAGGATATACTCCAGGTGGTCTCCAAATGGACGGGCGTCCCGCTCCAGCGCATGGAGCAGGGCGAGGCTCAACGCCTCTTGCGCCTCGAACAGGAGATGTCCCGGATTGTGGTCGGACAAAAGGAGGCGGTCACCGCCCTGTGCAAGGCCCTGCGCCGCTCTCGCGCCGACCTGAAAGACCCACGACGCCCCATCGGCACTTTCGCCCTCCTTGGGCCGACGGGAGTGGGCAAGACGCTGCTGGCCAAGACCCTCGCCGAATGCATGTTCGGCGATTCCAAGGCGCTCATCCAGCTCGATATGTCCGAGTACATGGAGCGTCACAACGCCTCCCGCATGATCGGTTCGCCTCCGGGTTACGTCGGCTACGAGGATGGCGGCCAACTGACGGAACAGGTCCGCCGCAAACCCTACTCGGTGGTGCTCTTCGACGAGGTGGAAAAGGCCCACCCCGATGTCATGAACATGCTTCTTCAAATCCTCGAGGAAGGCAAACTCACGGACAACGTGGGCCGGGTGGTCAATTTCCGCAACACCATCATCCTTATGACCTCCAACGTCGGGGCGGAGATCATCCGCAAGGGCGGGACCATGGGTTTCGCCCCGGTCAGCGATGAGGCCAGTTACGAAAAGATGCGGGACAAGATCCTCGACGAAGCCAAGCGTGTCTTCCGCCCCGAGTTTCTCAATCGCCTCGATGACGTCATTGTCTTCCGGTCGTTGACCAAGCCGGATCTCATCGAAATCCTCGACCTTGAAATCGCCAAGGTCGTCGAGCGTCTCAAGGGCAAACACCTGACACTCGAAATGGATGCCAAGGCCAAGGACTTCCTTGTGGAAAAAGGCTACGACCCGCAGTATGGAGCGCGCCCCATGCGCCGTGCGGTCGAGCGGTACCTCGAGGATCCCCTGGCCGAGGAACTCCTTAAAGGCAACCTGCACGACAACGAGCCAGTCCAGGTTACGGTGGAGGAGGGCAGGCTGGTCTTCAACCAGAAAGCCGCCGGTCCCCAGGCAGGCGCCAAGCTCGGTTAAGAAACCACACTTCGCGCGGCCTCTGTCGTGCGGAGGCCCGTCCATTGCCCAGTGTCCGGCCCTGCCATGTAGTACCCGGGGTGAGACGAACCCGCGTTTTCGCGGTGGTTTTGTGGCCGGCTACGGGTTCATCCTCTGGAAACGGATGCGCCGCACATACCCATAGTTGCTCTCAGTAATGATCAAGTTCCCAAAGGGGTCCGTGTTGACCGCACGCACGCGGGACACTTTGGCTGCCGCCGGGTTTTCGTAGAACCACTGTCCGTCGCCGATCCGGAAATTGTTCGCGTCGCTGCCATTCATCCAGCGGTGAATAATTCCCGCGGGGTCCACATACCAAATGCGGTTGCCGGGACTGTGCTCACAGGTGAAATAGCCGCCGTTGGGCAGGAACCATACGCAACGTGGCGCGATCAAGCCCGTCTCCAGGGCCGGGAACCCCTCTCCGCCGCCGGTTTGCGTGCCGTTGCCCGCGATGGGCGTGAGCACATTGTTGGTACTCAGGCGGTAGAGCCGGTTGGCTCCCCGGTCGCTCACATAAAGGTCACCCGTCCTTTCATCCCCCAAAATGTTTCCCAGTTCCCGGAAATCGTTTCGCACAAGGCGAATGCCGGCGCCCGGGGTCCACTGATAGAGGTTTGTTGCGGTGTCGCCGGAACCAAAATAGACCAGCGCCTCATCGCTGCGTACCCACAAAGCCCTTCCGTCCCCCAGGGCGAACGGCACACTGAAGAGCGTGGTCATGATTCCCTCAGGAGTCACCCGACGGACCTTGGCGTTGTCCGTGTCCAGCACGTAAAGCACGTCATTACTGGCCAGCCACCCGCTGTTCGGGTTATTCAGATGCAAGTTGGTAGCCCAGGCCGGTCCGTCGCCATTATCGCCGGCGATATGGGTGCCGGCGTAAGTGTAGAGCCGGCCCTCCGGTGTCACCTTGAGCACCGAGGAACTGCGCTGATCCACAATCAGCACGTTGCCCCTCGAATCTCCAAAGGCGATGTGCGGACGGGACAAACACACGTTCGTCGCCCATTCGCCCTCGTATTCGGGTCGCCATTGGCTCACGTCCACATTGGACAACCCGCGGCCTGCCACGGTCTCCAACACCCCGTAAGACTCCAGGAGATTGGTGTAATGACGCGCGGTGTTGGTGGAAAGGTCCAC
>Ga0073934_10005003_pt1 | contig 21220 bp, 18 predicted proteins | sample LarsenN4metaG_FD_76834 | JGI IMG/M metagenome (GOLD analysis project Ga0073934, IMG submission 76834) | Hot spring sediment bacterial and archeal communities from British Columbia, Canada, to study Microbial Dark Matter (Phase II) - Larsen... ...
CCCGCCTGGCCGCGGTGCGCGAGCTGCACCAATCAGGCGTGCCGGTCGGGGTCATGATTGCACCGGTGATTCCCGGGCTCAACGACCATGAGATTCCCGCGCTTCTCCAGGCTGCGTCAGAGGCGGGGGCCCGCTTCGCCGGCTGGACCATGCTTCGCCTGCCATTTGCGGTGAAGGACATCTTCGCCTCCTGGCTCGAGCGGCACTTTCCCGAGCGGAAAGACAAGGTCCTGGGACGCATCCGCGAGGTCCGCGACGGCAAGCTGAACGATTCCAGCTTCGGCAGTCGCATGCGCGGCACGGGCCGGCTAGCAGAGGTCGCCGCCAGGTTGTTCAAACTGGCCCGACAGCGGGCTGGGATTACCTCCAGCGGTCCCACGCTTTCCACCGCTTCGTTTCGCCGTCCGAGCTCGTCGCAGGGGCTGCTGTTTGCCGAAGTTCCGTGAGTCGACTCACAAAAACACTACGAACACCGCTCCGAGCGTGCTAAGCTGTTGGCATGTGGGACTCCATCAAGACCTGGTTGAGCGGCGCCGGCAAACGTCCGGCAGAGGGCGATTCACAATCCGAACGGCGAATCTGGGTGCGCCGACCCTGCGACCTGGAAGCCTTCTTCCAAACCCCTGGCGATGAGTTCACCATCCGACAGCCGGCCCGGGTCCGGAACATCTCCCGAGGCGGAATGAGCATTGTCGTTCCCCAGGAGTTCACCCCTGGCGACCAGCTCAGCGTCGAACTGCCAGGCAACCACGAGCGGCCTTCGTTCACGGTCCTGGCTTGCGTGGTCCACGCTTCCAGGCAATCAAGCGGCGAATGGGCCCTGGGTTGCAGCTTCGCCGACGAACTCACCGACGAGGACCTCGAACCGTTCGGCGCTCGCCGGGAGCGGACCGCTGCTTCCGACCAGCGCGCCTGGCAACGCTTCCAGTGCCAGGTCGAAGGCGCATTTGAGCTTGTTCGTACACCCGAAGCGGGACGGCGTCCGGTCCAGGTGCTCAACATCTCCGCCAATGGCATCGGCCTGATTACCAACCTCGCCATCGACGTCGGCACCCTGATGAACCTCCGCCTGCACCGCGCCGGCGAGCATCGCGACCTGGAGATCCTCGCCTGCGTTGTCCGGACGACTCAGGTCGAACCTGGCCAGTGGCTGCTCGGCTGCAACTTCATCAGCGAGCTGAACGACGACCAGGTGAAGGGCCTCCTCTGATCCACGCCCGGGTTTGCAAGCCGCCATCACAAGGAACGAAGGTATTCGAGCAGGTCGTTCAGTTCGTCGGCGGTCAACTCCTGGCCATTCAACGACTCCGGCGTGTGGTGCTTCCTGAGCACTTCCTCCAGTGTTCTGGCGCGCCCGTCGTGCAGGTACCGGACACGATCGTACACGCCCAGCAGGGAGGGCGGATTGAAGCCCTTGTAGGCGTCGCCTGGCACGCCCAGGCCGACGTCGTGAATCTTGCCGTCGGTGAAGAACTCGCCGGAATGGCAGCGGACGCAGTTGGCCTTCTCGCCCTTGAAGATCTGCTCGCCGCGGCGGGCTGCCTCGCTCAGGCTGCCGTCCGCCAGCCGATACGGATTGGGCGGCAGGGTGAGCGTATCGAGGAAAGCGAGCACGGCCTCGGCGTCTTCGTCGCTGGGCGTGGGGCCGAGCATGGTATCGACCAGCGATTTCTTCATGGCGGCGTGGAGGTCCTTCTGCCAGCCGTGCCAGGTCCACGGGCCGGTCCGCGAGACGTTGCGGAGGCTGAGCACGACCTTGAAGTTGCCGAAGCGGCCGTCGTTGCGCGTGTCCATCACCATCGAGTTGGTGTGGCCCTCGTAGTGGCAGCTGTGGCAACTGTACCACTGGTCGAGCGAGCGTTGGCCGTCGTAGAAGATCGCTTCGCCGCGGCGGGCCAGTGTCGGTTCGGGAGCGCCGCCCAGTTCGATGGTTCGCTCGACCTTTCGCCCTGCAAGGTCGACAACCTGGACGTTGTTGCTGAGGTAGTTGGCGACATAGACGCGTCGGCCGTCACGTCCGAAGCGCACGGCCATCGGCCGGCCGCCCAGAGGAATGCGATAAAACCGCTCCGAGTCCTTCAGCAGTTCCGCGTTGATGTGGTCGCCAGGGCCGCCGTAGTCCTGGAAGGGCAGGCCGGGCAGCTTGTATACCAGCAGCTCGTGCGTGCCGGACGCCGCGCAGACCAGCCATTGTTCGTCAGGGCTGAGCGCCAGGCCGTGCGGATCGCTGACCGCCTTGCCCTGCGGATCCAGCGAAATCGCTTCGCGGCGGGCCTTGCCGTCGAGCTTCACCCGTGCGATGCGGCTGGCGAGGACCCAGCCGAGGCGGATGTTCTGCGGCGTGATTGGATTCTGGCGGTAGGTCATCCACGGGAAGTAGACGTACTTGCCGTCGCGCGAGACTTCCATCTGGCCAAGGTTGAGCCCGACGAAGTCTTCGAGGTAGAGCTTTTCGCGGGTCTTGACGTCGAGCACGGCCACTCCGCCGTCGCCGTTGCAACCGACGGCGAGGCGCGAGCCGTCCGGCGAAAGCGCCAGGTAACGAGGCCAACGGCCGGCGTCGATGCGGGCAGCGACTTCCATTCTGGCCAGGTCAAGCACCGCGACTGCGTCGGCCGTGGTCTGGGCCACGTAGGCTTCCTTGCCGTCGGGGGAAACCGCGATGCCGCGCGGCTCGAAGCCCAGCTTCACGCTGCCGGCCCGCTCCAGCTTGCCGGCCGACAGCTTGAACTTCCCCACGTCGCCGGACCAGGTATTGCTGACGAGCACGGCGCTGGCATCGGGCAACAGAGCAAGGGCCGAGGGGCGCTGTCCGCAGGGGACCTCCTGCACGACCTTGCCTGCCGCCAGGTCAACCAGGCTCAGCGTTCCGGTGACCTGATTGACCGTGATCATCCAGCGCTCGTCAGGAGTCAGCACGAGATCGACAGGGGAACGATCGACCGACGCCGGCGCTGGGGTGGCGGGCGTGTCGGCGGCGCGAGGAGTGTCGGCGTGGCCGAGAACCAGCAGGGTCAATGCAGGAAGAATCAGGAAAGCAGGTCGCATCGCGAAGTTCCCTGGGTACGGTTGCCAGATCCTGGTGTCTATTCAACCCCAGCCGCGGCTTCAAGTCGCGGCTTCGCGGGGTGCGGATCGACTCCTTCAGTATACTGCGGCGAGGGGCCAAAGCCCGAGCGCTCACGCCGCCTCGCGCAGCCGGTTCGTTCGCTCCAGTTCGCGCGATTGCCAATCCCATTGCCTGGCCAGCCCTTCGTCGAGCGTGATCCGCGGCTCCCAACCGAGGTGCTGGCGGAGCTTGCCCGTATCCGCGAAGGTGTAGCGCTGGTCGCCTGGCCGGGCCGGCTCTTGCTTCACCACGGCCCGCCGCCGGGCCAGGCCTTCGAGCTTGTGCAGGATGTCCCAGACCGTGGCCGTCTCGCCGCCGCCGACGTTGAACGTCTCGCCGGGCATCGCTTCCATCGCCAACATCGTGGCCTGCACGCAGTCCAGGATGAACGTGTTGCCGCGCACCTGCATGCCGTCCCCGTAGACCGTGATCGGCTCGTTGAGGAGCATGGCGCGAATGAACTTGTTGTAAGCCATGTCGGGGCGCTGGCGCGGACCGTAAACGGAGAAGTACCGCAGGACCACGAGCGGCAAGCCGAACGCCTCGGCGTGCGACCGGGCCAGGTGCTCGGCGGCGAGCTTCGTCACGCCGTAGGGCGAGATCGGCTTGAGCGGCAGCGATTCGTCGCCGGAGGCGTACTTGCCGTAGACCGACGAAGTGGAAGCATGAACGAAGCGGCGCAGCCCCGGGCAGCTTCGTCGAACCGCTTCGAGCAGCCGCTGGGTCGCGAGGACGTTGCACGTCCAGTAGCCTTCGAAGTCAGTCCAGCTCTGGGTCAGCCCCGGCATGGCGGCAAGGTGATAGACGACGTCGATGCCGCCGAGCAACGGCTCGAGCGGATCGCGGCGTAGATCGACTGCGTGGAAGACGTAGCCTGGCCTGCCCAGCAGGTTCTCCTGGTGCCGTTCCTTGACGGCCCGCGGATAGTACGGAATGTAGGCATCGACGCCGACAACCTCGTGCCCCGCGGCGACGAGCTGCTCGCAAAGATGGGAACCGATGAAGCCGGCGGCGCCGGTGACCAGGCACTTCATGTTCAACTCCTCGCCAGGGCCTCGATCTGTTGTTCCAGCCGCGCCAGCCGGCGCGCCAGCCGACGCTGAGATCGCCACATTTTTCGCAATAGCGCTTCCGTCTGCTCCAGTCGCGCGGTCGAAGGCTCGCCTGCCGCGCAGCCTTCTGCCAGCTGGTGCATCGCCTTGACGACGGCCTCGTTGAACCGCGTCTGCTGTCGGGCCAGCACGTCGACGTACGCAGTCTGGAAGTTGTGCAGCAACTTCCGCTTGATCCGCCGCTTCAGCGGCGCCAGGAACCCCTGGGTGACGTCCTCGTAGCCGTCGGGCAAGCTGCTGTGCTCGTGCAGCTCGGCCAGGGTTTCCTGAAGATTCTCGACAGTGCTGCAAGAGGCCGGGGTTCTGCTCGACGATCGTCCCTCGACCGCCTGAACGACGCACGCTTTCGGCGTCCGAAGCTCGGCTGTTTCGTGGCGTACCGCGAGAAAGACCTCCTGCGCGCCCATTACGCCAGGGACGGGGACCGGCATTTGCACGATCAAGGACCGGCCTGGTAGAAGAAGGCTGGGCAGCGGCATCGGCTTGCAGGGCGGACAGCCCGGCACCTGCGCGGCCAGGGCAACCGCCGCCGGTCCCGTTCCCAGGGCCGGAAGTGATCCGATGTTGGTGACGCGGAACGACGCCACGACCTGCGCGGCTCCAACGTTCGCGGTCAGGCTGTCGGAAAGCGGCTCGACCTGCAAGAGCGGCCGCGCCGGCAAGCTCGGCAGTGACATGACCTCGTCAATGATCGCCCCGAAGCGGTTCTCCCAGGCAGCACGAACAAAGTCCTGGGCTTGCTTGCGGCCGGCATCTCGCAGCAGGTCGGGCAGCGGCAACTGGCGATTGTCGAGCACTTCCAGCACCCGCCTGGCCAGGTCGGCGGCGGACGCGTAGCGTTGCTCCACGAAGCGTCGGCCGCGCTGGCCCCGTTCGCGCCAGGCTTCCTGATCGCTTCGCAAACTGAGCAGCGCGCAGGCGAATTCCTCCCAGCCGCCGACCGCGATGCCGCCGCCGGATCGCTCGATCTGACCGCGCAAGGCCGCACAGCCTTTCGCCGCGATGATCGGCGTACCCTGGCTCCAGGCCTCCAGGGCGACAAGCGAAAGCGATTCGTTCGCGGAGAGCAGCGCCACCGCCCTCGCTCCGGCCAGGACGTCGCGCTTCACGCTTTCGGCCACATGGCCCAGGTCGAGCAGCCAGTTGTGCCGCGGCAGCGCCGCACCCGATTGGCCCATCACTGCCAGCCGAAGCCGATCGGGATGCTCGCCCTGGAAGCGCTCCATCCAGTCGAGCAGTTGGTGGAAGCCCTTCTCGCGAACGTACCGGCCGCAGTAGACGACGTACTCTGGCCCGCACCGCGCCTGACCTTGCTGCGCCGAGCCGCGCTGCGTGTCAACCCAGGCGCCGACGATCGCCGAGTTCGGCTGGTTGACGCCCAGCTCGGCGTCGGCCAGTTCACGTTCCTCCGGCGTGTGGTAGAGCACCCCAGCGACCCGGCGATAAGCATCGAGGAGCTTGGGCACGCGGGCCAGCGGTTCGTCGTGGAAACACGGGAGCAGCACGGTCAGCTCGGGCATCTGGAGAGCGAGGTCCAGCGCCAGCCCGCAGCCGTAAGGCCCGACGATGATCGCGCAGAACTCGCCGCGCCGCCGGTTCAGTTCTGCGACAAGAGCTGGCGAATGGAGCAGCCCACGGGCTGCTTGTTCCTGGGCTGCGTCGTCGTGCGGCGTCTGGCGGCAGCGGTCCAGGGCCTTGTGCAGACCGGCGGCGTCGCACGGCAGAGCAGGAAAGCGGTGAACGAGCACGCCGTCTTCCGCCCTTGTGCCTGATCGGCCGACCTGGCGCAGTCCGAGCTCGTCCGCCGCGGTGGTGGTGAAGATCTCAACCTCACGGCCTGCTTGCTTGAGCGCCAGGGCGATCCGCTGCAACGACCGCTCTGCCCCGCCGGCGAAACCCGCGCCGAACCGGGCAGCGACGACCGCGATCCTCGCGACGCCGGCGACAGACGGCGAACAGGGTTCGAGCACGCGGCGGAGCTGCCTCGCCAGGTCGTCGGCATCGTCGGGAGTGAAGGTCAGTCCGGCGCTGCCGACAGTCTCGGGAAGCGCGGCGGCCCGCGCCGCCACGACCGGCAGCCCGACGGCCATCGCTTCGATCACCGGCAAGCAGAAGCCCTCGTGCACCGAGGGAGCTGCGAGCGCGTCGGCGCTTCGATACCAGGCTCGGAGTTCCTGAGCTCGGACGTGGCCCAGCAAGTGCAAGCGTTCCTTCAGCCCGAGTTTGCCGGCAAGCTCCCGGCAGCGTTCGGCCTCGGCGGCGTAAACGTCGGTTTGATCGCCGACCAGAACGGCGTGTACCGGCGGATCGAGGTCGCGCAGTCGAGCCAGGGCCTCGATCAGTAAGGGCGCTCGCTTGTTGCGGGCCAGTCGGCCGACGAAGAGCACGACCCTTGCCCGGTTCAGGCCGAGCTGGCCGCGGACATCCGGCAGCGGCTCCCCAGGATTCGACGGATCGACATAGCCTGGCAAGGTGCGGAACCGTTCGGCAGGCAGACCGGCGGCCCGCGCTAGTTCCTTTTGGGTGAAGCGACTCTTGGTCAGGACCAGGTCGGCGGACCAGGCCAGGCCGCGGTCGAGTTGAGCGGGCTGGAGCCGCCAGCGCTGGCTCGGCTCCCAGTGCTCGGCCGGCGTCAGGCCGTGGTACTCGAAAAGCACCTTCGGCCCAGGCCGGGGCAACGCAGGCAGCAAGCGCAACAAGCTAAAGGACACGCCGAACTCGACCAGCACCAGGTCGGCTGAGCAAAGGTAGCCACGCTGCTCGGCGTCTTGCCAGAGCCGCTCGGCGTTCGTGACGTGGGCGACGTGCTTCAGGTCCGGATGCAACCGGGCTGCGGACTCGATGAACAGGCGGACCTCCCAGCCTCGGGAGGCGCAGAAGCGCACCTTGCCCACGAGCTGCTCGCCGATGGCGTCGCCGGCACAGGCGTTGAGGGCCAGCAGGGCCACGCGCATGAGCTGGGTCCTTCCTGGGTTGGCTTCATCCTTGAAGCAGGGATGTTAGCAGAGCCCGCGGGAACCAGGCAAGCCGAGCTTGTCTCCAGGGGCCCTCGCCTCTCAATAGCACCAGCCGACGCGCAACATCAGGGTGTTGCTTGGCTCGAACTCCGGAGTAAAGCTTTGGTAGCGGAGCCGACGGGCGAAGACGTAGCCGACCTCCACAAGCCCCGCTGCCAGCCCGAACCGCTGGCACTCAAGCCCCGCCATGACGCGGATGTCGTCGTACTCGACCGAGTCGCTGGCTCCGCTGTCCGACTTGAAGTCCCAGGCCCCGCCCCCGTACTCCCCAGCGACGTAGAGCCAGTAGTCCCACTCCCATTTCGACCCAATACGATATGCTGCTTTGGGATAGGGAAAAACGAGGCGCAGCATCGTATTGCAGTCGGGCTGCCAGAGCACGCCAGCCACGGGGAGCGCCTTGACCTTGTTCCGGTCGAGGTACGTCACGCCTCCGACCAGTTGAAGGTCCTCCAGCAGCGCAAGAAATGCCACGCCTCGGCCCCGCATGCGGAACATGTCCGGCGGCGTAACCCGAAAATCACCCGAAAGTCCTGGCGCCAGGCCGACTTCCGTCGTGAACACGCTGCCCCAGCGGCGGTGCCACAGGAGGTTCAGGTAAAGGTCGTACAGCCGGGGAGGGGCGTCTGGAGAGTCGGGGCCTTCCCACCAGTGCAGAGCGTAGTCGATCGCGCAACGAAATTCGGAATCGGCGATCCGCCAGGCTGGGTTGCCCCAGAGGTCGACCCAGCGGTCGGTCGATGCAAAGGTTTGGACGCCAAAGGCCTTGTCGCCGCTGGCAGGGAGAAAGGTGTAGCTCGTAAGCGAGTCCTGGAACTTCAGGGCCTCGGGCTGGGGGCAGGGCTCCGGCCTGTCCGGCGGAGGCTCGGTTGGCGCCGCCGGCTGAGGCGGCACGGCATCGCTAAAGTGAGGCGGCACAACGCCTTGCGGACCGACCACGGGAGGATGAAGCGCGTCGGGGTGATAGATGATGATCACCGGCTCCTGGGCCTGGAGCGCAACATTTCCCAGAGCCCAGCACAGCAGGACAACCGCCCAGGCTCGCAATGCGGTCAATTGCATCTGCAGGTTTCTCAATGGCCTTCCTCCCTGGCAGCGTTGGGCATCGTGAATCGGAGGGTCGAAGCTACGAGCGCAACAAATCAAGAATCGCTCCATACCCTTCCTGTCCGGCAAATCAAGGCTAGGGCAGGCCTTCCTGCTTCGCCCAGGCTTCCTGGGGCGCAACATTTTGTTGACCCTCGCCAAGGACACGGCGGACTTACGTCCCCCGCTCGGTACATGGCCCAGTCTCCTGGACCCTCTAGGCTGCCTTGCAGCCTCATCAACTTCCTTATTACCATATGTACACTATATTTGCCCAGGTCAGTTGTGTCGGCAGCTGACGGATGCGGTAGGATGGGCTCCATGGACCAGCTTGCTCGGGAAGTCTGCCAGGCGTTCAGCGTGACCGCGGACGGTTTCGCCCTGGAGCCGCTGGGCAACGCTGGGGGGTTCAGCGGGGCGAGGCTGTGGCGGGTGGATACGGCGGTCGGGCCGTGGTGCTTGCGGGCCTGGCCGATCGGCGGGCATAGCTCGGAATCGCTCAGGCCCGTCCATCGGCTCATGCAGCAAGCTGGACGAACCCTCCGCTTCGTGCCTCGACTGGCGGCGGGGCGTGACGGACAGACCACGATCATCGAAGCCGGCGGTCGATGCTGGGAACTCGCCTCCTGGCAGCCGGGCCAGGCCGACTTTCATGCCCAGCCGAGCCAGGCCAGGCTTGCCGCCGCCGTGCAAGCGCTGGCGAACCTGCATCTGGCCTGGTCTCCTTACGCCGTACCCTGGGAAGCTTGCCCAGCCGTGCGGAAGCGCATCGCCAAGCTCGCCGCCTGGCAGGCCGGTCCTCGGCCTGGTCCGGAAGCCTTTGCCCATCTGCCCGATCCCGTGAAGACGTGGACGGCTCGTGCGGCCGAGCAACTACACCGCTGGACGCCGCCCGCCCTTCACGCACTCGCCGAGCACTGGGCCGACCGCAAGCTGCCCCTCACGCCATGCCTGTGCGACATCTGGCACGATCACGTCCTGTTTTCCGGAGCGAGTGTCAGCGGGATCGTGGACTACGGCGCGGCGGGCCTGGATTCCGTCGCCACGGACCTGGCCCGGCTCATCGGCTCGCTGGTCGGCGACGCGGCCGCGGCCCGCGCCTTCGCCATCGAAGCCTACGAGCAGGTCAGACCCTTGCAGCCGATCGAGCGGGAACTCTGGCCTGTGCTCGACTGGACCGGAGTGGTCGTGGGAGCGGCGAACTGGCTTCGCTGGCTGGGGACGGAGCGCCGGCACTTCGAGGACTCCATTCGCGTCGCCGGGCGGCTCGGCGAGCTGACGTCGCGCATGGAGTCGTGGGGTAAGCCAGGGGAAACGCCGGCCGCTCCGCGCCGCCTGGTGGAACCGTGACGGAACGACCTCGCCCAGCGAGCGGGGTGTCGTCCCGGCGCGACCAGCCCGTGAAGTCCAGGAGCGGCACACCGCAAGGTCGCCGATAGGTTCCGGCGGGCCCACACCGCGCTGCTGTCCTGGTCCAGCACGGACTCTTCCTCCGCCGCTGGGGAGTCGAGGCGTCTGGCGAGACGCCTCGGCGTTCCGTGAGCCAGGTCGAGCGCCGTGCCGACGCTGATCATTGGCCCGATCCTTTCCTTGCTTTGGCCGGCGGGCAGGCTAGGATGAACCCATCCGGCCGGCGGGCGTCGCCGCGGCCGGGGCTTCCTCTATGCGGAGATTCACTGCATGTTCCGCCAATCGCTGCTCGGTTTGACCGCCCTGTTGGTGTGCGTGGCAAGCCAGGCCCAGGCCGAGGTCAAGCTCGCCTGGCAGCTCAAGGTGGGCGATCAGCTTGCTGTCGAACTGGCCGACACGGAGAAGATGATGCTCGCGGCCCTCGGGCAGGAAATCAAGAACGAGTCCACCACCCTGGCCACCCTGACGGTTGAGAAGGTCAATCCCGACGGCTCGATTGTGCTTAGCCAGAAGATCGACTCGATCAAGGCCAAGGGCGGCGGGCCGGCCGCGGCCTTCATGGACACGATTCTCAAGGAGATCGAAGGCAGCACCGTGAAGGTCACGCTCAACGACCAGTACCAGTTCCAGAAGCTCGAAGGAGCCGACCCCATCATCACCAAGGCCGGCGACAAGGCCCAGCTTCCGCCCCAGGCGGCTCCACTCGTCAAGAACCTCGTCATGGGCACGCTGCTGAAGCCGACCGAGCGGGTCTTTGGCTTCAAGCTGCCCGACAAGGCTGTCAACAAGGGGGACAAGTGGAGCCAGAAGCTCAGCTCGCCGCTCGGCGTGCTGGGCAAGACGACCGTCATTCACAACTACACGTACGAGGGCGCCGCGGACGGCAAGGAGAAGATCGACATTGTGCCGAGCATCAGCTTCAGCCCCGAGGACAGCAAGGACGGCGGCGGGCTGGGCGGGTTGACCGTCAAAAAGGCCGATCTGAAGGCCGAGAAGGCCAAGGGCACTGTGCTGTTCGACAATGCCGCGGGCAAGCTGGCCCAGAACGACATGGCGATGCGGCTCAAGGGCACGATCACCATCTCTGCCATGAACCAGGACTTCCCGCTGGACATCGACATCGACACGGACAACAAGACCAGAGTTACACCCAAGGTTCCATAGCTCCAGGGTGCTCAAACAGGCCAAGCCAGAAGTTGAGGGAGTGAACGCCATGGCTCTGCGGCGTTGTTTGTGCGGGCTAGTGCTTCTGCTCCTGGCGGCTGCGCCGGCGTCGGCCCAGGTCAAGCTGGCCTGGAACTTCCGCAAAGGCGAGAAGTTCTACCAGGAAACCTCGACCACGCTCAAGCAGCTCACCCGCATCCGCGGGCAGGAGAACCTGCAAGAGCAGGAGCACGTGTCGGTGACGAGCTTCACGGTCAAGGATCGCAACCAGGACGGCTCAGTGGTGCTGGAGCAGCGGATCGAGTCGATCAAGATCGGCGGCAAGACCGAGGTCAGCGGCACGGCCGAACGACTTCTGCGGGCAATGGAAGGCTCGACCTTCACCCTCACGCTCAGCTCAGACATGCGGATCACCAGCTTCGAGGGCTACGACGAGCTGGTGCAGCGCGTGGCCGGCGACGATCCCGCGGCTTTGAAGGTCGTGCAGACCCTGCTGTCCCGCGAGACGCTCCAGAGCATGACGGAGGAAGCCTTTGCATTTCTCCCGCGGGAGGCGGTGCGGCCTGGGAAGTCCTGGGAGCGAAAGCTGACGGCGTCGCTCGGCCCCATCGGCAGCGTGATCGGCACGCAAACTTACACCTATGAAGGCCCGACGACGCTTGGCGAGCGGCCGGTCCAGAAGATCCTGATGGACGCCAAGCTATCGTATCGTCCGCCGCAAGCCGACCCTGGGCTTCTGCCCTTCCAGGTGCGCAGCGGGGAGCTGCGCGTGCAGAGCGGCCGAGGCCATCTGTGGTTCGACGACAAGCTCGGCCGGCTGGTCCAGTCTGAAATGACGATGCACATCAAGGGGAGTCTCTCGCTGTCCTCGCAAGGGCAGGAGTTCACGCTCGAACTCGATCAGGACCAGATGGTGAAGATTCGCATCACCGACGAGCCTCCCGCGGTTCGCTAGCCAGGAGTATCGGCCATGACATCGCGGATCGCGGCGGCATCGGCTGGAAAAGGGCCGCTGAACAAGCTGCTCGACGAAGCGCTGGCGGCGGTGCACCGCCAGCAGCCCGAGCTTCATCCCGATCTTGGCCTGTGCTTCCTGACCAATCACTTCGAGGACGACGTCGAGCAAGTTGCCCGCCGGCTCCGAGAAGCCACGGGAGTGAAGACGCTGCTGGGCTGCACGGCCGAGTCGGTCATCGGACCGGAGCACGAGCACGAGAACCAGCCGGCCCTGGCAGTGTGGTTTGCCGAGCTGCCGGGCGTCGAGCTTCGGCCGTTCGCCATCGAGATGGCCGACATGGGAGCGGCCAACTCGCCGGCCGCCTTCCAGTCCCTGGTCCAGGTGCATGGAGATCCTCCCGCTTGCTACCTGGTGCTCGGCGATCCGTTCACGCTGGACATCGACGCCCTCCTGGGCGGCATCAACCGGCAAGTCCCAGGCGTGCCGGTGTTTGGCGGCATGGCAAGCGGAGCGGAAGCCCCTGGCCAGACGGGGTTGATCTGGAACGACGAGGTGCGGCACGAGGGGGCGGTGGGAGTGGCCCTGGCGGGCGACGTGCCCGTGCGGACCGTCGTCTCGCAGGGCTGCCGGCCGATCGGCAAGCCTCTGGTCATCACCCGCGCGGAACGGAACATCATTCACACGCTGGGGGGCCGCAAGGCCCTGGAGGTGCTCAACGAGATCTTTCACGCGCTGCCCACCTCGGAGCAGGCCCTCGCTCGGCAAGGGCTCTTCATCGGGCGGGCCATCAACGAGCAGAAGGAGACGTTCCAGACCGGCGACTTCCTGATTCGCAACCTCATGGGCGCCGACGAAACGACGGGGGTCCTGGCGGTCAACGACCTGGTGCGCGTCGGCATCACGGTGCAGTTTCACGTCCGCAACGCCACCACTGCGGATGCGGAGCTGCGTTCGATGTTGAAGGCGGAGGCGGGCGCGAAGCCAGCCGGGGCGTTGCTGTTTTCCTGCAATGGCCGGGGCACGCGCATGTTCCCCATGCCGGACCACGATGTCCGCGTGCTGCAGGAGGTCCTCGGTCCGATGCCGGTAGCGGGCTTCTTCTGCGCGGGGGAGCTTGGTCCCGTGGGCGGAAAGAACTTCATCCACGGCCACACGGCCAGCATCGCCCTCTTCAAGGCCTGAATCGGGGCAGCTAGATCGAGGCCAGGTCCGACATCCAGCGATCAGTCCTGGCCGTGGCGTTCGCGGCGGAGCAGAGGCAACTGGCGGGCCAGCATCGCCTGGCGGTCGTCGCGGATGCGCTTGCGATGCCGCATGCCGTAGCGGCGCGTGGCCATGGTGTCGATGAACCCGCCGATCATCAACGCGAACAGCACCAGTGCGATCGCTCCCACGTAGCCGTAGGCGAAGCTCACGAAGTCCTCCTGCTCTTCCGTGAGGTGTCTGCCGGCGGCGCGAGCGTCTGCTCCGTCGGCGACCAGGGCGTCCAGCCCTTCGAGGATGCCGAAGACGTACAGCCCCGCGAGCAGCCCGGCCAGGACGAACAGCAGGACGCACCCGACGAGCCGGGCGTAGGATCGGCGCGTGAAGTACTGCACGTCTTCACGGGGCATTTGCGGCTGCGTGCGGAGCCAGAAGAGCGTCTGCACTTGCCGCCAGGCGAACACGAACGCCAGTGCAGCCAGCCCCACAACCAGAATGCCGAGCCAGACGTATTGCGATTCCATGAGGATCCCCGCCGCAGCGCCTACTGCCTTCCGCATCATTCTAATGCCTGGGCGTCGCGGCGCATCCAGATTTCTTTGCGGCCGGCTGCGGCATCACGAATCGTCGCAGGGAGTGCACGTCGTGATTGTCTTGTACGGGAACTGGTCCGGCCCTGTGGGCTGGACGATCACGCCAGGCGTGACCTTGACGATGTCCTTCTTCTTGCCGGCGCCGACGCCATTGACCACCGCGCTGATTTGCACCGGATCGCCGCTGTTCTCCTGGCAGACGGCGAGAGTGAGCTTGTCCTTCTTGACGCCGCCGTTCACGGTGATGTTGGCCGTCCCGATGCTGCCGGAGTTGATCTGGAACTGCCCGCAAATGACGCTGGGGCTCAGGCCTGCCGTGGCGACGAAGGTCAGATTGGCGGCGGTGTTCAGCGAACCGATGACGCCAGAGTAGGATGCGTTGATGGTAGGCGCATCGGTCCCCTGCTGGATGTTGACGTTGAGGTTCGAGTTGGCGACGAGGTTGACGTTACTGGCATTGAAGTTGATGATGTCGTTCCCGCCCATGGGGTTGATGTTGATGAAGCGGCCAGCGGAGAAGCCGTTCGGCGCCACGATGTTGTAAGTCACCTTGTCTTTCTTGTTTGAGCCGATGAAATTGACGGTCTGAATGCTGGAAAAGGTCTTGAGGTTTTCGCCCTTGCACTGGGCGGTGATGTTGTTGCCGAAGCCCGCCCCGTTGTCCGTGATGGTGATGGTGCTGCCGCTATTGGCCGCCTGGATGGTGAGCGTCGTGCCATCCACGGTGAAGGTGCAGTTCAGCACTTCGCGGGTTTCCAGGGCTTCCAGGCTCGGCCTGAAGGTGGACCGATTGCGGGGATAGGAACGCAGCATCTCTGCTCCTCGAAGGGATTCAGGGTGAAGGCTCGGACGTGCTGGGAAGGTCATTATCATTGGGAGCCAGGCGACACGCAAGGGGCAACCAGCGTTTAGCCGCGCCCCAGCGACCGCAGCCGGAAAGGAGTGAGGAGGCGTCTTGATGGACTCGGCGGAGAAGGCTCCAGCCTGGGCTGGCTATCAACTCTTCATGCTCGTGCTCTGCCTGGTGGCCCTGGGCTTCATGGCTGCGCGGGCAGCCGTCCATCTCGAACCCGAGACGCTGACGATTCTCGACTACGCCGACACCATCGTCTGCGGTCTGTTCTTCATCGACTTCCTGATCTCGCTGATCCGCGCGCCGGACCGCGTCCGCTACTTCATCACCTGGGGCTGGATCGACCTGCTCTCCTCGATTCCGGTCTTCGATTTCACGCGCTGGGGGCGCATCGCCCGCGTGCTGCGAATCTTCCGTGTGCTTCGGGCGTTCAAGGCGACGCGCATCGTCACGGTCCTGATCCTCAACCGGCGCACCGAGAACTCGCTGCTGGCGGCGGGGCTGGCGGCGCTGCTGCTCATCGTCTTCTGCTGCATTGCCGTGCTCCAGTTCGAGACCACGCCGGACGCGAACATCAAGACGGCCGAGGACGCCGTCTGGTGGGCTTTGACGACGATCACGACGGTCGGCTACGGCGATCGCTATCCGGTCACGGCTGAGGGGCGTTTTGTCGCCGCCGTGCTGATGTGCGGCGGCGTCGGGCTGTTTGGCGCCCTCTCCGGCCTGCTGGCGGCGTGGTTCATCTCGCCCGCGGAAGCCGCCCAGAAGAACGAGATCGAAGACCTTCGGGCCGAACTGGCTGGACTGCGCGAGGCGATCGACAAGCTCAGTCAGCGGCTGGTCCCGCCAGACAGCAAGGCGCCGCCGCCAGGCAGTGGCTGAAGCTGCCCCGTTGCCCCGCAGACGAGCAGATGCCATAATGCACTTTCCAGGCCGCCAGCGCGAAGAATCCACACCAGGGAGCCAGCATGTTCAGGTCAGCAGCCAAGCAAACGCCGCGCTACCGGCCCGCCCTTGAAGCGCTCGAGGACCGCTACGCCCCAGCCACGGTCGGTCCGGTGCTCAACGGCACGGTCCTCACCATCACTGCCAAGAATTCCGGCAGTAACATCGTCATCAGCGACAACGGGGCTGGCTTTGGCAACAACATCACGGTGAACTTCGACAACAACAAGCCAGCTGTCTTCGCCAGCGTGACGACGATCAACATCGTCGGCTCGAACAATCGCGACAAGGTCACTTACAACCTGACCTCGGCCTTCGGCGCCAGCAATCGCGTCGTTAATGTCAACCTCGCTGAAGGCAACGACGTCGTCAACTTCAACGCCAGCAACATCAACATCTCGACGGGCGCCAGCCTGTCGTTCAACGTGCAGCAGGGCGGCGGCTCCATCACCGTGGCGGCGCTGTACTCCGGCGTCATCAACGGCGCGCTGAACTTCAACGCCACGGCGGACCTCAAGCCGAGCAACGTCTGCGCCCAGTTCCAGGTTCAGTCCGGCAGCACGGGCAACCTGAACGCGAACCTCACGGGCGGCACGGGCAAGGACTACCTGACGCTCGCAGTCTGCCAGGCCAACACCGGCGATCCGGTGGTCATCAGTGCCACCATCAACGCCGTCGGCAAGGGGAACCAGAAGGACATCCTGGCCATCACGCCTGGCGTGCTGGTCAATTCGCTCTCGGGCGAGAAGTTCACGCCAAAGATCCTCACCAGTTGCAGCGTCTGCGCGGAGTCATGATTGCCGCGCCTTAAACGGGCTTTCCCGCGGCGGGGAGCGGAGGGCAGCACTTGCGCGTTCTGTTGACGGGAGGCTACGGCTGCATCGGCTGCTGGATCGCCAGACAGCTCCTCGAACGTGGGCTGCCGGTCTGGATCTACGATCTGAAGGAAGACCTGCGGCGCATGCGGCAGGTCATGGACGAGGAACAGGTCGCCCAGGTCCGCTTTTGTCAGGGGGATGTCACAGACCTGCCTGCGTTTCGCGCGGCGCTGGAGCGCGAGCAGATCAGCCACGTCGTCCACCTGGCGGGGCTTCAGGTGCCGATCTGCCGGGCCGATCCGCTCCTGGGCGCAAAGGTCAACGTCCTGGGCACGCTGGCCGTATTCGAAGCCGTGAAGGCCCTGGGTCCACAGATCAAGCGGCTGGTGTACGCCAGTTCCGCAGCGGTGTTCGGCCCTGCCGAGGAGTACTCCGAGCCGAGCAGCGCCGGCAGCAGCGGCCCCTTGCCCGACGACGCTCCGCTTCGGCCGAGCACCCACTACGGCGTGTTCAAGTGCTGCAACGAGGGCAACGCCCGCATCTACTGGCAGGACCACGGCCTGACCAGCATCGGGCTGAGACCCTGGACGGTGTACGGCGTGGGTCGGGACTTCGGCATGACCAGCGAGCCGACCAAGGCCATCAAGTGCGTCGCGTTGAATCGGCCCTATCACATCAGCTACGGCGGCGTGCAGGACCTGCAGTACACGGGCGACGTGGCCGGGGCCTTCCTCCGCTGCCTGGAAGCCCCGTACCAGGGCGCCGGCGTGTTCAATTTGCGGGGCGCGGTAGTCGATCTGCCGACCTTCCGCCGCGAACTGTGTGCGGTCGCGCCGGAGGCAGAGCGGCTGATCACGCACGGCGATCGGCAACTCGCGATTGCCTACGATCTCTCGGACGAGCGCCTTCGCCAGGCCATCGGTCCGCTGCCGCTCACTGACCTGCGCGAAGGCATCCGCCAAACGCTGAGCCGCTTTCGCACGCTCCTGGCCGCTGGCCGGCTGGATACGTCGGATCTGGGCTAAACGAGTCGTCCGCGATTCAGGACAGTACCGAGCCCGATCCCCCTGGGACATTGCCCGCGACTTTTCAGGCCTCCACGCGGAAGCCGCTGAAAGCGAAGGGCACCTCGACGTTCTGCGTGATGACAATCGACGACTTCGTTTTCCAGGTGAATTGAGCGTCCCCCTCGACGCGGACCCCGCCAGCGCGAGCGACGTCTGCCTGGAGGTTCACGTCGGTTCCGACGTCAAACTCAATGATCGCCTCGGAAGCGTAATAGGTCTCCATGACGACGTAGTCGTTGACGAGGACCTGGTACGACTCCGGCTGCACGGTCCGCAAGCGGGCGAGCAGAGGCTTCAGGGTGAGCATGGAAGCATGGCCCTTGCCGTTGGCGAAGCTGCGCGCGCTGACGCCCATGATCTTGAAGTTGGCGCCGTTGGCCCGCGTGAGTCCGCCGCCAATGTCCACGCCCCACAGGGCAAGCGAGCTCTTGCCGCGCAGGCTCAGCGTGTGATTGATCACGCCGTTGACCAGGTTGGCCCGATCCAGTTCAGTTTCCCAGAACTCGTCTGGGACCTTGGGCATCAGCTCGCTCAGATGGCCCTGGTAGGTGAAGCCCTTGCTGAAGTAGCCGCCGGTGTCGAGAACTGCTCCGGGGATGATGTCGTCGGTGGAGACCGGCAGCAGGGTCAAGTTGAAGCGCTTGAGGAACTGCGGGAACTCGAGGTCGTAGTTCGAGGACGAGCCGAACAATCCAAGGAACCCAGGCATGGGACAACTCCTTGCTTCGCCGGTGCAGCGCGCCGGTCGAGCGTCAGGAAACGCCAATGAAAGATGGAACCCCGTGGCAGCCCCTTAGCAAGGATCGCCTGAAAGAAAAATGCCAGTTTGCCCTGCGGCGTCGCCGAAGCGGGCAGGCTGGGGGCCAGGGGTGGACGAGCAACGCTGGGCAGCGCCTGGGTCGCTTTATGCGGGCTTCGTGGATTGCGCCATTTTCTTCGTATTTTTCGGCCACGGCTGCCGATGATAGTCGTGCCGGATTGGGGGATTAGCCTCGGGACCCTGACCAGATTTCCGGTCGTGGAGACCGCAAGATGGAGGCGGGTCGACACGCGACACGGGGGCAAGAACTCCGGCACGTCGAGCCGCCTCGCCCGTAGGGGTCGGGCCGACGCGTTCGAGGCCAACCTGCGAAAGGAGTCAAGATGAAGAGGATCGTTACGCTCGCACTGGCTACGCTGGGGCTGGCCCTGAGCGGCACCGCGGCGCAGGCGGATTGGGGCACCCTGCACTACGGCGGCTACCAGCCGAAGTGGGCCTTCTGGAATCGGCACTGCAACAAGTGCAGCAGCTGCTGCACGTCCGAGGAGCAGCGCTGGCAGCAGTTCTGGCATGATTACTACGATGCCCTGGCTCACTACTACAACCGCCTCGACAACATCGACTGGGTCACCTACTACAAGTTCCACGGCTACCAGCTGAATGCCAACTGCGGTCCTTACGGCAATCCTTACGGCCGTCCGCAGTACGCCCCTGTTTTCGTCAGCCCGACGATCCAGTGGGCCGTCCCGCAGGCCGCTCCTGGCGCTTATCCGCCGGCTTACGGCCCGGGCCACTAAGAGTCACTGAAGAGGTGTTCCTGAGCAGGCGGACGGTCGCCGCGGCCAGGCAGGATGCCCGAACCGCGAGAACTGACCGAACGAGTCCACCCCTCTCGGCGGCTCAGTCCTGATCGTCCGCAGCCCAAGGCGTTCTTCTGCCCTGCGAGCCGGAGGTGCTATCCAGCATCTCCGGCTTGTTCCTTTTCCTCCGCAATTCGTGCTCTGCCCGCGTCTCTGCTTCCCTGCTCACGCCAGACTGCCAAAGCTCGCAATTGTCTCGTCCTGGAACTCTCCAGAGCCCGCGGTTTAACCGATGAACAGAGCAGTATCTCCTGCACTGCCCATGCTGCCGCGTGGGCGGACCTGGCACCTTGGACCTTGCGCGCTCTGGAGGGAACCTGTATGCGCCGCGTCGTCTTGGCCGCGTTCCTGGCCGTCTCGGGTTGGACCCTGGTTCATCTGCCCGCGGTCGAGGCCGGCGAAATGCCCGGGCACTGGATGAACCCCCACTGCCCCTTCATCATCCACAACTGCTACTGGCACCCAGGCGGCTACGGCATCTGGGGCCCGACGGACATTGTCTACCCAAGGCTTCAGCCGGTGAACCACGTCGGTCCGCCCCCCTTCGGGCCGCGCTGGTGGTACCAGCGGCCGGTGATGCCCTGCGGGTACGGCGGAGAATGCTGCGAGAACGGCATGTGCTACGCACCTGGCTCGCAGCCCTGCCCGACGCCTCCCGGTGCTCCGGCCGCTCCCCAGGCTCCGGGCATGCAAAAGGTCCCCAGCGCTCCCGCGGCTCCGGCAGGCCACGCCCCTGAAGGCCGCTGGTTCCGCAGCCCTCGCGACTATTACATGTACCCGATTCCCTACTAGTCGATTCACCATGCTTGCCCCAAGGCAAGTCGAGTGCCTGAAAAGCACGAGCCGTCGGAATGATCCCGGCGGCTCGTGTTGCATTAGGGGGGCCGAGATCATGGACACGTCCGAGCTTGCGGTTCTGCTTCGCTTCATGGATCAGGCTTTCGACAAGAAGGCCTGGCATGGCCCGAACCTGCGTGGCTGCTTCCGAAGGGTGACTCCTGAAGCGGCGGCCTGGCGTCCCGCCCCCGATCGCCACAGTATTGCCGAGATCGTGCTCCATGCCGCCTACTGGAAGTACGTGGTGCGCCGAAAGCTCCACGGGCTTAAGCGCGGTTCCTTCCCAATAAAGGGAAGCAACTGGTTTCCCGTGCCGGCAAGGCTCTCCACCGAGCAATGGGCCGGCATGATCCGCCTCCTGGAAGAAGAGCATCGCCGGCTCCGTGAGGCCGTAGCGGCATTCCCGCTGGAGTCTCTTCACCGTAACCCGCATGGCAGCAAGCTCACGCATGCCGTGCTCATCGAGGGCATCGCCTGTCACGACGTCTATCACGCGGGTCAGATCCAGGTGTTGCGGGCATTGTGGAAGTCCGAAGTCGATGCCTAGGCCGAAGCCCCTCTTCGCGTCGGCAGCCGAGCAACGAACAACACCAGCAGCACGGCTCCGAGGGCAAAGATCGTGTCCCCAGGGACGCGCAGCCAGCGCAGGGTCTGCATCAACGGCGTGCCCATGAACTCGGCGCTGCGGGCGTACCAGTACCCCTGATCGACCGAGGCCCAGGTCTGCAGCAGTCCAACGGGCAAGAGGCTCAGCACGCACATCGTGAACAGGCCGATGTTCATGAGCCAGAAAGCCGCGGCGAGCAAGCCTTCCGGCCAGTCCGCACTGGGCGACAGCGCCCGCAGGCAGACCAGCATAAGCCCAATGCCGAGCATTCCGTAGACGCCGAACAGGGCCGCATGGCCATGCACCGGCGTCGTGTTCAATCCTTGCATGAAGTACAGGGCGATGGGCGGATTGATCATGAAGCCGAACAGGCCGGCGCCGAGCATGTTCCAGAATGCGACGGCCACGAAGAAGTAGATCGGCCAGCGATAGCGCCGTACCCAGGGAGCAGCCCGCGCAGTCCGCAGGTCTTCCAGTGCGCCGAATGCGACGAGGGTCAGCGGCACGACCTCCAGGGCGCTGAAGACAGCTCCAAAGGCGAGAGCCACCGTGGGCGTGCCGGCAAAGTAGAGATGGTGGCAGGTGCCGATGATGCCGCCCGCCAGGTAGATCGTCGCCGACAGCAGCGCGGCCTGGGCTGCGAACGTGGCCTGGATCAACCCGAGCCTGGCGAAGAGAAACGCGATCACCGTCGTGGCGAAGACTTCAAAGAAGCCTTCGACCCACAGGTGGATGACCCACCACCGCCAGTACTCGACGATCGAAAGGTGCGTGTGTCGGCCCCACATGAGTCCAGCGCCGTAGAACAGGCCGATCGCCCC
>Ga0073934_10005004_pt1 | contig 21220 bp, 20 predicted proteins | sample LarsenN4metaG_FD_76834 | JGI IMG/M metagenome (GOLD analysis project Ga0073934, IMG submission 76834) | Hot spring sediment bacterial and archeal communities from British Columbia, Canada, to study Microbial Dark Matter (Phase II) - Larsen... ...
AGAGCCTCGATGCGGCGGGGGCTTCGCAACGAGAGAGCTCTCGTGTCTGTGACGGGGCGTGTGACGAACGGGGCCAGGTAGGCCCCGTTCGTCTTCCCGTCCGCGCGAACGAGGGAAGAACGTCAAGGGAGCACGGAGGGTTGCCGATACCCCCGGCGAACTCCTTTGACGTCGCCGGGGGACTAACGGCAACCATTCCTGCGGCACGTAGGAGTCGAGCGGCGGGCTTCGGCCCGCCGCTTCACGTTGTCGCCCCGCCGGCCCGCTGCGGCTCGCCGATCGCGGAGGCCAGGTCCGAAGCGGCCGAGTACGCCGTCGACGGGGCGGAAAAAAACCTGCCTCACATCGCCCTCTCGCGGTGTAGTATCCGCCTCCCGCAAGGTGAGCCGGCACGCAGGCGAGACCGGCTCTTCGTGTTTGGTAGGTCAGTCCCCCGTCCCGCCCAGCGCGAGAAAGCCGAGGTAGCGTGCTCACCGTCGATATCGCACTTCCGGATGTCGAGGAACTCCAGAAGCTCGTCCAGGACGGACTCGAGAAAGGGTTCCTGACCTACGACGAGATCGTCACCGGGCTCGAGGAGGTCGAGCTCACCAAGGAGCAGGTCGAGGACTTCTACACGTACCTGATCGACCACGGGATCGAGCTGATCGAGGGAGAGCAGCACAAACACCCGCCGCACGAGCAACCCGCGCTGGCCGAGGAGGAGAAGAACGCGCCCAAGCTTGACCTGTCCGTCGAGCCGTCGCTCGACTCGCTGCGGCTCTACCTGCGCGAGATCGGCAAGGTGCCGCTCCTGACGGCCGACCAGGAGGTCTACCTGGCCAAGCGCATCGAGCGCGGCGACATGGCGGCGAAGACGCAGATGATCGAGGCCAACCTGCGGCTCGTCGTCTCGATCGCGAAGAGCTACCTCGGCCGCGGGCTGTCGTTCCTCGACCTGATCCAGGAGGGCTCGCTGGGGCTGATCCGTGCGGTCGAGAAGTTCGACTACCGCAAGGGCTACAAGTTCTCCACCTACGCTACCTGGTGGATCCGGCAGGCCGTCACGCGGGCGATTGCCGACAAGGCGCGCACGATCCGCATCCCCGTGCACATGGTCGAGAAGCTGAACAAGGTCGTGCACATCGAGCGGCAGCTCGTGCAGCGCCTGGGGCGGGAGCCGAGGCCGGAGGAGATCGCGGCCGAGCTCGAGATGACGACCGAGGAGGTGCGCGAGATCCTGCGGATGGCGCAGCACCCCGTGTCGCTCGAGAAGCCGATCGGCGAGGAGGAGGAGTCGGAGCTCGGCGACTTCGTCCAGGACGACCAGGCCGAGTCGCCCTTCGACACGGCCTCGCTCTCGCTCCGCCGCGAGGACATCGAGCGGGCGCTCGACTCGCTTCCCGAGCGAGAGCGCAAGGTGATCGAGCTTCGCTTCGGCCTCAACGGGCAGCCGCCGTGCACGCTCGAGGAGGTCGGCCGTGCGTTCGGCGTGACGCGGGAGCGCATCCGCCAGATCGAGAACAACACGCTGAAGAAGCTCGAGTCGCTCCCGGAAGCCCAGGGCCTCAAAGACTGCGTCTAGAGAGTACGGGGGAAACGGCCGGTTTCCCCCGTGAACCCCCTTCCCACCGGTCAGCGTGCGCTGTCGCGCCTGTGGCTTCGCCCGGCCAAGCCGGGCTGCGCCGAGATTAAACCGAACACCGCGGCAACTTACCGCGCGACCTCGAGGGCTATCCTCGGCCCACCGTGAAGCTCGACGCGGATCTCGAACGCTCGCTTGTCCGTCGGTACGCCGACTGCGGCTGTTTCCCCCGTGCGACTAGGGCCAGACGCCGTCGTCCGGCGTGAGGTCGAGCGAGCCGCCCCGCACGCACGGGACGGCCCGGTACTCCGGCGGCATCCCCGGGTAGACCAGGTCGAGGAAGTACCGCGCGACCCCCCGCCCGTCGTCCACGGTCCCGCCGAGGCCGGCGACCACCTGCGGCATCAGCTGGATGCCGTGGCACGTCGCCTCCGACTCGAGCTCGGCCTCGGAGGGCATCGGGAGGCCGGCCCGCGCCTGGCCGAGATGGACGGCCTCGTGGGCGAGCGTGCCGATCGCGATCGCGTACCGGTGGTAGTCGGCCCAGTAGCCGTCGGGCATCCGTGCCGTCGGCCAGCCGTCGACGAAGCAGGGGGAGCGCGGGATCGCCTTCGCCCGTCGGCCGCGCCGAGCGGCGGGTGCCCGGACGGGGACGGCGCACGTCGTCGGCTTGAGGGTCGCCCCCGCGTACGCCTGGAGGTACCTGCACGCGCGCGGCGAGAGCGCGGCGGCGTCCGGCTCCACCAGGAAGACCCGGGCGTCGGGGTCGACCGCGAGCGCGACGTAGCCCCACACCTCGGCCCCGTCGAAGCCGCGTGCGACGGCGTCCGCCTGCCACCCGGCATCGTCCTCGCAGCGCACGGCGACCGGCCGGCCGGCGATCGCGCTCGCGATCTCGCCGGCCAGGAGCTCGATCGGCGCCGCGCGAGGCTCGTCGGCCCGCGCCGTCCCGGGGGCGAGGGCCGCTCCGGCCAGGGCCAGGGCGACCGGGATCGCCCCGAGGCGGGCACGAGGAGGCCGGATCCACCGCATCCACTCCTTCTCGGCCGCGGGCGGTCCGCGCTGAAGCGTCGGCGTCCGCCCGGGGATATGATCGCCCGCCCTGTCCGAAGAGCGGCTCAACCTCGAGCTGAAGGCGCGCAACCCGGACCCGACGCGCTCGGAGCGCGCCTGCCGCGAGCTGGGCGCGGAGGACCGCGGCACGCTGCGCCAGCGCGACACGTACTTCGTGGTCGAGCGAGGGCGTCTCAAGCTGCGTGAGCACCTCGACGGGGGGAGCGAGCTCATCTACTACGAGCGGCCGCAGAGTCCTGCCGTTCGCGAGAGCCGCTACCACCGGGTCGCCGTCTCTCCCGAGGCCGCCGGCCTGCTCCGGGCGACGCTGCGCCACGTCGCGGTCGTCGAGAAGACACGCCGCCTGTTCGTCTGGCGGAGCGTCCGGATCCACCTCGACTCGGTCGACGGGCTCGGCTCGTTCCTCGAGCTGGAGGCCGTCGCCACTCCCGGGTCGGACCTGGCCGAGGAGCGTGTGGCGGTCGATCACCTCCGCCGCGTGCTGGAGATCCGCGACGAGGACCTGGTCGGCGAGGGGTACGCCGAGCTCGGCCGCCGCAGGCGGAGGTAGCACCGAACGCTCCGCGCCATCGGTCGGTCCGAGGCGGGGTTAGGATGGCCCGGGATCGTGGGCAGCCGGTCGAACAGCCGTCCAGTCACCGTCGGGGTGCTCGGCCTCGGCGAGGCGGGCGCTGCGCTGGCGTCGGACCTGTCCAGCGCCGGAGCGCTCGTCCGCGGGTTCGACCCGGCGCCGCGCGACGCCGAGGGAGTCGAGGTCGTCGACACTGCCGCGGCGGCGGCCGACGGCGCCGACCTCGTCCTCGCGGTCACCCCGGCGGCCGCGGCACGCGAGGCGGCCGAGTCCGCCGCGCCCGGGCTGACGGCCGGGCAGGTCTACGCGGACGCGAGCACGGGCGCCCCCGCCCTCATGCACGAGCTCGAGGCGGTCGTCGCGCCCACGGGAGCGGCGTTCGCCGACCTCGCCCTGCTGGGGACTGTCCCCGGACGCGGCGTCCGCACCCCCGCGCTCGTCAGCGGCCCCGGCGCGGATGCGGCCGTCTCGCTGCTGGCGCCGCTGGGCATGCCTGTCGAGAGCCTCGGCGGGGAGACCGGCGCGGCGTCCGCGCGCAAGCTGGTGCGCAGCGTCTTCATGAAGGGGCTGGCGGCGGCGATCGGCGAGAGCCTGGCCGCGGGCCGCGCTGCCGGCTGCGAGGAGTGGATCGCGGGCGAGATCGAGGACGCGCTCGTGGCCGCCGACGCGGACCTGTTCAGGCGCCTCGTCGACGGCAGCCGGGCGCACGCCGTCCGCAGGGTCGACGAGATGGCCGCGGCGCGCGCGATGCTCGTCGAGCTCGGGGTCGAGCCACGCGTGACGAGCGCGGCCGAGGAGTGGCTGGCGGAGCTGGCGCTCGACTCGCGGCAGGTGACCCATGGCTGACGGGGACCACGACCTCCAGCCGACGGAGCGGGCACGCGAGCTCGTCCGGGGCGCCTACGACGTCCACGTCCACGTGGGCCCAGACGTGATGCCGCGTCGGATCGACGACGTGGGGCTCGCCCGACGGTGTGCCGAGCTCGGGATCGAGGGCTTCGTCCTCAAATCGCACTACGTGCCGACCGCGGAGCGGGCGGCAGTCGTCCGCGGCGTCGTTCCGGGCGTGCAGGCGCTCGGCTCGATCACGCTCAACCGGGCCGTCGGCGGGATGAACGCATTCGCCGTCGAGATCGCCGCCCGTGAGGGCGCGCGCGTCGTCTGGATGCCGACGGTCGACTCGCCCAGCGAGACCGCCGGCCGCTCCGAGCCCAAGCCCGGCCAGCCGCTGCCCGCGTGGGCGGCGATCCAGCACGAGCTGCGCCAGTCGGGCGTCGAGGTCGAGGCGGTGCACGTGACCGGGGCCGACGGGCGCGTGCTTCCGGAGACGCGCCAGGTCCTGCAGGCCGTCGCGCGCCACGGCCTGGTCCTCGCGACCGGCCACCTCGGCCGCGACGACATCCTCGCGGTCGTCGAGGCGGCCCGGGAGGAGGGGGTCGACCAGATCGTCGTCACGCACCCGGAGTTCCCCTCGCAGAACCTCTCCGTCGAGGACCAGCAGGCGCTCGCCCGGCACGGCGCGCTGCTCGAGCGCTGCTTCACGACGCCGCACTCGGGCAAGGTGACGTGGGAGCGGCTCTTCGAGGCGACCCGAGAGGTCGGGCCTGAGCACTCGATCTGCTCGGGCGACCTCGGCCACCACGCGTACCCCGCCGTCGAGGACGGCCTCGCGCTCCTCGCCGACCGGCTGCTCGACGGTGGGTTCAGCGAGGACGAGGTTCGGCTGATGACCGTGACGAACTCGCGGCGCCTCGCCGGCGTCCCGGCCGAGGCGGGGGTCCGGTGAGCGAGCGGCTGCTCGTCGTCGGCGCCCACGCGGCGGACTTCGTCTGGCGTGCGGGCGGAGCGATCGCGGTCACCGTCCGCGGCGGAGGCAGCGCCGTCGTCCTCTCGCTCTCCTACGGGGAGCGAGGGGAATCGGGTGAGCTCTGGCGTGAGCCCGGCCAGACGATCGAGAACGTCAAGCGGATCCGCCACGAGGAGGCGGAGCGAGCCGCCGCGGCGCTCGGCGCCGAGTTCCGCTGCCTCGACTTCGGCGACTACCCGCTCGAGGTCGGCGGCGACCGGCTGGCCACGCTGGTCGAGGTGATCCGCGAGGTCGCGCCGGACGTGATCCTCACCCACACCGACCGCGACCCGTTCAACCCCGACCACCCGGTCGCCTTCCACGCCGTCGAGCGGGCACGGGCGCTCGCCGCGGGCGCGGGCGTCGCCAGCGCGTTCGAGACGGTGACGCCGCCCGCGCTGCTGCTCTTCGAGCCGCACCAGCCGGAGCTCTGCAACTTCGTCCCGACGACCTTCCTCGACATCACGGACGTGATCGAGCAGAAGCGCCAGGCGATGGAGGAGATCGCGGCGCAGCGCTACCTGCAGACCTACTACGACCAGCGCGCCGAGCAGCGAGCCAACCACGCGCGGCGCATCTCGGGCAACTCGGCGATCCGCTACGCGGAGGCGTTCCAGCGCGTGACGCCGCAGGTGACGGGGGAGCTGTGACGGCGTGCCTGGACGCGGAGATCCTCCACGAGCTCGCCCGGCTCGGAGTGGCGACGGTCTACGAGGCGTCGGGTCGAGCAGGCCTGGTCGAGGTGCCGCTGACGCAGGTCGTCCCCGGGAGCCGGGTGGCGGGCCCGGCGCGCACGGTGCGCTGCGGGCAGGGGGACAACCTGATGGTGCACGCGGCGATGGCGTCACTCCAGGCCGGCGACGTGCTCGTGCTGACCATGCCGCGGCCGGAGCCGGTCGCGCTCGTCGGCGACCTGCTGGCGACCCAGGCCCGGGCGCAGGGCGCCGCGGGCATGCTCGTCGACGCGGCCGTGCGGGACGTGGAGGAGCTGGTGGAGCTCGGCCTGCCGATCTGGGCGCGGCACGTGTCGGCTCGCGGCGCCGACAAGCGCGTCGCCGGCGCGCTCGACGAGCCGGTCGAGGTGGGAGGGACGGCGATCCGCTCCGGCGACGTCGTCGTGCTGGACGCGGACGGCGCCGTCGTCGTCGCGCGCGAGCGCGTCGAGGAGGTCCTCGGCGCGGCGCGTGAGCGGGCGGAGCGCGAGCGGGTCAAGCGCGCCAAGCTGGAGGCGGGGGCGCTCTCGTACGACCTCGACGGCCTGCGCGCGGTCGTGGAGGGGGGCGCGTCGAAGTGACGGCGGAGCTCGTGCACGATCTCGCCCACATCGGCCACGTCGAGCTGCTGACGCCGACGCCCGAGGAGAGCCTGCGCTTCTTCGTCGACGTGCTCGGCATGGAGGAGGAGGCCCGTGAGGGGCAGTCGGTCTTCCTGCGCGGCTTCGGCGACTACCAGCGCTACAGCCTGAAGCTGACCGAGGCGGCGAGCTCCGGGCTCGGCCACACCGCCCTGCGGGCGTGGAGCGCGGCGGCGCTGGAGCGGCGGGCGGCGGCGATCGAGGCCACCGGGCTCGGGATCGGCTGGATCGACGGCGACGTCGGCCACGGGCCCGCCTATCGCTTCGCCGACCCCGACGGGCACGTCTTCGAGCTCTACTACGAGACCGAGCGGTACGTCGCGCCGGCGCAGCTGCGGCCGTCGCTGAAGAACCAGCCGCAGGCGTACCGGCCGCGCGGCGCGGCCGTCAAGCGGCTCGACCACGTCAACGTGCTCGCCGCCGACGTCGCCGCCAGCCGCGACTTCGCACAGCGCGTGCTCGGCTACCGCCTCTACGAGCAGGTGATCCTCGACGACGGGAGGGTGGTCGGCGCCTGGCTCAGCCTCTCGATCGCAGCGCACGAGCTGATCTACGTCGCCGACGCCTACGGCGCCCGCGGGCGGCTGCACCACATCGCCTTCTGGGTCGACACGCGGGAGGAGGTGCTGCGCGCGGCCGACGTCTTCCTCGACGCGGGCGTGCACATCGAGGCGGCTCCGTCGAAGCACGCGATCGCGCAGGGCTTCTTTCTCTACGGCTACGAGCCGGGTGGGAACCGGGTGGAGGTGACGACGGGCGGCTACTTCGTCTTCGACCCGGACTACGAGCCGGTGACCTGGACGGAGGAGGAGCGGGCGCGTGGTCAGGCGTGGGGCGTGAAGACGGTCGAGAGCTTCCACACCTACGGCACGCCGCCGATGGAGGGCGAGGCCAAGCCGCTCGGCCGCCTGGTCACGTTCGGCCCGTCGTAGCGCGCGACGCAGTAGCGGGTGCGTTGCCGGTCGATCCGGATACGATTCCCGATACGATTGCCCTCCGAAGGGAGGAACCGCTGATGACCCAGACAGCCACGTCCACGTCCTCGCTCGCCCGCAACACGCCGCCGTTTCGCGCCGACCACGTCGGCAGCCTGCTGCGGCCGCCCGGGGTGCAGCGGGCCCGGCAAGACGCCGCCGAGGGACGGATCTCGCGCGAGGAGCTGCGGCGGATCGAGGACGAGGCGATCCGCGACGCGGTGCGCATGCAGGAGGAGCTCGGGTTCCAGCTTGCCACCGACGGGGAGATCCGCCGGGGCTCGTGGCACATGGACTTCCTCTACCAGGTGGGCGGGATCGGCGAGGCGGAGGAGCACATGCACGTCCGGTTCCGGAACGCGGAGGGGACGATCGAGTTCACGCCGGCGAAGATCCGGGTCAACGAGAAGGTGCGTCTCGAGCAGACGATCTTCGGCGACGACTTCCTCGCGCTCAAGTCGATGACGACGAGCGCGGTGCCGAAGCAGACGATCCCTTCGCCGAACATGGCGCACTACCGCGGCGGCAACGCGAACGTCGACTCCACCGTCTACCCCGACATCGAGGAGTTCTGGCGGGACCTGGGCGAGGCCTATTCGGAGGAGCTGCGCGGGCTGGGAGAGCTCGGCTGCACCTACGTCCAGCTGGACGACACCTGCTTCGCGTACCTGAACGACCCGGCCCAGCGCGCCGAGCTCCAGGCGCGCGGAGACGACGCCGAGCACCTCCATCTCGAGTACATCCGCCACTTCAACGCCGCGGTCGCCGGCAGGCCGGCGGGCATGACCGTGGCGACGCACATGTGCCGCGGCAACTTCCGCTCCTCGTGGGTCGCCGAGGGCGGCTACGACTTCGTCGCCGAGGCGCTCTTCAACGAGCTGGACGTGGACGCGTTCTTCATGGAGTTCGACGACGAGCGCTCGGGGACGTTCGAGCCGCTGCGGTTCGTGCCCAAGGGCAAGCTGGTCGTCCTCGGCCTGATCACGACGAAGCGCCCCGAGCTGGAGTCGAAGGACGACCTCAAGCGCCGGATCGAGGAGGCGAGCAGGTTCGTCCCGCTCGACCAGCTCTGCATCTCGCCGCAGTGCGGCTTCTCCTCGACGGTCGACGGCAACGCGCTCACCTACGACCAGCAGGTTGCGAAGCTGGGCCTCGTTGTCGAGGTCGCCCGGGACGTCTGGGGCTAGGAACCACGGGGGAAACAGCCGGTTCCCCTCCGGGCCGACGCTTGAGTGCGTCGTCCCAAGGCAGGACTCCTGGCAGCAATATGAGTTGAGTATCTGCCTTGCGATACCATCACTCGCAATGCAGCGCGTGCTGATCACGAAGGCGGGCCAGATGTCTCTCCCGGCGGCCATCCGGCGGCGATGGAACACCCGAGCCGTGGCGATCGACGATCGTGGCGACCACATCGTCGTTCGACCTGCGCCGGAGGACCCGATCGCGGCCTTCCGAGGGAGCTTCGCGTCCCGAGGCCCCTCGACGGAGGAGGCGAGGCGGCTCGCCCGCGCCGAGGAGCAGCGCCGTGAGAAGGAGAAGGCGGGACGTCGAGGCCGCGCTCGCCAGGCGTGATCCTGCTCGACGCGTACGCTCTGATCGCTCTCGCGCGGGACGAGCCTGCGGCAGCAGAGGTGGAAGAGCTGCTACGGAGCGACGACGGCTCGGCGATCACGTCGGTGAATCTGTTCGAGGTCGTCGACTACCTCGTCCGGCGGGCCGGCTGGCCCGAGGAGGACGTCAGGGCTGGGCTCTCCCTTCTCGTCGGGGAGGTTGTGAGGGTTCTCGCCGTGGGAGCAGACAGCGCGTGGCGGGGAGCATCACTGCGCGCCGCGCACTACGCAAAGGGCGCATGCGAGGTGTCCCTCGCTGACTGCATCCTGCTCACGAGCGCCGGTGCGGGCGACACGATCGCGACCTCTGACCCGTCGATCGCCTTCGTCGCGCGGAAGCTGGGGGTCGAGCTGGCTCCGCTTCCGGATTCGACCGGCCGAAGGCCCTAGTAGTAGCTCCTGTCTTCGGGTCAGCCGCCGTAGAAGACGCGCTCGCCGAGATCCTTCAGCCAGAGCGTCGCCTCGTCGGCCCGCCCCTCCGGCGGCGTCTGCACCCCGGCCTCGACGACTTCGCCGACGACGATCGCGTGGTCGCCGCGCTCGATCCGCTCGAGCACCCGACACTCGACGTAAGCCGGCGTGCTGACGAGGATCGGCGAGCCCGTGGCGCCCGCGTGGAAGTGCTCGTCGTTGATCGTCGAGCCCTCGCGCGTCGCCTGCTTGAAGAACGAGGTGGCCACGTCGTTCTGGCCCTTGGCGAGCACGTTGAGGGCGAACGCTCCCGCCGCGCTCAGCACTCGGTACGTCTCCGAGTCCGCCTTGACGCCCACGACCAGGAGCGGCGGCTCGAAGGATGCCTGGGTAACCCAGTTGACGGTCGCAGCCGCGATGTCGCCGTCCTTCGTCTCGGCCGTGAGGACGTACAGGCCGTAGGGGATCATGCGGAGCGCGGTCTTCTTGGCATCGATGTCCATCGCGTCCCTCCTCGACGCTCGGCTATCGACCGACCATAGCCGATCCCGCGCGCACGCCTGCACCGGGGCGCTTATGTGCAGCCGATCGCGTCGATGACGCCGGCCCAGCTGAGGGCGGCGTACGGCACGGTCGATGCGATCGACGCGGCTCGGGTTGACCCCGAAGGCCGAGCACTACGTGCGGGCGATCGTCTCGATGACACCGACGCAGCTGCAGGCTGCGTTCGGCACGGGCCGGTAGCGAGCCAGTTACACGAGGGGTCAGGCCCGGCGTCTCGCCGGGCCTGACCATGCCGCAGATCAAGACCGGTGATCGTCTCCGCGTCGACGGCTCAGCTGGCGTCGTCACGATTCTGAGCTGAGCATGGAGGGGGGACTGTCCCCAGGGCGGTCCCCTAGGCGCCGAGCAGCCCGTCGACCGCAGCGACGAAGCGGTCGGCCAGCCCGACGACGCGCTCGGCCTCGTCGCGAGGCACGATCGACGCGTCGTAGTCGGCGGCCTCACGGAGTTGCTGCGTCCCGTGGCTCTCCGAGAAGAGCGCCGCGTCGAACCGACCTGTGGTCACGAACGTCTCTCGGAACAGGGCCCAGGTTCCCGCGTGGGTCTTCGCGTTTCGCTCTTCCTCGCTCAGCGCGGCGCGCGCGCCGTACAGCATCGCGTAGTAGGCCGCGCTCGCCGCGTTCGAGGGAAAACCGGCATCGAGAGCCGCGTGGGCAGCTGCCAGCCGGTCGTGCGCCGCCGCCATCAGCTCCTGGGAGCGGGGACTCACGGCTCTCCGGCGAGGACGACCTTGTCACGGTCGACCTCCTGGATGAAGAACGAGCGGATCGCTCGGCGCTGCTCGATGCGTGCCGGATCGTAGACCTTGACCGCGAACAGGACTGGATTGGCTCCCTCCGCCTCTGCGGTCTCGTGAACGAGGCGGACGGCGCGAAAATGGTCGTCCAGCCCGGCGTCTCGAATCACGACGAGCAGGTCGACGTCCGATTCCGGCCCCGGCCTCTCCCCGCGCGCACGCGATCCGAACAGCCAGACCGACTGGAGCCGGTCCGCGTACTCCGCCGCGAGCCGCTCGACGAACCGCTCGAGCACCCGGCGCTCGAGCGGGCTCAGCGAAGTCTCGGACAGCGAGCCCATGCAGGGGACTGTAGCCCCGTGGCCTGCTGCCCAGCCGGGGGGCCGTGCGTCAGGCTGCGACGGGCGCCAGGAACTCCTCGATCGCGGCCAGCACCTCGTCCGTCCGCTCGATCGGCACCATGTGGCCGGCGCCCGGGAGGATCACCTTTCGGGCGTCCGCGATCCCGGCGACGAAGTCGTCCGCGTAGCGCGCGGGCGCAAGTGCATCCTCGGCGCCGAAGACGACGAGCGTGCGGGCGCGGATCCGGTACAGCCGCCGGGCGAGGCCGCGATCCGGGATCGGCCACATGAACTTCGCCACCGACGTCAGGCCCTGGACGAGAGTGACGAGCGCCTCGACGTCGATGTCCTCCTCAGACTCGGCCGCAGGCGGTGGCGGCGGCTTGAACGCCGGGTCGGCGAAGAGCACGTCGGGGAGCTCGGGCACGGGGACGGCGAAGAAGTCGATCACCGGGTAGTCTTCGTTCCAGAGGCCGACGGGCGCGATCAGCACCAGCTCGGCGACGCGCGCCGGGTAGTGCGCGGCGAGCTCGGCGCCGATCATCCCGCCGAACGAGTGGCCGACGACGGTCGCCCGCTCGAGGCCGAGGGTCTCCAGGAGATCCTCGTAGTGGATCGCCAGCTCGTGGATGTCGTGCACCTCGTCGAGCTCGGCGAGATCCTCGAACCCCGGCGCGAGCGGAGCCACGACCGAGTGGCGCTCCATCAGCCTCGTGACGAGCGGGTGGTCGTCGGCGATCCCGTCGGCGGCGTGCAGCCAGACGAGCGGAGGCCCCTCGCCCCCGCGCAAGACGACCTGGGAGCGGCCGCTCGGCAGCGCGACGGTCTCGCGCGTGAGCGCCGTCGCGGTTCCGCTAGACACCGGCCGGCTCCGTGAGGGGAGCTGGTGTCGCCAGCTCGGGGAGCGTGTCCTTCGGCCACCAGTGATCCTCCCACTCGTCGAAGCGGCCGCGCAGGCGCGGGATCACCTCGGTGGCGAAGCGCTGCGTGTTGTAGAGGACGGTCTCCTTCGGCATGTTCCCGTACTGGAGCATCACCATCAGGTGGCCGACGTTGAGCGTGTCCGCCACATCGGTCAGGCGGTCCAGCACCGTGTCGATGCCGCCGGCGATGATGTAGCCGCGCTCGATGATGTCCTTCCAGGTGAGGTCGGAGGCGAACGTCTCGGCGGCCGCCTTCACCTGGCTGCGAAGGCCCTTGCGCATCGTCGCCGGCGTCGTGTAGCCCGGCGGGTTGACGTACGGTGGGAACAGGTGGAGGCAGCGGTTGAAGAAGTAGAGGCCAGCTTCCGAGTACAGCCGCTCCGCCTCCGCGTCCGAGTCGGCGATGCCGACGAACTGGACGAAGCCTGCGCGGTAGGGATTCCGCTCGAGCCCGTGGCGGTCGACCGCCTCCCAGAACCCGTCCATCGTCTTGCGCGCCATCTGGTAGCCGAAGAACGAGAGGTAGGCGTACAGGAAGTCGTGCTCGGCGCACCAGTCCCACGTCTCGACGCTGCCGCCGCCCGGGATCCAGACCGGCGGGTGCGGCTGCTGGATCGGGCGCGGCCAGGGGTTGACGTAGCGAAGCTGCGTGTACTTGCCGTTGAACGGGAACGGCTTGTCCGACTTCCACGCCCGCAGGATCAGCTCGACGCCCTCGCGGTACTTCTCGCGCAGCGTCGCCGGGTTCTCGCCGTAGCAGAAGACCGTGTCCATCGGCGTCCCGACCGGGAAGCCGGAGACGACGCGCCCGCCCGACATCACGTCGAGCATCGCCATCTCCTCGGCGACGCGGATCGGCGGGTTGTACAGCGCGACCGAGTTGCCCATGATCACGAGCTTCGCGCTCCGCGTGCGGCGGGCGAGGGAGGCCGCGATCAGGTTCGGGGACGGCATCAGTCCGTAGCCGTTCGAGTGGTGCTCGTTGACGCAGATCCCGTCGAACCCGACCTGGTCGGCGAACTCGAGCTCGTCCAGGTAGTCGTTGTAGACCTCGTGGCCGACGACCGGGTCGTAGACCTCCCGTACCGGCAGGTCGACCCAGACGCTGTGGTAGCGCTCGCGGAACCCGTCGGGGAGATACGGGTACGGCATCAGGTGGAACCAGTGGAACTTCATCTCTCGCCTCCCGGGGTCATCGTGCGTGTGCGGGCGCGCATCAGGCGGGTGGTGGCTCGGCGGCGGAGGCCTGGGCCTGCTCGCCGAGGTAGCTGGCCACCAGCAGGTGGCGGTCGGCGCGGAGCGCCTCCGCCCTGTTGTGCAGGACGACCTCGCCATGCGAGAGGACGTAGCCGCGGTCGGCCACCTCGAGCGCCAGGTGGATGTGCTGCTCGACCAGCAGCACCGCGCACCCCGAGTCCTCGGCGTACTGACGCACCACCGGCAGCAGCCGCTCGACGATCACCGGCGCCAGCCCCAGCGACAGCTCGTCGAGGAGCAGCAGCTTCGGCCGGCGAGCCAGCGCTCGGCCGACCGCCAGCATCTGCTGCTCGCCGCCCGACAGGAGGCCGGTGCGCCGTGAGCGCAGCTCGCCGAGCGCCGGGAAGTACTCGTACGCCATCGCCTCGTCCAGCTTCTCGCCGCGGTGCCCCAGCCGGAAGTGCTCCGCCACCGTCAACCCGTAGAAGATCCCCCTGCCCTCCGGCACGTGCGCGATCCCCAGCCGCGCCCGAGCGCTCGGCGACACGTGCGCCAGATCCCCGCCCGCGAAGCTGATCCGCCCCTGCATCGGCCGCACGATCCCCGAGATCGCGCGCAGCGTCGTCGTCTTCCCCGCCCCGTTCGGGCCGAGCAGCGCCACGACCTCGCCCGCCGCCACGCTCAGGTCCAGCTCCCTGATCACCGCCGCCTGGTCGTAGCCGGCCGTCAGCTTCTCGATCGCCAGCACCTGGGTCACGACGATCCCTCCGTCGCCCCGCCCGCGAGAGCCTGGTCGAACTCGGCGGCAGCGCTGCCGAGGTAGGCGGAGACCACCTGCGGATCGCGGCGGACGACCTCGGGCGGGCCGTGCGCGATCACCTTGCCGAACTCGAGTACGACGACGTAGTCGGAGATCGAGAGCACGAGGCCCATGTCGTGGTCGACGAGCAGGATCGGGGTGCCCGAGTCGACGACCTCGCGGAGCCGCCGTCCCAGCTCCACGCTCTCGCGCGTGTCGAGACCGGCCGCCGGCTCGTCGAGGCAGAGCAGGTGCGGGCGGGCGGCCAGGGCCCGCGCGATCCCGACGAGCTTCCGCTGCCCCTGCGAGAGGTCGGACGGCATCGCGTCCGCGAGCTGGTCGAGCGCGAGCAGCGTCAGCGCCTGATCGATCGCGTCGCTGGACGTGAACGGCCTCGCCACGACCTCCTTGATCGTCTCCCAGACCGACGGCCGGTACGAGGCGACCGCGAGGTTCTCGCGCACGGAGAGGTCGTCGAACAGCTCGATCGACTGCCAGGTGCGAGCGAGCCCGAGCCGCGCACGCTGGTGCGGCGCCATCCCCGAGAGCTCGCGGCCCTCCAGCGACACCTGACCCCGATAGGTGACGAAGCCCGAGATCGCGTCGATGAAGGTCGTCTTGCCGGCGCCGTTCGGGCCGATCAGGCCGACCAGCTGGCCCGGGGGGACGTCGAGGTCGACGTCGACGACCGCGCGCACGCCGCCGAAGGAGACGGAGATGCCTCTCGCCTCGAGGACCGCGGTCATTGCTTGCCCCCCGAGCCCGCGATCGTGCTCGCCGGTCCGGCTCCGCGCGAGCGCGAGAGACGGGCGGCGAACCCGCGTCTCGAGGCAGGCTCCGCCGCGAGCCGTTTCTTCTTCTGCTGCTTCTTCAGGTACGCCGTCCCGGCGATGCCCTCCGGGTTGAGGATCAGGGTGACGATCAGCGCGACGCCGCCGACTAGGAGCGCGTACGTCCCGCTGAGGCCGAACCACGCGTCGAAGGCGTGCGGAAGCAGGCCCTCGACCGCGCCGATGCCGGCGAACAGCGCCCCCGTGATCATCGTGATCCCGCCGAAGTACGCGAAGGCGATCAACGCGAGCGCGTTGACGACGCTGAAGCGATTCGGGCTCGCCGAGCCGAAGTTGTACCCGTACATCGCCCCTGCGAGACCGGCGATCAGCGCGGAGATGCCGAACGCGGCGAGCTTTGTGTTGCGGACGTCGATCCCGGCCGCCGCCGCGGCGCGCTCGTTCGACCGCACGGCGAGCATCCGCAGCCCGAGCCCGCTCCGACGGACGTTGGCGACGAGGAGGCACGCGAAGATCGTCACCGCCAGGACGACGAAGCCGAAGATCGGGCTCGGCAGGTTGCCGTCGAGACCGCGGAAGGACGCGTTCGCGCTCAGGTCGAGGCTGCCGATCTTCAGCGGCTCGATCGGCGAGCCGAACGAGCTGTAGCCCCAGATCGAGTTGCCGAAGCCGAACTGCTGGATCGCGAGCGCGCCCGCCAGCGTGACGACGACGAGCGTGACGCCGCGGACGCGGAGCGCGGCGACGGCCGTCAGCAGGCCGAGCACGACGGCCGTGGCGACCGCCGCCAGCGGCGCGATCGGGAACTTCGCCCAGAAGCCGCCCGCGTTGGTCGCCAGGTGAGACATCGCGAAGCCGGCCGCACCGGCGAGGGCGAGCTGCACGACCGATATCTGCCCGACGAAGCCGACGATGACGACGAGCGACAGGCAGATCAGCGCCCCGATCATCGAGTTGATCGCGGCCTGGCGGAAGTCGTACGGGAGGACGATCAGCGCGACGACGCCGATGACCGCCGCCAGCATGGTCGGCCTGAGCAGCCGCTCGGGCTTCGGCACGGCCGGGAGCCGCTTCTCGACGAGCTCGCCGCGACCCGGCAGGCTCGCCCCCCGCAGGAACATGGCGACGACGACCGCGACGAAGAAGAGCAGCTCGGGCAGCCCTCGCATCGGCGCGCCGTTGTCCTTGGGGAACCAGGTCTGCCACGACGCGTAGTTGATCAGCGAGTACCCGACACCCATCGCGAGCCCTGCCGCGCAGGCGATGCCGACCGAGGTGAATCGTGCGAACACGGCCGCGGCGAGGGCCGGGACCACGAGGTAGGGGAGCGAGATCGGATCGAGCTGCACCAACGGGCCGGCGAGGACGCCGAAGGCTCCGACGACGACGGCCGCCAACACCGTGTTGATCATCGAGAGCCGGCTCGGCGCCAGCCCGGCCAGCATCGCCGACGCCTCGTTCTCCGCCGCCGCCTTGGTCGCGAGACCGAAGCGGGTCCAGCGGTAGAGGGCGGCCAACGCAGCGCTGACCGCGATCACGATGCCGGCCATCAGGAGCCGGTCGATCGGGACGGTTCGCTCGAAGATCGTCACCGTGTCCTTCGGCAGGATGGTGGGCGCCTCTCGCGACTGGTTCGTGACGCTGATGGCGACGACGGCTTGCATGACGAGCAGCACGCCGAGCGACGCGGCCAGCCTCGCGAGCGGCGAGGCGTTGTGCAGCGGCCAGAAGGCGATCAGCTCGACCAGCGCGCCGAGGACGGCCATGCAGGCGAGCGTCAGCGCGAGTGCGACCGGCCAGGACGGATGGAAGCCGAGGGCGTTCTGGGTAAAGAAGCCCCAAAACAGGTAGGCGGCGACCATCGCCACGGCGCCGGTGGCGAGGTTGATCACCCCCGAGCCGCGGTAGACGACGACGATGCCGAGCGCGATGCCGGCGATCAGCGCGCCGATGCCGAGACCCAGGAGTGCGAAAAGCAGAACGTCCTGCATCGAGTTCTCAGTCTCTCACGCGGACGGCCCGGCCAGAAGGCCGGGCCGTCCGCTGAGGTCGTCCGTCCGAGGCTCCGCTACCCCTTCTTCGCCGGTCCGAGCCAGCCGGACGTCTTCAGCCACTTACCACCGCTCTGGTACCGGTAGAACTGCGCCTCGTTCGCGCAGGCAGCCGGCTGCGTCTTGTCGATCTGCCCGCAGGCGACGTTTGGCGCGGCCATGACGAGCGGGCCCTTGAAGACCTTCATCCGCGCCGCGATCGCGGCCGGCGTGATCTTGTCGAAGGGGATCGTGTTCATGACCTTGACGATCGCGAGCAGGGTCGTCCACGACAGCTGCGCGAAGACGTCCTTCTGGTCGGCGGCCGAGAGACCGTACTGCGCGGCCTTCTTGGTGAACAGCTTGATCTCCGGATCGTTCGGGTCGAAGAGGAACGACTGCGCGACACCGACGTCCCACTTCGGGAAGTCCCCGCCCGGGTACGCGGCGAAGGGGATGAAGATCGCGAGCGGCGGCGTCAGCACCGGCTTCGTCGAGTGGATCTGGTCGAGCCCCTTCGCGAGCAGCGCGCAGTCGCCGAAGTTGCAGCTGGCGACGACGAGGTCGTACCCGTTCGCCTGCGTCGCGGTCCCGACGAGGTCGCTCGCCGTGTCCGCATGTGCGATCAGATCCGCCTTGATCCCGACCGACTCCATCGACTTCTTGAGGCTGGTGGCGGCGACGTCCGCACCCGGCGTGTTCGGGTAGACGATGCCCGCCGTCTTGACGTTGGGCCAGGTCTTCTTCGCGTACGGCCCGAAGGACGCGAGGACGGTGATCGAGGTGCCGATCAGCGAGAAGACGTTCTTCGCCTTCACGTCTGCGTTGCTCGCCGAGACGCCCATGACGACCGGCTTGCTGCCCTTGAGGACGTTGTACTCCGACTGGTTGCCGACGACGACCACGCCGTGGACGACGACGTTGACGTCCTTGGCGTTCGCCATCTGCTGACCGCACTTGGTCCCTTCCTCCTCCGCCTCGACGATGAAGCACTCGTTGAGCTTCACCGGGTGCCCCTGGACGCCTCCGAGCTCGGCGTTGATCATCTTGACGGCGGCCTCCGCGCCGCGCGTCGTCGACGGGAAGGACGTCCCGGGCACCGTGCCGCCCTGGCCGTTGATCCAGCCGAAGACGACCGGCGGCAGCTTCTGGTTCGCCTTGCCCTTGCCGCCGACGTACGTCGCGTAGTTGAGGACGGGCTTCTTCGTCGCCGACGCCGCCGCGAAGGCGGTAGCAGCGACGGCCAGCGCGATGACGACGGTGAGAGCGACGAACCTCGGTCTCCGTCGCGCGACGCGGCGGGACAGGCTACGTATGGGCATTTCCTCCTCCTCTTGTTGACCGGCCGCTCTGGATCGACATCCGTGATGTCTCGGTCCGACGTATGACGTCCCGGGCCCGCGTTCGGTTGGCGTCAGGGGTGCCGCCGCCCTGTCGAGATCCCGGACTCGCCCAGAGCTTGCATCAGCCCCCGTTCACCGTGCGGACGGACGTTCGGAAGTACGGATGGCCGACACTATTTCGTCCTCGGAGGGCTGTCAAGAACGGCGCGCGGCGACACCGTTCAACAATGCTTCACGACGGAGAGCGGCGTTGTCTTGTACGACGATGCGACAAGCTCGCGCGCGTGGGCGCGGAGGCGCGCGGCTGCGGGCGAGGCGCGCCGGTGGCACACTTCCGGCCACGGTGACCGGTCGACGAGGAGGCGCGATGGACCCGGCCGCGATCGACGACATCGCGTTCTACTTCTTCCACAACTGCGGCTACGGCGAGATCCCGGCCGACTCGGAGCGGTACCGGGCGACGTGGGTCGACTACCCGAACAGCGTCTTCGATCCCGAGGTGGGTCACGCCCTCTACCGGCACCACCTCCGGCTGATGCGGCTGGCGGAGCAGCTGGGCTTCGACGGCGTCGCCGTCAACGAGCACCACAACACGCACTTCAGCATGACGCCGGCCGTCAGCGTGATGGCCGGAGCGATCGCGGCCCAGACGGAGCGCGTCCGCATCCTCGTGGCCGGCGTTCCGATCAACCTCGCGTACCCGAACCGGGTCGCGGAGGAGTACGCGATGCTGGACGTCCTCTCGGGCGGGCGCATGGAGTACGCGTTCCCGCTCGGCACCGGCATGGAGTACTGGGCGAACGCCGGGCAGGTCAACCCGGCGACGGCGAGGGCGCGGTTCCGGGAGTCGCTCGAGGTGATCCTCAGGGCCTGGACGGAGCCGGGGCCGTTCCGTCACGAGGGCGAGTTCTTCACGTACCGCTACCTGAACCCGTGGCCGACGCCGTACCAGAAGCCGCACCCGAAGATCTTCATCGTCGGGTCCGGCAGCATCGAGACGGTCGAGCTCGCCGTCGAGCACGGGGCCGGCTACTCCGTCGTCTTCGTGCCGATCGACGCGCAGCTCCGCGCTTTCGACCGGATGCGCGAGCTGGCGGCGGAACGAGGGCGGGCGGTTGCGCCCGACGACCTGATCGTCGTGGCGATGGTCTACGTCGCCGACACGGACGAGGAGGCGACGAGGGAGCTGCGCCCGCACGTCGAGACGTTCTTCAGCTGGACGCACCGCGTGCCGCCCAGGTACCTCCTGCCGCCCGGCTACGTGTCGACGCCCGAGTTCCTCCGCCGCGCGTCCGACACCGCGCTCGCGCACGGGACAGAGGCGACGTGGGAAGACATGCTCGCGATCATGCGGATCGCCTGCGGGTCGCCCGACACGGTCGCCGACACCATCGTCCAGTGGGCGCGGGACGCGGGCTGCAGCCGGCTGAACGTCATCTTCGAGCTCGCGGACATGCCCGAGTGGAAGGTGGTCAAGAGCATGACGATGTTCGCGAACGAGGTCGTGCCCCGGGTTCGGGCGCGTCTGTCGGCTCGAGCCGACGTGCCGGCGGCGGTCGCCGCGGGTTGAGCGCCCAGCGCCCGGCGAGTGCGCCCCACCCTGTGGATAAGGGGACAGTCCCCGGGAGCGGGCAGTCCCCGGGAGCGGGCACCTGCCCCCCGGGGGGCACCTGGCCTCTGGGCTTCGATTTCGGCGCGCGAATATGCTATTCGCCTCTCGGCCCCGATCGCGACGTGAGAGAGGAAGGGCCACGTGGCTGAGCCGGTGACACTCGAGTCAGGTATCGCTTCGGACAGCCCGGTCTCCCCCCAGCGGGAGCGGGTGACTCTCACGGGCAGCGAGGCCCTCGTCCGTACGCTTCGGGCAGCCGGGGTTACCGACTTCTTCGGCATCGCCGGCGGGAGCCTCGTGCGCGTCTTCAAGGCGATCGCGGCGGACCCGGCGCTCCGCTTCGTCGGGACCCGCCACGAGGCGGCGGGCGGCTTGATGGCTGCGGCCACGTACGCCGGGACAGGCCGGCTCGCCGCCTGCATCGGCGAGCAGGGGCCCGGCTCGCTGAACCTGCTCTCCGGGATGGGCAACGCGTACAACAACAACCTCGCGCTCGTCGCGGTGACCTCGAGCCCGCCGACGACGCTCAGCCATCCCTTCCACGGGATGTTCATGGAGTGGGACGCGACGACGGCGTTCCGGCCGTACACGAAACACAGCGCCCAGGCGAACGCGGCGCGCCGCGTGCCGCAGCTCGTCCGGGAGGCCGTTCGGGCTGCGCTCACCGGACGGCCGGGTCCGGCGCACGTCGACATGCCCTCCGACGTCCTCTTCGAGACAGCCGAGTACGACGTCGCCGAGCTCGACGCGCCGCGCGAGTCCTACGTGCCGACGCTGCGCCCGGCCGGCGACCCGACCGCGGTCGAGGAGGCCGCCGAGCTGCTCGCTCGGGCCGAGCGTCCCCTGCTGATCGCGGGCGGCGGCGTCGCCCGCTCGGACGCCACGGCGGAGCTCCGCGAGGTGATGCGCTGCGTGAACGCGCTCGGCACCGCCACCCAGATGGGCATCGGCGCCGTCGACTCGACGTCACCGTCGTTCATCGGCCACGGCGGCGTGATCGGCGGCCCCGCCGTGCTGCGCGCGATGCGCGAGGCCGACGTCGTGCTGTCGGTGGGCTGCCGCTTCTCCTCGTGGATGTGGGACGGCCACGCACCCGCGGTCACGGGTGGGCCGAGCCAGCGGGTCGTCCAGGTCGACGTCGATCCTGCGATGCTCGGCCGGCTGCTGCCCGTGGACGTGGCGATCCTGGGCGACGCGAAGGTCGTGCTCGGGCAGCTGCTCGAGGCGCTCGCCGACCGGACGGTCGCGGCCGACGAAGACTCCCGGTGGGCCCGCTCGCTCGCCGGATGGAAGCTACGCACGAAGTGGCCCGGCCGGAGCTCGCGGAGAGGAGGTGGCCCCGCTGTGCAGGCGTCGGAGCCGGCAAAGGGGCAGCGCGGAGCAAAGCGGCAGACGGGCGGTGGCTCGATCAGGTCGGGCGGCCGGCCGGGGATCGCAGTCAGGCGGCCCGTGCGCACATCGTCGCCCTCGAGCTGGGGAA
>Ga0073934_10005005_pt1 | contig 21218 bp, 18 predicted proteins | sample LarsenN4metaG_FD_76834 | JGI IMG/M metagenome (GOLD analysis project Ga0073934, IMG submission 76834) | Hot spring sediment bacterial and archeal communities from British Columbia, Canada, to study Microbial Dark Matter (Phase II) - Larsen... ...
AACAGGCCGGCCGGGTGCCGCTCCTGGTGGCCGCCGACACGTTCCGGGCCGCGGCGATCGAACAGCTCGAAATCTGGGGGCAGCGGATCGGGGTGGAGGTGATCCGGCATCAGGCGGGCGCGGACCCGTCGGCCGTCGTGTTCGACGGCCTGGCCGCGGCCCGGGCGAGGGGAACGGACGTCGTGCTGATCGACACCGCCGGCCGGCTGCACACGAAGACGAATTTGATGGACGAATTGCGCAAGATGAAGCGCGTGGCGGCCCGTGAGATCCCCGGCGCGCCGCACGACGTTCTGCTGACGTTGGACGCGACGGTCGGGCAGAACGCCCTGTCGCTCGCGCGCCAGTTTCACGAGGCGGTCGGCGTGACCGGCATCGCGCTCACCAAGCTCGACGGGACGGCGCGCGGCGGTATCGTGGTCGCGATCGCCGACGAGCTGAAAATTCCCGTCCGTCTGATCGGCGTCGGCGAGGCGGCGGAGGACCTGCAGGATTTTCATCCGACGGAGTATGTGGATGCGCTCTTCGAGGTGCGGACGTGAGTAAGGATCTGGCCCCTCCCCGAGACCCTCCCCCTTGAAGGGAGGGGAAGGTGAGGGTTGAACTGCCCGGATTTTTTAAACAGAGGTGGCCATGAGCGAACAGGGAAAGCACACGCGCCGCCAGGCGTCGACGCAGGCGCGCCCCGCGCAAGAGCATCCCCGCCGGTATCAAGTCGTGCTGCTGCAGAGCCTGGTCTCGATCGTGCTCTGCTACCAGGTTCTGTTCAGCCCGCATGCGCTGCTCGCGCGGGAAATCCAGGAAGTCTTAGCCGTCGGCCTGCTCTCGCTCGTGGCGGGGGCTATGCTGCTGCCGGCCCGGCTGGTCGAAAGCCGCGCGTTCACGGTCATCCTGCTGCTCGTGGACACGACCATCACGTCGGTGGTCATCTACCTCGCGGGCGACGCCGGCTCCGACCTGTATCTCGCCTACTTTCTGATCATTTTGATTTCCGCGTCCGCCCGGACGCTCCGGCAAAAGATCGCGTTCTCGGTGGTGATCGCGGCCGCTTACGGCGGCATGTTGTATCTGAACGCGGATCAGCTCGGTCCGGTGTTGGAAGGGCATCTGCTCCGGGTCATCATCCTGATCGTGATGGGCCTGTTCTATGCCGCCATGAACGAGACGCTCGAAGACATCCGTGAGCAGAAGACCGCGCTCGCCCAGTACCTGGAGGAGCGCAAACGAGCGGAGCGGGCCCTCCGAGGCAGCGAGGAACGGTTCCGGAAGGTGTTCGAGGATGCGCCCATCGGAATGGCCATCCTCACCCCGGACTGCCAGATCGTCCGGGCGAACAAGGCCCTGTGCGGGATGCTGGGTTATTCATTGGACGAGTTGACCCGGCTCTCGCTGGGCGAGCTGGCCCATCCCGACGACGTGGAATCGACCGTCCGGATGGCCCGACGGGCGTTCAACGGCGAGAGCGTGGACCTGCATGTCCCGAGGCGACTCTCCAAGAAGAACAAACAACCGATGTGGGCCGACCTGACCGTGACGGTCATTCGGGACAGCGAGGGACATCCCCAGTATGGTCTGGGCATGGTGGAAGACATTACCGAACGGAAGCGGGCGGAAAATCGCCGGGCGCTGCAACTGGCAGTGAGTCTGATCCTGGTCCAGTCCAATACGTACCGCGAGGCGTTTGCGTGGCTCTTGCGCACGGTCTGCGACTGGCTGGAGTGGGAGGTGGGCGCGGTTTGGCTCGTGGACCGCGGCGGTGAAGCCTTGCGGTGCGAGGCCGTCTGGTCGAGCGAGTCGCATCCGGCGGCGGACTTCGAGGCGAAGGTGCGCGACCGTACCTTCCGGTCGGGCGCCGGGTTACCCGGCCGGGTGTGGAGCACGGGGCAACCCCAGTGGGTGTCAGACCTGACCCAGGAGGCCAACCAGCCTGGCGCAGCGGACGCGGTCGGCGCCGGATTGCGGGCCGCCCTTGGGGTGCCGATCATGAGCGGCGGGCGCGTCCGGGGCGTGATTGAGATCTTCAGCCGCCATGCGCGGCCGAACGACGCCGGCCAACTGGCCGCGATCGCCGACGTCGGCATTCAGATCGGCCTCTTCGTGGAGCGCGTCCAGGCCGAAACAGCGTTGAAACAATCGAAAGAGCATTACGAGGCGCTGGTCAATTCCGTCGACGGCATCGTGTGGGAGGCGGACGCCCAGCGGAACAACTTCACGTTCGTCAGCAAGCAGGCGGAACGCGTGCTCGGCTATCCGGTCGAGCGCTGGGTTCAGGACCCCACGTTCTGGAAGAAGCATGTCCATCCCGACGACCGCGAATCGGCCTGCGCGTATAGTCCGGACGACACGAACGGCGGAGCCGGCCGTGAGTTGGAATATCGCATGGTCGCGGCGGACGGCCGTGCCGTCTGGCTCAGGGATGTCGTGAGCGTGGCGCGGAACGGCGACCGGGCGGAAAAGCTGCGCGGCGTGATGATGGACGTGACGCAACGCAAACAGTTGGAGCAGCAGGTGCGGCAGTCGGAGAAGCTGGCGACGTTGGGCACCCTCCTGGGAGGCGTGGCTCATGAATTGAACAACCCGCTCTTCGTCGCGAGCGGGTACACGCAATTGATCAGCGAAAAGGTCAAGCGAGGCCAGTACGAGGCCCTGAAAGGGGACCTCGCGGTCATCCGGGAAGCCACGGAGCGCATGTCGGGGATCGTCAACCGCTTCCTGGACATTTCACGCTCGCCGGTCGGGCAACGGCAGGTCTGTGACGTCAATGCGGTGGTCAAGCGCACACTGGACTTGGTCGCCAACGATCTGACGATTCATCGGATCGAAGCCCGAACTGACCTGGCGCCGGAGTTGCCGCCGGTCATGGCGGACCCGCAGGAACTGGTCCAGGTGCTGCTCAACTTGTACACGAATGCCAGTCAGGCCATGCAAGCGGCGCACGGCAAGGGCACGCTGACGGTGACGACGGCTGTCAGCTCGCCTCGCGGCGAAGCCGCGGGCACGAGGTCGGAGCAACGGTGGGTCGAGGCTCGGGTGACGGACGACGGCCCCGGCATCGCTCCTCGAGTTCGCGGGCGCATCTTCGAGCCCTTCTTCACCACCAAGGCGCCGGGCAAGGGGACCGGCTTGGGCTTGTCGATCTGTCAGCGAATCGTGACCGAACTGGGGGGGACGCTCACGTTCGAGAGCGAGGAGGGCCATGGAGCTACGTTTATCGTGCGCCTGCCGGTCGCCTCAGTGGAGTCCATCGCCTCAGGCTGAGCCTCGGAGTCGGGTTGGATAGCCGCTCGGTCAGCCGCCCTGCTGCTATCCGATTGGATACATCCCTACCCTTTTGGATACTCTCCTACGGAGGAGGCCATGGGGCTCCTTTTGCAGTCTGTCACCTTGGAAGAACCCCATGGCGTGTTCATAACCGCTGAACCTGCAAGGCGTTTACCCGTGTTCCGCGTTCGGCATCATACCGTGGAGTTTGCTGGTATTCATTTTGCCTCCTCCCTCTATTGATTGCACCAGCCAGGTCAAGGAAGCCGAGGAACGCTCGTCTCCTTCCGCTGGCGAAGCGTAGAGAATGGGTGACCTTTTTTGATGAGGGGGGCTGATCATGGCTACGATCCTGGTAATTGATGACGAGCGGCTGATGTGTGATTTCATGCGAGCGGTGCTGGCCCGACAGGGCCATGAGGTGCTCACCGCGTACGACGGGCCCAGCGGGATCGAGCTCTACAAGCGACAGCGTCCGGGCGTCACCATTCTGGACCTGGCGCTGCCGGGCATGAGCGGCCTGGAGGTGCTCCAGCAGTTGCGAGCCTTCGATCCGCACGGAACCGTGCTGGTGCTGACCGGACGGGGAAGTGATGAAGCGGAAAACCAGGCCAGGGCGCTCGGGGTCACGGATTTCCTCAAGAAAGGGCTCTCGCTGGATAACCTGATGGCCGCGCTAGACCGCGCCCTGCAGCAGTCGAGCCGAACGGCCGCCGAGCCCGGGGGCTCACCCGTCCCCCGGCCTGAGGGCGGGACCGGGGAATCGATCCTGGTGGTGGATGACGAGGCGATGATCCGGAACCTGCTCTCGGAGTTTCTTGGCATGCGGGGCTATCGCGTTCGGACGGCCGCCAATGGGACGGAGGCCTTGGCGCTCGTGGACCAGGAGAGGCCGCAGATGATCATCCTTGACATGTACATGCCGGGGATGAACGGCCTCGAACTGTTGCGAGTGCTCCGGAGCCAGAAAGGGTATAAAGGCGCCGTGATTGCGTTGACCGCCAGCCAGGACGAGCGGCTGCTCCAGGAAACACTGGAGCTGGGGTCGGTGGACATCGTCGCGAAGCCCGTGGACCTGGATCGCCTCGCGCTCGTGCTCCAAGTCGGCCTCACGATGTCCCACCAGTGATCAGGCCGTGTCGTATCAGCTGGCTCTTAGCTTTCATGAATCTTTGGCTCACCCATGCATCCTGAAAATGCCCCCTCCCCGCGACCCTCCCCCTCGAAGGGGGAGGGGAGGGTGGGGGCGGGGCTGGCTTGTGACGAGGTCCAGATGGTATATGGAGGGCGGACCTGTGATGCTTCATGATGACGCCTTGTCGCGCCCTCCTGCTCACTCACACACGTCTTCTCGCATTGCTCTTCTGCTGTGGTCTCACCTGCTCCGTCTCGCCGGGATGGGCCGCCGGTCCTTCTGATTCGCGCGTCGATCAGGCCGTAGAGATCCTTCATCATGAACTTTCGGTCGAGCTCTTCCCCGAGCAGCACCGGGTCATCGCTCATGATGTAATCACCCTGAAAGCGCGTGGGGCCGACCTGCGAGAATTGGCCCTCGCGTTGAATCCTGCGCTCCATGTCAAAGAGGTGGTCCTCCTGCAGCAAGGACCGAGTGCAGCACCCACAGACCAGCCGAGCGTCGAGTTTCATTTCGTAGCCTTGCCGGTCGAGTCGCGGAAGAACGCCGAAACAGGGGAACAGCTTCTCACGGCGCGGCTGCCCGCTCCGCTGATGAGCGGGGAGACACTGATCCTTCAGTGGCATTATGAAGGCGTCATCAACGAGCCCCCGCGCGAGCCGCGGCACCTGCGCTTTGTCACACCCAGCGAGACCGCCGGGCATATCGGCTCCGAGGGCGTGTACCTGAGCGTAGAGACCCACTGGTACCCGGATCTGCCGGGCTCGCTGGCCACGTTTGACGTGCGCGTCACCCTGCCCGAGGGATGGGAAGCGGTCACGCTCGGCGAGAAAACGTCGCGCCGGCTCGTTCCGGGTGGTCCGTCGGCAAGGGTTGAAAGTGACTGGCGCGTCGCAGCCCAAACCGAAGCCCTCACGCTCGTCGCCAACCGGTTCGTGATCAAAACGAGAGACTGGACTGCGGCAGACGGGCAACGTGTCCAGGTGCAGACCTATCTGTTTCCCGAAGACGCGGCATTGGCGGACGAGTACCTGGAGGCGTCGGTGCGGTATCTCGAAGCCTATACCAAGCTGGTCGGACCCTACCCGTTCCCCAAGTTCGCGGTCGTCGAGAACTTCTTCGCGAGCGGCCTGGGGATGCCCTCGTTCACGCTGCTGGGCAGCGGGGTCATCAAGCGGCATTATGTTCAGCCCTACGCGCTCGGGCATGAGATCGTGCATTCCTGGATCGGCAACTGGGTGCTGAACGATCTGAAAACAGGCAACTGGGTGGAGGGCTTGACGACCTACCTCGCCAACTACTATTACGACGAGCTGACCGGCAAGCTCGATCAGGCCCGCGAGCAGCGGCGGTTGATGCTGCTGGGCTATGCGGTCCACGTGTGGCCGCGCGAAGACTATCCGGTCGCACAGTTCACCAGGAAGACGGACCAGAAGGACAACGCCATCGGCTATCAGAAGGCGGCGATGGTCTTTCACATGCTCCGCCGCTGGATCGGGGAGGAGGCGTTCTGGAAAGGCATCCGGCGGTTGGTCAAGGATCATGGCGGCGCCTATGCGACCTGGCGCGATCTCGAGCGGGTCTTCAGCGAAGAGGCGAGAGAAGACCTGCGCTGGTTTTTCGCACAGTGGGTCGAGCGACCGGGGGCGCCGGCTCTGAAGGTCAGGGACATATCGTTCCATTTCGCTTCAGGCCGCAAGGATCTGCCCGGTCCCATCCCCGAGAGCGTGACCGTGCACATCGTCCAACGAGAGCCGTGGTACCGGCTCCGTTTCCCGATTTGGATCGAGTTGAGCGACGGAGCGGTGGAGAAGCGGACTGTGGAGGCGGATGGACCCGAAACCCCGGTCACTGTTCCGCCACACGCCTGGCGCGTTCGCATCGATCCTGACTACGAGGCGTTCCGTCGCATGCCTCGCAGTGACTTGCCGCCGATCCTCAACCTCCTGGTGACTGACGAGCAGCGCACGGTCGTCCTGCCCGCGACGGGGACTGAGGCCGAGCGGGCGCCTTATCAGGACATCGCCGATCGCCTGGCCGGCACACGCGCGAGCCAGGCCTCGAGCGCGCCGGCGACCGAGATCCTGCGCGGTGACGCATTCTCGGCTGATCGCGTGGGCGGATCCATGCTCATCCTCGGCGGTCCTGCCGCGAATCCGGCGACCGGATGGGCGGAACGAGCCTGTGGAGACCGCGTGCGTTTTGAGCCGGACCGGTTCACGGTGGACGGACAAACTTACGAGGGGGCGGGCATGGTGCTCCTGGTCTCCTGCCGGCATCCGACGGGCGGGGGACGCGTGGTGACTGTCTTCTACGGTCTGTCGCCGGCCGCGACGGCGAAAGTGGCCCGCTTGCTCTTCTTCTATGGCTGGCAGAGCTATCTGGTGTTTCGCGACGGCGTGGTGGTCGCCCGCGGGGATTTTGATGCGCCGGGCATGAGCCTGGAGGTTCGATTCGATGGACGGTAGAGAGAAGGCGAACGGGGCGGTAAAGGTCGACGTGAGAAGCAAGATCAAGGCGGTTGGCGGCCTACTGCTCGTGTTTCTTGGGGGGCTGGTTCAGCTGGACCTTGGCCGAGCTTTGTCCGCGGACAGTTCCAACCCCTCGCCACTTGCCTCGCGCCCCGCGCCGCCTGCGTCGAATCAACCCGAGCGTCATCTCGCCAATATCCGGCAACTCACCTTCGGAAACAAGAACGCCGAGGCCTACTTTTCCTTCGAAGGGACGAAGCTCGTGTTCCAATCCACCAATAACTGGATTGGAAGGACTGATGCGACGAATCGGACGGAGAGCGGCGCCAGTCTGGGCTGCTACCAGATTTACGTGCTGGATCTGGAGACCGACCATGTAAGGCTGGTGAGCAACGGCCAGGGTGCCACGACCTGCGGGTACTTCTTCCCGGGCGGTCGACGGGTCCTCTACTCCTCGACGCACCTGAAGGGTGCGCAGTGCCCGCCGCAACCGAAGCGGGAGGCCGGCCGGTACCGCTGGGCGCTGGATGACTACGACATCTTCTCGGTCCGGTTGGACGGGCAGCAGATGCAGCGGATGACTCACACGGGCGGCTATGATGCCGAGGCGACGATCTCGCCGGATGGGAAGACGATCGTCTTCACCTCCGTGCGCGACGGGGATCTCGACCTCTACGCCATGAACCTCGACGGCACGCACGTGCGCCGCCTGACCCACGAAATCGGGTACGACGGCGGCGCCTTTTTCTCGCCCGACAGCCGGCGCATCGTCTATCGGGCCCACCATCCCACAGATCTCGCGGAGCTGGACGCGTACAAGGCGCTGCTGGCCCAGCGCCTCGTGGAGCCGGGTCAATTGGAGATTTTCATCATGAACGCGGACGGCTCGGGCAAGCGGCAGGTGACGTCCAACGGCGCCTCCAATTTCGCGCCGTTCTTTCACCCCGATGGCCGGCGCATCATCTTTTCATCCAATCTCCCCCCCTCCCGTACCCTCCCCCTCGAGGGGGGAGGGATGGGTGGGCAAGCACGTACCCTCCCCCTCGAGGGGGGAGAGATGGGTGGGGGTGAAAAGGTTCGTCCAGCCTTTCACCTCTATTTGATCACCGACGACGGGACCGGGCTGGAGCCGGTGACCTCGGAAGGGCAGTTCAACAGCTTTCCGATGTTCTCGCCGGACGGCAAGAGGCTCGTCTGGATTTCCGATCGGAACGCCAAAGCGCCGGGCGAGTTCAATATTTTCATGGCGGATTGGGTCGAGTAGAGGCCAGGTCCGTGGCTCGGGGCGAGGGGCAAGGGGCGCAAGGCGAGGGATCCGGTACAGATAGGGAGTGGCTGTCAAGGGGATGATTTAACCCGGGTGAGCCGACAATTGTGAGCGCGTCGGAGTCAAATACAGGAGTTCGAAGTTCACCCTCCGAGGTTGAGAATTCCCGTCGACCACCCCTAGCCTCTTGCCTCGTGCCACTTGCCTTGCGCTTATGCGTCCTCGCAACCGTCTTCTGGGGCCTGCATCAGGCCGACCTGCCCCTCGTCCGCTTCATCCGCTCCTTCAGCCGTCGGTGGGTTGATCTGACCGGCGATATCGGGAGCGTCCTGGGCAGCGGGCCGCTGCTTACGACGACCAGCGCGCTGATGCTGCTTGCCGGGCTGTTCTCCGCCCGGCACGAGCTCCGTGCCGCGGGACGAACAAATTGGAGAGCACAGGTGCAGGCCTGGTGGGCCGTCGCGAAACCGCGGCGGCTGTGCCGGGCGGGTGGCGAAGGCTTGCTGGCGCACGCAGTTGCAGCGCTCTCGGTCCATGTGCTGAAGCATGTGATCGGACGACCGCGACCGCGGCTCTCGCACGGGGACGACTTCCGTCTGGGCCCGTCCTATGAGTTGGGCCTGGACTCCTTCCCGTCCGGACATGCCACCGCGTCCTGTGCCGTGGCGGCGGTGATCGCTCGGCACTACCCCCGCTTGGCCGTGTGGGTCTATGGCGTCGCCGCCTTCATCGCGGCGACCCGAGTCTGGCGGAACTCGCACTTCCTCACTGATGTGGCGGGCGGCGTGTGTCTCGGGCTCGCAGTCGGCACGCTGATCGGAACGCCGCTGGCGACGTGGCGATCCGGTGTGCACGTCGCGCTGCGGACCCTGTCCTCGATGATGCTCGGGGTCTTTGCGGTGATCTGGACCGCGCTGCACCTGCCGTCCTCCGAGAGCCTGGATCGGGTCATGCTCGCGCTCGGCGCGGTAGCGCTGACTATAGGCCTCGGCTTCCGTTTCTATGCCACACTCTCGACACATACCCCGCTATCCCCTTACCTCGCTACCCCGTCTTCAGCCTCTCGCCCCTTGCCCCTCGTCCCTCGCCTCGGCGGCGGAGCCGCTCTCATCTGGCTCGGGCTTGCCCTGATCACCGGCTCCCTTCTGGTGACGGGCCTGACGGCCCTGCTGCTGGTGGCCACTCTATTGGACTGGGGCGCTGGTGTTCAGGGCGTCGTTCGATCAGAAGCCGGTGCTGCTCCTCACGCGTCGCTTTGGACGTGGGTTCGCGAAGTGGGAGTCGCAATCGCAATCGTCCTGGCCGCGCTGATCCTGCACGGATCGAAGGGACTCCTTCCCATCCTGTGACGGTTAGTGAGGCGCGGCGGCGGCCGGCGCGGCGGTGCCCGCCGGCAGGTTGAATATGGGCTCGCTGGCCAGCAGCACATAGCCGAACCGCTGGAGAATCACGGGATAGGTCGCGGCGTCCGCCGGCACCTGCGGGCGCAAGCGCGCCGGCAGGAGGATCATCGTCCGTCCCGGCTGTCCCAGGTGCGCGCGCATGCGCTCTTCTTCCCCCGGTTTGATCATGATCACCTTGCGTTTTGCATAGAACACGAGCGACGGCTTCGGCGTGCCGTACGCGATCAGCCGGTCCTGCGGCCCCAGGTTGAAGCCGGCGGCATAGGCCAGCTCCTGCGGCGGCTTGATGAAATAATGGCTGAACCGTGGCAGCACGATCACGATCGCGACAAGCATCAGGCCCGCGATGCTCGCGCCGGCGGCCAGAAACGCGCCGGCACGCCGCTCCTCCGAGCGGCCGAAATGCCAGACAAGACCGACCCCAATCAGCAGGATCACGCCGGCGACGGGCGGGCCGAGGCCGAGGTCCGTCTGCGTCGCCATGGGGAACTCCCGGGCGATCTGGTCGAGGAATCGGGCATACAGGATCGGGGAGGCGGCCAGCAAGAAACCGAGGACGTAGCCCAACCCCATGAGCAGCCGCAGGGAGGCGCGCAGGCCCGGCGTCGCCGCATCCGTCAGGCACCGTTGCCAGTACGACGCCGAGAGGATCGCCGCGGCGGGCAGGAGCGGTCCGATGTAGTGGGGGAGTCGCGTGGCGGACAGGCTGAAGAACAGAAACACCGCGATCAGCCACAACGCCGCGAATAAATCGAGTTCTGGCGAACTCGGCAGGCGAGGGGCGAGGGGCGCGGCGCGCCAATCGCGCCACGCGGCGAATAGCGCCGCGGGAAGAAATCCGCTCCAGGGAAAAAATCCGAAGAACAGGATCGGAATGTAGAACAAGACGGTGCCGCCGTGGCCGCCGATGGCGGTGAGGAAACGCCCGATGGTGTTCGCCTGGGCCGACGCCGTGTACTGCGAGCCGTGGATCGCCAGCATCGCCGCATACCAGGGGACCGCCAGGAGGAGGAACACCACGAGGCCGGCGATCGGCTGCCCGCGCTGCCAGAACTGCCCCCACCGCCGGGTGATTGTTAAATACGGGGCGATTGCCAGCAGCGGCACCAGGACGCCGACCGGCCCCTTGGTGAGCGTCGCCAGCGCAGCCCCCACGTACAGCAGCCAGATGGCATGGCGCTCGCGTCCTTCGCCAAATATTCCCAGCCAGAACCCGTACAGCGCCAGCGTCGTGAAAAAGATCAGCACGCTGTCCGTGAGCGCCAGGCGGCCGATGGCGACCATCTCCACGTTCAGGAGCAGCATCAGCGCGCCGAGCAAACCCGCTTGCGCGCCGCGGAGGCGGGTGAGAAACCAATAGTGCAGCAGGACCAACGCGACGCCGAACACGGCCGACGGAAACCGGGCGCCGAATTCGCCGACGCCGAATGTCCTGTACGCGCCGCTCATGAGCCAATAGACCAGCGCCGGCTTGGCGAAGCGCGGCTCGTAATTGAGGGTCGGGCTGATCCAGTTGCCCGTCTCGACCATTTCGCGGGCGGCCTCGGCGTTGCTGCCCTCGTCCCGATCCGTGAGCCCGAGGTCGCCGAGTCCCACGAACAGGAAGAGGCAGGCCAGGGCGAGCAGGAGCGCAAGGTGGGCGAGTCGAGGCCGGATGGTCATGGGTGGGGGGGCCGTTTGCTGTTGGTATGGATCAGCATCAGATTGCGTAGATAGACGATTGCGCCCACGCTCTGTCCGGCGATGAAGACGGGATCCTTCCGATAGATCGCGTAGGCCAGCGTGATCAGCCCGCCCGCGAGGCTCATGTACCAGAAGGCGATCGGCACGCGGCTCTCCGCGTGGCGCTCGGACGCGACCCACTGAACGACCCAACGCAGGAAGAACACGGCCTGGCCGAAGAAGCCGATTCCGAGCCATATTACTTCGGTCGTCGTCATACCCTATTAGGCGAGAGGGGAGGGCTAGGGGCGAGAGGATCTGCGCCGCACCTGGATGAGGCTCCCGATTCTCTTGCCCAGAGTGTCATATTCTTTTTCAAGCGTCTCGTACGCCGACTTGTTGAGGTGACCCGATTCATACGCGATTTGGTGCTGTGTGCGCAGTTCAGCGACCGAGCCCTTGGCGATGAAAAAATACCGGACCGATTCTTTATCGGTGTCTCGCTCATCTCCTTCAGCTAGGTTGCTTGCAACGCTCACCGAGCTGCGCCGTATTTGGTCCCTCAGGCCAAAGTCCAGCCCCGGCGTCTTGTCCCCGGGCATAGTGTAAATCAGTACCGCGAGGTCTTTTGCTTTCTGCCAAACGACTAAGTCCTTGAATCCCTCTCTGCCCATCGCGCTCTCCTCCCTATGCCTTGATTCCCATGCCGTCACTTTTCCGGTCTTCCGACCCCTCGCCCCTCGCCCCTCGCCCCGTGCCTGACGCGAAGCGATAGCGCAGCACGCGCCGCATCATCCACCGGACCGCGACGAGGTCGTAGAGGCCTTTGAAAAGGCGGTTGCCGATGCCGTACTTGGACCGGCCGTGGAGGCGAGGCAGATGGCGCACCGGCACCTCGGTGACGGTGAAGCCGTGCATCCGGGCGAGCGCCGGGAAAAACCGGTGCATGCCGTCGAACCAGGGCAATCGCTCGACCACGGCGCGCCGGAAGACCTTCAGCGAGCAGCCCGTGTCGCGCACGCGATCATGCGTCACCGCGTTGCGCACGAGGTAGGCGATGCGGGAGGACAGTCTCCGGATGAGCGTATCGTGCCGATCGGTGCGCCGACCGCACACGAGATCGTACTGCGCGGCGAGTGGCAGCAGCGTGGCAATGTCGGCGGGATCGTACTGCAGATCGCCATCCATCGTGACGATCAGCTCGCCCTGCGCCCGGCGGAACCCGGCCGCAAATCCCGCCGTCTGACCGTAGTTCCGGTCGAAATGCAGCACCGTGACCTGCGAGTGCTGCCCGGCGAGGGCATCCAGCAACGGCCCGCTGCCGTCCGTGCTGCCGTCGTCCACGTAGATGATCTCGAACGGGGCGCGCCGAGACTCGTCTCGCGCTTCCAGCACCTTGAGCAACTGTTCCGTGAGCGGCGGAAGGTTCTCCCGCTCATCCTTGATCGGAATGACGACGGAGAGCCAGGGGCGGGAGGAGGCGGTCATGCTCGGGGGAGATGTCGTGTGGTCCGTTGGGTCCGTTTGGGCGGTTTGGCTCGTTGAGCCCGTGTCGCCCGTGGAGCTGGCCCGGCGAGCCTGACCGGCCCAACGGCCTCAACCGGCCGAACGGGCCCAACTGATTCTCGTTCGGTTCGCGGATTGTACTGGATTATTTCATGACCGGTCAAACCGCGGCGACCGGCGTTCCCTCCCCACGGAGACCCGTAGCTCGGGCGCCCGTCGCGTCGGGTACCCGTTGCTTTCCAATGCAACGGGTGAATGCAACGGGCCACTGCAACGGACGATGGGGAGGGCGAGGGTGGGGCCTCACTCGATCTCGATGCAGCGATCCACCTCCGTTCGAATGCTCGGGTCGTTGGTCACGAAGATCACCGACCAGCCCTCATCCTTGGAGCAGAGTCGCCGGAGGATCGTCGCCCGGGTGCGTGGCGACATCGCGTGCAGCGCCCCGGCAAAGATCAGGATCCGCGGTCGGATGACGACCGCCCGGGCAACCAGGATCCGCAAGATCTGGCTGATCGTGAAAGGCCTGCCTTGGCTGGTGACGGGGGAGTGCAGTCCGGCCGGGAGCGCGTCCACGTCTTCTTCAAGCTCCGCGAACCAGAGAGCCCACTGGAGATCGCTGTAGGAGATAGATGGGCGGCCCAGCGCGATGTTCTCCTCTAATGTTCCCTCGAAGAGCGTCAAATGCGAATCGAGCACCAGACTGCGGACCGCGTTGATAGAGTCAAGACTGGCGTCGCGGAGATCCACGTCGTTGTACCGGACGACGCCGGCAGTGGGGGTATAGAGACCGGCCAGGACCCGCGCCAGCGCCGTCTTGACCGTGCTCGTGCGGGAGATCACCGCTACTTTCTCGCCGGGGTTGACCTCAAGTGAGAAGTCGCGGAACAGCGGGGCGGACCCGGGAAACCCGAACGCGAGGTTCTTGCCCGTCAGTCTGATCCCGTAGTGGGCCTGGTCACGGGCCAGGTCCGCCACCTTGCCCTGCCGGTCGTCCCGCGGCAGGCCGAACACGCCTGAGAGCTCCTGCAAGGAGCTAAAGACGAAGAAGAGCGCGTACATGCGCCTGGCCAGCGTCTCCAGGTTCAGCAGCAACGCGCCGACGATCACCTCGGACGCCACAAACTGTCCCAGGGTGATCTGGCCTGTGGCGAGCAGCATGCCCGCTGTTGCCAGGAGCCCGCTGTGCCCCAGCGCCTGCCAAATGACGGCACCCTTGAACTGCTGGCCGGTCAGGATGTCGGACCGGGTCTGCCGGATGAGCACGTACTGCCTGACCAACTCATCTGTTTTGCCGAGCAGCAGGCCCCTGCTGTTCGTCGCCTTGAAATAGGGCAGGTTGTGGGCGACGTTCTGGACCCAGTCCAGCGTGTCGTAGTGCAGTCGGGACATCTCCAGCGTGATCTTCAAGCCGCCCTGTCCGAGCAGTATCACGACGGTCGCGAAACCCCCGACGAGCAGGAGGTTGAACACGAGGAAATAGGGATGATAGAGGACCAGGATCGTCATCCCGATGGCGCCGGCTACCAGGATGTTCATGAGGTCCGCGAGCACGGCCAAAGCGGCCCGCGTCAGGAACTCGGCTTCCGACAGGTAGTTCGCGTGCCGCGGGAGAAAGCGCTCCTCGCGCACGTGGGGCAAGGCTTGCGTGAAGCCCACCGCGATGCGGGTGTAGACCCGTTGCTGCAAGGTCTCGACGGCGCGCGCCTGCAGGACCTTGAACGCGGCGATAAACAGCAGCGTGCACGCCATGATGCCCGTCAGTGTGGCGATCGTGATGGGCTGGATGGCGAACGCGAAGGTGTTGACCAGTTCCTGAACGGTCAATGGCACGACCAGTGAGAACAGACCGATCGTGAGCGCGTAGGAGAAGATGAGGGCGAGGATCTTCTTCTCCAGCCCAAAGAGCAGTTTCAGCCGGCTCACCGTGCCGAGAAATAAGCCCTCATGCGCCGGATTTGCGATGACGCGCGCCGTGTTCATGTTTGGCCTCCGGAAAGAAATAAAAAAAACTCCTACTGGCTTGCGCCGGTAGGAGTCATCGGCCGCGCGCCGGTGCCGTCGCGCGGCGGTTCAGGTGAACTCCATCACCTCACCCCCTCCCTTTTCCTCCCCCTCGAGGGGGAGGGTCTCGGGGAGGGGGACTATGGCCGCGTGAGCTGCCGGCCGTCCTGCGCGACCGTAAAGCGCATCGTGCCGATCAAGCTGATCTCGTTGACCTGCCAGCCGATATGGATCTCGACCTTGTAGCGTCCGGGCTTCCAGCCGCCGTCGGGGGGAAAGAGCTTCAAATAGCCGCTTTCGTCTTCCAGCGCCAGGTACATCCTGTCCTGCGCGACGACCGTCTTCGGGTCGAGCCCGTCCACCTGCTCCGGAAAGCAGCGGGCCATGGCCTCGAACGATTCATAGTGCGGGAACAGGCTGAAGACGATGAACACGGGTTGAGCCGGCGACGAAAAGGTCTCGGTCGGTCGGACCGGCACGATCTCGTGCGCCCGCCGGAAGCCGAGCTCCTCCTCGAAGCCTTCGGCGGTTTGAATTTCGCGGAAGAGGCCTTTCGGGGGCGCGTTGTAGTCGTAAGACGGTGTCTCCGCCTTGTTCTGGAACTCGGGAATGGGAACGTTGGGCGTCAGTTTGTAATCGTCCGCCTGCGCCGGACCGGTCAGGAACATTCCCAGGCTCAGTACGGCCAGGGCTAAATGTAGGCGTCGCGGCTGGGTGGTCAGACCCCACATGGGCACCGATCATTAAAGTCCTCGCCGGGCGGGCCTGTCAAGGCGCCTCAGCGGGCGGACGCGCTCATCGACCTTGCCCGAACAGCCGCTTGGACAACTCTTCGCGATCGATGTCGAGATGATCGGCTACGGCTGACAGCATTGCCGAAAGAGATCCGACCCGCAATGGACGGTGTCGAGGAATGGTAATGTGATGCTCTCCCTGTTGCTGAGTGGTTAGCCGGAGATGGCTTCCCGTCTGACGAGTCGCGTGATAACCGAAAATTCATAGCGCCTGAGCCAGACCGTCGCCCGAGACATCACGGGGCAGCCTCATACGGCAATGACTTCCTCGCGGACATGGTGCAACCGTATCACTTTGGGGTGTTTCCCTTCCTCGAAATGACACCGGACTGCATCGCGCACCTTGTCGTGAAGTTCAACTAAGGTATCGGCCTCTGTAAAGATCGCCTCCCCGAGCGCCCGGGCAATGTAACCGCCTTCGGGAGCTTCCTCCACCACAAAGATCACTTCGTTTATGACTTTACCTCTCTGCACGGTTGACTTTTGCTCTACTCTCCATGATTTATTGCTCCTTTGCAAGCGCCAATAGCCCGTCACGCCCTTGACCCGGGTCCGAATCTGGGCTCGGTTGCCAGTCTCGAATGCGCTTTGTTAGAATTCCGTCTCTTCACCCCCTCCCGCACCCTCCCCTCGAGGAGGGGTCCCTAAGAAGATCCCTCCCCCCTCAGAGGGGGAGGGCGAGGGAGGGGGGCGAATGGGTGGGGGTGAGTTCTTGCCATGCCTGAAAACCCTGACGATCTGCCGCAGCCGATCGGCGAGTTCCAGCCGATCGATGCCTGGCAGCGGCACATCAACGAGCTGTTCTACGGGCTGCGCGGCGGGCGGCTGCGCGATTATTACCAGACCTTCACCTCCGGGGATTATCGCCTGGCCCATGCGCTCGCGGCCGATTATTACGCTCGCGCCGCTAAGCGCGAGAAGGCAGGCGGCGTGTCACCCCCGCCCCGACCCTCCCCCAACTCGGGGGAGGGTGAGGGTGGGGGCGCCCCTCGCCTGGTCATTCTCCAACTCGGAGCCGGCAACGGCAATCTCGCCGGCTGCTTCCTCTCCCATCTCAAGGCGCTCGATAAGGACGGGTTGGTCTATCCCCGGGTGCGCTACGTGCTGGTGGATCCGTCCGAGGAGGTCCTGGCGAGCGCGCGCGCCCATCCGACGCTGGCCGACCACCAGGAACGCGTGGAGATCGTGCGCGCGCCTCTCGACCACGTGGCCTCGATCCCTGACGCCTTCGTAGATCGCATGCTGTGCAGCGAGGTCTGGAACGAGTTGCCCACCAAGTTGATGCTGCGGAAGGACGGGGAGGTCGAAGAGGAGTACCTGCGCCCGAACCTGTCCGCCGCGCGATACGCGGAGATCCGCGACTGGTCCGCCTTCGTGCGTGCGTTCCACGCCAGGGACCTGGCGGCGCTGCGCGCAGCGCCGCCGTTTCTCGAGGACATTGTCTGGGAGCGGGACTATCGCAAGACCGACTGGGCGGCCGTCCCGTACCGCAAGACGATCACGGAGTTTCTCAAGGAAGTGGACGACCGGGTGCTCGTCCCGATCAACCTGGACGCCTGCGCGACCATGAAGGAGGCCAAGCGGGTCCTCGCCCGCGACGCGATCGGGCTCAGCGCATTCGACGCGGGCGCAGCGGACCGCAAGGTGCTCAATGATCCGGAGAAGCCGTGCTACGGCACGTTCGGCGGGCAATACAGCTTCATGGTGAATTTCCCGTTGCTGGAAGCCGTCGCGAGACACGTGGGCGCGAGGGCCGTCACCCTCGAGCCGCAACGGGAATTCGTCGGCCGGACGTTAGGCACGAACGTCATCACGCTGATGGACCTGCTGGCGACGCATCCCCGGGGCGCGACGTTAAAGGGATGGGAGCAGGACCGCCTGATTCTCGAGACCGTCCACGCGTTGAATGAAACCTATTCCAGTCCCTACCGGCACCGGTTCGAATTCCCTTTGCGGTCGGATATCCCCGAGCAGGACCGGCAGACAATGCAGGCCCTCCTGACTTCGTTGAAGCCTGACGGCGTTCCGGACACCGTCGCCTATCTGACCGAGGACGAAGTGCTCGGCGCGCTCTCGCAACTGGAAACGCTCGGCTTCGATCGCGAGGCCGTACACCTCGCATTCAGAATCCCGCCGCAGCCGGTCGATTACCAGCATTTTTCGTTCCTGCCTTGACTCGTCGAACCGCCCCGTCCATCTCATCAGGCCCCGTTCTTCATGCCCCCCCTCCCGAACCCTCCCCCTCGAGGGGGGAGGGATGGGTGGGGGTGAAGTGCGGGGACTCGCGCGCGTCCAACAGGCCGCCGCAATTCCCTCAATCGAAGGGGAGGGATGGGTGGGGGTGAAGCGGCCGGACTTTTCGGAAATCCCAATTGCTGTATTATCGCTTGACAAGGCCTTGTGTTTCTTGTAACTTCCGCGGCTCAAGAGGGAAAAGTCCCTTCTTGATCCGCGTTATTGGGGCGGTTGTGGACTGGCAGGCACACTCCTGGGCGAGGCGGAAACCGGCACGTGGTCGAGGCTGAGGATGTTCGGATCGTTCGGCTGGATGGAACTGTTATTGATCTTGATCATCGTGCTGATCATCTTCGGCGCGGGGAAACTGCCGCAACTAGGCGAGGGGTTGGGCAAAGCGATCAAGGGCTTCAAGAAGACGGTCCATGAGCCGGAGGCGATCGATGTGACCGCTTCGTCCGGACCTGCCGAGCAGGCCTCGGCTCAGGGCCAGCCGCCCCAGGCGGGGCCGGCGCAGGTCGGCCAGTCGGCCCAAGCGTCGGCGCCCGTGGGTCAGCCTCAAGGGCAGCCGCAGCAATCGAAGCAGGGGTAGGCGCGATGCGCGGATGCGAGGCACGAGGCGAGAGGCTATGGGTAGGCTGAGACCTCGATCCCCTTGCCCATCGCCCCAAGCCTCTCGCGGAGCGAGCCATGTTCGGTCTGGGTGCCGGCGAGATCCTCATCATCTTGGTGATCGCCTTCCTGCTCTTCGGCCCGAAGCAGTTGCCGGAGATCGGGCGGCAGGTCGGGAAAGCGGTCAAGGGTTTGAAGGAAACGGCGGACGATCTCCGGAAGACGGTCGAGCCGGAGATCAACCTGATCCAGCAGGAAGTCAAGATGGTCGAGCAGGATCTGCAGTCCTCCATGAAGGAAGCGGAAGAGGAAATCAACGCCGCGACCAAGCCTGCTGAGACAGCGGGCAGCGAGCCAAGGGCGGCGAATAGCTAATAGCGAGCAGCGACAAGCGACAGGATCAGTCAGAAGTTACTCGCTATGCGCTACGCGCTATTCGCTCATCAGGCGAGACAGTACCATGGCCACCGTCACATCACAGATCTCGGTTGAAGAGTTCTGGCGTCTCTGTGGAGACGGGCGCCGGCGAGAACTGGTGGGTGGGGAGGTCGTCGAATTGGCACCAGGGTCGGTCGAGCATGGGAGAGTAGTCGTCACAGCAGCGTTTCCCCTTCAGACGTTTATACGGGCGCACCCGCTCGGTGAAATTTTTGGAAACGACACCGGCTTTATTCTCAGTCGCAATCCCGATACTGTGCGCGGTCCTGATATAGCCTTTGTGCGCCGGGAGCGACTCGCGAACGTTTCTCGTGGGAGCTTCTTCCCCGGCGCGCCCGACTTGGCGGTCGAGGTGGTCTCGCCCAACGATCTGGCTCAGGAGGTCGAACGGAAAATTCAAGATTATCTGACGGCCGGTACGGCGATGGTGTGGGTCCTCTATCCGGAAACCCGACATGTGATGCTCTATCGGTCTGGTGGGGAGGCGCGTTTCCTCGCTGAAAAAGATGCATTGGACGGAGGCGACGTATTACCCGGGTTTACGTGCGAAGTGCGGGAACTATTCAGAAAGTAGCGGGCGGCGAATAGCTAATAGCGAGCAGCCAATAGCGAGCAGCGACAAGCGACAGGATCAGTCAGAAGCTATTCGCTGCTAGCTTCCGTTAAGGAAAGGAGGTGACGGAACACACGCATTTTCTTCACGAGCCGGCGCTCACGTCTCACCATGCGCCGGACGGAACCAGCCACAGGGAGCCCGACGGCACACCGGGCTTCGAGCATCGAACCTGACAGGGCTAAGCAACACCCAAGCAATCATCATAGTGGTAGCGGTTGGAGTCTGAAGTGGGCGGCGAAGAGCCCCCACCTTCGTCCTCCCCTCTCCCTGACCCTCCCCACTAGCGGGGGAGGGAGGGGTGGGGGCGGACGAGAGGGAGAGGGTGGGGGATCCTCGCTGCAAGCTACGAGCTTCCAACTCACAGGAGGAACGCTATGAGGAGCTTCAGATCACGAAAGGGGTGGTTTCGGTATTCAATGGCCTTGGTGGCGACCGCAGTCGTCGGCGGTCTGCCGTTCCTGATTTTACCCGCCTTCGCGGGTTATGAGCTTCCCCCCGGGGAGCGCATCACCAACCTCCCCCACATCCCTCGCGCGATGCCGCAGAAAGAAGCCTACGAGATCTACGATCCGGTCATCGGCCGGAACTTCGATCTCAAGAATCTCTGGTTGCGGGCCGACCTGCGTGTGAGGCCGGAGTGGCGGACCAACACCTGTTTCGGCAGCACGAACTTCACATCTAGTACTGTTCTGCTTGGCAACGGAGCCTGTAACGCTTTCAACGCGAAGGGAACGCCGGGGAAAGCCAACGACTTCTACGTCCAGCAGTGGATTCGGCTGGGGATCGGCTACGACCTCTCGCCGGATGTGAATTTCTACATGGAGATCATCGACTCGGCCAACTGGGGCAGCAACGGGAGCGCAGCCAATGCGGGCAATGGCGGAGACCCGTTGAACCACAGTTGCAGCGCTCAAGCGGGAGCCCCGACCGGTGGGATTGGCTGCCGGTTGGGAGTCCGTGCTGGCTATGTGCTGGTCCGGAACCTGGCCAACATCCAGGGCTTGAGCATGAAGGCTGGCCGCCAGTACGTGATCTTCGGGAACCACTCCCTGTTCGGCCACTTCGACTGGGCGAATACGGGCTACTCCCATGACGGGATCATGTTCGCCTATCAGACCCAGGCCTTCGACTCGTACCTGGGCTGGTTCCGGAATTCGGAGGGCGATCTCGTTCAGGCAGCTCCGGTGGGGAGCTTGGGACCTCCCGTCGCCGGGGGTACGGGTACAGCAGGGGTGCAGGATGCCAACCGGGACGCCGACATGATCGTGTTCTATAACCAGCTCAAGAACATCCCCGGGTTCCTGATCGAACCCTACTATGTCTATTACAAGAACAACTATGGCGCCGGCACAAATTTTGCCTTCGGCGGTGGGACGCCAAAGGCGTCGAACCAGACCCGCCACATGGTCGGCGGCCGGATCGAAATGCGGAAAGGCAACTGGGATCTGATCACCGAGAACGCGTGGCAGTTCGGGGCCATGGGCAACGCCGGATGCCAAGGCCAGGAGAAATGCAGGCACATTAACGCTTGGGCGAGCCGGAACTGGATCGGCTACACGTGGTATGAGCACAAGTGGAAGCCGCGGCTGGCCGCGAACTTCGACTACGCGTCGGGCGATGGGCGGAATTACTGTGCGACCACCGGTGAGCGCTGTGCAACGGCCAACACGTTCGAGAACTTCTTCCCCACAAACCACATCCACATGGGCTACGCGGACATCATCGCCTGGAAGAACATGTGGACGCCCCAGGCCAACCTGCAATTCCGGCCGAGCGAGCGCGACCACTTCGAAATCTGGTACTCGAACATGAAC
>Ga0073934_10005006_pt1 | contig 21208 bp, 16 predicted proteins | sample LarsenN4metaG_FD_76834 | JGI IMG/M metagenome (GOLD analysis project Ga0073934, IMG submission 76834) | Hot spring sediment bacterial and archeal communities from British Columbia, Canada, to study Microbial Dark Matter (Phase II) - Larsen... ...
CAGCGGCCGGACCAGATGCGCCTTCGTCACCAGTTCGCCCAGGTCGATCTGGGTGATCTTCCACCCGTAGGCATAGATGAGCGCCAGGCCTACCAGCAGGAGCGCCAGCATCCACGCGCGGGTCTGCGGGCGTGGGATCGCGGGAGGGGCGGGACGGGTCAGCGTCTCGTTGGCCATGTCAAGCGATCTCCACTTCCACGGCTTCCTCGCCGTAGATTTCCTTGAACCGCTGCTCGTCGATATCCGCAGGATAGCCCGTGAACACGATCCGCCCCGCTTTGAGCGCGATGATCCGCGTCCCATAGCGACGCGCCAGGCTGAGGAAGTGCAGCGCGCACAGGATCGTGATGCCGTCGCGTCTGTTCATCTCTTCGATGTACTTCAGCACGGAATGCGAGGTCGCCGGGTCGAGACTGGCGACCGGTTCATCGGCCAGGATCACCCGCGGATCCTGCATCAGGGCCCGGGCGATGCCAACGCGCTGCTGCTGACCGCCGCTCAACTGATCGGCCCGGGTGAACGCCTTCTCGGGAATTCCCACCCGCTCCAGGTTCTCGACCGCCAGCGCCTTCAGGTCGCGTGGGAAGTAGTTGGTCAGCGCCCAGGAGGCGGGGACGTACCCCAGCCGCCCGGAGAGGACGTTGGTGAGCACGGAAGCGCGCTTGACGAGGTTGAACTGCTGGAAGATCATGCCGATCTGCCGGCGGAGCAGCCGCAGCTCGTCGGGGCGCAACGCGGTGACATCCACATCGTCGATATAGACCTTGCCGGACGTGGGCTCGATCAGCCGGTTGATGCAGCGCATCAGTGTGGACTTGCCCGACCCGGAGAGGCCGATGATGACCATGAAGTCGCCGGGGTGCACCTCAAAACTGACGTCGTCGAGGGCCCGCGTGCCGTCAGGATAGACCTTCGTCAGGTGTTCGACCCGAAGCGCTGCGCCCTTCACCAGATCCCTCCATACGCACACCGGGGAGGGTCGGCGGCCGCCTTCCCTCCCCGTCTCGATCGATGCTGTGACGCGATGCGTGCTACCGCACGATCTTGGTCAGATCCAGGCCGAGCAGCTTGACCGCATCCCGAATGGGGTTGAAGAACGCGTCCAGGCTTGGCACCTGCCGCCGGTCGACCTTGTACTTCGAGACCAGGAGCTCGTAGTCGGCATACCCCTGGTGCTGGTAGAGGGCGTCCACGGCTTCCCGACCCGGCGCCGTCTCAGCAATCTTGAACATGGCCCAGGTGATCTTCTGCTTCACCTCGGCAGGCACTTCCTTGCGAAAACTGATGGTGTCGTTGGGGATATAGGGAATCGTCGGCGGTCCCACGTACTCCAGGATCGCCACCTTCTGCTTCGTGTCTGGGAACTGCCGAACCACCCGGTCGCGGGCATCACTGCCGAACGTGTCGCCGAAGGTCGACCCCGCGTCCGCACTGCCCTGGTAGAGGGCGATCACCACCTTGTCGTGGCCCCCGGTCTGGACAACCTGGCTGAAGAACGTGAAGGGGTCGAAACCCTTCCGCTTGATGTAGACCATCGGCCAGATGTAGCCCGAGGTGGACGCCGGGTCCACGATGGCAAAGCGCTTGCCCTTCAAGTCGGCGACGCTCTTGGCGCCCAGGTCGGAGCGGACAAGGAGCTGCGCCCCGTAGTAGGGCCGGTCGAAGCGGACGGCGATAAGCCCGACCTCAGCGCCACAGCGGGCGTTCGCCAGCACGTACGAGGTCGGAGCGAACCAAGCGATGTGCACACGACCGGCGCAGAGGGCCTCGATCGTCGCTGCGTAGCTCGTGGGTACGGTCGCGGTGATCTTGTACCCGGTGGCCACCTCCAGCATGCGCGCCACCAGGGTACCGCTGGCCAGGACCCGTTCTGCGTCCAGCGACGGCACGAAGGCCATCACCAGGCTGACTTGTTGACCGGATGCCGGCGCCGGCTGGAACGCCAGCGTGGCAGTCGCGACGGCAAGCGCCGCGATAGTCCCAAGGACACGTCGCATTCCCTTCACCGCCCCCCTCTTGTCCTCACGAACGTACTCCCGCGGACTCCCGGCCTGTTCCGTTCGGGATACGCGGAACCATCTCCTCCGGGTTCCGCGGCGGCGGGCCACCGGTTCGGCGCGCCCCCCGCCCTCAAGTGTAACAGGCCCTGCGCCCGGTTAGCACTTCGCGTACCCGCACGAGCGGCAGGTGGCGCAGCCGTTCTCGTGGATGAGCGTCGCGCCGCAGTCCGGACAGATGCCGACGAACTCCAGCGGGAAGCCCGCCCCGGCGATCGGGGCCGGCACCTCCCCGTTCCCCTCGGCGACCTGTGCGTCGGCGCCCGGGAGAGGCGCCGCCCGCTCGAAGGGGAGGCGCTCCTGCCGCGTGCGCAGCAGGGGGTCGGGGAGGACCTGGGCCCGGGGGAACTCCTTGTCGGGACGGAAACCGTCGCCGTAGAGCGCCCGCCCCAGGCCCAGCGCCACCGCCTGCGCGATGGTGGTGACCCGGACGACCGTGCCGTCGCTGCTCCGGTCGAGGGCCACCTCCTTGCTCTGCACGCGCCAGAGCTGCTCGATGATCTCTCGCGGGTCCACGCCCGCGCGCAAGGCCAGGGAGGTGAGCCGGCCGATCCCTTCCGCCTCCACGTCGAAGGAGTGCACGAAGACCTCGCAGATCCCCATCTCGTCTTCGTTGACCACGACGTAGATCCGCCCGCGGGGAGTCTCGATGCGTTCGGTGCGGCCGCTGGTGACCTTGGGACGCGGTCGCGGCGAGGGACGCACCTCCGCGACCGCCCCACCCGGCGTAACGGCCGCTGGCGCTGCGACCGGAGTGGGCACGGTCACACCCGTCGCCTGCGCCTGCTGCTCGGTGATCAGAATCCCTTGGCGGCTCCCTTCCCTATACACCGTTATCCCCTTTGCTCCCAACTTCCACGCCAGGAAGTAGATGCGTTCGACCTCCTCTAGCGGTACATCGCGCGGGAGGTTCACGGTGCTGCTGATGGAGTGGTCGATATGCTTCTGGATCGTCGCCTGCATCTTCACCCGCAGCTCCGGCGCGATCTGGTGGGCCGTGACGAAGAAGTCCGGAAGATCTTCTTCCCGGGTGATCCCCGTGCGCTCCATGTACTCGCGCACCAGCGGGTGGTAGACCTTGAAGAACTCCTGCGAGAGCGACTCGGACCGCCGGATGTAGGAGAGGTCGAAGATGGGCTCGATGCCGCTGGTGACACCCGCCAGCGCCGCGCCGCTGCCGACCGGCGGGACGGTAAGCAGGGCCACATTGCGCAGCCCGTGCGCCTGGATCCGGTCCAGGACAGCGGGGGCCAGCGCGTGCAGGAACGGGGACTGGAAGTGCTGCAGGGAGTCGTAGGCGGGGAAGGTCCCCTTCTCCAGCGCCAGGTTGACACTTTCGTCGTAGACGACGTTCTTGATGCGGTCGAACAGGCGGTCGACGAACGCGATCGCTTCCTCAGTATCGTACTTGAGCCCGAGTTTGATGAGCATATCCCCCAGGCCCGTGAAGCCCACGCCGATACGGCGGGACCGCAGGCTGGCTTTCTTCTGGTCGGGCAAGGGATGCCTCTCCGCATTGTAGTCAAGAACGTTGTCGAGGAAGCGGGTAGCATATCGGAGGGCGGGTTCCAGCATCTGCCAATCGACGCTGGCCTGAGGAGTGAACTCGTCTCGCACGAAGTGGGCAAGGCTAAGATTGCCTAGATCGCAGCAGTTGTACGGGTCCAGGGGCACCTCACTGCAAGGATTGGTCGTGATCACGCCCATGCCGTTGTATTCGCTGGTCGACCAGCGCTTGACCGTGTCCCAGAAGATGACACCGGGCTCGGCGTAGTCCCGCGCTCCCCGGATCAGTTCATTCCAGAGTTCGCGTGCTCGAATCGTCTGTCGGTACTGCGCCCTCTCGTTCTCGAAGACCAGGTCCCACAGGGCATCTTCCTCAACGGCCCGCATAAACGCGTCACTGACCCGCACGCTGATGTTGGCGTAGCGGACTTTGTCCAGATTGCGTTTCACGCGGGTGAAGTCCAACACATCGGGATGGTTGTCTGCGATGGTGATCATCAGGGCGCCGCGCCGGCCGGACTGCCCGATCGTCCCTGTGGTCAACGACATCAGCTCCATGAAGGAGACCGCTCCCGTGCTGGAGCGGGCCGCGTTGTTCACCGGGGCGCCGCGGGGTCGGAGGATGGAGATGTCTCCACCGACGCCACCACCAAACGAGTATGTCCGTGCAGCCTCTTTCATCCACTCGAAGATCGCCTCAATGGAATCCTCTTTGACCGGCAAAACGTAGCAGTTGTGGACGCAGGCGAAGCCGGCGACGAATGAATGGTCTTCCTCGACGGCCAGATCGTAGACGGTTTGGGCAAGCGAGGGAACAGGGCGCACACTCTTCACTTTCACGAACAATTCGCCGTCCACCACTTTGTAGAAGTGATTCCGATCAGTCTCAACAAACGAGGCCTCGACCTCATGGTCTCCAGCAATCCAGGACTTGATTGCCCGGACATGCTGCTGGGTCCCGACTTGAAGCCACATTCCCTGATGTTCTGTGAAGCGCAGCATGCCCTCCCAGCGGATGGACGCAACGACATTGAGGCGAGCAAGGATCGCGAATATCTGGCGAACAATTTGTGGATTGGCGAGAAAGAGCTTGACGCCAGATTTCATGACAACCCCATCGCCAGCGAAAACTGCTCCGATGAAGGCCCGTTGGGTTCTCAGTGGTGCGCAGAGAAACCAAGCGGGGAGTTGCTTCGACGAACTCTTTGTCCCACCGTTGAAAAAGTTCTTGATGAACCGGGCAAGCACTTTCGAGCCCACGCAGACTCGCATCCAATGGCTCGGTTGATCTTCTCGGGTTTGGATGTAGGGATCCACGCCAAATACGTCTCGAGTCAGTTGGACGACTTCTTCCGTGAGGACTCGCTCGTCCTTACTGAACGTGAAGTAGACATTGTTGCTTGTCACTCCGCCTTCGGCAACAAAGTACCCGAGCCAACGCCCGAAACGTTCGTCCAGGACGACACGCCGCTTTACCCTCCGGCTCTCTTTCACCCCAATGGCGCCTTGATGGCCTACGTAGGGCGTGGCGGTGTAGACGTGGCCATTGTCGTCTAATGCTCCACCCTCTAGGTAATCCTGTAGATCGAGGCTTTCGAAGGGAATCGTTTCGCTCGTCCGGCCTACCCGCACGTAGTCGGAAGACGTCAGATCGGCTGCCCGCACCCAGCTGATCTGGCCGTCTGCCCTCCGCACGAGGAATCGGTGATCCTTCGTACAGCGTACCGGCTGATCGCCCAAGTACCAGAGAGAGAGTTCCACGAGGGGTTCGTCAACCTGTCGCTCTAAGACATGTGTAACCAGCTTGAACCGATTTCGGTGCGTCAGTGCCTCGTCACCCGGCAAGACGTGCTGAATAGGGACGAAGCCTCGCTTGGTCAAGATGGGAGTCCCCGCCGGGAAGCAGTTCAGCAACGTCACCCTTTTCGGATTTCCCGCCCCGTGCATGATTCGGCCGCCGGGGATAAAGCGGAAGTCGTCCAGTAACCAGTAGAACTTCTCCTCCCACTCCGTCCGCTTCTCCGGGGGTTCCACCGAGGCCAGTTCCCGTGCGATGCGCCGCCACATCTCCGGAGGCGTGCGTTCCAGGACGCGCCCCTCCGGGTCCCGCAACGCGTACTTGTCGTGAAAGACCCGGGCGCGGAGGTCGTCGCCCTGGAAGTAGGCCAGGGTTTCCGGCGGCAGGTCGGTGGCGGTAGTGTGACGAGTAGATGGCGCGGCCTCCATCGCAACTCCCCCTATGGAAATCTTACCCTTGCTCGGGCGTGCCGTTCGGCAGTGGCAGCAGCGGAACCTGAGCGCGTCCCGCGGCTTCGCGGGCCTTGCGGGCTTTCAGCGTCTCGATTTCTTCGACCAGCGTGTCCACGTCCTCAAAACGGCGGTGCTGCGAGGCGAAGCGCACGTACGCTACGTCGTCCAGCTGGCGCAGGCGTTCCATGACCATCTCGCCGATGGTCAGGCTGGAGATCTCCCGGTCGCCCCGGTTGCGGATCTCCCGCTCGACCTCCTGGACCAGCGCTTCCAAGGCATCGACGGAGACCGGGCGCTTTCCGGAAGCTTTGACCAGGCCGGCGAGGATCTTCTCCCGGTTGAACGGCTCACGCCGCCCGTCCCGCTTGACGACCATAAGCGGAACGTGGTCGACGCGCTCGTAGGTCGTGAACCGACGGCCGCAACGGAGGCACTCGCGCCGGCGCCGGATCGCTGAGCCGTCTTCGACGGGTCGGGAATCGAGGACTTTGCTTTCCTCGTGCTCGCAGTACGGGCAGCGCATGCGGAGCCTCGGGCGGTCGGTCTGTCGCGGGCCGCCTTGCGACGGCGAGCGCCATTGTACGACACAAGATATTGAGGGTCAAGCGGGCGCAAATTCCATATCTTGTACCTTAAAGAATCCAGGACGCAGGTTTTCCCGGTCCAGAGCGCGGTATGGCCCGCGCGGGGCGCGGCGCGCAGTTTCTTTGAGGGGAGCCTACGTCGAGATGGCCCGCTCGCGCCGGACGATCCAGGCTCCCCCGGCCAGGATGACCATCGTGGAGGCCAGGAGGCTCGCGCCCGCCAGGGCGGTCTCAACCCGTCCGGCGCTCGCCAGCAACAGACCGCGCAGCAGGTAGGCGGCGTTCACAACCGGCAGGAGGTAGGGCCAGGAAGCCCGGCCGAGCTCCGGGAGGATCTGGGCCAGCAGGACGCTGCCCACGGTCAACAGGTAGAGGGGCGTAAAGAACTGCTGCGCCTCCCGGACGCTGCGGGCGGCCAGGCTGAGGAGGAGCTGGAGGGCGCTCAGGAAGGCGGCAAAGGCAATCCCCACCCCGACCAGGGCGATGGTGGCGGACCAGGGCATGCTGGGCGGGAGACCCGTGCCGAACGGCGGGGCCAGGCGGAGGGAGATCAGCACGGTCGCCACGACCAGGGCCACGGATCCCGTCGCCAGCAGGAAAACCGTCCCGAACTTGCCCAGGACCAGGGCCAGCCGGTCCGGCGGGGTCAGCAGCAACCCGGGTAGCGTTCCCCGCTCACGCTCTCCGGCCCCCAGATCCAGGGCGGCGTGCTGTCCCCCCAGCAGGATCCAGACTGCCATGAAGAAGGGCAGCACCAGCGCCAGTTGGGCCCGGCCGGCCTCCGCCGCTTCGCGGATGCTCACGTGCTTGAGCCGGACCGCGAGCAACCGCTCCGCCGTGATCCCCCGCTGAGCCAGGCGGGCCTGGACCTGCGCCAGGCTGTAGCGGGCCACCGCCTGGTCGATCTTCTGCCGGGCGAGCAGCGACGCCAGGGAGCCCTCGTCGTAGGTCACCATCAGGAGCACGGGTTCCCCGGGCTCCTGCCGGGTCGCCTCCAGGATGGCGTGGATTTCCCCCCGCCGCAGGGCGGCTGCGGGATTGCGCACGGCCGTGACGGCCAGCAGTCCCTCGGCCGTGGCCGTCCGCAGGAGCCCGTCGATGAGAGGAGCGCCGACGACGGCGACCCGCGCCGGGGCCTGACGCAGTCGCCCCTCCTCGCGAACAGCCAGATACGGGAGGCCCAGGGTCACCGCCGGCATGATCACCACAGGCAGCAACACCCCCAGGAGGAGCGTCCGCCGGTCCCGAAGGGCCTCGAGGAGTTCCTTGCGGCAGACGACCCAGGCGGCCCGCACCATCAGGCGGCCCCGGCTACGGAGTGACGCGGACGGCCCAGAGGGGGACAGCGCTGACGATGAAGACCGCCAGCAGCACCAGGCCCATCAGGATCCGGGAGGCGCTGAGCGGCGTCACGTCGTCGAGGGGCCCGGGGTGTCCGCGGGTGCTGAACAGCAGGATCAGGACGGCCATGGGGACATAGCCCAGGGCGATCGCCACCGCCACCGCCAGGTAGGAGACGACCCGGTGCCGCTGCGCGCCGAGGGCCGCACGGACAGCGTGCCCCCCGTCCAGCATGCTCGCCGGCAGCAGGTTCAGGCTCGTGACCAGCAACCCGATCCACCCGGCCCAGTAGGTGGGATGCCCGATGATTACCATGCCTTCGGCCGGCCGGAGCAACAGGTCCCCCAGCCAGCGCACCAGGAGTGGGTCGGGGATGCTGACGAGCGGCCCCGCCAGCGGCCGCAACACAAAGGAGTGCGTGATCCCGTAGACGAGGACGGGGACGGCAACCAGAAATCCGGCGAGCGGACCCGAGGCCCCCAGGTCCATCAGGCTGTTCCGGTCCGGCGCCGGGGAGCGCGTCACGATCACGGCCCCCATCGTGCCCACCGGGATCGGCGGCAGGGGCAGGAACGGGATGAAGTACGGGAGGCTGGCTTTGATGCCGCGCAGCATGGACGCGACTTTGTGACCCATCTCGTGGGTGAGCAGGATCGCCATCAGCGGCAGCGAGAAAGCCAGCGCGCCCCCCACCGCGTCTCGCAGTAGTCCGGCGCGGACCAGCCCCTCGGCCTGGATGTACCCGCCGTAGAACGTCGTCCCCAGCGTGGCCAGAAAGAGCAGCAGGTTGACCTCCCAGCGGGCGCGCAGGGGCGGCGGCGCCGGAACCAGGATCACCTGATCCGTGCCCCCGCGGCGGCGCAGGGCGGGCATCAGCCGCAAGGGCTCCAGGCGACGGCGCAGCGCGGCAAAGCCGGGGCGCACGTCCGCAGGGAGGCGGATCACGAACGCGGGGCGGTCTCCCTCAAACCAGACGTCCTCGACGGGGAATGAGGCCGCGACGATCCGCCGGAGTTCTTCGATCTGTAGGAGAAGATCCGTAGGTGGAGCAACCGTCATAGGCGTAGGTCCAGCATAGTCGGGGTCACCGGTTCTGTCACCGTTGGATGGCGCGAGCGGCGCGACCGATCGCCAGTGACAGAGCCCGCCGGGCAGAAATGCAGAGGGGTGGCGGCCAGCGGGAGCCGACCGCCACCCCTCCGGGGGCGGAAGGGGCAGTGCCTAGCGCCGCCGCAAGAAGGCGGGGATGTCCAGGTCGTCGATCACTTTGACCGGCTCTTTCAGGCGCAGCGGCTCCTCGGGGCGCAGGTCGCCGTTCGTCGGCGCAGTGTCGAACCCCGTGGCGATCACGGTGATCCGCACCTCGCTGTCCACTTTGTCGTCGATGACCGCGCCGAAGATGATGTTGGCGTCCGGATCGGCGGCGTCCTTGACGATCTGCGCGGCCTCACTCACCTCCATGAGCCCGAGGTCCAGCCCGCCGGTGATGTTGATTAGCACGCCCTTGGCGCCGTTCATGGACGTCTCCAGCAGCGGACTGCTCACCGCGGACTGCGCCGCCCGCAGCGCCCGGTCTTCGCCGCTGGCCACGCCGATGCCGATGAGGGCCGATCCCGCCTCGGCCATGATGGCGCGGACGTCGGCGAAGTCCAGGTTGATCAATCCCGGCACCGTGATCAGATCGGCGATGCCCTGCACGCCCTGCCGCAGGACATCGTCGGCGGTGCGGAACGCGTCCACGATCGTCACCGTCCGGTCGACGATCTGCAGGAGGCGGTCGTTGGGAATCGTGATCAGCGTGTTCACCTTCTGCTTGAGGCTGCGCACGCCGTCCTCCGCCGTGGTCATGCGCCGCCGCCCCTCGAAGGAGAAGGGCTTGGTGACGACGCCGATGGTCAGGGCCCCCTGCTCACGCGCCAGTTCGGCGATGATCGGCGCCCCCCCCGTGCCGGTCCCGCCCCCCATGCCGGCCGTGATGAAGACCATGTCGGCGCCTTCCAGGATCTCGAAGAGATCTTCCTTGCTCTCCTCCGCCGCCTGGCGGCCGATCGTGGGATCCCCGCCGGCGCCGAGGCCCTTCGTGGTCTTGGCCCCGATGTGGATCTTCCGGTCCGCGTTGGAGAGGGCGAGCGCCTGCGCGTCGGTATTGATGGCGATGAACTCCACCCCCCGCAAGCCGGCGTGGATCATCCGGTTGACGGCGTTCGACCCTCCGCCCCCGACCCCCACCACTTTGATCGCCGCAAACCGGCGCAGATCTCGCTCCGCGTGTCCCATCAGCTCGCCTCCCCTGTTCCGCCACCCAGCGGCTGCGCTGTCCTGCCGCCGGGATCCCGGTTCGTTCTTCCGTCGCCCATCCCCGGTCATCAGGCTCCCTGGAGCACCGCGCGGAAGAAGCCGCGCAGCCACCCCATCGCGCCCTTCGCCCCATTGCCGTGGCGCAGCAGCTGCGCCCCGCTGCGCTCGCGGGCCCCGATCTGCACCAGCCCGACGGCCGTGCTGTAGGCGGGACCCCGCACTGCCTCCGTCACGCCGGTGACGTGCTCCGGGGCGCCGGTGCGCGCGGGCATCTCCAGGTGCTCGGCCGCAAACTGGCCGATCCCCGGAAGCAGCGCCGTCCCCCCGGTCAACACCACCCCACCCGGCACCACGCCCACATAGCCGCTGCGGCGGAGCTGCGCCCCGAGCAGGCTCATGATCTCGGCCAGCCGGGGCTCGATGATCTCGCAGAGGTGACGCCGCGGCAGGATGCGCGGCGCGCGGTCGCCGATGTTGAAGACCTCGATCAGTTCCCCCTCCGCGGCCATGTGGGGGGCAGCCGCGCCGGCCCGGACCTTCAGCTTCTCCGCCTCGGTGATCGGGGTACGCAGGCCCACGGCGATGTCGTTGGTGATGTGCGTGCCGCCGACCGGCAGGATCGCGGTGTGGCACAGCCCGCCGCCGACGAAGACGCCGATGCTGGTCGTGCCCCCGCCGATGTCGGCGACCACCGTCCCCAGGTCCCGCTCAGCCGGGGTCAGCACCGCTTCCGCCGAAGCGAGCGGCTCCAGCACCAGTTCCTCGACCTCCAGGCCGGCCTCCTGGACGCACTTGACCACGTTGGCCAGGATGGTGGCCAGGCCGGTGACGATGTGGGCGTCGACCTCCAGGCGCGCGCCGAACATCCCCACCGGGTTCCGCACGCCGTCCTGCCCATCGACGACGAAGTCGCGCGGCAGCAGGTGGATCAGGTCGCGGTCCGAGGGCGGCAGGGCGTTCATCCGCGCCGCTTCCACGACCCGGGAGACGTCCCCGGATTCAATGGCATGGTCGCTGCGGGCGATGGCCACAATGCCGCGGCTGTTGGCGGAGGTGATGTGCTCGCCGGAGACGGCGACGAAGGCGGTGGCAAAGCGCGCGCCAGCCATCCGTTCGGCCCGCTCGGTCGCCTCCTCGATCGCCTTGATCGTGGCGTCCAGGTCGACGACGACGCCCTTACGGAGGCCCAACGAGGGGGAGGTCCCCATCCCGACGATGTGGACCTCCCCGTCTTCATCCACCTCGCCTGCAAGTACGCAGACTTTGGTGGTGCCAATATCCAGACCAACGACCAGGCCCTTCTTCGGCACAGGTACGACTCCGGGTGCGAGTAAGGTCCGTCGTCCGGGCGGGCGCCGGCCCGGCCCGGATGGGCGCGTAGTCCCGGCGCTTTACGAGCGCCTATCAGGCGGTATTTCCACGCCTGGGAAGCCACTCCTTCTTTCCGGCCGGGGATGCGGTCGCGTCAGGGGCCCGCACGGGGCTTGACGATGACCTGGTCGGGGAGGCTCAGGTCCACATACTCGAGGGGGGTGCCCTGGGCGCGAACCACCTGCAGGATCTCCGGCGCGTCGGCCAGTCGCTGCCGGAGTCCCCGCACCGGGCCGGCGCGGACCTCGAGGCCATCGACGGTGTAGAGAAAGACCTCGCGCGTCGCCGTCACCTGGAGGTGGGCGACCAGGGAGCGCAGCGAGCCGGGCATCTGGTCCAGGATATCCAGGGCCATACGCACTGCGACGGAGGGCACCTCCTCACCGGCCGCCACCCAGGGAAGCGGCCGGCCCCGCTCAGAGACCAGGACCAGCGGAGGCCGTACTTCCCGCACCTCCAGCACCCTCCCCGCGCCGTCCAGCAGCGCGAAGCCGGGGGCGGCAGGCGTAGCCGCCACCGGAGTCCGCTCCCGGATCCGGATCAGCATCGCATGCGGCGGTCGGGGCCGGACCGTGGCCGCCGCGATCCAGGGGTGACGGAGGAGGCGCTCCGCCACCTCACGCGCGTTGATCGTGAAGATCGAGCGCAGTCCCGGCTCCAGCCCCGACGCCGCCCGAACGGCATCGGGGCTCAACCGCTGCGTTCCCTCGACGACGATGTCGCGCAGGCTGAAGAGGGCCGAACCCGGGAGGCTTGCCGCCGCCAGCAGGAGCAGCATTACCAGGGCAAAGCGCAGGCCGAGGATGCGCAGGCTAGAACTCCCCCAGCATCTTGATCTCGAGGTCGAGTTCCTCCCCAAATGCCCGCCGGACGCGTTCGCGCACCTGTTCGATCAGCGCCAGCACCTCCCCCGCCGTGGCCCTGTCACGATTGACGATGTAGTTGGCATGGATGGTGGAGACGACCGCGTCCCCCACGCTGAGCCCCTTCGCCCCGGCCGCGTCGATCAGCCGGCCGGCGTGATCGCCGGGCGGGTTGCGGAAGACGCAGCCCGAGCTCGGTGGACCGATCGGCTGGGTGGCGTTGCGCTGGGCCAGCCAGGCGTCCATGCGCTGCTGGACTTCCGGTGGGGGTGCGGGGGTCAGCCGGAGTTCGGCCTCCAGCACCACGACCGGGCGCTGCTGCAGGGCGGAGGTCCGATAGGCGAAGCCGAGCGCAGGCGCCGGCAGGGTCTCCTCCCCCTGGAGCGAGACCAGGCGCACCTGCTCGACGATCTCGCCCATGGCGTGGCCGTGCGCCCCCGCGTTCATGACCACCGCCCCGCCGACCGAGGCAGGGATCCCCGCGGCAAACTCCAGCCCGGAGAGCCCGTGCCGGGCGGCCTCCTGCGCCAGGTGGGGGAGACCGTGCCCGGCTTCGACGCGGACGCGGGGCGGTGCGAAGGCGACGGCGTCGACCCCTTTGCCAACCTTCACCACGACGCCGCGGATGCCGGCGTCCGCGACCAGCACGTTGGATCCCTGACCCAGAGTCACAAACGACACACCGCTCGCAAACAGAAACAGGGCGGTGGCCCGGAGCTCCTCCACGCTGCGCGGAATGACGAGCAGGTCGGCCGGTCCGCCGATCCGCATGGATACGTGGCGCCAGAGGGGCTCGTCGGCGCGCACGTCCCGCGCCCGCCGCCGCAATTCCTCCTCCAGCCCGGTGACCGAGGGCCGGCTCACGGACGCACGCGGGAGCGCAGGCGCTCCACGATCAGCCCGGCCGCTTCGCCGATATCCCCCGCCCCCAGCGTCAGGATGATGTCCCCCGGCGCGGACCCCCGGGCCACCCGCTCGGCCGCGTCTTCTTTGGTCTTCACAAAGTGCGCCGGTCGGCGGCCCCGGACCGCGTCCACGATCAACTGCGCGCTCACGTCCGGGAGCGGCGGCTCGTCGGCCGGGTAGATCTCCGTGATGTACACTTCGTCGGCATCACGGAACGCGTCCGCGAACTGGGCGTGCGTGGTCCGCGTGCGGGTGAAGCGATGGGGCTGAAAGAGCACCACCACCCGCCGCCCGGGCCAGGACTCGCGCGCCGCCCGGAGGGCTGTGGCGACTTTGATAGGGTTGTGCGCGTAGTCGTCAACGACCAGCACGCCGTCGATGTCGCCGTGGATCTCGAACCGCCGGCGCACCCCGCCAAACCCGGCCAGGGCGTCGGCGATGATCTCGAAGGGGATGTCGACCTGTAACCCGATGGCCGTCGCCGCCAGGGCGTTGGCCACGTTGTGGCGGCCGGGGACCTGGAGGGCGAAGCGCCCCACGCGGCGACCCTTTCTCCGCACCAGCGCCCGGCTGGCTGCGCCCCGCAGTTCCTGGACCTCGGCCACGAAATCGGCCTCCGCGGTGAGACCAAAGGTCACCACGGGCACGCGGGGTACCCCGACCATCCGCGCCAGGATGGCGTGGTCCGCGCAGATCACGGCGAACCCGTCCGGCCTGATCCCCTCCAGAAACCGCCGGAAGGTCTGCTCCAGATGCTCGGCCGAGGCATAGAAGTCAGCGTGATCGGTGAGGTCCAGGCTGGTCAGCGCGGCCGCCCAGGGAGCCACGTGCAGGAGCGACCCGTCGCTTTCGTCCACCTCGGCGACCATCCAGGGGGACGTCCCCACACGCGAGGTCCCGCCGTAGGCGACGACATCGGCGCCGACCAGCGCCGTCGGATCTCGCCCGCCGGCCTGCAACACCGCCGCGGCCATCGCGGTGGTCGTCGTCTTGCCGTGGGTCCCGGCCACGGCGATCGAGTGGGCGTCGCGCATCAGGTGGCCCAGCAACTCGGCCCGGTGCCAGACCTGCAGCTGCCGCGCGTGGGCGGCCATCAACTCGGCGCTTTCGGCCTGCACGGCCCGGGTGGCCACGACCAGGTCGACCCCGGGGAGGTGCGCGGGACTGTGCCCGAGCTGGATCACCGCCCCGAGCGCCTCCAGCCGGTGGGTGGCATCGGACGCCCGGATGTCGCACCCGGAGACCGTGTAGCCGCGCACAAGCAGCACGTGGGCCAGAGCGCTCATCCCGGCGCCGCCGATACCGACGAAGTGGACGTGGTGCTGCGGGTCGATCATGAGCGCTACCTCGACAGCCCGGTGGCGCCTAGCTGGTGCGCCCTCCCCGGTGGAGGCGGCCCGGCGGATCCGACCGGCGGAGGGAGCGGTGCCCGCCCCGCCGCGGCCAGAAGCAGATCGACGACGCGCTCCGCCGCGTCGGGACGGCCGATACGCCGGCTGGCCTCCGCCATCGAGCGCAGGCGGGCGGGATCGCGCGCCAGGGCGCTCACCAGATCGGCCAGCCGCAGACCGGTGAGGTCGGCGTCGGATATGAGCTCCGCTGCCTGGGCCTCCACGATACGCTGGGCGTTGGCCTCCTGGTGGCCGCCGGCGGCGTGGGGGTATGGCACCAGAATGGCGGGCAACCCCCACGCGGTCACCTCGGCCAGGGTCGACGCGCCGGCCCGGCAGACCACAAGATCGGCGGCGGCGTAAGCATCGCCCATCCGTTCGATGAACGCCACCGCCACCTGCCGGATGACTGGCGGCCCGACGTGTTCGCGGTGACCGATCTCCCGCCGGACCCACTCCAGGTGCTCCGTCCCGGTCTGGTGCAGGATCTGCATCCGTTCGTACATGAGCAGCGTGGCCGCGTCGCTAATCGCCCGGTTGAGGCTTGCCGCGCCCTGACTGCCGCCGAGCACGAGGATCGTCAGGCGGTCGGGGTCCAACCCGAAGGCCGCACGGGCGGCCCCCCGCTCGCCCAGCAGGATGCTCGGCCGCACCGGCACGCCGGTCACGACAACCCGCTCCGTGGGGAATCCCGGCATGGGCGCCGGCACGGAGATCGCCCGAGCCCAGCGGCCCAACCAGAAATTGGCCAGGCCCGGCAGGGCGTTCTGCTCCTGGATCACCAGAGGGATGCGCAGCATGACCGCGGCCAACCCCACGGGGCCTGCGACGTACCCACCCGTGGCCAGCACGGCGTTGGGACGCCACCGCCGGAGGGACCCGGCCGCCTGCGCCGCCCCGGCCAGGTTCACCAGCATCGCCGCCGCCTGTCCGGGACCAGGACGCCGGGGAAGTGGCCGCGCCGGCACGGTCTCAAAGGCCCATCCGGCCTGCGGGAGGATGCGCGCCTCCAGCCGCGTCCCGCCGATGAAACGGATCTCCGCGCCGGGGACGCGGGCCTGGACCACCTCCGCGACCGCGATCCCTGGATAGAGGTGGCCGCCGGTCCCCCCGCCGGTGATCACCAGGCGCATCGGCGGGACCACCTCACTCCGTCTCCGGCGCGGCCCGCCAGACGGGCGGTGTCTCGTCCGGGACGCGGCGCGCGCCATATTGTGAGATGTTCAGCAGGACCGCCACGGAGATGCAGGTCATCAGCAGAGAGGAGCCGCCGAAGCTGATGAGCGGTAGGGGCACCCCGGTGATCGGCAGCAACCCGGAGGCCACGCCGATGTTGAGGATGGCCTGGCCCACGATTCCCGCCGTGATCCCTCCGGCCAGAATCGCGCCATAGCGGTCCGGGGCGGTGCGCGCGATGCGAAATCCCCGATAGGCCACGAAGATGTAGAGCGCGACGACGAGCGCCGTGCCGAGCAGCCCCAGTTCCTCGCCCAGAATCGCAAAGACGAAGTCCGTGTGCCGTTCCGGCAGGTAGAAGAATTTCTGCCGGCTCGCCCCCAGCCCCACACCGAAGAGCCCGCCGGATCCCAGGGCCAGCAGGGACTGGATGATGTGGAACCCGCTACCCTGCGGGTCCTTCCAGGGATCGAGGAACGCCATCAGGCGCCGGACCCGGTAGGGTTCCAGAATGGTGAGCAGGCCCACCGCGGGCAGCCCGGCCAGGCCCAGTCCCAGCAGGTGCCAGAAGCGCGCGCCACCCAGGAAGAGCATGATCCCGGCGATCCAGAGGACCAGCATCGCCGACCCCATGTCGGGCTGCGCGAACAGCAGGAGGAAGAACCCCGCGGCGACCGCCAGTGGCGCCCGCAGGGAGCGGAACTGCCGGAGCGCCGGACCACGGTTGGTCAGGTAGTTGGCCAGGTAGAGTGCCAGCACCAGTTTCGCCGCCTCCGCCGGCTGGAAACTCACCGGTCCCACCACCAACCAGCGGCGCGCGCCGCCGGCCACCCGCCCGATCCCGGGGAGCAGCACCGCCACCAGGACCGCGACGACCAGCAAAAGCAGCACCGGCGTGGCCGCGCGGACCCGCTGATAGTGCATCGTCAGCACCACGGCCATCGCGCTCAGGCCGAGCAGGCTCCAGAGCAGTTGACGCTTGAGGAAGAAGGCGCTGTCGCCGAACTGGTCCAGGGCCACGATGGCGCTGGAGCTGTAGATCATGACGATCCCGAGGCCGAGCAGGGCGACGACGGCGGCGAAGAGGTAGACGTCTGGGGGGCGGCGAGGCACGGCGTCCATGAGACTCGTGATGCAATTGGTTCTTACTTGGCGCCGGTCGCGGTGAACTCCTCTGCCAGCGCACGGAACCGGTCGCCGCGCTGCCGGTAGTCGGTGAACTGATCGAAGGACTCGCACCCCGGCGAGAGCAGGACCGCGTCGCCACTGTGCACCCGCCGCGAGGCTTCGGCCATGGCTCCCTCCAGGGTTCCCGCCATGATCACCGCCGGACGACTTTCGGGAGGCACCTCGGTCAGTGCCCCGACCAGCACCGGGGCTGCCGTCCCGATGAGCAGCACCGCCGCGCAGCGCCCCGACGAGGTCAGCGCGTCCACCATCGGGCGAAAGTCCTCCGGGACCGCACCTCGCCGCAGCCCACCGGCGATAAGAATGAAGCGGCGCGTCATCGCGGCGATCCCCGCCGCGGCCGCGGTGGGATTAGTCGCCAGCGAGTCTTCGTAGAAGGCGACCCCGTCCCGTTCCCCCACCAGACGAAAGCGGTACGGCAGCCCACGGAACTCCCGGAGGACGCCGGCCATCACGTCCGCCGCCACGCCGACCAGATGGGCGGCCGCGCAGGCGGCCAGGGCATTCTCGATCATGGCCCGGCCGGGGAGACGCAGGTCACCCTCAGTCAGGACGGGCCGCGCCTCTCCCGCCAGGCTGATCGTCCCCTGCGGATCCAGAAATGCACCCCGCTCCACCGGACCATCCGCGCTGAACCAGGAGACCGCGGCCTGCGTCTCCGCGGCCATTTCCCGCGTGTAGGAGTTGTCCCGGTTGAGGACGGCGTGATCGTCCGGCTTCTGGTGCCGGATGAGCGTCGCCTTTACCCGGGCATACTCCGCCATTGTCCCGTGGTCGTCCAGGTGATGAGGAGCCAGGTTGGTGATCACGGCGATGTGCGGGCTCCGCTTAAGGTCCACAAGTTGCCGGTTGCTGATCTCCAGGACGAGCCAGTCCGCTGGAGTGATGCGGTCGAGGTAGTAGAGCATCGGCACGTGAGTCCGGTCATTCCCCGAGAAGAAGGCCCGCCGTCCCGCCGCCTGGAGCATTTCATGGATCAGGGTGGCCACCGTGAACTTCCCGTTTGTGCCCGTCACCCCGATGATCGGGCAGGGGCACGTATCAAAGAACAGTTGCGTCATCGAGGTGAAGGGGACGCCCCGCTCTTTCAACGCGCGCAACGGCGCGTTCTGGGGATGGCGGAACCAGGACTGCGGCACGACGATCAGATCGGCCCCGTCGATGCCCTCCAGGTACCGAGCCCGATAGTGAATCTGCACCGGCGCCGCCAGCAGGCGGGCCAGCGCCGCATCCCGCTCGGCCGGCTCAAGCCACTGGTGGGTCCGCCGGAAGGTCTCGGCGAACTGCGTCCGATCCGCACTCAGATCATGAGCCGTGATCGCCTCGATGCCGCGGCTGAGCAGGAAGTCGATGATCGCCGACCCCTCTGTGCCTGATGGACCGATGACGTGGACTTTCAGGCGCCCTGACGCCAGCGCCTCCCCGGCCAGTCTGGCGCGTGTCGGCAGGTCGCCGACAAACAGCAACTGCGGATCCTCGGCCAGCATCCCCGTGACCCGGCTGAGATGGCCGGTCGTCACGGCCTCGAAGAACGCGTCGACTCTACCGGCCTCGATCGGAGGCTTGTCTGCGGCATCCATCTCATGCTTCCCTTCGTACCTCATCCATCGTACCGTACGCGCGTTTAGGTAGACCTCTTCACCCGGGTAAAGCCTGCAGGTGCCGAAGGTCCTGGGGAAGACCGTCGCCCTGTGGGAAGGGAGGTTACGTGTGGAACTCAGTCCGGAACGAGTTGTGTTCTTCGCATGAACGTGCGACCTCAAACGCGATCGATTCAACGACGCTCGTGCGATCTGCAGGCTCGGTCCGGACCGAGGTTGTCCGTTACCCCTGCCCCTTTCCCAGGAGGAGCTTGCGCACCCAGCTCGCCTGCCCCAGGTGGAAGCAGTTGTGCCCCACCCCCATCCAGGAGATGAACCACGCCTTCGACTTCCCCTCCCAGAATCGGTACAGCCACTGGGCTTCCGGACGGAGGGCGCCCTGGGCCTCGATCCTCTCGCGGACACCGGCGGCGGGCTCCCGAAGCCACTCTGCGGCCGGGAGCGCCGACACGACCTCCCGCGTGTTGCGGCCCACCGCCACGCGGTAGGCGCGCACCGCGGCGATGTCGGCGCGGGTGCTCAGGTCGGCGACATCGTCCCCGGTCATGCCGGTCCCCACATCGCGAACAGTTACCCCGAGGCGGTCCGTCCAGCCCCCTGCGTCCAGCACCTGCGGCCGGGCGGCGAGAATGACGTTGATGCCGACGTCCTCGGCGCGGGCCATGTGCCAGAGGAGCCAGAGGATCGAGTTCAACCCCTGGGGACGCGCGCGCAGGTGCTCCTCTTCCAGGCGGCGCAGGATCGCATCCTCAATCGACCGCTGCTCCCCCTCGGCGACCTGGGACGAGTGCACGCTGGCGTGCTCCCGGAGAAACAGCTCGAGCGCGTCCATCGGGTCCCTCCCGGCGGGCGGCTGCCGTTCGGCTCCGCTGTACCGGCTCAGGTCAGCAACATCAGGCCCACCAGGGCCGCCACCACGGCCAGCAGCCAGAACCGCACCACCGTCTGAGGTTCGGTCCAGCCACTGAGTTCGAAGTGGTGGTGCAGCGGGCTCATGCGGAAGATCCGCCCCCCGCCCGTCCGCTTGAAGTAGAGCACCTGCGCGATCACCGAGACCGCTTCGGCGACGAAGACGGCGCCGACCACCACCAGCAGCAGCTCGGTCTTGGTCACAATCGCCATGGCCGCCAGCACCGCGCCCAGGGCGTTACTCCCCACATCGCCCATGATCACCTCGGCGGGGTGAGCGTTGAACCACAGGAACCCCACCGCCGCTCCCGCGACGCCCGCGCCGAGCAGTCCCACATCCGGCCAGCCGACCCGGAAGGCGACCGCGACATAGGCGCCGGCGGCAATGGCAGTCAGTCCCGCGGCCAGCCCGTCCAGACCGTCGGAGAGGTTGACCGCGTTCACGAACCCCAGGATGAAGACCACCGCGAAGGGGATGTAGACCCAGCCCAGATTCACCCGCCCGACCCAGGGCAGCAGCAGCGTGGCCCCCTCCGGGAGCGCGACGTAGACGTAGACCGCGATGACGGCGGCGAGCAGCGTCTGCAGGGCCAGGCGCTCGCGCGCCCGCAGGCCCAGGTTCTGCCCGCGGCGGACCTTGAGGAGGTCATCGGCCAGCCCGATCCCTCCGAAGCCGGCCATCGTCAGGATGGCCAGGGCGACAGGCAGCGAGGGCGGCGCGACGATCACCGTCCCCAGGATCGCGGCCGCGATGAGCAGGAGGCCGCCGAGCGTGGGCGTGCCCGCCTTGGCGCGGTGCCGCTCGGGCGCATCCTCCCTGATCGGCTGCCGGGCCCCCATTGTTGCCAGCTGCCGGATGATCGTGCGTCCTGCCAGCAGAACCAGGGCGAGGGCGATCGTCGCGGCCAGCGCCGCGCGCTCTGCCATCAGCGCTGCACCACGCGCAGGCGCAGCGCCTCGACCACCGCCTCCAGACCCATGGCCCGCGACCCCTTCACCAGCACGACGTCGGTAGGACCGAGGTGCGCCCGCAGCGCCGGGACAGCTCCGTCGCGGTCCGGAACGTGGATGACCCGCTCGGCGCCCATCACTTCGCGGGCACCCTCAGCCAGCGCGGCCGCTTCGGGCCCCACGGCGATCAGCACCGCCAGCTCCCGCGCCGCCGCCGCGCGGCCGATCTCCCGGTGGAGGTCGGCGGACGCATCGCCAAGCTCCTTCATATCACCCAGGACCGCCACTCGCCGGCGACCGCCCCCGACCTGTTCCAGGACGTCGAGCGCAGCCCGCACCGACCGTGGGCTGGCGTTGTAGGTGTCATTGATGATGAGGATCCCTCCGGCCTCTTCCATCTGCAGGCGACCGGAGGGAGGGACGGCGTGCGCGAGTGCCGCCCCGATCTCCTCCACCGGCACCCCCAGCAGCACACCCACCGCGGCCGCCGCCAGGGCGTTGCTGACGTTGTGGCGGCCGGGGAGGGGGAGCCGCACCTCCGCGCGCTCCTGCCCGTGGAGAAGCCTGAACGTCATCGCAGGCCCCGCAGCCGCGACACGGTCGGCGCGCACGTCTGCCTCCGGCGACAGCCCGAATCGCAGCACCCGGCAGGCCGTCTTCGCCGCCAGGTGTTCCGTCCATGGATCGTCGGTGTTCAGGACCGCCGCCCCCTCCGGCGGCAGGCCTGCCACCAGTTCACCTTTGGCCTCGGCGACCCGTTCGACGGTACCGAGCAGCCCCAGGTGGGACTCCCCGACGTTCGTCACGACACCGATC
>Ga0073934_10005007_pt1 | contig 21205 bp, 21 predicted proteins | sample LarsenN4metaG_FD_76834 | JGI IMG/M metagenome (GOLD analysis project Ga0073934, IMG submission 76834) | Hot spring sediment bacterial and archeal communities from British Columbia, Canada, to study Microbial Dark Matter (Phase II) - Larsen... ...
CCCGTGCCCGTGCCCGTGCCCATCACGCTCTCGGGCGTCGGGCAGTTTGTAACAGAGCCGTTCACCCCAACGTCAAACCTCAGTCGCCTCGTTCTGACTCATAACGGCGCGAGCAACTTCATTGTGAAGGCGTACGATGATCGCGGAAACGAGGACCTACTCGTCAATGTGATTGGCCGCTACGCCGGATCACGCCCACTCGTTGGAGATGTGTCGTGGTTCCTAGAAATCGATGCCGACGGCAGGTGGACCGTTCTGATTGAACCTCTAGGCGCGGATCCGGCGGCGTCGGCGGGATTCTCCGGCACAGGTGACCGCGTAAGCGGTCTATTCGGCCCGGTTGACATTGCAGCTGTTCCCTTCGAGGTCTCAAACAACGGTCCGTCCAATTTCGTTGTCTGGCTTCACTGCGCCGGAGGCAGCGAGCTTGTTCAAAACGAGATTGGATCGGTTCAGGGTTCGACCGTGGTGAGATTCGACGAAGGGCCTTGCTTCTGGGAAGTCCAATCTGACGGAGTGTGGAGTTTACGCGCACGCTAGCGCTCGTACGCAATTCTTGGCCGGCTCGAGGAAGCCGTCGCCCTGCCCGCCTGATTTCCCGCGCGCGACCTTGCCGTCGAATGGCCGTTCGGCCCCTGCCGCCCTCGTCCACCAGCCCGACACTGAGGGGAGACGAAGGAGGGTCACATGTCACGGCCAATCGACGATCTCAAGCACGAACACGAGTTGATCAAGCGCATGCTCGCGGCGCTGGAAGCTGCGTCGGATAAGCTCGCGCGCGGTGAGCCCGTGCCGCCGGATGTCCTCGACGAGGCGCGCGACTTCGTGCATGGCTTCGCGGACGAGTGCCACCACGGCAAGGAAGAGGACGCGCTGGTGCCGTTCCTCGCCGAGAAGAGCGAGTTCTTCCGCACCATCGGCGTGCGGTTCCTGCTCGCCGACCATGAAGTGGGGCGCTCGCTGATGATGGATCTGGCGCAGGCGACCGACGACATGCGCGCCGGCAAGCCGGGCGCCGCGGATGACGCGCGCCGCGCCCTCGACCTGTATGCGCTGCTGCTGCACCGCCACATCATCAAGGAAGAGACGCTCACATTTCCGGCTGCGGAGCAGTTCATCACGCCGGCCGACGATGCGGCGCTGGCCGAGCGCTTCGATGCCGTCGAAGCCCGCATGGGCCCGGACGCGCACGAGCGCTACGAGGCGATCGTCCGTCACGTCGAGAGCGCGGTCGGCGTCGCCGCCTGAGCCGCCCGCCTTGTCGCGTTGAGCCGCGCGCCGGTATCGCGTACGTTGTCGCGACGGCGGATCAGGCGCGGAGGTGACGCATCGTGACGGCGGAGGGCCGCTGGACGGCGGATCAGGCGGCGGCCTGGTACGACGGGCAACCGTGGCTCGTCGGCTGCAACTTCATCCCGAGCACCGCCTGCAACCAGCTCGAGATGTGGCAGGCGGAGACGTTCGACCTCGCGACGATCGAGCGGGAGCTGGACTGGGCGGCGAGGCTGGGCTTCAACACCGTCCGCGTGTTCCTGCACGACCTGCTCTGGGAGGCAGACGCCCGCGGCTTCCGCCGCCGCATCGATGCCTTCCTCGACGCAGCGGCGGCGCGCGCCATCCGTCCGCTCTTCGTGCTTTTCGAAGACTGCTGGAACGACGGCGCGGCGCTCGGGCCGCAGCAGGACCCCGTTCCCGGCGTGCACAACTCGCGGTGGCTGCAGTCGCCCGGCCACCGCGTCGTCGGCGATGAAACGCAGCTGCCGCGGCTCGAGGCGTACGTGAAGGGCGTCGTGGGCGCGTTCTCGTCGGACGCGCGCGTGCTGGGCTGGGACATCTACAACGAGGTGACGAACGGCTTCCTCTCGCTCACCGGCGTCCCGCGCGAGCGGCGCGCGGAGGTGGTCGCCGCGGCGGAGCGCCGACGCGCCGCGGCCATGCCCGCGCACCTGCGCCTGCTCGAGCTAAGCTTCGCGTGGGCGCGCTCGTCGTCGCCGTCACAGCCGCTGACGGCCGGCGCCTACACGGGCGAGCGCGAGATCAACGAGCGATTGTTCGCGCTCTCGGACATCATCAGCTTTCACTCGTACGACCCGCCGGAGCGCCTCGCATCGCTCATCGAACGGCTGCGCAGGCACGGCCGGCCGATCATCTGCACGGAGTACATGGCGCGCACGCGCGGCAGCGACTTCCGGACGGCGCTGCCCATCTTCAAGCGTGAGCGCGTGGGCTGTTACAACTGGGGCCTGGTCAACGGCCGCACGCAGACGCACATCGCCTGGACGGGGGAGGACCACGTGTGGTTCCACGACGTCTTCCACCCCGACGGCACGCCGTACGATGCGGACGAGGTGGCGTTCATCCGCGAGATGACGGGCGTTTCGGCGCCGGCCTGATACGCAGCCCCGGACACACAGCAACGCCCCTCGTTCTCAGGACGAGGGGCGTCGCTGTTCGGTGTAAGTTGCGCGAACGCGCGATGACCGCCGCGGGCGTCTAGGTAAGCGTCTTCAGGTGCTCATCGAGTCGCTCGAGGCTGGACGCCATGCCCTCTTCGATGCCCATCTCGATGACCTTGTCGCGGTCCGCCGCCGACGCGAAGACGGTCGTCCCCTGCATCAGCGTCTTGTTGCCCTGGTCGATGAACGTCATCCGCACTTCGGAGATCGGCGGGTATTCGTTGCCGTCCTTGTCGGAGAAGGCGTCGGTGTACGCGAGCCGCTCCGGCGCGGCGATCTCGCGGTAGGTCGCCTTGGCCCACGCCTCGTCGCCGCCGGGGCCGGTCATGCAGTAGTGCCATACGCCGCCGACGCGCAGGTCGACCTTGCAGTACGTCGTCGGATAATCCTTTGGGCCCCACCACTGCAGCAGGTGCTCGGCCTCGGTCCACGCCCTCCATACGAGGTCGCGCGGCGCCTCGAACGTGCGCTCCATCGCAAGTTCCGTCTCGCCGACCTTGTTCACTTTCAGCGCTGTTGCTGGCATCTTCGTTCCTCCTTGATTGGAATGTGTCCGTGCCTGTGACGGTTGAAGCGGCGCCGCAGGCGACCGGCGCCGCCGATGTGTTTCAGCTGCCGCGACCTGGCGGCGGTACGGCCTGCCGCTTGATCGTGACAGCGAATGCCTGACTGTTCGTCTTCTCTGCGCTGATCTCGCGTGACGTGTTCATCTCTTTTCCGCGTGTGTGCCGTTGTCATCGTCGGGTCCGTCTGTGGTCGTCTGTTCCACCTCCTGCAGCGTCTTCAGGTACTCGTCGAGGCGCTCGAAGCGCGCCTCCCAGAACTGGCGATAGCGCTCGACCCAGTCAGCCACGTCCTTCAGCGGCGACGCGTCGAGACGGCACGGCCGCCACTGCGCCTCGCGCCCGCGCGTGATGAGGCCGGCCCGCTCGAGCACCTTGAGGTGCTTCGAGACCGCCGGCAGCGTCATGTCGAACGGCGAGGCCAGTTCGGTGACGGTCGCCTCGCCCCCCCTCAGCCGCTGGAGGATGGCGCGGCGCGTCGGGTCGGCCAGCGCCGAGAAGGTCCGGCTCAGCCGGTCGTCCGGCTCGTGCTGGGTGCGGGTCAGGGTCGCAGTCGCCATCGCTATACCTATCGGTTAATTAATCGATAGGTATAGTAGACCACGCGAATGGATGCCTGTCAAGGGGTCTGGGAGGAAGGTGGCGGTGTTCGTGGGTGAGCTACGGCGTTCCGCTCAGCCGCTCGATCAGGGCGTCCAGCTCGTCGTCGCTGGTGCAGCGCAGGACGATGCGGCCGCCGGCGCGCGACTTGCTCACGGAGACGCGCACGCCGAGGGCGGAGCGCAGCCGTCCCTCCACGTCGCGGATGTGCGGATCCGCCGGCGCGCTTCCGCCCGTGCGGTACGCGCCACGCGGCGACGACGTCGCCACGCCCGCGCGCAGCGCCCGCGCGATGTCCTCCGCCTCTCGCACCGTCAGCCCGTCCGAGACGATCTTGCGCCAGGCGTCGAGGCGGAGGCGCGCGTCGTCGATCTGCAGCAGGGCGCGCGCGTGCCCTTCGCTGATCTGGCCGGACGCCAGGCTGGCGCGGATGTCCTCCTCGAGCGTCAGCAGCCGCATCGTATTGGCGACGGCGGCGCGCCCGCGTCCGACGCGTTCGGCGATGCGCTCCTGCGTCATGCCGTACTCGCCGTGGAGCCGCTTGAACGCCTGCGCCTCCTCGATCGGGTTGAGGTCGTGACGCTGCAGGTTCTCGATGAGCGCCAGCTCGAGCAGCGCCGCGCCGGTCGCCTCCTTCACGAGCACGGGGATGCGTGCGAGCCCGGCGAGCCGCGCCGCCTGCACGCGCCGCTCGCCGGCGATGAGCTGGTACGTGTCGGGGCCCATGTCTGACTTCACCCGCGTGACGATCACCGGCTGCAGCACGCCGTGCTCGCGGATGCTGGCCGCCAGCTCCTCGAGCGCCACCTGGTCGAAATGGATGCGCGGCTGCTCAGGGTTCGGCGCGATGAGGTCGATGTCGACCGTCTCGATGCCGCCCCCGCCGTCATCGGCGCCGGTGGTGGGGATCAGCGCGGACAGGCCGCGGCCGAGTGCGGGTCGCTGGGACGGGCTCATGCGGGCACCTCCGACGGGGTTCCGGCGATCACTTCCTCCGCGAGATCTTCGTACGCCTTGTTGGCGCGCGACGAGGGGTCGTAGCGGGCGATGGGCAGGCCGTGGCTCGGCGCCTCGCTGAGGCGCACGCTGCGCGGGATGATCGTCTTGAAGGTATTGGGGAAGTGCGCGCGCACCTCGTCGGCGACCTGCTGCGAGAGGTTCGTGCGCCCGTCGAACATCGTCAGCAGCAGCCCGCGCAGCCGCAGCCGCGAGTTGAGGTTGCGGCGCACCAGCTCCAGCGTCGACGTGAGCTGGCTCAGCCCCTCGAGCGCGAGGTACTCGCACTGCACGGGGACGATCACCTCGTCGGCCGCCGTCAGCGCGTTGACCGTCAGCAGCCCAAGCGAGGGCGGACAGTCGATGAGGATGTAGTCGTACGTCCCGCGCAGCGCGTCGAGGGCGCGCTTGAGGCGGTACTCCCGCGCCATGACGGGCACCAACTCCACCTCCGCGCCGGCGAGCGCGGGGGTCGCGGGCGCCAGCCACATGTTCGGGATCGACGTCTCGACGACGATGTTGCGGGCGGGGACGTCGTTGACGACGACGTCGTATGTGTTGACGCCGTCGACTCGCACGCCGAGTCCCGCGCTCGAGTTCGCCTGAGGGTCGAAGTCGAAGATGAGCACGCGCTTGCCGCGCTGCGCGAGCGACGCGCCGAGGTTGATGGCCGTCGTCGTCTTGCCGACGCCGCCCTTCTGGTTGGCCAGCGCGATCACGGTGGTCATCGCAGTCCGATTTCCGGATGCTCTCGCATGCGCCGTTCGATCTCGGCCCGGACGGGGATGCTCGCCGCGCCGATGGCGGCGACGGAGAGGCTCGCGGCGGCCGCACCGAAGCGCGCGGCCTCCGCCACATCTTCCGACTCATGCAAGCGTATCAGGAACGCCGTCGCGAATGTATCGCCGGCGCCGGTGGGGTCGACCTCGACCTCGGGGAAGGCGTCCATCTCGCGCCAGGCGCCGCCTTCGCAGATTCGGGCGCCGCGGCGGGCGCGCGTCATGACCACGACGGGCACCTCGGCCGCCCATCGCTCGAGCTGGCCGTCCTCGTCCGGAAGATCCTCGTCGGAGACGAAGAGGACGCGCGCGCCCAACCAGAACGGCGCCCCGTTCCATGCGGTCTTGCGGACGTTCCCTTCCTCGTCCAGCTCGCGCAGCCACCCCTGCGCCGACACACCGACGAGCGATCCTTCGAAGACGGCCGCGAGCTCCGGCGGCGCCTCGCCCAGCACCGGCCCGACGAGCGCGACCGGCGCCCGCCGCCACGCCTCGGGCACGTCGGACGCCTGCAGCGGCGCCCCGCGCGCAACGACCCGCTGGCGGCGGTGGCCGTCCTGGTACACGTTCTCGAAGCTCGTCGTCACCGGTGAACCGGCGTCGACCACCTCGGCGAAGTCGAGGCGCCGGTCAAGCTCGGCGTCACCGGCGGTACGGGTTACGACGCCGGCGCGGAGCCCGAGGCGGTGCGCCTGTACGGCGGCGAACGTCGCGGTGCCGCCCAGCTCCCACCCGCCCGCCACCACATCGCGCACGACGTGCCCGGCGACCACAAAGTCCGGCGCGCCCAGGTCTCGCTCGATGCTCGCCTCCCCCGTTCCCGCGGCGTCGGTCGATTATCACCTATCCGCCTGCGCCGGGCGATCTTGTACGCGCCGCCTAAATCAGCGAGACGGGCGGACCATCTGACCCGCCCGCTCGTTTCATTGACGTATTGCAGAACGCTACGCGCAGCTATGACCCGCCTGCGCGAGGATCACGAGCGCGTCGCTCAGGCTGACGATGCCGTCGGGCGCGCCAGAGCGCCACGGCTTCGCCGGCACGATGCTGGGCGTGCGGTCGTACTCGGCGCCGTCTTCGATCGTGTTCGCGTTGAGGTCGGTGTCGTAGTCGACGCCCGCGCCGTTCGCGGCGCCGCCGTCCGTCGTGCCGACGTAGAGAAGCGCCGCGAGCACGTCCCCGAGCGTGACGGTGCCGTTGCGCACGCCCGACGTCTGCCCGGGCTGCAGCGCCGGCGCCGGGACGTCCGCGAAGTCCCATCCGGAGAGCGGGTCACGGTCGCCGCCCTGTTGCGGCGTGAATGTCAGCACGCGCACCTCGCGGCCGTCGAAGCAGCCGTCGTCGTCGGTGTCGGGATCGGCCGCGTTCGTGCCGTAGACGGAGGCTTCGCAGGCGTCGCCGAGGCCGTCGCTGTCGCCGTCGGCCTGGTTCGCGTTCGGGACGCTCGGGCAGTTGTCGGCGCCGTCGGTGTCGCCGTCGCCGTCGCTGTCGGCGCCCGGGCCGGTGATCGTCGCGCCGTTGCACGTCGTGGTCACGCTCACCGTAGGCGCGCAGCTCGCGATCTCGACGTTGTCGGTGTTGAAGACGTTCACGTTCTTCAGTGAGAGCGTGGAACCGGCGCCGGCGTTGCCGATCACGTTCAGCGTGACGCTCGCGACGGCGGTGCCGGCGCCGCTGTCCGGGCCGGGGTCGTCGCCCGTGCTGAAGCAAGAGATGCGCGCGGCCTGTCGGGTGGCGGACGGGATGTTCGTCGCGGGCGCGGGCGGCGAGCATCGGAACGCCCGGCCGGTGCTCTGGAGGAACGCCTGGTTCGCGTTCGGGTTCTGGTCGAGGTCGGAGCCGCCGACCGCCGGCGCGGAGAACACCGACTGGCTGTACTCGAGGTCGAAGTTGAACGCAGCGACGTCATTCGCGTTGGCGAGCACGACGTCGACGGTGATCGACGACAGCGCGGACGCCGTCGACTGCACGCCCGGCTGCGACGTGTTGGCGTCGATGCTGACGGTGACATTGCCGGGCTGCGGGCCCTGTGTGAGCGCGTTGTTCACCTCGACGAAACGGCCCGCCGGGTTGAGGTGGTAGCTCCAGAGGTGAACGAGCCATCCGGCCTTCTCGATCCAGATGCCGCTGACGCTGTTGCACTGCTGCAGCGTCCAGTTCTCGGCGACGGCGCCGCCGTTGTTCCAGACGCACAGTCCGTTGTGGTAATGCCAGGCGTCCTCGTTACCGGCAAAGCCCTCGGGCACGAGCGGCACCAGGTTGATCGGCATAATCCACATGGCGCCCGCGAGCCGCCATCCGCCCGGCACGCTGTTGTCCGGCTCGTACAGCAAGCTCTCCGGTTCTGCGGCGATGAAGATGTCGTCCTGGCCCGCCAGCGCGTCGAGCACGCTGGAGCCGCGGATCATGTGGCGGCCCTGGCCGGGCACGTACGGCGTGACCTGCACGAACCCGTCGGCGATGGCCGTGTTGACGTTCTGGTACTGCTCCATCCACACGGTGGCGGCGCGCGCCTCGCGGTCGACCTGCGGGCACGAGGCCGTCTCGTCATTGGCGGCGCCGAGCAGGTCGCCTGAGTTGACGACGCGGTCGGCGTTGAAGTCGCGCATCCTGCCGTATCCGGCCGTGTAGCCGGTGTTGGCGAACCGTGACCCGTATGCGTTGCCGACGAGCGTGATGTCCGCTTCGTCGACGTCGGTGTCGCCGTCGACGTCGAAGCAGAAGTACGGGTTGGGGTTGTCCGCCGACAGCGTGATGATGATGCGCACGTCGTCCGTGTCCACGTAGCCGTCGTTGTCGGTCACGCGCAGCGTGATCAGGTGCTCGCCGACGGTGAACGAGATCGAATCGACAGGGTTCGTCGAGAGCAGCGTCGTGCCCTCGTACCACTCGTACGACACGATGAAGCCGTCGGCGTCGCTGCTGTTGCGACCGTCGAGCGTGACGTGGGCGTGGTCATTGTGCGCGATGGGGCCGGACTGGTCGGGGCCAGCGTCGGCCACCGGCGGGATCGTGCCGCCGCCGCTCGTGTAGTTATAGCCGTTCGTCAGAGTGCCCGTCCCGACACTGTTGGTCACCACGACGTCCTTTAACCCGACCGTGTTCGGTGGTGTGATGCCAGTGATCGTGGTGGAGTTCTGCACCACCACGTTCGTCACTACAGCCCCGCCGATCGTCACCGTCGTGTCGGCGGCGGTCGTGAAGTTCGTGCCAGTGATGGTCACCGCCTGTCCGCCGCTGATCGGCCCGCCCGGTGGCGTGATGCCGGTCACCGTGACGTTTGTCGGCGGCGTCGTATCGGGCTTCATCCAGGTGATCTTGTTGCCGCCCCACTCGGCGACGTAGATGATGCCGTCGGGCGACGTGACGACGTCGAGCGGGTTGGTGAAGCCGCTCGCCAGCGTCGTGTCCTGCAGGACGGAGAGCCCGTTCGCGGCGAGCTCGACGCGATGCAGCGTGTTCTCCACCCAGCTCACGTACAGGAGGTCGCCCTGCATCTGCGCCTCGAACAGTCCGGAGGTGTACTCAGCCAGCCCGTTCGAAGAGGGCGGCAGCAGCGCGATCGGCGCCGTGTACTCGGCCGTGCTCGGATCCGTGCCCGGATGATACGTGCACTGGCGCGGATCTCCGGCGAGGCCGCGGTTGCGGTTCGGGTGACCGTAGTACTCGCCCGCCACGATGACGTTCAACTCGTCCGCCGCCTGCGCGTCCGTGCCGTTGTCGGTCGTGCACGTCAGCGAGCCGGGGCCGTAGCCGGCGTTCGGGCCGTTGTCGGTGTTGTAGATGAGCCCGTTGCTGTGGACGATCATGTCGTACGGGTTGCGAAGGCCGCTCGCGTACACGTCGACGTCCCCGTCGATCTGATCCACGTTCGTCGAATACTCACCCGCCGGGCTGTATGCGATCGCGCCGTTGAACCCGGGCGCCTTGACGTCGGCCACCAGGATCGCGGCCGAGGTCGGCACCTCTTCCCGCTGGAAGAGGCCGGCGTTCGGGTTGACCACGCCGGCGTTCGTCATGCTGCCCTGGGCGATGTACAGCCGCCCGTCCGGGCCAAACATGAGCGCGTTCGCCTGGTGCCCGGAGTTGCCCACCGGCAAGCCGGTGATGATGTCCTGGATCGTCCCGTACGACGGCCCGCTGATCTTCGTCACCTTGCCCAGGTACGAGCCCGGCGGCGCGATCCCTGCATCGCCGAAGCCGGACACGGTGTTCGTAACGTAGATCGGCGGCGGCGACGACGCGTCGCTCGGGTCGAATGCGATGCCGTAAATCTCCTGGATCTGCGTCGACGTCGTGATCACCTGCACATTCGTCACGGCCATCGTGTTCGTATCGATGGTCAGCGCGCGGATGACGCCGTTGTTGTCGGCGACGTACAGGCGCCCGTCCGGGCCGAATGCCATCGCCGTCGGCGCATTGGTGACGAAGCCTGCCCCGGTCAGCTGACCGCGCGTGAAGTTGATGGGGGCGACGGCGTTCGCGTCGCTGACCGGCGGCGCCACCGCCGAGAGGAGGGCGACAAGGCCGACGATGAGCAAAAACGGGGCTCGAAACATGTGAGCATCCTTTCGGCGCGCCACGGGGTGCGACGATGATCATGCGCGATGGGTGCGTGCGGATGCAACCATCGCGTGTAAATTCGTGGCCCATCCGGCCCATGACACTATCCCGGCCGTGTGCCACCATGCGATCCCCGAAGGAGGAACAAGCGATGATCGATTTCGAGATACCCGCCGAGGCCAAAGAGATCCGCGAGAAGGTGCGGCGTTTCGTCCAGGAGGAGTGCATCCCCGCCGAGAAGGAGCTGGAGACGCGCCCTTATAAGGAAGTGCTGGGCGAGCTGCGCCGGAAGGCGCGGTCGCAGGGGCTGTGGTGCCCCTTCGTGCCGAAGGAGTACGGCGGCATGGGTCTGGGGCCGCTGGCCAACGCGCTCGTCCAGATGGAGGTTGGCGAGAGCTACCTCGGCGCGCTGGCGCTCAACACGCAGGGACCCGATGACGCGACGATGCTCACGCTGCTCGAGCACGGCACCGACTACCAGAAGGAGAAGTTCCTCAAGCCGCTGCTCAACGGCGAGAAGCGCATCTGCTTCTCGATGACGGAGAAGGCCGCTGGCGCCGACGCCACCGGCATGCAGACGCGCGCCGTCCGCGACGGCGACAACTGGATCATCAACGGCGAGAAGTGGTTCTCGAGCGGCGCCAGCGTCGCCGACATCGCCATGGTGATGGCGAAGACGGATCCGGACGCGCCGCGCCACCGCCAGTTCAGCACGTTTCTCGTCGAGTTGCCCAACCCCGGCTACCAGATCGTCCGCAACGTGCCGACGATGGCCGGCGAGAGCCGCCTCGGCGAAATCATCGGCGGTGGCCACGCGGAGATCGTGCTGAAGGACCTCGTCGTGCCGCACGCGAACATCGTCGGCGGCCAGGGCAACGGCTTCGCCATGGGGCAGCACCGCCTCGCGTACGGACGCCTGCGCCACGGCATGCACAACGTGGCGATGGCGCAGCGCGCGCTCGATATGGCGGCAAAGCGCGTGATCGAGCGCTCGACCTTCGGGCAGCCGCTCGCCGACCGCCAGGGCGTGCAGTGGATGCTCGCCGACTGCGCGAGCGAGCTGTACATCGCGCGGCTGATGCTGTTGCACATCGCCTACAAGGCCGAGAAGAAGATGGACCTGCGCCAGGAGAACTCGATCGCGAAGGTCTTCCTCGCGCACATGGTGCACAAGGTCGTCGACACGGCGATTCAGCTCCACGGCGCGCTGGGCTACAGCCTCGACACCCCGCTGGCGCGCTGGTACACGAGCATCCGCTCGCAGCGCCTGGTGGACGGGCCGGACGAGGTGCACCGCTGGACGGTCGGCCGCAACGTGATCAAGGCCTACAAGGAGCACGGCACGACGGCCCCCGCCGCCGGCGGCGATCTGCTGTAGCTTCGCAGCGGTCTGCGGTCAGCGGTCAGCAATCGGCGAACACCGGCCAGCCTCGAGAGCGACGGTCGGCGCTTGCATCCTCCGGCCGGCTCGTGTGAGATAGCCGCATGGTCACTGCGACGCCCGCGGCGGCGGCCAACCGCCCGCTCCTGCCGCCGTTCCCGGACGGCTGGTACACGCTGCTGCTCTCGCGCGAGCTGCCGCCGGGCGCCGTGCGCGCGCTGACGTTCATGGGGCAGGACATCGTCGTCTTCCGCACGCAGTCCGGCGATGTCTGCGCCGCCGACGCCTACTGCCCGCATCTCGGCGCGCACCTGGGCTACGGCGGCCGCGTCATCGACGAGTGCATCCGCTGCCCGTTCCACGGCTTCCGCTTCGACGCGCGCGGCGAGTGCACGTTCATCCCCTACGGCACGAAGCCGCCGCCGCTGGCGAAGCTGCGCACGCTGCCGGTGCGCGAGCACCACGGCTTCGTCATCGCCCACTACGACGGCGAGGGGCGCGGGCCGGCGTGGGAGGTGCCGCCGCTCGACGAGAGCGGGTGGGGTGAGCTGATCGTGAAGGAGTGGCGGCTGCGCGGTCACCCGCAGGAGACGACGGAGAACAGTGTCGACATCGGCCACTTCACGGAGATCCACGGCTACTCGGGCGTCGAGGTGTTGAAGGAGGCGGTCACCGAGGGCCCGTATCTCACCGCCCGCTACGCGATGGTCCGCCCGGCGCCGTTCATCCGCCGGCCGATCCGGTCGGAGTTCGATGTGCACGTGTACGGCCTCGGCTATTCGCGCGTGGAGGTGGAGGTCGAGCAGTACGGGCTGCGCGCGCGCCTGTTCGTCATGCCGACGCCGGTCGACGGCGAGCAGATCGTGCTGCGCGTGGCGCTGAGCCTGCACCCGGACGTCGATCCGGCTCGCGTGAGCCCGGCGCTGGCCGTCGTCCCGCGGCCGCTCGCCCGCGCGCTCGTGGCCCGCTTCATCTTCAGCGGCTTCACCCACGACGTCCAGCAGGACTTCGACATCTGGAAGCACAAGCGCTATGTGCAACCGCCGATCCTGGCGGCCGGAGACGGGCCGGTCGGACGCTACCGGCAGTGGGCGAAGCAGTTCTACACCGCGGCCGACGTGGTCCGCGTTTGACGGTCGCGCTTGCCCGCGGGAGACGGGCGTTCATAGAATGGGCGCCATTCGAATCAAAGAAGCCTGACCTCGATGCCCAACGAAGTCGCACTCGCCTCTGTCCCGCTGTTCTCGACGCTGCCGAAGCGCACGCTGACGAAGCTCGGCCGCGCCATCAGGGAGCGCCGCTACAAGCCCGGCGAGACGATCGTCCGGCAGGGCGACAAGGCGACGGAGTTCTTCATTATCGAAAAGGGGAAGGTCGAGATCCTCAGCGGCAAGGGCCGCAAGATGACGAAGATCACGAGCTGAGCTCGGGCACCTTCTTCGGCGAGATCGCGCTTTTCGACGGCGCGCACCGCACCGCCACCGTCCGGGCCGTCAGCGAAACCGACTGCCTCGTCCTGCCGCGGCGCGCATTCATGGCGGAGCTGAAGGCCAACCCCAAGCTCGCCGTGGCGATGCTTCCCGTCGTCAGCATGACGATCCGCGAGGACGCCCGCGACTCGCTTCCGCTGATCGAGCTGCTCCGCTACATCTGATCGGCGCCCGAGCGCGCCATCGTCCCCCGCCGCAACGTGAAGGCACCGGGCACCGGGCGCTAGAAAGTCTGTGAATCAGGGCGGAGCGCCTCGAGCCACAGGCGCGCGTCGCGCATGAACGCGCCCGCCTCCGCCCCGTCGAGCACCCGGTGGTCGAAGCTGATGCAGAGGTTCATCAGCGATCGCACGGCGATGGCGCCGTCATCGCGCGGGCGCAGCTCGCGGCGGATCGCCTCCGTCGTCACGATCGCCGCCTGCCCGACGGGCACGATCGGCTGCGAGATGATCGAGCCGAAGGCGCCCGTGTTGTCTACCGTGATCGTGGCGCCGCGCATCTCGTCGACGGCGAGCTTGCGCGTCCGCGCCTTCCCGGCGAGCGTCTCCAGCTCGCGCGCGAGCCCGGCGATCGACTTGTCGCCGGCGTCGCGGATCACCGGCACGACGAGCCCGGACTCGACCGCCACGGCGACGCCGATGTGGTGCGACCGGTGACGCTTGATCCCTCCGTCCGTGAAGGTCGCGTTGACGTTTGGGTGCTGCTTGAGCGCGGCGACGAACGCCTGGATGAAGAATGGCATGTACGTGAGCTTCACGCCCTCGACGCGCTGGAACTCATCCTTCACCCGCTCGCGCAGCTCGACGAGCCCCGTGACGTCCGCCTCAACGGCCATCCATGCGACGGGGATCGTCTGGTGCGACGCCGTCATCCGCTCGGCGATCGTCCGCCGCGTCGGCGTTAGCGGAACGACGTCTTCGTCGCCGCCCTCGGGAGCGCGCCCCGCCGCTTCCGGTTGTTCGATCGCGCGGCGTGCCGGCGCGGGCGCCTCCCGGCGCTCGACGCCGACGACGCCGGCGGTCGGTGATGGCGGCGCCGTGTGCAGCGTCGGATTCTCGATGTAGCGCAGCACGTCCTGCCGCGTGACGCGACCTTCGACGCCGGTGCCCCGCACGAGCGAAAGGTCGATGTCATGCTCGGCCGCCAGCTTGAGCACGACGGGCGAGTACCGCCGCGTGCGGCGGAAGTCCTCGCCGTTCGACGCCGTGGCGCCATTGGCTGCGGGGGCGCGCGCTTCGCGTTGCGCTCTGGCCGATGATGCGGCCGCCGACGCGGGCGCGGGCGCGGAGGCAGCAGCGACAGGCTTCTCCGCACCCACCGGCTCCAGCTCCGCGAGCACGGCGCCGATCGGCACGACGCTATCCTCCGGCACGAGGATCTTCGTCAGCTTGCCGGCGACCGGCGACGGGATCTCGACGACGGCCTTGTCCGTCTCCACCTCGACGATCGGTTCGTCGAGCGCGACGTCGTCGCCTTCGCGTTTCAGCCAGCGCGTGACCGTGCCCTCGGTCACACCCTCGCCCACGTTCGGCATCACGAGCTGCGCCATCGGTCGCTCCTAGTAGGCCGCCAGGTCGCGCATCGCCGCCGCGATCGTCTCGCGCGACGGCAGCAGCGCGTCCTCGAGCGCGCCGTTGAACGGCATCGCCGGCACGTCCGGCGAGGCGAGCCTGCGTACCGGCGCGTCGAGGTAGTCGAACGCATGCTCACTGATCATGGCGGACACCTCCGCGCCGATGCCGCCGGTGAGGTTGTCCTCGTGCACGATCAGCACTTTGCCCGTGCGCTTCGCCGCATCGAGGATCGCGTCGCGGTCGAGCGGCGCCAGCGTGCGCAGGTCGAGCACCGTCGCGTCGACGGCGCCCTCATCGGCGAGCTGCTCCGCGGCCTGCAGGCATTCGTGCGCCATCAGCCCGTAGCTGATGACGGTGATGTCGTCGCCCTCGCGGCGCAGCGCCGCGCTGCCGATCGACGTGGCGAAGTCCTCGTCCGGCACCTCACCTTTCACCATGCGGTACGCCTTCTTGTGCTCGAAGTAGATGACCGGGTCGGGGTCGCGGATCGCCGCTTTGATGAGACCCTTCGCGTCGGCGGGCGTCGATGGCGCGACGACCTTCAGCCCCGGCACGTGGGCCAGCAGCGCCTCGATTGACTGGGAGTGGTACATGGCGCCGCGGATGCCCGCCCCGTACGGCGCGCGCACGACGATCGGGCAGCCCCAGCCGTTGTTGGAGCGGTAGCGCCACTTCGCCGCCTCGCTGATGATCTGGTTGAACGCCGGGTACGCGAAGTCGGCGAACTGGATCTCGGCGACGGGCACGCAGCCGTTGATCGCCATGCCGATCGACACGCCGACGATGCTCGACTCGGCGAGCGGCGTGTCGAGCACGCGCTGCGGGCCGTACTTCTGGAGCATGCCGTCGGTGACGCGGAAGACGCCGCCCTCCTGGATGTCCTCGCCGAGCACGATCATCGTGTCGAGGCGGTCCATCTCCTCCAGCAGCCCCTCGCGGATGGCCTCGATGTACGTCTTGCTCGTCATGGCGCGGTCTCATCGCCGTAGACGAAGCGCAGCGCGTCCGCCGGCTCCGGGTCGGGCGCCCGTTCTGCCGCCTCGACGGCTTCGTTGATCTCACGCTTGATCTGCGCGCGCATCTCGGCGTCCTCTTCGGCCGTCAGCTCGCCTTCGTCGATGAGGCGCGTGCGGAAGCGGTCGATCGGGTCGCGCTTCACCCACTCCTCGAGCTCGGCGCGCGTGCGGTAGCGGCGGTCGTCGTCCGACGAGGTGTGCGGCGAGAACCTGTACGTCTTCGCCTCGATCAGCTTCGGCCCGCGGCCGCGGCGGCACTCCTCGATGCTCCACTTCGTCGTCTGGTGCACGGTGAGGATGTCGTTGCCGTCGACCGTCTGGCCGACGATGTTGTAGCCCTTCGCGCGGTCGGCGACGTGCAGCACGGACATCTGCTTCTCCGACGACTCCGAGATGGCGTAGCCGTTGTTCTCGCAGAAGAAGACGACGGGCAGCTTGTGGATCGCCGCGAAGTTCACCGCCTCGTGGAAGTCGCCCTCGCTCGTCGCGCCCTCGCCGAAGTAGACGATCGACACTTCCTTCAGCCCGCGCAGCTTCGACGCGTAGGCGATGCCGGACGCGTGCGGCAGGTTTGCGGCGATGACGCTCGAGCGGGTGACGACACGCATCTCCGGCCACGACCAGTGGCAGGGCATCTGGCGGCCGCCGGAGTTGGGGTCGCCGGCCTTCGCGAACAGCCCAAGCAGGATGTCGTGCGGCGACATGCCCAGCGCGATCATGACACCAACGTCGCGGTAGTACGGGAGCACCCAGTCGGTGCCGCGCTTGATGGCGTGGGCGGAGCCGACCTGCGTCGCCTCGTGCCCCTGGCCGGTGACCGCGAAAGCGGCGCGGCCCTGGCGGTTGAGGGCGAACATGCGGTCGCTCAGCTCCCGCGATACGAGCATGTCGCGGTACATCTGGCGGTGCAGCTTCGACGTCGCGGACTGCGGTCTGGCGTCTTTCGCCCTCACCATGCGTCCCTCCGCCGGGGGCCGCCGCGCCACCGGGCGGGGCTACACCCCTCTGTTAGATTCTTCGACCGGATGGCGACTCTCCATCATGATACGCCGTTCCTATACTGCAGTTGCATTCCGATTCTTCTCGTGGACAGCTTCAGTGGAGGCGTGGCGAGATGACGACCGATGCCAGGGACGAGACCGCAAAGGAGCCGGCGCCGCTCGACCTCGCGTGGATGGACGAGCGCGACCGATGGGGGTTCCGCGCCAGCCCCGGCAAGCGCGGGCTGACGCTCGACGAGATCAACACCGGACGCTACGGCGACATCGCCAAGCAAGCGAGCGACGACACCGCGCGGCCCCGCGGCGCCGCCGAGCGTACCGGCGTGCCGCGCACGGGCTACCGCATCCGCGACATGGCCGACGTCTGGTCGCAGAACGCGACGATGCTCTACGAGGAGGCCGTGCAGCGCCAGTGGAGCAGCGCAACGGACATCCCGTGGCGCGACCTGCAACCGCTGCCGGACAAGATCGAAGCGGCGATGTGCCAGCTCTGCACCTTCCTCACCGAGGTGGAGTTCATCGCCGGCGACACGCCCTCGCAGTGGCTGCCGAAGATCTCGAACGAGCACTACGAGACGAAGCTGTTCCTCTCGACGCAGATCATGGACGAGGCGCGCCACCTCGACGTCTTCCGCAAGCGCGCGCTCGCCAACGGCGGCGGCTTGCTAAAGTCGAGCCCGACGACGAACCTGCGCACGATCATCAACGCGAAAGACTTCACGGAGATGTCGTCGATCATGCACGTGCAGGCGGAGGGCTTCGTGCAGAGCATGTTCCGCATGGGCGAGCTGGTGGCGAACAACGACGTCGAAAAACGCATCTTCCGGCTGTGCGCGCAGGACGAGTCACGCCACCTCGGCTTCGGCGTCATGCACCTGAAGTACGTGCTGGAGACGCAGCCCGAGCGCCGCGAGGAGATCCACTCGTACTTCGACGAGGCGGAGCGCACCGAGGAGCACCACGGGACGTTCGATCAGGCCGTCGCCGAGGCGCTGATCATCCTGCTCGGCAACGGCGACATGGACGAGGGCGCGGACAAGTTCCTGGCGCTCCAGAAGCGGCAGGCGAACGAGTACATGCACCGCCTCACCGTCGCCGGCCTCGGCGACCGGCGCGCGCGGATGGACCCGAACCTGCGCCGCCTGCTCGACGCGGCGTAGTGGCGTACGCCGGGCCATCGCGAGACAAGAACGGGTGCCTGGTGCTTAATCGCTCACGTCAATCAGCACGTGCGCCGTTGAGCCCGCGGAAACCTCAACCATGGCCTCGCCGGTCTCCGCCCGCGGCCCAAGGGCGCGTAGCGTCCATACACCCGATGGGAGATCATCGAAGGCGAACCACCCGTCATCGTTCGTAAGTGGCGCAATATCGGGCGCCGGGCCGGGGCCCTGCGCCACAAGAATCGCGGCACCCGCAACGGGCTCTCCCGAGGCCGACCGTCGGACGGAGCCCCGCACGTTGCCGGTGGCAACGCCACTCGTCGGCACGGGATCACCGTGATCTTCGTGTGTGAAGAGATCCTCGTTCGGGAACGCGCCTCCGCCACCAAGATCGGTATCCTCGTACTCATGCACATCGGGCTCCTCTCGTTCAGAGCGTACTCCATGCGCGGAGCCTTCGATACACCTCGGGAGTGATGCGCGTCGCCGAGTTGCCGGTCGAAGCGCCGTAGTTGTGTATGCCGACGACGTATCTCTGGCCGTTTCGCCTGATGTAAACGGGCGCGCCGCTTTGGCCGCCCATAGTGTCGATGTCGTAGGAAATGGTCTTGGCAGCCACACTCTTTATCCTCCGTGCCATTCCCCATAACTCAGCGAACGGCTTGTCCCCCGGATAGCCGGCGATCACTGCGGGTGACGCAAGCAACTGGCCGGGCGTAAGCGACGCGAACCCGAAGCGGCCGAGGTTAGCGCCGCCAAAGGAGCCCGAAGGAAGGACGATGCACCCGTAGTCATGCTGTGGCTTTCGGGCGTTCACCCAACCGCCGACAGACCTGAACAGCCGCGACTCCGCCTGACCATACGGGTAACGACTACCGTCTGCTCCCGGGTAAACCAGCACCCGTCGCGCCCAGCCGCCTTGGCTGTGCAGGTAGACGCAGTGCCCCGCTGTTGCAATGGCCCGAGCACCAATGAGAAACCCCGTGCCTCGATACGTCGCGCCGGTGGGAAACTCGATGCGGAGGGCGCAGACGCGTCGCCATGGGTTCGCGCTCGTGTTCATGACGCGGATGCGGTCATCGCGGCCGATGATGACCTCGAGGACCGCCGACGCTTCCTCTATGACGGCGTTGGCCGGGTCGGATTCAGGCAACGACTCACCGCCCGGTCGCGCTGCCGCTTGCTGTAGCAAACGCAGGATTAGTGACAGGAGGTCGGGCGGAGCCGCCGCAGCGGCGACTGCCCCCGGCGGGGGCGCTGGCCTCGGTCGCTGGACGACGCGCCGCGCGCGTGGTGAAAGCTTGCCGACGATACCCTTCGCCACGGCCGGGCCGATCGTCGAGATGAGCGTCGGCGCGAGGGACGCGAGCACCCCCAGGAACTCCGTCTGCGCCGCCCCGCCGTCGCTCAACTCGGAGCCAGCTTCCGCCAGCATCGGCTCAAGGGCTCCGGCTTCTGTGCCTGAGGGTTCCTCGTATCCTTCTGCGGTCAGATCCAGGATGGCGGATTCTGCCGAAGACGCGGCCATTGCTCTGGCGAAGCCTCGATGAGGTCGCTCTCTGCCGGTGCATTGGGAGGACTCGAGACTTCGTCGTCATCGCCGGCGGATGCTTCGCCGCCTATCGCCGCGGGGGGAGCATCTCCCATCACCTCGCTCGTTGCGAGACCATTGCCATCCCGCGGCACTGGCTCAGTGGCGGATTGCGCTTGGTCCCGCGGTGACACCGCAAGGTCGTCGTCGAGTGTGCCCGACTGGATCACTGTGTCCACCATCGCTCACTCCCTTTTCAAAGTGCGTCCGTCGGACCAATGTGGTTGGCCAACCAAGTTGGATGGACGGACATGTCATCGCCAATTCTCTGTCAGTGCATTCGCGTGACATACCAATTGGTCAGGGAATGGAGGATAATGCGTAACGTGGAAGAGCGTAACGGTGATTGTGCGGTGGCATTCCACCCGTGGCGTTCCTCCTTAGGTAATTTCACGAGGTGGACGTGGGCCGGAAGCATGCCCTGACGTCGCGAGAGCTGATGGTTCTGCGACTGCTGGCTGGCGGGTTGCGCGACAGGCAAATTGCGAACCGCCTCGGGCTTTCGGTTCGAACCGTACAACACTACGTGTCGAACATCCTCTCCAAGCTCGAAGCTGAAACTCGCACAGAGGCTGTTCGGAATGCCCTGGCCAATGGCCTGATCGTGTTCGACCCCGAGACCGCGGACTTTTCCGAGTCTCGACGCTAGGTGCTGGTGTCGGACATCGCGCGAGGACTGGCTCGCACGTCGGCGGGTGTGACGCTCGAGGACCGCGGCGCGCACGAGTTTAAGGGCATCGCCGTGCCACAGCGCGTGTTCGCCGTCCGCCGCCTCGGCTGAGCCGTGGCCGGTTTCGCAATCCAGCCGCGCGCGGCTTCGCCCGGCATCCGGACTTCGGCGGGTGCCGGGGGAACTTCTGAACGAGCTCCGGCGTCTATCCGCAAAGGCATAGATGCACAGGAGGCCTCATCATGCGCAAGCGGTTGCTCATCATCGGCCTGACGGGGGTGCTGGCGGTGGCCGGCGCTCTCGGGATGGCCTGCGGCGACGACGACGGCTCCGACTCGGGGCAGACCGTCAACGACGGCAGCAGCGGCGGCCCGGCTTCGAGCTCGAGCATCGTCCGCGACACCTTCCTCACATTCGATGGCAAGCAGTACCGGCTCGTCGACCTCTTCCAGGAGGACCTGCTCGGTGACGACGCGGACTTCGACGAGATCGGCGTAGCGTCGGAGGCCGACGTCGACGCGATCGACCTCACGGTCTACGCCAGGGCGGGCGATGACGACGCCATCTACACGTACATCAGCGGCGAGCCCGACCCGGTCACCGAGGCGGACGAGGCGCCGACCGTCGGCCTCTGGTACCGCTGGGTGCCGGAGCCGTAGACGCGGCATCTCCGCCGAAACGACCAAGGGAGGGGCGGCTCGCGCCGTCCCTCCCTCATCGTTCGCCCGGAGGGGCGCCGATCGTGATCCCGCTCCGACGCCCCCGGCCAGCGTCGCAACGTATACTCGGCGAGATGGCGGGACGCACGTTCGTCCGAGCGCTCGCGCTGTGCGGAGTGGCATGCCTGGCGCTGGGCGCCATCGCGTGCAGCGGCGAGGACGACGCCGGCGCCGCGGTGACCGCGACCGGCACCGCCCGCGCGAGCGCCACTCCTCATCGCACGGCAACAGAGCCGTCGGTGGGATCGGCCACGGCGTCGCCGCGCCCGACGGGCGAGGCCGCCGTGACGCCGTCGCCGGGAATCTCCCGGCCTCCGCCGGCGGGCGACCTGACGCCCGGGCCGACGCCGTCCTTCAGCACCGAGCCGTTGACGCAGGCCGACCTCGACGCGAGGCCGCGCGGAAGTGCGGGGCGGGGCGCGTTCAACATCGCCCGCATCATCGTCGCGCGCGTCGGCGTAGATGCGACGGTGGCGACAGCGGCGGTGGGGCCGAACGGGGCGATGCCGCGGCCGCCGGGCAACCAGACACCGGTCTGGTACGACTTCTCGCAATGGCCCGACCTCGGCGGCTTGCCGAACGCCGGCGGGAACGTCGTCATCGCGGGCGATGCCGGCCGCTTCCGTGAGGGTTTGGGCATCTTTGC
>Ga0073934_10005009_pt1 | contig 21201 bp, 21 predicted proteins | sample LarsenN4metaG_FD_76834 | JGI IMG/M metagenome (GOLD analysis project Ga0073934, IMG submission 76834) | Hot spring sediment bacterial and archeal communities from British Columbia, Canada, to study Microbial Dark Matter (Phase II) - Larsen... ...
CTGGCGCAGGGCTTCCTGCTGCTGACCGACCTGGGCCGGCGCCTGTACCTCGACGCGCTGCGCGAGGCCACGCCGAAGCAGGCCGACACCTTGATGCGCGAGGCGATCGCCGCGCTCGTGCAGTGGCAGTCTCGCGACGACGCGAGCGGCCTGCCGCCGTACGACACGGCGCTGCTGCAGCGCGAGCTCGACCTCTTTCCCGAGTGGTGCGTGCGGCGCGAGCACGGCCTCGCCTGGACCGACGCGCAGCAGGCGCAGTGGCGCGGCCTGTGCGAGCGGCTGATCGCCAGCGCGCTCGCGCAACCGGCGGTCGCGGTGCATCGCGACTGGATGCCGCGCAACCTGATGGTGTGCGATCCCAACCCCGGCATCCTCGACTTCCAGGACGCGGTGCGCGGGCCCATCAGCTACGACGTGGCGTCCTTGCTGCGCGACGCCTTCATCTCGTGGGACGAGGAGCGCGAGATCGACTGGGCCGTGCGCTACTGGGAGGCCGCGCGCCGCGCCGCGCTGCCGGTGGCCGACGACTTCGGCGAGTTCTGGCGCCAGCTCGAATGGATGGGCCTGCAGCGCCACCTCAAGGTGCTGGGCATCTTCTGCCGCCTGAAGCACCGCGACGGCAAGCCGGCGTACAGCGCCGACCTGCCGCGCTTCTTCGCGTACGCGGTGCGCGTGGCCACGCGCTACGCGCCGCTCGCGCCGCTGCTGCCGCTGCTCGAGCCGATGTGCGGCTCGATGCTGGAGCACGGCGTCACGTTCTGAGCGCCCCCAAGGCCGGCCCTGCCGGCCCGCCCCACGCGGGGGTTCAAGTCGAGTGGCGGAGCCACATCGACTTGAGAGTCACCGTCCCCCAGGGCCGGCTCGGCCGGCCCGCCCCCCCGCGGGGGATCAATTTCAGTGGCGGAGCCGCATCGACTTGAGAGCGAGCCCGCTCAGGCCGCCGGCCGGGCCTGCACGGTCGGGCAGCCGGCCGCCGCGAGCCACGGGTCGCGGTCGTCGCCGCCGAAGGTCTGCACCAGGAAGTCGATGAAGGCGCGGGTGCGCGCGGGCACGTGCTTGCGCGTCGGCATGCCGGCGTAGATCGTCAGGCTCAGCATCTGCCACTCGGGCAGCACGCGCTCGAGCGCGTGTTCCAGCAGCGCGTCCTCGGCCACGAACGACGGCAGCCCGGCGATGCCCATGCCGGCCAGCGCCGCGGCATACATCGTGTCGACGTGCGACGTGCGCAGCGCCGGCGTCGGCAGCCGCACGGTGACGCTCTCGCCCTCGGGCTCGTCGTCGCCCCACGGTCCGCGGCGGAACGTGATCTCGCGCGTCTCGGCGAGGCCCGGCGAGAGGATGTCGTGCGCGGCCGATTCGCTCGGGTGGGCGGGCCGCCCGCGCCGCGCCAGGTACTCCGGCGCCGCGCACAGCACCACCTCCGAGCGCGCGAGCCGGCGCGCGACGAACTCGCCCTGCAGCGGCTTCATGCCGACCATCAGGATCGTCACGTCGAAGCCCTCGTCGACCGCCTCGACCGGCCCGGTCACCGACAGCTCCAGCGTCACGCGCGGGAACTGCGCGCGAAAGCGCGGCAGGTGCTTCGCGAGCTGGTGCACCGCGAAGGCCGGCGGCGCGAGCACGCGCAGGTGGCCGCGCGGCTCGGCCGTGGCCGCGCCGGCCAGCGCCTCGGCCTCCTCGACGTCGGCCAGGATCTGGCGCACGCGCTCGAGATAGGCCTCGCCCACGTCGGTGAGCGACAGGCGGCGCGTCGTGCGGTGCAGCAGCCGCGCGCCGAGGTGTTCCTCGAGCTCGGCCACCAGCCGCGTCACCACGGCGGGCGCCAGGTTCATCGATCGGGCGGCATTGGCGAAGCTGCCTTCGTCGACGACGCGTGTGAACACGCGCATGGCTTTCAAGGGGTCCATCGTTTGCGATCTGGCAATGGTGCGTTTCCGTTGCCGCAGTTTATTCCCGATCGATCAACACCTAGAGTTCGCTTCATCGATGAGCCGCAACCGAATCCGAACGACTCACCGAGGCTGGACAAGACAGTGAAGAGAAGCAAGCACTGACCTGCCCGGATGTGCAACCCGATTTCCAAGGAGTTCATCATGAAAGCCACCCATCGCCTGATCGCCACCGTCGTGCTCGCCGTCGCCGGCGCCGGCGCCGCCTTCGCGCAGGAGGCCACGCCCGACACCTGGACGCAGGTCGCCGCCAGCAAGAGCCGCGCGCAGGTGCAGGCCGAGCTGCAACAGGCGCGCGAGGACGGCAGCATCAAGTCGTGGTCGGCCGGCTACATCGAGCCGCTGCGCTCGGTGAAGTCGCGCGACCAGGTGCGCGCCGAGTTCAATGCGGCACGCGCGAGCGGCGAACTCGAAGCCATCAACGGCGAGGTCTACGGCTACACGCCGGTGCCCGCCACGGTGTACGCGAAGAAGGCCGGCGCGGGCAGCGTCCGCTGATCGGCCCGTCCCGAGACGAAGCGGCCCGCCGGAGCACCCGGCGGGCCGTTTGCCGCTGACCCGGACACCGGCTCCTTCAGGGGCACGCCGCGATCACCTGCGACACCGCCGCGGTGAGCTTCTTGCCGTAGGGCACGTGCAGGAACTCGTTCGGGCCGTGCGCGTTGCTCTTCGGGCCGAGCACGCCGCACACCATCATCTGCGCGCGCGGGAAGCCGCGCTGCAGCATGCTCATCAGCGGAATCGTGCCGCCCTGGCCGATGAAGCCCAGCGGCTCGCCGAACTGCGCCATCGACGCCGCGTTCAGCGCGCGCTCCAGCCACGGCGCGAGGTCCGGCGCGTTCCAGCCGGTCGCGCCCCAGTGGCCGGCGCGCCCGTCGGGCTGGAACGTGACCTTCGCGTTGTACGGCGCGTTGTCCTCGAGCAGCGCCTTTAGCTCGACCGCCGCCTCGTGCCCGTCGACCAGCGGCGGCAGGCGCAGGCTGAGCTTGAACGCCGTGTACGGCCGCAGCACGTTGCCCGCGTCGCCGATGGCCGGAAAGCCTTCGGCGCCGGTGACCGACAGCGCCGGCCGCCAGGTGCGCGCGAGCAGCGCCTCGGCGGGGTCGGTGGTGGTGGGCAGCACCGCGCCGCCGTCGGCGCCGCAGGCCCACGGGAAGCGGCGCCACACCTCGTCGCGCAGGATCGCGGCCGCTGCCCGCGCCTGCTCCACGCGCGCGGCCGGGATCTCGCAGTGGAAGCTCTCGGGCAGAAGCCGGCCGCTGCGGCTGTCCTCCAGCCGGTCGAGCACGTGACGCAGGATGCGGAAGCTCGACGGCACCAGGCCGCTCGCGTCGCCCGAGTGCACGCCCTCGGCCAGCACCTCGACCTTCAGCACGCCGGTCACCATGCCGCGCAGCGACGTGGTGAGCCAGAGCTGGTCGTAGTTGCCGGCGCCGGAATCGAGGCACACGACGAGCCCCACGTCGCCCAGCCGCGGCTTCAGCGCGTCGAGGTAGGCCGGCAGGTCCGACGAGCCGCTCTCCTCGCAGGTCTCGATCAGCCCCACGCAACGCGGCCGCGCGATGCCCTGCGCGTCGAGCGCCATGATCGACGTGATGGCCGCGTAGATCGCGTAGCCGTCGTCGGCGCCGCCGCGTCCGTACAGCCTGCCGTCCTCGAGCTTCGGCGTCCACGGGCCGAGGTCGCGCCGCCAGCCGCTGAACTCGGGCTGCTTGTCGAGGTGGCCGTACAGCAGCACCGTGTGCGTGCCGTCGGCGCGCGTGGCCGGCACGTCGAAGAAGATCACCGGCGTGCGGCCCGGCAGGCGCACCACCTCGAGCTGCAGGCCGGGCACCTTCTTCGACTCGACCCACGCGGCCGCGTCGCGCACCACGCGCTCGAGAAAGCCGTGGCGCTGCCAGTCCGGGTCGAACATCGGGCTCTTGGCCGGGATCGCGATGTAGTCCCGCAGCGCGGGCACGATCTCGTCGTCCCACGCGCGCGCGGCGAAGGCGCCGAGCGTCGCGGACTCGTCGGGCTGCACGGGCAGGTTCGGGTCGCGGGCGTTCATGGTGCGGGACTCCTGGGGTGCGACGGCCTCTCGGCGCGCCATCGGTCGAGCCAGCGCTCGAGCTCGGCGAGCACCTGCTCGCGGTCGGGCGCGGGCTCGTTGAAGAGCTCGTGGTACAGGCCGTCGAAGCAACGCGACCGCACGCGATCGGGCGGCGCGGCCGCGGCGAACGCGGCGCTGCCGGCCGGCGCGACGCAACGGTCGGCGCCCGCCCACATCAGCAGGGTCGGCACGCTCCAGCGCGACGCGCGCGTGCGCACGAACTCGCCGCCGTCGACGATGAAGCGCACGAGCCGCGGCGCGATGCGGTCGTGCACCAGCGGGTCGGCCACGTACGCGGCCACCTCGGCGGGATCGCGCGACACCCACGACGGACTCAGGCCGTTGCCGACCGCGAGGTTCGGCGCGAGCGGACCCAGCACCGCCAGCAGCAGCTTCTGCGCCGCGCCCATGCCGGCGTCGAGCGCGGGCGACGACAGCACGAGCGCGTCGACCTCGCGGTGCCACGCGGCGGGCGACGACGTGGCGGATGACGCAGCGGCGGACGGCAGCGCGTCCGGCACGCCTTCGGCGACGAAACGCGCCGCCACCAGCCCGCCCATGCTGTGGCCGAGCAGCACGAGCGGACCGTCGCGCGACGCGCGCACCGCATCGATCACGCGCGCGAGGTCGGCCAGCAGCGCGTCGTCGCGGGCGATCACCCCGCGCGCGCCTTCGCTGCGGCCGTGCCCGCGATGGTCGTAGCCGACGACGTGCCAGCCCTGGTCGTTGAGGCGCGCGGCCACGTGCGCATAGCGCCCGCAGTGCTCGCCCAGACCGTGCACCAGCAGCACCGTGCCGTGCGCGCCGGCCGCCCGGCTCGGCCACTCGCGCAGGTGCAACGACAGGCCGTCGTCGGTGGCGAGGGTGGCGGGTACTGCGCGCATCGGCGGCAGTTTACGGGCGCGCCGGCGCCGATGCGCTACGCTGCCGCGGCACACGCCGGTGCCGCGTCGAGCGCCGTGGCGAGGTCGTGTCCCGCAGCCGAAGGAGCCCCGCATGGAATCGTTCTTCCGCGTCGAACGCAGCGACGACGGCATCGCCCGCCTGACCTTCGACCGCCCCGAGCGCATGAACACGATGTCGCCGCCGTTCTTCCCCGCGCTGCGCGACGCGGTGCGCACGCTCGACGCCGACGGCCGCACGCGCGTGCTCGTGGTGTCGTCGACCGGCAGGCATTTCAGCGCCGGCATGGCGCTCGACGTGTTCAAGGCCGACGACCCGATGCTCGACACGTCGAACGCCCGCGCGCGACTGCGCTTCCAGCGCATGCTCGCGCAGCTGATGGAGTGCTTCGACGCGCTCGACGCGGCGCGCTTCCCGGTGATCTGCGCCGTGCAGGGCGGCTGCATCGGCGGCGCGCTCGACCTCGCCTGCGCCTGCGACATCCGCGTGTGCAGCGCCGATGCGTTCTTCTGCGTGCAGGAGATCCACGTCGGCATGGCCGCCGACCTCGGCACCCTGCAGCGCCTGCCGAAGCTGGTGCCGGCGGGGCTGGCGCGCCAGATGGCCTACACAGGCGAGCGGCTCGACGCGCAGCGCGCGCTGGCCGCCGGCCTGGTGAACGCGGTGCTGCCCGATGCCGGCGCGACCCTGGAACACGCGCTCGCGCTCGCGCGCGACATCGCCGCCAAGAGCCCGCTGGCCGTCAGCACGAGCAAGCTCGCGCTGAACCACGCGCGCGACCACGGCACGGCCGAGACCCTGGCGCACATGGCCGTGCTGCAGAGCGCGGCCTTCGACATCGGCGAGATGCAACGCGCCATCGCGGCATGGCAGGGCAAGCGCGCCGGCGAGTTCGAGCCGCTAGGCGAGCTCGGCCGCGACTGACGACGCGAGCGAGCGCCCGAGGCAGCGCGCGAGCGCCAGCCGAGAGCTTGCGCGGATCCGGCTCCGCCGGTCCGCCGCAAGGGCCCCCTCGGCGGCAGCGAGCGACACGAGCGCGTAGCACCACCACTCCCACAACCCGCACGCCGCGGAACCCAACCGAGAGCTTGCGCGGATCCGGCTCCGCCGGTCCGCCGCAAGGGCCCCCTCGGGGGGCAGCGAGCGAAGCGAGCGTGGGGGCCTCCTCTACGCCCGCTCGAACTTGAACACCGCCGTGCTGGCCATCAGGTTCGGCAGCGTGCGCACCACGCGCCCCTCGTGCAGTCCGAAGGCCTCGTGGATGCGCAGCCCGAGCTTGCGCGCGAGGATCTCGAAGTCGGCGAAGGTGCCCACGCGGATGTTCGGCGTGTCGTACCACTCGTAGGGCAGCGCCTTGGTGACCGGCATGCGCCCCTGCAGCACGCGCAGGCGGTTGGGCCAGTGCGCGAAGTTCGGGAAGCTGACGATGCCGATGCGGCCGACGCGCGCGGTCTCGCGCAGCATCTGCTCGGTGTTGCGCAGGTTCTGCAGGGTGTCGAGCTGCAGCACCACGTCGAAGCTCGCGTCGTCGAACAGCGCGAGGCCTTCGTCGAGGTTGCGCTGGATGACGTTGACCCCGCGCTTCACGCACTCCAGCACCTTGGCGTCGTCCAGCTCGATGCCGTAGCCGCTGCAGCCGCGCTGCTCGCGCAGCAGCGCCAGCAGCGCGCCGTTGCCGCAGCCGAGGTCGAGCACGCGCGCGCCGCGCGGCACCAGGGCCGCGACGATCTCCTGGTCGCGGGGCTGGCTCATGACAGCCCCTCGTCCGCGGCATACCGCGGCCGGTCCCCCGAGGGGACGCGGGCCGGCTCGGGAGCGGCCCAGCGCTCGGCCCGCCCGCTCCCGTCGGCCCCTGCATGCGCAGCGCACCGCGGCCGGTCCCCCGAGGGGACGCGGGCCGGCTCGGGAGCGGCCCAGCGCTCGGCCCGCCCGCTCTCGTCGGCCCCTGCATGCGCAGCACCCCGCGGCCGGTCCCCCCAGGGGACGCGGGCCGGCTCGGCAGCGGCCCGGCGCTCGGCCCGCCCGCGCTCGTCGGCCCGCGGTCTCATGCCCGCACCTCCTGCGCCACGCGCTCGAAGTACGCGCGCAGCACGCCGTGGTAGCGCGGGTCGTCGAGCAGGAAGGCGTCGTGGCCGTGTGGCGCGTCGATCTCGGCGTAGCTCACGTCGAGCCGGTTGTCGACCAGCGCCTTCACGATCTCGCGCGAGCGCGCGGGCGAGAAGCGCCAGTCGGTGGTGAAGCTGACGACCAGGAACTTCGCGTCGGCGCGCGCGAAGGCGCGCGCGAGGTCGCCGCCGTGCGCGCGCGCCGGGTCGAAGTAGTCGAGCGCGCGCGTGATGAGCAGGTAGGTGTTGGCGTCGAAGTACTCGCTGAACTTGTCGCCCTGGTGGCGCAGGTAGCTCTCGATCTGGAACTCGACGTCGTGCGTGCTGAAGGCGAGCTCGCCGTTGCGCAGGCTGCGGCCGAACTTCTCGCCCATCACGTCGTCGCTGAGGTACGTGATGTGGCCGATCATGCGGGCCACGCGCAGCCCGCGCTTGGGCACCACGCCGTGCGCGTAGTAGTGGCCGCCGTGGAAGTCGGGGTCGGTCACGATGGCGCGGCGCGCCACCTCGTTGAACGCGATGTTCTGCGCCGACAGGTTGGGCGCGCTGGCGATCGCGAGGCAGTGCGCCACGCGCCGCGGATGGCGCAGCGACCACGCGAGCGCCTGCATGCCGCCGAGGCTGCCGCCGATCACCGCGGCCAGGCGCTCGATGCCCAGCGCGTCGAGCAACCGCGCCTGCGCGTCGACCCAGTCCTCGACGGTGACCACGGGGAAGTCGGCGCCGTAGGGCCGGCCGGTGGCGGGATTGACGTGCATCGGACCGGTCGAGCCGAAGCACGAGCCGGGGTTGTTGACGCCGATCACGAAGAAGCGGTCGGTGTCCAGCGGCTTGCCGGGGCCGACGAGGTTGTCCCACCAGCCTTCGCTGCGCTCCTGGCCCGCGTAGGTGCCGGCGACGTGGTGCGACGCGTTCAGCGCATGGCACACGAGCACCGCGTTGCTGCGGCTCGCGTTCAGGCTGCCGTAGGTCTCGTAGACGAGCGTGTAGTCGGCCAGCGACGCGCCGCTGGCCAGCGCCAGCGGCTGCCCGAAGTGCATCGACTGCGGCGTGACGTGACCGATCGAACCCATGACCCCGTGAAAGCGAAAACCCGGCGCCGCTGCGAACGGACGCCGGGTTCACCGGGCCCTCTTTAGCAGCATTTCTAGAGCGCCCGCAAGCCGGACCAAATCGGCGCTGTGGCCGGAGTATAGCCATCGCTCGCACGCTCACGGCCGCGGCGCGGGCCCCTTGGAAATCGCCGCGCCGACCCCATCGAACCGTTGATCGATGCGAGACGGCGATGGAGTTCAAGGACTACTACCGCGTGCTCGGCGTCGAGCGCGACGCCGACGCCGACGCCATCAAGAAGGCGTGGCGCCGCCTGGCGCGCCGCTACCACCCCGACGTCAACAAGGCGCCGGACGCGGCCGCGCGCATGCAGGACGTCAACGAGGCCTACGAAGTGCTGTCCGACCCCGACAAGCGCGCCGCCTACGACCGCGTCGGCTCGCAGTGGCAAGCCGGCGAAGGCTTCGCGCCGCCGCCGGGCCGCGACGCGGGCTTCGGCTTCGGCCGCACCGAGGGCGCGCCGTTCGGCGGCCTGCACGGCCACAGCGACTTCTTCGAGGCGCTGTTCGGCGCTGCGGCGCGGCGCGGGCGTCGCGCATCGCCGATCGACGACGCCGCGTTCGCCGGGTCGATGTTCGACGAGGAACCGTTCGCCGGCAGCGGCTTCCAAGGCGGCGACGGCGACGCCGGTTTCGGCTTCGCGCGCGCTGCCGCGCGCACGCGCGGCGAGGACCGCCACGCGCCGATCACGATCGCGCTGGAAGACAGCTTCCGCGGCGCGACGCGCACGCTCACCTTGCACGAGCCGGTCTCCGGCGCGTCGGGCCGTGCGCGCACGCGCGAGCGACGGCTGCAGGTCACCATCCCGCGCGGCGTGCGCCCCGGGCAGCGCATACGCCTGGCCGGCCAGGGTGCGCCGGGCGCGCACGGCGGCGCGCCGGGCGACCTGTACCTCGAGGTGCGCTTCGAGCCGCATCCGCTGTGGCGCGTGGAAGGCCGCGACCTGGTGCTGCCGCTGCCGCTGGCGCCGTGGGAGGCCGCGCTCGGCGCGCGCGTTCACGTGCCGACGCCCGACGGCGAGGTCGAGCTGGCGGTGCCGCCGGGCACCGCGGGCGGTCGGCGCCTGCGGCTCAAGGGCCGCGGGCTGCCGTCGAAGCCGCCGGGCGACCTGTACGCGCAGGTCGAGATCGCGCTGCCGCCGGCCGACGACGCCGCGGTGCGCGCGGCCTACGAGCAGCTGGCGCGGGCCGCGCGCGGCTTCGCGCCGCGCCGGCAGCTCGGCACATGATCGCCGCGGCGACGGACGAAGGGAACCGACGATGGACAAGCAGCAGACCTGGAACATCGGCTACTGGATCGTCGCGCTGCTCGCGCTGCTGGCGCTGCAGAACCTGTGGCAGGGCGCACGGCAGGTCGAGCCCGTGCCGTACAGCGAGTTCGAGCGCGCGCTGGCCGACGGCCGCATCGCCGAGGTGGTGGTGTCCGACCGCACGATCACCGGCCGCCTGAAGCAGGCCGACGGCCGCACCACCACGCTCGTGGCCACGCGCGTCGAGCCCGACGTGGCCGCGCGACTCGAGAAGTACGGCGTGCCGTACACGCGCGTGATCGAGAGCACCTTCGTGCGCGACCTGATGTCGTGGGTGCTGCCGGCGCTGGTGTTCTTCGGGCTGTGGTTCTTCGCCTTCCGCCGCTTCGCCGAGAAGCAGGGCATGGGCGGCTTCATGTCGATCGGCAAGAGCCGCGCGAAGGTGTACGTCGAGACCGACACCGGCGTGAAGTTCGCCGACGTGGCCGGCGTCGACGAGGCCAAGCAGGAGCTGCAGGAGGTGGTGGACTTCCTGAAGTCGCCGGCCGAGCACGGCCGGCTCGGCGCGCACGTGCCCAAGGGCGTGCTGCTGGTCGGCCCGCCCGGCACCGGCAAGACCCTGCTCGCGCGCGCGGTGGCCGGCGAGGCCGGCGTGCCGTTCTTCTCGATCTCGGGCAGCGAGTTCGTCGAGATGTTCGTCGGCGTCGGTGCGGCGCGCGTGCGCGACCTGTTCGAGCAGGCGCGCACCAAGGCGCCGGCGATCATCTTCATCGACGAGCTCGACGCGCTGGGCCGCGCGCGCGGCGCGCTGCCCGGCCTCGGCGGGCACGACGAGAAGGAGCAGACGCTCAATCAGCTGCTGGTCGAGATGGACGGCTTCGACGCGACCTCGGGCCTCGTGATCCTCGCCGCCACCAACCGGCCCGAGATCCTCGATGCCGCGCTGCTGCGCGCCGGCCGCTTCGACCGGCAGGTGCTGGTCGACCGGCCCGACCGCAAGGGTCGCGTCGACATCCTGCGCGTGCACGTCAAGCGCATCAAGCTCGCGCCGGACGTCTCGCTCGACGAGGTGGCCGGCCTCACGCCGGGCTTCACCGGCGCCGACCTCGCCAACCTCGTCAACGAGGCCGCGCTCGCGGCGACGCGCCGGCGCGCCGACGCCGTGGCGATGCCGGACTTCACGGCCGCGGTCGAGCGCATCGTCGCCGGCCTCGAGCGCCGCACGCGCGTGATGCATCCGCGCGAGCGCGAGATCGTCGCGCACCACGAGATGGGGCACGCGCTGGTCGCGCTCGCGCTGCCGGGCAGCGACCCGGTGCACAAGGTCTCGATCATCCCGCGCGGCGTGGGCGCGCTCGGCTACACCTTGCAGCGCCCGAGCGACGACCGCTACCTGATGACGCGCGAGGACCTCGAACGCCGCCTCGCGGTGCTGCTGGGCGGGCGCGCGGCCGAGCGGCTCGTGTTCGGCCACTGGTCCACCGGCGCGGCCGACGACCTCGCGCGCGCCACCGAGATCGCGCGCGACATGGTCACGCGCTTCGGCATGGACGAGGGGCTCGGCCACGTCACCTACGACGCGCCGCGGCCGCGCTTCCTCGACGGCGCGCAGCCCGCGCCGCCGCAGGCCTCGACGCTCGCGCCCGAGACGCAGCAGCGCATCGACGACGCGGTGCGCGGCATCGTGCAGCGCGCGTTCGACAGCGCGAGCGCGATCCTGCACGCCCATCGCGACGTGCTCGAACGCGCCGCGCGCGAGCTGCTCGCGAAGGAGACGCTCGACGAGGCGGCGCTGCGCGCGCTGGCGAACGACCTGCGCGCGCGGGCGACCCCCGAGCCGGCCGCACTCGCGGCGCCGGCACGAGCGCCGGACCCGGCCGCCTGACTTGCGTTGACGTGCGTCGAGGCCGGCAAGACCGGCGGCGGCGAAGCCGACGTCAAGAAGTGATCGCGTGAGCTGCGCGGCGGGCGTCGTGCAGCGGGCCGCCCGCCGGGCCTCGGGGCGGCGGTGCGCGAGCACCGCCGCCCTCGTTGCTTCGCAGGCGGCGCAGGCCTCTTGAAACGCCCGGGACCGCGACTTATCTGAGCGGCATCGGACGACGCGCCGCGTCCCTCGCGGGGCGCCGACAGGTGCGTCGCCGACGACGATGGAGGTGACGCATGTACCGCAGTCTTTTCTCTCGTGACGTGTTCGCCGAGCTCGACCGCATGCAGCAGGACATGCAGCGCATGCTCGGCTGGGACGCCAGCATCCGCGGCGTCTCGCGCGGCGGCTTTCCGGCGCTGAACGTCGGCAGCGCGCCGCAGTCGGTGGAGGTGTTCGTGTTCGCGCCGGGCATCGACCCGTCGACGATCGAAGTGAACCTGGTCCGCGGCGTCCTGTCGATCTCGGCCGAGCGCAAGAGCGACCTGCCGCAGGAAGGCCCGCAGCTCAGCCTGCACATCCACGAGCGCTTCGACGGGCGCTTCCGCCGCGTGCTGAGCCTGCCCGACGACGTGGACCCCGACCGGGTCGACGCGCAGTACCGCGACGGCGTGCTGCACGTGAGCGTGAAGCGCCGCGAGTCGGCGCTGCCGCGCCGCATCGAGGTGCAATGAGCACAGGAGGTTCGACCATGAACGACAAGACCGACGTGACGACGCGCGAGCGCGAGGCCGGCGCGGCGCAGCAACGCAACGACGCGGCGATGCTGCCGCCCGTGGACGTGTTCGAGGACGCCACCGGCATCACCCTGAAGGCCGACCTGCCCGGCGTGCCGAAGGACAAGCTGCAGGTGCGCGTGGAAGCCGACGTGCTGACCATCGAGGGCGAGATCTCCTTGCCGGTGCCGCAAGGCATGGAGGCCAGCCACGTCGAGCTGCAGCTGCCGCGCTACCGGCGCAGCTTCACCCTGAGCAAGGAGCTCGACGCCGACCAGGTGGGCGCCGAGTACCGCCATGGCGTGCTGACCCTGCGCATCCCGAAGGCTCAGCACGCGCAGCCCCGCAAGATCGAGGTGCAGGTTGCTTGATCGTGCCGGCCGGGCGGCACGCGCCGTCCGGCCCCGTGCAGGAGGAAGCGACATGAAACCCCTGACCGCATTGAAGGAAGAACTCAAGGACGAACTGATCGAACTGCAGGAATCGGCGGCCGACGGCTGGCGCCGGCTGAAGGACACCGCCTCGAGCGCGCTGACGCGCTTTCGCGCGCGCGGCGAACGCGACGGCGACGACGAGGACGGCGGCGGCGCGCTCGAACGGGTCGACGCCGACGTGCCCAGCGCCCGCTGGGCCATGCTGACCGGCGACATCTACGAGGACGACCGCCGCGTGGTGGTGCGGCTCGAGATCCCCGGCATGGAGAAGAGCGACTTCACGGTCGACGTCGTCGACCAGGCGCTGGTGGTCAAGGGCACCAAGCGCTTCGAGCGCGAGTCCGACGACGGCCGCTGGCGCGTGCTGCAAAGCGCCTGGGGCAGCTTCCATCGCGTGATGCCGCTGCCCGCGCCGGTGCACGCCGGCGACGCGAAGGCGAGCTACCGCCACGGCGTGCTCAGGATCGAGCTGCCGAAGGCGAAGCCCGGACGCCGGCGCAGCGTGAACGTGGCCATCTCCTGACGGGCCGGCGGGGCCGCGGCGCGCGCGGTAGGCTGCGCGCCTCGTGCACCCTGCGGGCCCCGCCATGAGCCTTCGAACGACCGGACTGCGCCGCGCCTTCGCCGGCGCCACCCTCGCCGCCGCGCTCGCCGCGCTGCCGTCGCCCGCCGCGCGCGCGCAGGACGAGCCGGCACGCGGCGGCTCCACGTCGGGCCCGCCGCTGTGGGAGGCCGGCGTGTTCGGCGGCGTGGCCACGCAGCCGGCCTACCCCGGCGCCGACGAGAACGTCGATCGCGCGCTGGTGCTGCCGTGGGTGGTCTATCGCGGGCCGCTGCTGCGCATCGACCGCGGCGCGCTCACCGTGCGCGCGCTGCGCACGCCGCGCACCGAGCTCGACGTCGGCTTCGCGCTGTCGCTCGGCTCGAACGCGTCGGACGTGCAAGCCCGCCGCGGCATGCCCGACCTCGGCACCCTGGTCGAGTTCGGCCCGCGACTGAAGATCAACCTCGGCGAGCTCGACGGCGATCGGCCTGCGTGGCGGCTGGAGCTGCCGCTGCGCGGCGTGTTCGACGCCGGCGACGGCCTGCGCCACCGCGGCTATGCGTTCGAGCCGCAACTGGTCTACGAGACGCGCCGCGACGGCGGCTGGGGCCTGCAGGCCAGCGCGGGCCTCGTGTTCGGCGACCGCGAACTCAACGACACGTTCTACGGCGTGGCGCCGGCGTTCGCCACCGCGTCGCGCCCGGCCTACGAGGCGCGCGCCGGGCTGATCGGCTCGCGCGCGGGGCTCGCGCTGTCCCGGCGCGTCGGGCAGGACCTGCGGCTGTTCGTGTTCGCGCGCGTCGACAGCGTGGCCGGCGGCGCCAACGACGCGAGCCCGCTGGTGCGGCGCGAGACGGGCGCCACCGCCGGCGTCGGCCTCGCGTGGACGCTGGCACGCTCGCAGCGCCGCGGCAGCGACTGAGCATGCGTTCGCCGCCGCGACCGGCCGGCTACCATCGCGCGCGCCGACCCGCTGCGCGGTCGCCGCCGGAGGACCGCCCATGCACGCCTGGCTCGCCCGACTCGACCAGCACTTCCCGGTGCGCTACACGGCCTGGCTGCTCAGCGCCGTCGGCGCGCTGCTCGCCGGCTTCACGTGGGTGGCCTTCGGCGTGGGCGGCGGCGTCGCGCTTGCGTGCCTGTTCCTCGTCGGACTCGGCTGGCGCGACACGCGGCAGCAGCGCCACTCGGTGCTGCGCAACTATCCGGTGATCGGGCACCTGCGCTTCCTGCTGGAGTTCATCCGCCCCGAGATCCGCCAGTACTTCATCGAGAGCGACAACGAGGCGCATCCGTTCTCGCGCCAGCAGCGCTCGCTGGTGTACCAGCGCGCCAAGGGCGACTCCGACAAGCGCCCGTTCGGCACGCAGCTCGACGTGAAGCTGGCCGGCTACGAGTGGATCAACCACTCGATGGCGCCGACCGCGGTCGCGTCGCACGACTTCCGCCTGACCATCGGCGAAGGCCGTGCGCAGCCGTACAGCGCGAGCGTGTTCAACATCTCGGCGATGAGCTTCGGCGCGCTGAGCGCCAACGCCATCCTCGCGCTCAACGCGGGAGCCCGCAAAGGCGGTTTCGCGCACGACACCGGCGAGGGCTCGATCAGCGCGCATCACCGCGTGCACGGCGGCGACCTGATCTGGGAGATCGGCTCGGGCTACTTCGGCTGCCGCCGCGACGACGGCACGTTCGATCCCGAGCGCTTTGCCGCCGCGGCGCGCGATCCGCAGGTGAAGATGATCGAGCTGAAGCTGAGCCAGGGCGCGAAGCCCGGCCACGGCGGCGTGCTGCCCGGCGCGAAGGTCACGCCGGAGATCGCGGCGGCACGCGGCGTGCCCGAGGGCGTGGACTGCGTGTCGCCGGCGCGCCACTCGGCCTTCGACACGCCGCTGCAGATGCTGCAGTTCATCGACCGGCTGCGCGAGCTGTCGGGCGGCAAGCCGGTCGGCTTCAAGTTCTGCGTCGGCCACCCGTGGGAGTGGTTCGGCATCGCCAAGGCGATGCGCGACTCCGGGCTGCTGCCGGACTTCATCGTGGTCGACGGCGCCGAAGGCGGCACCGGCGCGGCGCCGCTGGAGTTCACCGACCACGTCGGCGCGCCGCTCCAGGAAGGGCTGCTGCTCGTGCACAACACGCTCGTGGGGCTGAACCTGCGGCCGCACATCCGCGTCGGCTGCGCCGGCAAGGTGGTGAGCGCGTTCGACATCGCGCGGCTGATGGCGCTGGGCGCCGACTGGTGCAACGCGGCGCGCGGCTTCATGTTCGCGCTCGGCTGCATCCAGGCGCAGACCTGCCACTCCGGCCACTGCCCGACTGGCGTGACCACGCAGGACCCGGTGCGCCAGCGCGCGCTCGTCGTGCCCGACAAGGCCGAGCGCGTGTACCGCTTCCATCGCCACACGCTCGAGGCGCTGAAGGAGCTGGTGCAGGCCGCGGGGCTGGAGCATCCGCGGCAGATCACGGCCGCGCACATCGTGCGGCGCGTGAACGACCACGAGGTGAAGCTGCTCGCCAACCTGCTGCCCTTCGTCAAGCCGGGCGAACTGCTCGCCGCCGAGCGCGGCGAGTGCGAGTGGCCGCACAACGTGTTCCGCCTGTACTGGCCGCTGGCCAGCGCGCACGGCTTCGGCGCGGCGCCGTCGGCGCTCGCGGTTCATTGAGCGTCCCACGTTGCGCGACCCGCAACGCCGCCCGTTCGGGCTGAGCGATATCGCCCGTTCGGGCTGAGCCCGAACGGCGGGAGATTGAGGGGTCTCGTCGGTTCGGGAGTGCTCAACGGCGTCGACCCTGCACGCGCAGGGGTCGGCCCCGGCTCGCGGGGATGCGCGCGCGCGCGTGCGCCGGAACAATCCGCCGCATCCTGTCCCGCGCGCCGCGCGTCCTCCGCCGTACCGAGCCCCCACCATGACCGCCGTCTTCATCCTGCGCCGCGATCCCGCGGCGGCCGCGCAGCTGCAGTCCGAGCTCGCCAGCACACCGCGCACGCGCATCGCCGGCGTCGCGCATTCGGTGCGGGTCGCGCGCGAGCAGCTCGACCCGAGCGGCGCCGACATCGTGGTGGCCGACCTGCGGCTCGACGACGGCAGCGTGCTGGCGCTCGCGCACGAGCTGCATCCGGTGCCGCCGCGCGAGTCGCCGCCGAAGCTGCTGCTGGTGGCGCGCTCGGCCGACGATCTGCTGCTGATCGAGGCGCTGCGCGCCGGCGCCGACGGCTACGTGATCGAGGGCGACGCCTCGCGCAGCATCGGCATGGCGCTGGCCGAGACCATGCGCGACGAGGCGGTGCTGGCACCGCCGCTGGTGCGCCAGGTCACCGCGTACTTCTCGGCCGACGCGGCACGGCCGACGCTGCTGAAGCTGTCGGACGCCGACCGCGAGCTGCTGCTGCTGCTCGGCCGCGGCCTGCTGCCGTGGGAGATCGCGCGCCAGATGGCCGAGACCACGGCCTCCGACGTGCGGCGCCGCGTGCGCCAGGTGCTGCGCAAGATGCAGTGGGACCTGCGCGCCGGCATGCGCGCGCTGCAGGGCGCGGCGGCTACGCCTGCGGCGGCGCCGAGTCGATGAAGCTCTGGCGCTGCGCCAGCTTGTCGGCCAGCCGGCCGAGGTTCGGATAGTCGGCGCGCCAGTCGATCTGCTGGAAGCGGAAGTCGAGGTAGCCGAGCGCGCAGCCGACCGCGATGTCGGCCAGCGAGAAGTGGATGCCGCAGCACCACGGCTTCTCGCCCAGGCCCTGGCTCATGGCCTTGAGCGACGCGCCGACCTTGTGCATCTGCCGCTCGACCCACGCCGGGCTGCGCGCGTCGCCGCGCGGCGGCCACGTCTGCTCCAGGCGCGCGAGGATCAGCGCGTCGATCACGCCGTCGGCCAGCGCCTCCCAGGTGCGCACCTCGACGCGCTCGCGGCCCGTCGGCGGGATCAGCCGTCCCACCGGGCTGAGCGTGTCGACGTACTCGACGATGACGCGCGAGTCGAACACCGCCTCGCCGCCTTCGAGCACCAGGCACGGCACCTTGCCCAGCGGGTTGCACTTCATGATCGCGTCGCTTGCCCAGACGTCCTCGTGCTCGAACCGGTAGTCCAGCTTCTTCTCCGCCATCACGATGCGGACCTTGCGGACGTAGGGGCTGGTGGGCGATCCGATCAGCTTCATGTTTGTTGTGCAGGTGGACCCTGGGCGAAATCATTCTAGCGACGGCGCGCAGGCGCCGTGCCCCGCGGGTCAGCGGCGCAGGCCGAAGTCGACCATCGCCGGACGGCCGGGCAGATCGAGCGTCGCCGTGGCCGCCGGCGAGCGCGCCACCACCCGGCCGCGCCGCACCACGGCGAGGCGCTGCGCGCGCAGGCGGATCGCCTCGGCCGGCGAGCGCGCCTGCAGCAGCACGAAGTCGGCGTGGCAGCCGGGCTCGAGCCCGTAGCCTTGCAGCCCGAGGATGCGCGCGGCGTTGACGGTGACCGCGTCGAAGCACGCGCGCATGCCGTCCTGCGACGTCATCTGCGCCACGTGCAGGCCCATCGCGGCGACCTCCAGCATGTCGGCCGAGCCGAGCGCGTACCACGGGTCCATCACGCAGTCGTGGCCGAACGCGACGCTCAGCCCGGCGGCCATCAGCTCGGGCACGCGCGTCATGCCGCGGCGCTTCGGGTAGCCGTCGTGGCGGCCCTGCAAGGTGATGTTGATCAGCGGGTTCGCCACCACGTGCAGCCCCGCCTCGGCCATCAGCGGGATCAGCTTGGACACGTAGTAGTCGTCCATCGAGTGCATCGACGTCAGGTGCGAGCCGGTCACGCGGCCGTGCAGGCCGAGGCGCTGCGCGTGGTACGCCAGCGTCTCGACGTGGCGGCTCAGCGGGTCGTCGCTCTCGTCGCAGTGCATGTCCACCGGCAGGCCGCGCTCGGCGGCCAGCTCGCACAGCAGCCGCACGCTCTCGGCGCCGTCGGCCATGGTGCGCTCGAAGTGCGGGATGCCGCCGACCACGTCGACGCCGAGGTCCAGCGCGCGCTTCAGGTGGGCCAGCGCGTTCGGCGAGCGCAGCACGCCGTCCTGCGGAAAGGCGACGAGCTGCAGGTCGAGGTACGGCGCGACTCTTCGCTTCACGTCGAGCAGCGCCCGCACCGCGAGCAGCCGCTCGTCGCACACGTCGACGTGCGAGCGGATCGCCAGCAGCCCGCGCGCCACCGCCCAGTCGCAGTAGGCCAGCGCGCGCTCGACGATCGCCTCGTGCGTCAGCAGCGGCTTGAGTTCGCCCCACAGCGCGATGCCTTCGAGCAAGGTGCCCGAGCGGTTCACGCGCGGCAACCCGTGGCTGAGCGTCGCGTCCATGTGGAAGTGCGCGTCGACGAAGGGCGGGCTCAGCAGCCAGCCTTCGGCGTCGATCACCTCGCCGGCCGGCGGCGCCGGCAGGTTCGGCCCGACCGCGGCGATGCGGCCGTCCTCGACGCGCAGATCGACGCCCGAGCGGCCGTCGGGCAACGTGGCATTGCGGATCAGCATGCGGCCTCCGGTGGCGGCGGCAGCGCCGCACGTCTGACGAGAATTGTCGCGCGCCATGACGTCGGACGTCATCGACACGTCCGCCGCGCACGCGCACGATGGCCTCGACCAACGCATCCCTCCACCCTCAGGAGCACCACGTGAACGGCATCGACCTCCTCCCGCTGGCCGTCGGCCACATGATCGGCCTGGGCGCCATCGGCTCGTGCATCGGCGTGGGCATCATGGCCAGCCGCTATCTCGAGGCGTCGGCGCGGCAGCCCGAGCTGATGGAGCCGCTGCAGTCCAAGGTGTTCCTGCTGGTGGGCGTGCTCGACGGCGCGTTCATCATCGCCACCGGCATCGGGCTGTGGTTCGCGACGGCCAACCCGTTCGCGCGCTGAGCCGCGCGCGGGCGCGCCGTCACTTCGTGCCGAAGATGCGGTCGCCCGCGTCGCCGAGGCCCGGCACGATGTAGCCGTGGTCGTCGAGCTGGCGGTCGATGGCCGCGGTGTAGACCGGCACGTCGGGGTGGTGCGCGTGGAAGTTGCGCAGCCCCTCGGGCGCGGCCAGCAGGCACACGAAGCGGATCGACTTCGGCCGTGTCTCCTTCAGCCGCTCGACCGCGGCCACCGCCGAGTTGCCCGTCGCGAGCATCGGATCGAGCACGACGGCGTCGCGCTCCTCCATGTGCGGCGGCATCTTGAAGTAGTACTCCACCGCGACCAGGGTCCTGGGGTCGCGGTACAGGCCGATGTGCCCCACGCGCGCACCGGGCACGACGTTGAGCATGCCGTCGAGGAAGCCCGCGCCGGCGCGCATGATCACCACGAACACCGTCTTCTTGCCGTCGATGACCGGGCTCCTCATCGTCTCGAGCGGCGTCTCGATCTCGATCATCTGCGTGGGCATGTCGCGCGTGACCTCGTAGGCCATCAGCATCGAGATCTCGCCCAGCAGGGTGCGAAAGCTGTTGGTCGAGCGGTCCTTCTGCCGCATCAAGGTGAGCTTGTGCTGCACCAGCGGGTGGTCGATGCGGTGCACGATGCCTGGCGTCGTCGTCATGCGTGGTTCTCCGTCGCAACTCGTCAGAACACGGTCCCGTCGCTCGCGATGTGCACCGGCGGCGCGCCGCCGGCGCGGCGCTCGGCGGCGATGCGCCGGCCGGCCAGCCAGGTGCCGCCTTCGAGCATGCAGGCCAGCGGCAGCGCCGGCGCGCCCAGGCGCTCGCGCACCGCCGGCAGCAGCTCGTCGAGCAGGCACACGGTCAGCGCGCGCCACTCGACCACCCACTCGTCGGCCGGCGTGTACGCGCGCGCGGCGAACTGCGCATCGCGCGGCTGCAGCACGCCCGAGTCGAGGAGCAGCCCGCCGTTGCGGTACTCGGGCAGGCCGGTCAGCTCGTCGAGGCCGTGCACCTGCACGCCGCCCCACTCGAACGGCTCGATCAGCGAATACGCCAGCCACTGCGACAGCTTGTGGAAGGGCACGCGGCCGGCGGCGCGGTGCGGCCACACGTCGCCCAGCGGCGTGCCGTCGTCGTGGCGCTGGCCGCTCGGCCAGATGCCGCTGAAGGCCTCGAGCAGCAGGCCGAGCACGCGCGCGGCGCTGGTCGGGTGGTGCGGCGGCGCCGGCTTCGCGTGGCGCGGCGGCCGCGACGGCGCGTGCGGATGGTGCGTGAGCACGTCGAACAGGTGCCCCGGCTGGCCGCTCGACGTGAACCACTCGGGCCGCGCGCGCAGCGCCTCGCCCAATCGGTGCATCAGCGCGGCGCGGCCGTCGAGCCCGACCAGCGGGTTGTCGTCGCGCACCTGGAACATCTCGGCCAGCGCACGCGCATCGAGCGCGAGCAGCGCGGCCGCGTCGACCCGGCACGGATCGCCGGCGTCCGACGAGAAGCGGCCCGCCATGAAGGCGCGCAGGCTCGCGACCGCGAGGCCCTCGGAGCGCGTGAACACGCCGCCGGTCTGCGGCTCGACATAGCGCCAGTCGGCGCCGGCGCCGGCGTCGAGCAGCACGCTCACCAGCGCGAGGTCGATGCGCGCGCGCGCGGCCGCGGCCTGCGTGCGCCCGGCCAGCGCGGCATCGAGCTCGGCCTTGCGGTCGACGCCGCCGGCCTCGAAGTGGCGCCAGCGGCTGTGGTACGGCACGCGCAGGTCGGGGAAGCGCTCGCGCGTCAGCGCGGCCACGCGGTCGGCGACGGCCGGCAGGCGCGAGCGGTCGAGCACGAAGTGCGCGGACTCGCCCGCCTCGACGAAGCGCGCCACCGCGCGGCAGCGCTCGCGGATCGCCGCCGGCGTGCGCAGGTACGCGACGCCGTCGCGCTCACTCAAGACCGCGCCCCTTCACGCTGGCCAGGCGCTGCTCGTCGGGCACCGCGCCGTCGGTGAAGTAGCCGGCGGCGATCTTGGCCTCGATCTCCACGCGCGCGTCGGCGGGCACCAGCGCGTCGGGAATCTTGACGCGCTCGCCGACCTCGATGCCCGAGCCGGTGATCGCGTCGTACTTGTCGTTGCTCATCGAGACCAGCCGGTGGATGCGGCGGATGCCCAGCCAGTGCAGCACGTCGGGCATCAGCTCCTGGAAGCGCATGTCCTGCACGCCGGCCACGCATTCGGTGCGCAGGAAGTACTTGTCGGCGCGGTCGCCGCCTTCCTGGCGCTTGCGCGCGTTGTAGACGAGGAACTTGGTCACCTCGCCGA
>Ga0073934_10005010_pt1 | contig 21200 bp, 17 predicted proteins | sample LarsenN4metaG_FD_76834 | JGI IMG/M metagenome (GOLD analysis project Ga0073934, IMG submission 76834) | Hot spring sediment bacterial and archeal communities from British Columbia, Canada, to study Microbial Dark Matter (Phase II) - Larsen... ...
CAGCAACATCCAGAACCTGACCGGCTCCACCTATGACGACACCCTGGTTGGCGACGTTTTCAGCAACACCCTGACCGGCAGTGACGGCAACGACCTCCTTGACGGTGGCGCCGGCAGCACCGGAGACACCCTGACTGGCGGCGACGGCATGGACACCGCCACATACGCCAACGCGTCTGCCGGGGTGACCGCTGCGCTCTCTGCCAGCCTGACCGCGATCCAGACCGGCGATGCGACAGGCGACACCTTCAACGGCATTGAAGACCTGATCGGTTCCGCCCATGCCGACACCCTGATCGGCGACGCTTCCGGCAACACCCTGACCGGCGGTGACGGTGACGACACCCTTGAAGGGATGGCCGGAGCTGATAACCTGGACGGCGGCAGCGGCAACAACACCGCCTCATATGAGCATTCAGCCGCAGGTGTCTACGTTTCACTTGCCAATCCTGCGATCAACAGCGTCGGCGACGCTTTCGGGGACAGCTACACAAATATCCATAATCTGACCGGCACCGCCTATAACGACACCCTGGCCGGGGACGTTTTCAACAACACCCTGACCGGCGGTGACGGTAACGACACCCTCGAAGGGATGAACGGTGCCGATACCCTGATTGGCGGCAGCGGCAACAACACCGCGACCTATGAGCACTCAGCCGCAGGTGTCTATGCTTCACTTGCAAGTCCTGCAGTCAACAGCGGCGACGCTCTCGGGGACAGCTACAGCAGCATCCAGAATCTGACCGGCACCGCCTATGACGACACCCTGGTCGGCGACGCTTTCAGCAACACCCTGACCGGTGGTCTGGGTAACGACCTCCTTGACGGTGGCGCCGGCAGCGCCGGAGACACCCTGATTGGCATCAGTGACATGGACACCGCAACCTACGCCAACGCGACTGCCGGGGTCACCGCTGCACTCTCTGCCAGCCTGACTGCCATCCAGACCGGCGACGCGACCGGTGATACCTTCATCGGCATTGACAACCTGATCGGCTCCGCCTATGCCGACACACTGATCGGCGACGCTTTCAGCAACACCCTGACCGGCGGTGACGGGAACGACACTCTTGAAGGGATGGCCGGCGCCGATAGCATGAACGGCGGCAACGGCAGCAACACAGCCTCCTATGAGCACTCTGCCGCAGGTGTCCATGCTTCACTCGCCAATCCTGCGGTCAACAGCGGCGATGCTCTCGGTGACAGCTACACCAGCATCCAGAACCTGACCGGCTCCGCCTCTGACGACACCCTGGTCGGCAACGGAATCAGCAACACCCTGATCGGCGGCGACGGTAACGACACCCTTGAAGGGATGGCCGGTGCCGACATTCTTGACGGCGGCAGCGGCAACAACACCGCCTCCTATGAGAACGCAACCGTAGCTGTCCTTGCTTCACTCAATCCTGCAGTCAACAACGCCGGCTACGCGGACGGAGACAAATACATCAACATCCAGAATCTGACCGGTTCAAATTTTAACGACACATTCTACGTTAACGGTGTTGCCAACATCATAAACGGCGGAGCAGGCTTTGACACCGTCAACTTCGCCAAGTCGTCCGGACCGGTCACCGTTTCACTCTCCTCCAGTCTGGTGTCTCTCCAGACCGGTGATGCGGCCGGCGACATCTATACAAATATAGAAAAGATTTTCGGCAGCCTCTACGACGACACCCTGATCGGTGATTCGGGCAACAATCAGCTGGTAGGTAATTCGGGCAACGACATCCTTGAAGGCATGGCGGGCGCTGACGACCTTTATGGCAACGATGTCGGCAATACGGCCTCCTATGAGCACGCAGCCGCTGTCTCCGGTGTCACGGGTGTCGTTGCCTCGCTCGCCAACATTGCAATCAACACCGGTGATGCCGCCGGCGACAGGTACTTCTCCATCCAGAACCTTACCGGTTCCGCCTACAACGACACCCTGTATGGTGATGGCAACGCCAACACCCTCGCCGGCGGTCAGGGTGATGACACACTGGACGGGCTTTCGGGCGCCGATTTAATCTATGGCGGCAGCGGTTCCGATACAATCAAAGCCAATCTCGGAGCCGATTCAGCATATGGTGGAGACAACAACGATACCTTTTACGTTTCGTCAGTGTCGGCTAATGGGGTGCCAGCCATTATTGACGGCGGCGCACGCGACGCCGTCGTCGGCGACGGGAACGTCGTTGTGTTAGAGAACCTGGTTACAGGCGGCTACAGCATGACAACCCTTGCTACAAAACTGAACAACATTGACACACTGAATATCAAGAACGCAGCAGCTGCAACGACGCTGACAGTCTCCAGCCTGGATATACAGAACATGGTGGATAACGCTACTGCATCGCAGCTGCACATTAAAGCGGATAACGGTGATACACTTAATGTTTCCCTTGCCGCAGGCGAGACAATGACTACAAACGTCATTGATACTGCCCACACCGATTACACCGTTTTCAATGCGTCAAATGTACAGATTGCTCAGATCCATTGGAACACAGCGTAAATGAACCGCGATCTTTTTCCCCGCATGTTCCGAACGGGGTATCGCTTAACTTCGAAATACCTTTTAGGTTAGTGAAGAGACCACTTGATGAATGATACTTCTCATCCCTCTCCCGCAAAAGATTCTGCTGGAAAGCTTGAAAAACAGGCTGTTCTGACAGCAGTTGCTGCGCTGTGCGGCCTTGATCGTGCCGCCGCTTCACGGCTGCAGAAGGGGGTCAGGCGTCTTGTCTCCTCAGGAAACTGGTCAGCCGAAGTTGCGCGCCTGGACAGATTTGGCCTTTCTGCGCGGTATGTTGCGGGACCGCTTCGTGAGCTGTTTGATATGCCGGGTGATCTCGTATTGCTGCGGAATGCTGAAAGCGGTTTCACGTTGCTGCATCGAATGGAACAGCGTTGGCAGTATCTTGCCGACAATGGTGACCCGTTGCCTGATGAGGTGGTTATCGAAGACGGAGACCGTGTCGAAGCTGTCATGATGAGCATGCCGAAGGCCGCAAACATATCAGGCGGCTTCGCTTCATTGGCGGCATTATGGCCGGAATTGCGCGCTGCCTGGGCAGAAGTCGGCATCGCAAGCATCTTCATAAACGCCGGGCAACTGCTGCTGCCGCTGTTTGCCATGCTTGTGTACGACAAGATTGCCCAAAATGGTTTGTTCGAGACGCTCTGGGCACTGACATTTGGCATGGGGCTCTATCTTGCCACCGATACCGGAATGCGTCTTGTGAGAAGCTGGTCCACGGAACGTATCAGCGTGGACCTGACGCTACGAGGGGATGAAACCCTCTGGTCGAAGCTGGTTGCGCAGGTAGAGCTTCCCGCAGGCGGTTTTCCCCGCTTTTTATCCAATTATCGCGACCTGACCCTGGCGCGTGATTTCGTCTCCTCCAGCTATCTGCTGTCGATTGCTGATATTCCGTTTCTTATTCTGTATCTGGCAGTCATTGGCATCATCGCCTGGCAATTGATGATTGTCGCCCTGTTTCTCGTCGTTCTGTATACGGGTGTCGGTCTGGTGCTGCAGGCACGACAAAATATCCTCTCCAAAGAAGCCGAGCTCAATAACACGCGTAAACTGTCTTTCATGGGCGAGTCCCTGGGGTGTCTTGATGTTGTTCGGACAACCCCCGGCTCTGGAGCTTTTCTCCGTCGCTGGCGCGAACTGGCGCAGCAGTCAACGGGTTGCGACACGAAAAGACGGCTGGCATTACAGCACTTGGTGATGTTTTCCTCTATCATGCAGACCGGTACGACCGTCATCATGTTGGCCGCCGGTGTCTACCTGATCCAGGCACAGGTATTGAGCATTGGCAAGCTCATTGCCTGTAATCTGCTGGCTGGGCGCGCCATGGCTCTGGTAGCCTCATTATTTGCGGTAACGGGAAAGTGGCAGGATTTCATGCGTGCCGCTGATAGAATGGAAACCTGTCTGGAAACGGTGAAGGGACAGGAATGTACCCCCCTGCCGAATATAGCGGGCAATATTTCAGTTATCGGACTTGGCAAGAAATACGAGGGGCGTCCGGCGGCGCTTGAGGCGGTATCATTTTCAATTGTTCCCGGTGAGCGGATTGCCCTGCTGGGACGGCCGGGGGCCGGCAAATCGACACTATTACAATGCCTTGGTGGACTCCGTCGACCGGATACGGGACAGATTCTTTTTGACGGGCTGGCATTGGATGATGTTTCACGGTTCGATCGGGTTCAATGGATGGCGTATAAAGCGCAGGACCCGGCTGTCTTTGCCGGGACACTGGAGGATAATCTGCGAATTGCCGGATGTACGGATCGTAACCGGTTCAGCGAGGCTATCTGGGCATCCGGCCTTGAAAATGAATTCAAAAGCGGGCGGATGTCGCTGGGAATGCGTCTGGATGAACGGGGCAACAATCTCTCCGGTGGCCAACGCCAGAAAGTGGCGCTGGCACGTGCCTTTGCCCAGCCCAGCCGGATACTGCTTCTGGACGAGCCGACCTTGGGGCTGGATCCTGAAAGCGAGCGGCTGCTGGCACAGCGTTTACCGAAGCTTCTGGACGGGTCTGCGGTGCTTATCATGACAACACACAGCGCCATCATGCTTGAAACAGTTCAGCGGATTATCGCCCTGGATGGCGGACGTGTCGTCGCCGATGGACCGCGCGAAAAACTGGTAACAATTTCATAACGGTTTTCGATCGAGTCACTCGAGGATGACTACTTTGTCTCTCAAACCCGCTTGAACATTTTCTCTATGTCCCGATTGCTGATCCTGGCAATGACCGGGCGTCCATGGGGGCAGTTGGCAGCAAAATCGGTCCCGTCCATTCTCTGCAGCAACCGCTGTATCTCCGGCAATGAAAGCTGGTGCTGTCCGCGCACCACGGAGTGGCAGGCAATTCTCGCCAGGATGTCGTCGACTAGCTCGGAGAACAACCTGCTCCTGCCGATGCCGCAAAACTCCTCAAGTATGTCGCGCAGCGCCTGTTTATAGTCCATACCGGCAAGCAGCAGTGGCACCCCCTTCAGCAGCCAGGTATTACCGCCGAAATTTTCCAGATCAAAAGCCAACATCCGCAGGGCTTCGCCGTGCTCCCTGATGATAGCCGACTCTGCCGGAGAGATATCGACGGTTTCGGGGAAGAGGAGACTCTGCCCTTCCAGCGTTCCCCCATCCATCGAGCGGCGAAGCTCCTGGAACACAACCCGCTCATGGGCGGCATGCTGATCGATAAGCACAAGGTCCGAGCCGTCCTGACAGACGATATATGCGGCGCGGTACTGTCCGATCACCAGAAGGCGTGAAAAGTAACCGCTGCCTGCAACTTCCTCCCGCGCAGCCGGTACATCGATCAGTTCCTCTGAACGGCCCTGTACGATGAGCGGCTCGTTTGCTGGCGTGTGCTGCTGAGGTGGACGGTGGAGCGGGAGCGTCTCCTGGCGCACCGCATAGCGCAGAAGTGACTCCTTCACCTCCGCTACCCGGGAAAGAGACGGGCCCGGAACCGGTATCACCGGAGGCTGCCGGTGGAGAGTGCCACCCCGTGCAAGCCATGGCGCCCCCCGCAGCAGTTGCTCGATCCCCCCCTGGATGAGGGCATGAATTTTCCCCTGTTCCCGGAAGCGTACTTCGTGCTTGGTCGGGTGGACATTGACATCAACATCCTCCGCTGGGACAGTGATGAACAGGACCAGCACCGGGTAGCGTCCCCGCTCCAGCACGTTCCGGTACGCCTGAAGGATCGCATGCTGAACTACCCGGTCGCGGATGTAGCGTCCGTTGATGTAGGTGTAGAGGTGGGCTGCCGATGACCGGCTCACCCCGGGGCCTCCCAGAAGCCCCTTCATTCCAACACCGCTCTCGTTCAGATCCAGAGGGTACAGATCGGCCACGACCGTTTTGCCGAGAATCTCGCTGGCACGGTCGCCCATCTCCCCGGCGAGAAATCTGAAGACCGTCTTGCCGTCACACATGTAGGTGAACCGGACTTCCGGACGGGATATGGCCAACCGGTTGAGAAACTCGCCGATGTGGCCGGTTTCGGTCTCCCTGCTTTTCATGAACTTGAGCCGTGCCGGCGTATTGAAGAAAAGATTGCGCACCGACACCACTGTCCCCTCTGCCATGCCGCAGGCCTTCACTTCACGGATGCGCCCCCCTTCGGCATAGATTTCCGTCCCCTCGATTGCCCCGCGCTCGCGGCTGGAAAGGGTAAACCGCGACACCGAAGCAATCGACGGAAGTGCCTCCCCCCTGAACCCCAGGGTATGCAGGTTGAACAGGTCCGCATCGGAAGCAATCTTGCTTGTTGCATGCCGCTCCATGGACATCAGGGCATCCTCCCTGGACATGCCGCTGCCGTTGTCGGTGACCCGTACCAACCGTTTCCCGCCGTCCTCGATTTCTACAATGATGTCGCTGCCACCGGCATCCAGCGCATTCTCCACCAGCTCCTTCACCACCGATGCAGGGCGCTCGACCACCTCTCCGGCCGCGATCTTGTTGGTCAGCTGTTCGGGCAGTATTCTGACTCTGTATGTCATCCTGTCGCTCCTCTCCTCAAGGGGAGACTATAGTCATCGGCGCTGAAAAAATCCACCTGCAATTCCGGGCAAAATCGCCTAACGGTTAATCACTGCTGCCCAAAACATAATCAGCCAACCCCGCGTTTCACCCCGCAACAGTCTCATTAAGCACGTAATTACAGGCTGTTACAATTTGGCAGATTTGTTGCTGCAGAGAAGGCTGTTCACAATGGCCGGTGAACAACTATTACCAATGGAGGTAATGTATGGAACAGGTATCATCCCTTGCGTCTCTGCGCTCAAGCACCGACGTTCTTTTCCTCATGCTCGGCGCTGCCATGGTTTTCGCCATGCATGCCGGCTTCGCCTTCCTTGAAGTGGGTACCGTACGCAAAAAAAGCCAGGTAAATGCGTTCGTCAAGATCCTCACCGACTGGGCGGTCTCGACCGTGGTCTATTTCCTCATCGGTTTCCCACTGGCCTACGGCATCTCGTTTCTCAAGCCGGCGGACCAACTGATCGCAGAAAGCCAGGGGTATGACCTGGTACACTACTTCTTTCTGCTCTGCTTTGCCGCCTGCATCCCCGCCATCATCTCCGGCGGCATTGCCGAACGTGCCAAGTTCTGGCCCCAGGTTGTTGCCGGTGCCATCTTTGCCGGCCTGACCTACCCCATCTTCGAATCGTTCATCTGGGGGAAGAACGCCTCCCTCCTGCAGGATATCTTCAAGAGCATCGGCGGAGCGGAATTCCACGACTATGCCGGATCGGTCGTGGTTCACTCCATCGGCGGCTGGCTGGCGCTTCCGGCAGTTCTGATCCTCGGCCCGCGCATGGGCCGATACTCGAAGACTCGCTCAAACCCGATTCCGGTCAGCAACATCCCCTTCCTCGCCCTCGGTTCATGGATCCTTGCCATCGGCTGGTTCGGCTTCAATGTCATGAGTGCCGGTCACATCGAGAAGATATCCGGACTGGTGGCAGTCAACTCCCTGCTGGCAATGGTGGGCGGAGTCCTGGCTGCCCTGGTTGCCGGCAAAAATGACCCCGGTTTCATCCACAACGGCGCCCTCGCCGGACTGATTGCCGTCTGTGCCGGCAGCGACATCATGCACCCCCTCGCTGCATTCGCCACCGGCGGCATCGCAGCGGTGATATTCGTCTACGGCTTTCATATCGAACAGGAAAAGCTGAAAATCGACGACGTCCTCGGCGTCTGGCCGCTGCACGGCATCATCGGTTCATGGGGTGGCATTGCTGCGGGGATTTTCGGCCAGAAATGGCTCGGCGGCATCGGCGGAGTATCATTCATCTCCCAGGTCGGCGGCACCTTGGCAGCGATCATCGTTGCCCTCGGCAGCGGTTTCCTGGTTTACGGCGCTCTGCACAAGACCGTCGGAATCAGGCTGAACGAGGACGAAGAGTTTGCCGGTCCCGACCTGAGCATCCACCACATTGGCGCCTATCCTGAAGACAGCGTCAAATAAGTTGTTCGAGGGAAATCCCAAAAAAAAGCCCGCTTTCGCGGGCTTTTTTCATTCCATTCGATGGAGCAGAACCAGAACCTCTTCCAGACGGGAGACATTGACCGCCGGGCGGATATCCACTGACTGGAACATACCGTGCTCCCCCTTGCGTACCATTGAGACCTCCCCGATGGCAACCCCCTTCGGGAAGATACCGCCGATCCCTGACGTCATCACGACATCACCGACCTTGACATCCTCCTCGCGCAGGGCGAACTCCAGTGAACAGGCTCCCCCCCCCTTCCCCTTGACGACACCCCGCGCACGTGAGCGCTGGATCATGGCGGCAATGGCACTTGCATGATCGGTCAGCAAAAGCACCCGGGCGCTGTTTGGCGAAACCTTGACGATACGGCCGACAACGCCGCTGGTCGCCACCACAGGCATCCCCTCTTCCAGGCCGTCGACACCACCGCGGTCGATCACGATGGTCCTGAACCAGGGAGCGCTCTCCTCGCCGATAACATTGGCGGCAACGGAGGCAACCGTCAGGGACGACTTCAGATCAAGGAGCTTTTTCAGGCGTTCGTTCGCGATGATCGCATCCTGGATCTCCAGGACATTGCGATTCATTACCTTGACGGACTCCCTCAACTCCAGGTTTTCGCGCTGAACCCCCACAAGGTTGATGTAGTCATTCCATATCGAAAGGAGTTGGCCGTTGGCATTGGCAATCACACCCATCAGGGGGGCGGTAACCGTCATCACCCCCCGTTCGAAAACATTGGCGTGTTCACGATTCCTGAGGCTCGTGGAGTAAAGAACTATGGCAGCGAAGATAGCTCCCAGAGCGAGGAGAAGCATCTTCTGTTTTTTCAGGAGTTCCCACATAATACTGATCCATACGACCGGTCGGTATCCGCCGGATAGCAATGCTGCACCGCAGAGAAACCGGGGGACTGTGCTGCAACAGCTGAGCGTTATTCAAGAATGAACGGAGAGTCCGCATCTTCCTCGTGGCGCAGTTCATCAACCGGTTCCTTTTTCCCTTCACCGGCATAAAGTCGGTCCGGGGTATTGAATACAATGCCGTTTTCGGAGCTGACATTCTTGTAGGCATGCACCACTCCGGGCGGAACGATGACAGCCATCGGACTGTCGATGCCGCAGTAGAGGAACTGCTTTACCCCATAGGTCGGAGAATCCTTTCGGGCATCCCAGAGGTAGACCTTGAAATTGGCGGGACCGATGAAGCAGAAATAATCGGTCTGGTGAATATGCTCATGGGGCCCCCTGGCCACGCCCGGCCTGGTCATGGAGATATAGGCCATTGCCGGCAGAACCCCTTGAGGCAACTCGTCAAGGCGGTACATCTCGGAGAGCCAGCCCCTCTCGTCGAGAAACTTGGCCAGAGGCTTGACCACAATGTCGTGGATCTTCCCTTTGGCATACTGTACTTTCTCACTCATGACATCCTCCCGGTGACTCCGCAGAGTCCGGTTTCGTTATATACCCTGACAAGATAATCCCTGTAACTTGACTTCGGCGTATCGGCAATGACCTCCGCCATCCTGCTGCAGTCTATGTACCCCATGCGCAGGGCAACCTCTTCGAGGCAGGCGATCTTCAGACCCTGCCGCAGCTCCAGGGTACCGATGAAATGACTGGCCTCGAGCAGACTCTGATGGGTACCGGTATCAAGCCAGGCGATACCCCGCCCCAGCTTCTCCACCATCAACTGGCCGCGGCGCAGGTACTCCCTGTTGATGTCGGTTATCTCCAGTTCACCACGGGGGGAAGGGGTGCTGTTCTTCGCGATTTCGACCACCTGGTTGTCGTACAGATAGAGCCCCGGTACGGCAAAATTGGATTTTGGCGATGCCGGCTTCTCCTCGATGCCGATTGCCAAACCATTGACGTCGAATTCGACCACCCCGTAACGCTCCGGATCGGTGACATAATAACCGAATATCCTGGCTCCTGAGTCAAACTCACGGGTAAGCCGGTCCAACCCCATCTTGCCGTAAAATATATTGTCCCCGAGGATCAGGCAGACCGGGTCACTGCCGATGAACTCCTCGCCGATGAGGAACGCCTGGGCGATCCCCTTCGGTTCCGGCTGCACCTTGTAGGTCAGCCTGATCCCCCAGCGGGAGCCGTCCCCCAGGAGTGCCTCGAACCGGGGGATATCGTGAGGTGTGGAGATGATGAGGATATCGTTGATCCCGGCCATCATCAGGGTGGAGAGGGGGTAGTAGATCATCGGTTTGTCATATACCGGCTGCAGCTGCTTGCTTGCCACCAGTGTCAGCGGGTAGAGCCTGCTTCCAGCCCCTCCGGCAAGGAGGATGCCTTTTTTAATAGCCATTTTTTTATCCTGTCTGTTTTTATTTTCCAACGACTTAACCCTGAATATCGATTATGAACCTGGCTGCCGCCAGAAGATCGTCAACCACCGGCACGTCATCCGGAACTCCCGCTGCCTCGACCGCGCCGTAACCGGTCCTTACCATCATGGTCCGGCACCCGGCGGCAAGACCGGCTTCCATGTCTGCCAGCTTGTCACCGATCATCCATGATGCGGAGAGGTTAATGCCGAGTTCCCCGGCTGCCCTGAAGAGCATGCCGGGAAGAGGCTTGCGGCAGTCGCATTCGACCCCATACTCTCCCGTGCCGTGCTGGGGATGGTGGGGGCAGAAATAGCAGGCATCCACCTCTGCGCCTCGCTTCCCGAGTTCATCCTGCATGTGCCGGTGGAGACGATCAAGATCCTCTTCGTTGTATAAGCCTCGACCGATGCCGGACTGGTTCGTCACGACCACCACCAGAAAACCGGCACCCTTCAGCAATCCGATGGCCTCGGCCGCACCGTCGATGAAGCTGAAATCCTCGACCCGCCAGAGGTAGTTCCGCTCCTCGTTAATCGTACCGTCCCGGTCAAGGAATACCGCGCGTCGCATCCGGCATCTCCCCCTCAAACAACCGTGTCGGGAAACAGACCCTTTTCCACCAGGTCGCACATGATGTGGATAATTGTTATGTGCCCCTCCTGGATTCTGGGTGTCACGGAACTCGGGACGACCAGAGGGATGTCAACCAGCTCCGCAATGGACCCGCCCCCCTTGCCCAGCAGGCCGATGGTGCGGCATCCCTGGGCCCTGGCGATCTTGAACGCCAGCGCAATATTGGCCGAATTTCCGCTTGTGGATATGCCGATCACGACATCACCTGGAAGGGCCAGCGCTTCAACCTGGCGGGAGAAAACCCTGTCGAAACCATAATCATTCCCTATGGCGGTAAGAGCAGAGGTATCGGTTGTCAGGGCAATCGCCGGGAGCGCCCGCCGCTCCATCATGAAGCGGCCGACCATCTCCGCCGCAAAATGCTGGGCATCGGCTGCCGAGCCGCCGTTCCCCATGATCAGAAGCCTGTTTCCTGCTGAAAAGGCATTAACAAGCATGACAACAGACTCTGCAATACGATCGGAGAGATCCTCCTCAATCCGCTGAAGAAGGTTCCGCTGTTCCGCCAGCTGCGTCTGAATCGCACCCAACTCACCCTGCATCAGCCCCCCCCTTCTCACCGTAATATTTCTGTTGATATGCTTCAACCATTACCGCAAAGCTAACCGGAGAACCTGCGGCAGCTTCGGGGCCTGCGGCTGAATCGCAATCCACCAGGGATGTGTCGGGAAAAGCGTCCTTCAGTCGATCAATTCTTTTTTTCAATGCACGTCCCGTAAAGAGCTTCGGCAGGACCTCAAAGACGATACTATCATGAACCGGCGGTTCATCGATACTGCCGATTATTTTGATGTTTCCCTTATCCGTCAGGATGTGGACCATGTGCCCCTGCCGTGCTGCCAATATGATCAGCGGTACCATAACGACAAGCTGAAGCCCTGCGGACTGACCCACGGCTGAAATACAGAAGTGTTCCTGCCGCCCCCATCTCCGGAGATACATCTGCTCACCCTGATGGATGCGCTCTTCCCGGCGGGCTACCGATCCGAGGAGCTGCGGCTCGCCGAAGGAGAGTCGACAAGAGGGAATGCAGACCGTGCGAAATCCCGCTCGTGTCGCTCTTCTGGAGTAGTCGCGCAGGCACCAGACACCGCCGTCCATCTCCGTATCCAAGCCACCGATGGCAACAAACATCTCACGGCGCAAAGCCATGATCCCCATGGAACCGTGGTCGACCTCATGGTATGGCAAATTGTTACCCAGGGGGCTCTTCCTGCCCTCGCCATGGGACGGGATTGCCAGTCCCACGTCAGGGAAGCCGGACATGACCTTCATGAGCGGGTCGAGCCACCCCGGACCGACAGTCAAGTCATACTGGGCAATCACCACAACCGGCGCGGCTGCCAGCCCGATCCCAAGATTCAGTGCAGCGACCCGGCCGATGTTCCGTTCGGTGGAGACGAGAATTGCCCGTTCATCGAGCGCATCGGCAAACTCCTCGAGAATTCGCTCCGTCTCACGCTCGCTGCCGTAATTGACCATGATGAGCCGTGCGTCAGGAGAGTTGGAAGCAAGCGAAGCCAGGCAGGCGCGGGTCTCAACCGGACGGTTCCATACTGGAATGACAATGTCTACGGGATATATCACTGGAAGTTGCCATCCGCCTAAAATAAAGGGCCAAAGGAGTATCCCTTCAGCCCTTGAAATGCTTCGATGCGTGTACGTTACGAACTTACGGCGACACTGCGGAGAAGGTTCAGTTCATCGAGCGACTTGCCTGATCCGAGGACGACGCAGGAAAGGGGATCTTCGGAGATGAAAACCGGAAGCCCGGTCTCCTCGCGCAACAGGACGTCCAGGTTGCGCAGCAGCGCACCGCCACCGGCAAGGAATATTCCCTTATCCACAATATCCGCGGCAAGCTCCGGCGGTGTCCTTTCCAGACAGATCTTTACGGCATCGACAATTGCATTGACCGGTTCGGACAGCGCATCCCTGATCTCGTCCGAATTGATTTCATGGGTTTTTGGGATGCCGGACACGAGATCCCGCCCCTTCACCTCCATGCTCCGCACGCTGCTCCCCGGGTAGGCCTCTCCGAGCTCGATCTTGATCGCCTCGGCCTTCTGGTCCCCGATAAGCAGGTTATACTTGCGCTTGATGAACTGTACGATTGCCTCATCCATCTTGTCGCCGCCGACCCTCACGGACTTGGTATAAACGATGCCGGCCAGGGAGATGACCGCCACCTCGGTGGTGCCGCCGCCGATATCGACAATCATGTTGCCGGAGGCCTCGGTAATGGGTAGACCGGCACCGATGGCAGCCGCCATCGGCTCCTCGATCAGATAGACTTCGCGGGCGCCGGCCGATTCCGCCGACTCCTTGACCGCACGCTTCTCGACCTGGGTGATGCCTGACGGAACGCAGATCACGATCCTGGGGCGAACAAGCGTCTTGCGATTATGGACCTTGTGGATGAAGTAGCGGAGCATCTCCTCGGTAATGTCGAAATCGGCAATGACTCCGTCCTTCATCGGGCGTATGGCAGTAATGTTGCCGGGAGTGCGGCCAAGCATCTTTTTTGCCTCCATCCCGACGGCAAGAACCTTCTGCTGGCCATTGTGCATCTTCTGCACGGCAACAACGGAAGGTTCGCGAATGACTATACCCTTACCCTTGAGATAGACAAGGGTATTGGCAGTACCGAGGTCAATCGCCAGGTCATTTGAAAACATCCCGAACAGGTAATCAAATATTTTAAGCATCCAGAAACTGCTCCTTTGACAAAACTCTGAATTTTTCAAGCAAAGAGCTAAATTAAATAACAAAATTCTCTCTGTTTATCAACCTAATTCCACCAGTTCTTCCTTGTCATCGCACATAAAACTGATATCATTTACACATGAAAACCCGCCAGATAAAACATCGTTTTTACACACGCCTGAGACTGAGGGAGACCTGGGTCATCTTCTTCATCCTCGGCATTATCATGATGAACTACCCCTTCCTGCACATCTTCAACAAAAACGTCATTATTCATACCGTACCGCTCCTGTACGTCTACATCATCGGCGGCTGGGCCCTCTCCATTCTGGTCATCTATCTCTTCACAAAAGCCATACACACCGAAACCGACGACGATCGAGGCCCCAACTCGCCATGATAGGCCTCTGGACCCTGACAACAGCCATCGTTCTCTACGTCAGTCTCCACTTCCTCATGGCAACGTACGCGAACGACCGTTACCGCAAGGGTAAAAGCGTAGTTTCCAATTCCTTTGTCTACGCCCTCTCCATTACGGTTTACTGTACCTCATGGACCTATTACGGCAGTGTCGGCAGGGCGGCCACATCCGGCATCGACTTCATAACCATCTACCTCGGCCCGTCGCTCACGGCATTCACCTGGTGGTTCCTTCTCCGTAAAATCGTCCGGATATCCAAAGACAACAACATCACCTCGATTGCCGACTTCATAAGCTCCCGCTACGGAAAGTCCCAGATTCTCGGCGCCTTGATAACGATCATCGCCGTACTCGGAATCGTCCCCTACATCGCCCTGCAGCTGAAAGCCGTTTCAACGACTTTCTCCCTGATCTGCAATCACCCGTCCTTTTATATACCTCCGGGCTTCCAAAGCTCATTCATCATAGATAATGCCGGCCTGTTGTTTTCAATCTTCATCAGCACCTTCGGCATACTCTTCGGCGCGCGCACCCTTGCCACCAAGGAGCGTCATGAGGGTCTGGTGGCGGCCATAGCCTTCGAATCGGCCGTAAAGCTGTTTGCGTTCCTGGCAGTCGGCATCTATGTAACCTACGTTCTCTTTGACGGGTTCACGGACATATTCTCCCAGATGGCGACCAGGCAGCCGCTGCTGTTCGACAACCTGACAACCCTTGCCGGTTCAGGTGAGACGAGTTACCCGGACTGGGCCACCAACCTCTTCCTTGCAATGGGAAGCGTCATGCTGCTCCCCCGCCAGTTCCAGATCATGGTCATCGAAAACTCGAATGAAAAACATATCAAGGATGCGATGTGGCGCTTTCCCGCTTACCTCTTTGCCATCAACCTCTTCGTCATCCCCCTTGCCTTTGCCGGCATACTTCTCACCGGCAGCAACAGCGGCGCCGACTATTTCGTTCTGACCATCCCCATGAACACCGGTCACCCCTGGCTGGCGCTGCTTGCCTTTCTGGGGGGATTTTCCGCGGCCGCTGGCATGGTAATCGCCGAATCGGTAGCAACCTCCACCATGATCCTCAACCATCTGATCATGCCTCTGGTTCTCAAGTTGAAGATAAAGGAGTCATTCTCCATGCAGCTGCTCGCCCTGAAAAGGATGAGCATTTTCGTCATCGTCTTTCTCGGCTTTGCCTATTTCAAAATCGTCGGAGGCACCTATTCCCTGGTGAACATCGGGCTCATCTCGTTTTCGGCAGCAGCCCAGCTGGCGCCAGCGGTCATCGGCGCGATGTACTGGAGACGGGGCAATGCCATCGGTGCATTTGCCGGCATCTTCTGCGGCTTCGTCATCTGGGCGTATACCCTGCTCATCCCCTCGTTCATCATGTCCGGCTGGTGGGACTCGGATCTGCTGGAGAAAGGGCTCTTCGGCCTTACCATTCTCAAGCCGACGGAACTGTTCGGATTGACCGGGCTCGGCATGTGGAGCAACGCCTTTTTCTGGAGCATGCTCTTCAATGTCGGCAGCTACCTGCTTTTCTCGATCCTTGTGGAACAGAATGAAACGGAAATGGAGCAATCCGTAAAATTCGTCTCACCGTTCAACAGGGACGAACGGCTGGACGCATGGGAAACGAAACGACTCTCCAAACCGGTCACCATCATAGAGTTCGTCAACCTGATGGAAAATTTCATTGGTGAAACCCATGCACATGCGGCCATCAGCGAGTATCTTGCGGAACACGAGATCGACGAGAAAGGGATGGTGTCGGAATTCGAACTCCCCAGCCTGAAGCGGTTCGTCGAAAAGACCCTGGCCGGATCCGTTGGCTCGGCAGCCGCGAAAGCGATTGTAGAAAGCTATCTCTCCGACATCGGTTCCCAGATGGAGTCGTTCTACGATGCTTTCAGGTCCGTCCGTTCCTCGCTGGAGGAGAGCCGCGAAGCCCTCTACGTAAGGCTCAGATCTTCAGAAATCATGAACAAGACCCAGGATCTGCAGCTGATCATCAATGAACTGCTCGATCTCCTCATGACCGAATTCAAATTCGACCTGATCGTCGTACGGCTTTTCACCCAGGACGGCAAGCTGACGGTCTGCTGCAAACGAGACTCCGGTGGCAAGGATATTTCCACGCCGGACATATACCCGGGCGACGATTTTTTCATCAGCGAACTCCTCTCCAGCAGACGGCCACAGTTCGCCAATGACACCCGAAACCTGAAGCACTATACGAACGCCGCAGCCACGCCACAGGAGCAGTTTTCCGCATTTGCCCACATACCCATAGTCGGAGAGAAGGAACCAACCGGCGTACTCTCGGTATTCTCCGCGTCCATCGTCGGCCTTTTTACCGAAGAGCTGCTGAACCTGCTGTCAAGCCTTGCCGGCCAGCTGGCCGTGGCCGTCGAACTGGTGGATGAACGGGAGGCCCGGGAGAGAGAGAAGAGCCAGAAGGATGCGGCTCTCCTCAAGAATGCGGCCGTTGCCCATGAAATGGAGATCGCCAAGCAGATCCAGCTTTCACTGCTCCCCGAGACGCCGCCGGTCCTGCCCGGGATACAACTCGCCTTTCTCTCCGTTCCGGCAGAACATGTCGGCGGTGATTATTACGATTTTTTCGTCCGCGAAGGGAGAATATTCGATGCCGTCATCGCCGATGTCTCAGGCCATAACGTGGGTGCCGCTCTCATCATGGTGGAGACCCGTTCCGTCCTGCGGGCACAGGTCAATGTGAGCAGCAGTCCCGGGAATATCCTCTCCAGCCTGAACAATCTGTTGCTGGGAGACCTGACACGGGCGGAACTCTTTATCACCATGTTCTACGTCAAGTACGACACCATGACCCAGTGGCTCTCCTATTCCAGTGCCGGCCACAATCAGCCGCTGCTCTACCGCTTCTCCGACGGAACCTGCCAGTATCTCGACGCCGAAGGGCTCATCATCGGTGTCAAGGAGGATGTTTTCTTCGAAGAGAAGTCTATCCTGCTCGATCCTGGGGACATCCTGCTTCTCTACACCGACGGCCTGACGGAAACGGCAAACAGTGACGGGGAGATGTACGGGCTGGAGCGTTTGACCGACCTGCTCCGGGAAATTCACAACGAACCGCTGCAGAACATGATCGACATCATCTATCGAAACATGATCAGCTTTGCCGGCAATCTTGATCTGAGAGACGATGTGTCAATCGTGGCCATGAGAGTGGAGCGCACCGACCTGAATCAACAGGACTAGAAATATCCGCTAAACATGCTATATTGTTTGAAGTTATCATTACATGCCTGAAAAGGACCGACCATGAACATAACCATCGAAAAAATTAATGAAGTCATTGTCCTGCAGATCAAGGAAGAGCGGCTCGATGCACATAATTCCGGGGATTTGAAGCTCGAGATGCAGCGTCTCTTCGAGGAGGGGAACAGGCGACTGCTAATCGACCTGAAGGATGTGCGCTTCATCGACAGCTCCGGTCTCGGCGCGCTGGTCTCGGGATTCAAGAATGCCACCACCTACCAGGGGGACCTGAAACTTTCATCCCTGCAGCCACAGGTCAAATCGATGTTCGAACTGACCAGGCTGCACCGGGTTTTTGAAATATTCGCCTCAACAGCCGATGCACTGGAAAATTAACTCGTACATGAGGTATTCATGAAAAGGGATGCCATCGAACTTGACATAAAGGTACCCAACCAGACTCGATACCTGAGCCTCATCGGCAAGATTGGCGAAGACATCGCCAAGGAACTTGACCGGTATTCCGGTGACCGGGAGACCCTCGCCTACCAGATAAACCTGGTGCTGACCGAAGCGATGGTCAATGCCATAAAATACGGCAATCCGGACAACAGGGAGGATTCTGTCCACATTCTGATCAACATCAGCGACAACGAACTGTTCATACGGATCTACGACTACGGCCAGGGCTTTGATATCAACGAGATACCGGAGCCTGATTTTGAAGGACTTGACGACCGGGGGAGAGGTATCTTCCTCATCAGGTCACTGATGGATTCGGTCAGCTATAAACGGGACCTTAGCGGGAACATGCTGGAAATGATCAAACAACTGCATTAAAGACGATCAGGCCCCCCCTTTTTGCGACCATACCCCACCACAATCATCACTACCCCGAGAACAAACATCGGCAGACTCAAAAGCTGCCCCATGGTAGCCCCTCCCCATAAAAAACCTATGTGCCTGTCCGGTTCCCGGAAGAACTCCACAAAAAAACGGAAAAGACCGTAACCCGAGATAAACGTCCAGAAGGCCGTGCCGGCCGGAGCCTTCAAACCGGAAATCACCCTGACGGCGAAAAACAGCACAACCCCCTCCAGAAATGCCTCGTACAACTGGGATGGGTGCCGCGGAACAGGCCCGCCTCCGGGGAAGACAACCCCCCATGGCAGGTCCGTTGTTCTGCCGTACAGTTCACCGTTGATGAAATTCCCCAACCGGCCGAGTCCAAGGCCGACCGGACCTGCCTGGGCGAGGATGTCGGCCATCTGCCAGAAATCGAGGCGGAATTTGCGAAAAATATATACCGCGGCAGTCAGGGCGCCCAGCAGGCCCCCATGGAACGACATTCCCCCCTCCCAGACGGCCAGGATCTTCAGCGGGTGGGCAACATACCACGAGAGGTCGTAAAACAGTATGTAACCCAGGCGCCCCCCCAGCACCACCCCCATGGCAATGGTAAACACCAGGTCGGAGGCCATGTCGGTGGTGATTTCCAGATGCTGTTTTCTTGCCTGGTTGCGTATGATGAAAAAAGCGGCGATAAAACCGAGGATGTACATGAGTCCGTACCATCTGAACTCGAGTGGGCCGAGGCGCAGAAAAACTGGATCGATAGATGGGAAATTCATGGAGACTCCCGGGGCACAATTCAGGTTTTATTTTAAAAAAAAAGGGGAACGCTCTTCGCGCACCCCTTGTTCTTTTATGGTGGAGCTGATCAGGATCGAACTGACGACCTCTTGAATGCCATCCACCAAGCCAGAAACAAAAGCCTCACTAAGTATATGAAAAACCGATATTTTATTTTTGATGCGTTTGTCCACATGGACAAGTCACAACAGGTGTCATCTAAGTAGCAGGCGAGAGCTGTCCTGTCAAGGTTTAAATCATGTAGTCCTCGGGGTATTCCACCTCCGACTGGCCAGCTTTTGGTTCCGCCGCAGGCTTTAGCCTTTGTCGGTCTTTCCGGTATTGCCTCGTTGCCTCCAGGCTCCGCCGTTTATTGCCAATGGCGACGTGGGTGTAGATGGTGGTGCTCTTGATGTCATCGTGGCCGAGCAGCTCTTGCGTTACCCGCAGGTCGCCCGACGCTTCGATTGAGTCGGTCCCGAGCGCGTGGCGCAAGGTATGGGTTCCCTTCAGACGGATTCCCAGCTTCTTGGCGTTCTCGCGCAGGCTCTTCCCCATAGTGGTGTAGGGTTTCTCGGTCCGGGGATTGATGAACATGTACCCCTGTGCCTGCTTGATCGACTCCAGTATTGCCAGCACCTCTGGCGACAGGACCGTGAATCGCCCCTTGTTGGTCTTGGTTTGGCCGAGGTAGAGGCGACCATCGGACCATCTCAGGTGTTCCCACTTCAAGTGCCGACACTCTATCCAGCGTATCCCAGTCTCGTACATGATCAACACCATGGCGCGTTTGTGAGTCAACTCGGCGGCGCTGCGGTGGCACTTCTTGAAGTTCTTCTCCACCAGGTCGAGTAGCTCGGCCATCTCCTTTGGCTCCGGCGGCATCGGCAGGTTTTTGAACACGGGGAGCTTGTCGATTTTGAACGGGAGCTTCTTGCAGTAGTTCCTTTTCGTGTCGGCACCCCAGTTGACGATGATCTGGAGCATCTCCAGTTCCTGGTTGCACTTCCGGGGGACATGCTTCCGGCTCTCGGTGAACTGCTCTATCAAGTGTGACGTGATCCGGCTGGGGGGGAACATGCCGAAGTGAGGGAGAAGCCTGTCCAGACAGTACCCGATGCTCTTGACATAGCTCGCCTTGCGGTGGAGCGTCGCCCAGGTCTTGAATTCCGAGGCGATATCCCTAAAGGGCGGGTTGACGGTAGCCTTTGCGGCGGAGACGTGGATGCCTCGAACCTGACGCTCGTAAGCCTTGGCCGCCTCTTCATCCCCTTTGAAGTTCTCCCGGACTCGCTGGCCGTTGCGACCTTCCGGTCGGTAGTCGATCACCCACCACCCCGGCCATTTGGGGTGCTTGTGGACGCTCATCCTCGTTCCCCCTTACGCGCCCTCGGGGACCGCTGTCGGAATGGTTGCGGCTTGCGCCTTCTTTACGGCCTTGGTTGCGGATTTTTTCACTCTACTCAATGCTTTTTGCGCCAGCTCCCCCTCAAGAACTTCCCTTTTTAGGACCTCATTCTTTATGATGCTTTCAATTTCCGGTGGCTCAACTTGTAGGCCGGTGGAAAGCCTCTTAAGCTCTTTACGGATAACGTCAATCATTGATGAGTGCTGGATCAGTGCGGCAACGGTGAACTTATTGACAGTCTGGGCGCGCTCGTGAAAGTCTTCGATGACTGATTTGTTTAGACCTTCCTTGCATAGGAGAAACAGTCTTTCTTGGTCTTCCTTTTTTCTGGGATTCGTGGCCAGGAAGTCGAGGCAGCAGACTCTTTCGGTGGCGATTGGTTTCTCGAATTTTATGCGGTGAATTTCCCATATGATGCCATTGGTCAGCACCACCCAATTCACACCCTGGTTGGCACCATAGTTAATCGCCTGCTGGAGGTGATTGCCCTTCAGATCAAGCCCTATAGCCTTAACTTCGATCAGGTACTTCACATTACCTTCCATTTTTATGGCGAGGTCGCAGTAGGTGTTTCTGATGCAGTATTCGCTGGTAATGTCGGTGTACTTGTCAAAGCCGAACACCTGCGAAAGAATGTCCTTGATAATGGTTACCGTGTCCGATTCGTTAATGTCTCGGTCCTTGGCCGCTTTTAATATCGTTTGGAAACGGCCCACCTCCTTCGTGAAGCGATCTGCTACTTTCTTGGGGATGACAATCATGTGTTTGCTCCCTCCTAGATATTTACAGGGACACCCC
>Ga0073934_10005011_pt1 | contig 21200 bp, 18 predicted proteins | sample LarsenN4metaG_FD_76834 | JGI IMG/M metagenome (GOLD analysis project Ga0073934, IMG submission 76834) | Hot spring sediment bacterial and archeal communities from British Columbia, Canada, to study Microbial Dark Matter (Phase II) - Larsen... ...
CGATCACGGCCGTCGATCGGCTTCGCCCTCAAGTCTCGCCCGCCGCTCGCCCCCTGCTCACCCACGGCACCGGAGCCATGGAGAAAAACATCGAGGTGATGATCGGCCGACGCTTCAAACGCTGGGGCATGCGCTGGACCCGACGCGGCGCTGACAACCCGCTGAAGTTCCGCCTCTGGATCGCTCTCTATGCAACAAGCTGGTTCGGAGCCTTGTACTCCCGTTCCGCTCAACCGATAAATGCTTGACACAACCCAACACCTTGACTTGTGGGGCGGTTGGGGCTAGATTAGTGCCATCGGGCTTATTGAACCGCAGGATTCCGCGAAGGGCAAAGTCTTCTCGGAGGTCGAAATGGGACTCCTCAAGATCGCGCACATTCCACCGGCGACGGTGCCGCCCAGCGCCACCGCGCTCGAAGCCATCCAGGTGATGGCGGAAGAGGGTGTGGGTGCCGTGGCCGTGGTCGAAAACGGCGAGTTGCGCGGGATCTTTACCGAGCGCGACGTCATGTTGCGCCTCGCCGTGCGCGGACGCAGGGCGAGCGAGGTTCCGGTGAATGAGGTCATGACCACGCCGGTCGAGACCGCCACCGACGAGACCCCGGCCCAAGAAGCCCTCAACTTCATGCTCGAGCGCCACATCCGCCACCTGCCCCTCGTCAACGCCGAGGGCAAAGTGCTGGGCATGCTCTCCATCCGCAATCTACTCGAACATATGGTCGAAGACCTGCAGCACGAACTCCACTCCCTTGACCAGTACCTTTTGAACGACGGACCCGGCGGGTAGGGGAGGGCTCTGCCCTCCCGTGGGTGTGGGGGCGAATCGCGATGAGCCCTGGTTGGCGGTTCACGAACCGCGCGGGATTACTCCGTAGGCTTGTGCGATTCGTACCAGTCAAGCCAGGCTTTCGGGTCCCGCCCGAGGTCCTTGCCGACGATTTGCGACAGGGCGTCTTCCACTTCCGGCCCTGCGTACGGGTGGACGACAAACGGAGCAAGCAAAGGAACTGTCTCCGGAAACCGGTGGGCGCACAACGCTCCGACAACGTCATGGGCGATGAGTTCCTTGTCCTGGCCTCCTCGACGCACGGCGTCCTTCCAGATGGTGTCAATTACGGGAAGATTTCCCTTGTCAGGCATTTCGCGAAAGGCCCCGAGAGCCATTTCACGTGCCTGGTCTACCCCGTTCTTCACCGCTCGAATGGCCACGTCCCGGACCAGCGGGAGATCGGCGCGGTCCTTGAAACTTCTCAGGCCATACAAGAGTGAAGCGATTTCACCGTATGCGTCCTGGATATCTTGGGGGACGGAATTCCAGTTCTCCAGCACGTCTCTTCCCTCCATCCCATGTGCGGCAAGGGAATCCTCGTATGCCTGTTGCTGCCTGATCAATTCGCGGATCATCGTTTGATGCAGCTTCTCGCTACCGTAGCCGCCGGACTCGTAATAGAGCACCCAGCGATCATCGCGGGGCATGGCTTCAAACTGTTCGGCAAAGTAGTCGCCTGCAACAAGACCGATCTTCCTGAGCTCCGCCTTGGTGTGTTCCAGAAAGCTCGTTCCATACTCCCGCAGGCGGAGAAATGGCCAGAGGGCTTCGACGCGCTTCCGCAGATCGGGCATTGCCACCGCGTATTCCCAGCGCTGGCGCAAAGCCACTGCCTGCTGAGCAATGTTCCGGAGCTCGAATACTCTGCCTGACTCCTGCACCCAGAAGAAACAGTATCCGAAGTCAGTCGGTTCCCAACTATTCGGGTCTCCCTTTTTGCGCTGCAGGAATAGGAGGATTCGAGTCGCCGCGGAAATCGGGGCGACGATGTCAGGCCCATACTGCTGCTTTGTGGTGAGACTAAAGCCCGTCAGCGAGATAGAGTCGCCAACTCGGGCGTCCCCCCAGTAGACCTCCTCGATTTGGTACTCGTCCGCGGCTCGTTGCCTGACAATCGCCACGAGTTCCGCATCCAGAATCCCCTGGCGAGCGTCTCGTCGTGGAACTATCCTGCCGAACGCTACCGCGCTCGAGAACAGTGAAACCAGAAGAAGGGCGATTGAAGCAATCGGCCTAATCCGTGCCACAGGAACACCTCACAATCGCGTGTCGAGTCAGTCTACGCCATACCATCCCGCGAGGGGAATTGAATGCCTCATCCAGCAGGGGCCTGCACCCGCCTTACCGTTGAGGGTGCGCGCCTGCAGGGGCGTCCGCCAGCTAGCGGACAATGCGCCCATGCTGGGCGGCTCGCGAACTGCCCTTACTGTAGCGACGCTCGGCGCCTGCCCCGACCTGTTCGGGGAGGGCCGGGTCATTCCTGATGCAGAACCGGCGGTCACAGACCGCCGCTACACCACGCGATCCTCGCCGCCGGGGGACCCAGCGGGTCGCTGCTACGGTCTCCTGACTCCTGACTCCTGACTTCCGGCTCGTCACTCGTCCCGCCGGGGCGGTTCACGCATCCCCACACGATACCCGTGCTTGGTCACGGGCGAAACGCCCGTGCTACATCCTTCGGGGCGCTGCCCAGCGCTGCGGAAGTTGAATCGCCCCCTCCTTTGTTTTCAATAACATTCTGGCTTCGTTCCGCGGTTTCGAGATCTTTTTTGATGGACTCAAGCAGCGCCTCGGCTTGGCGGTTGGCTTTCTCGATGCGGGCGGTTCTCTTTCGGAGTTCGAGCCGTTCGGCGTCCTCGCGGGACATTTCGTCCGCCGCCACCGGCCCGCAGTTCGCCGCCTCGTCGAGCGGCCCGGCGAAGGCCCGAAGCGGGTGGCGGGCGCTGCGGCGCGCGAGCCTACGTTCCTCCTGTGCGAGCCTACGTTTCTGACGTTCCTCGGCCTCGCGCAGGCGCAGCAGCAGGCGCGTCTTGCGGTCGATCGCGCGGTCCACGGCGTCCAGTTGCTTGAGCAGCAGGGCGCCCTGGGGCGTGGCGAAGGTGAGCAGGGCCTCGCGTTCGCTCAGTTGCGCCTGGCGCGCGCAGAGGGCTTCCGAGGCGCGTTCCAGGCGGCGCCGGCGCCAGTAGAGGCGCGCCAAGTCTTCGATTTGCAGCTCCCAGAGGGGGTCGTGGGCGGGGCCTTCGGCGGTGAGCAGGCCTGGCGGAGCCTCTCAAACTCCGCCGGGTCCTCGCCCAGGACGCGCAGCGACTCCTCCGACCAGGCGAGTCCGGTAGCCCACTGGCCGTGCCGGAGAGCGTTCAGACGGCTACGGTGCTTGCCTTCCGCGGTGCGCGGCCCGGTGGAGTGGCGGGCGTTGGCGCGCTGCGCGGCAAGTTTCGTTTCGGACATTAAGGCTGATTGGCGTAAGGACATAATCGGACTCCTACGAGACAAGATGTCCGGGGCAGGGGGCAAGGGAATGGGCGCCCGCGCTCCCCGGGGGTTGAGACAAATCGAAGCTACCACATGTTTAGCGGTTTGTCAAGGTATTTATTGGTATCTGATTGGCCGAATCTCCGCCGGGCGAGAACGTCACGGCGGACAGGAACGCGGCTTGCAAGCGTCAGACTTTGCTGGGGGTTATTTCGGGAAAGGGGACATTACTTCCCTTTCTGCCCGTCCGATTGTCCGAGGTTTGTCGAGATGCCGAAAGCCAGGAAGCTGACACGGCGCAGATTCATCCAGGTTGCTGCCTCGGTGGCGGCCGCCGGTCCCGCCATGTCATGCAGTCAGGCGGCCGGCCCGTGGCGCTTCCTCACCGTCGAAGAGGCGCGGACGCTCGAAGCGCTGACCGGACAGATTGTCCCCGCCGACCAGGATCCTGGTGCCAAGGAAGCCGGCGTGGTGAACTTCATCGACCGGCAACTCTGCCGCTACCTCAGGAGATACCAGAAAGCCTACCGCGAGGGACTCGCCGGGGTTGATGAAACTAGCCTCGCACTCGCGAACCGGCGGTTCGCCGATCTTGCGGAGGAAAAGCAGCTTGCCGTCCTCGCCGCGCTCGAGCAGAACGAGGCGCCGGGCGAAATCTGGAAGCGGCGCTCCGCCCGGGATTTCTTCTCCCTGGTCGTCAACCACACCATGCAGGGTTTCTATGGCGATCCGCGCCACGGCGGGAATCGCGAGGGGGTGAGCTGGAAGATGCTGGGGCTGCCCTATCCGCCGGTGCGTGGAAGGCAGCTTTACGATCTGACGCAGCCGGCGGCAAAGAGGCTGTAGTAGCACGCGCATCCTGCGCGTGAATCACGGGCGCGACCCCGACGCGTCGGGGCAAGCTGCCCCTGCCACCTTACAACCGCCGGTCATAGACCGGCGCTACAGAAAAGATGGCACTCAAGCACGTCAATGCGGTGGTGATCGGCGCGGGCGCGGCGGGCGGGGTGGTGGCGAAAGAGCTCGCCGTCGCGGGCCTTTCCGTCGTGCTGCTCGAGCGCGGCCAATGGTATTCGCCTTTCGACTGCCGCAAGGACGACCTGCGCAACCAGCGGGTGACGGCGCTCGGTAGCGCCTTCGGCCCTGACGACGAGCGCTACGTGCGCGTCTTCGTCGATGCCCAGGGCAAGGAACATCTCGTCGCCCCGAGCGACAGCAACTATCACAACAACGCGGCGTGCGTGGGCGGCGGGACATTCAGCTACGGGACGCTGGCGTGGCGCTTCATGGAAAAGGATTTCCGCATGCGCTCGACCTACGGCACGGTCGAGGGCAGCACGCTCGAGGACTGGCCCATTTCTTATCAAGACCTAGAGCCCTATTATGAAAAAGCTGAATGGGAGATCGGAGTGGCGGGAGACGACTCGGCGAACCCGTTCAAGGCCCCGCGCCGCAAGCCGCTTCCCATGCCGCCCCTCCCGCCCAATCGGGAGCACGAGATCTTGCAGCAGGCGGGGGAGCTGATCGGCTTGCATCCCTTCCCCGCGCCCACCGCGCGCAATACCGTCCCTTACAACGGCCGTGGCGCGTGCATGCGCTGCCGCTGGTGCGTGGGCTTCGCCTGCGAAGTGGACGCGAAATGCGGCACGCACAACACCGTCATTCCCAAGGCGCTCGCCACGGGCCTGTGCGAGCTCCGCACGAGATGCGTGGCGAAGGAAATCCTGACCGACGCGCGGGGGCGGGTGACCGGCGTTGCCTACTTCGATGCGAGCGATCGCCTCCGGGAGCAGCCCGCCGACCTCGTTATCGTTTCCGCCTCAGCGACGGAATCGCCGCGCTTGCTGCTCAACTCGAAGAGCGCGCTCTTCCCAAACGGCCTGGGCAACCGCTACGAATGGGTCGGGAGAAATCTCCAGGGACACGCCTACGCGGGCGCCTACGGCCTGTTCGATTACGACGTCTATGACGACCTCGGGCCCGGGGCGACGATTGCCGTCTGCGATTTCAATCACGGGAATCCCGGGGTGATCGGAGGCGGAGCGCTGGCCAACGAATTCATCCGCCTCCCCTACAACTTCTCGCAGCTTCGTCTGCCCGGCGTGCCGCGCTGGGGCGCGGCGCACAAAGAGGCGATGCGCAAGTGGTTCAAACGCCACCTCGCCGTGCACGGCCCGGTGCAAGAGATCCCGGTTTTCGATTCGCGCGTGCAGGTGGACCCCAGGGTGAAAGACCACTGGGGCATTCCCGTGGTCCGCCTTTCCGGCACGAATCATCCGAAGACCCTCGAAGCGGCCCGGTTCGTCGCGTTGAAAGCCGAGGAGTGGTTGCAAGCCGCGGGCGCGATCAAGACGTGGTTGAAGCTGCCCGGCCGGGGCTTAAGCGGCGGCCAGCATCAGGCCGGAACCTGCCGCATGGGGACGGACCCCCGGACGTCCGTGGTTAACCAATATTGTCAGCTTCATGATGTGGATAATCTCTTCGTAGTGGATGGCAGCGTGCACGTCACGAACGGAGGATTCAATCCCGCGCTCACCATCATGGCGCTCGGCTACTACGCGTCGAACTACATCGTGAAGGAGTGGAAGGGAACGAAGTTCCGCGCATAGATGCATGCCCCCTCGCGCCTGCCCCTCTCCCTGCGGGCGAGGGCCGGATGATCGAGAACGGCAATGTCATTCCATTTATCCAAACCGCGGCGCATCTACCTCATCATGGGTTCGATCCTCATTGCGCTGATGGTCTTTCCCGGCGCGAGTTTCTACTACGAGTACTCGGGCGGGAAATCCTGCATCCGCTGTCACGAGATCTGGCAGCCTTACAACGACTGGCGGACGTCCACGCATCGCAACGTGAAATGCTCCGAGTGCCACGGCGAAGTCTTCACCCTGGACGCGGGGTTTCATCTCACCAACATGCGCCGGCTCGTCGTCCACCTGAGCGGCCGGCTGCCGGGGCGCGTGCGGTTGAAGAACGCGCAACTCTTCCAGACGACCGATCGCTGCCAGAAGTGTCATCGGGAGGAATACGCCAACTGGCAGGCGGGGCCGCACAGCACGACGTATTCCAAAATCTTTCTGGACGAGAAGCACAACCAGAAACGCTTGTTGATGGACGACTGCCTGCGCTGCCACGGCATGCACTTTGACGGCGCGATCCGCGATCTGGTCTCGCCCGTCAGCACCACGGGGCCGTGGAAGCTGCGCGACGCGACACTCGCGAACCGGCCCGCCGTGCCGCGCCTCGCCTGCCATCAAATGCATCACCAGGGCGCGCCGCTCGAAAAGCCCGCAACACGCGATGCCGTTCCCGGCGCGGCGCAGGAGATCGCGCGGCCGTCGCTCGGTTTGTTCGACCGCCGGTCGCTCCAGCACGTTCCCCTCGCCCGCCTGTCGCTACCGCCCATGCGCGAGGAGCGCCGGCTGCTCAAGATCAGCCCCGACCCGCGCCAGGCGCTCTGCTATCAGTGTCACGCGCCGCTCGCCGGCTTCCAGGTGCGCTCGGGCGACGACCGCACACCCCTGGGTGTGCACGAGGGGCTGAGCTGCCTATCGTGTCACAGCACGCACCGGCAGAACACTCGCGCCTCCTGCGCCGGCTGCCACCCGCGCCTGTCGAACTGCGGCCTCGATGTGGAGAAGATGGATACTACCTACAGGGATAGCAAGAGCCTCTACGACATCCACTTCGTTAAATGCCTCGACTGCCACCCCAAGGGCGTGCGCCGCCCGCCGCGCCGGCAAGCCGCGTCCCTGACGGCGTCGCGGAAATCACTGCTGGCAAAAGCGGCGTCGGCACGCTAGAGACCGCCGGCGCAAACTTGCGTTGCACCCGAGCTCTTCGCCGACCCTTGTCGGCTGCGGCCGGCTGAGGTAATCTCAATTTTCCTCAAGGAGTCTGCCATGCAAGCAGTCTGGCCGGGACGCCCCTCGCCGCTGGGCGCCACCTGGGACGGCAGCGGTGTGAACTTTGCTCTTTATTCCGAAAACGCAGAAGCCGTCGAGCTCTGTTTCTTCGATCGGGCTGATGCCGCGAACGCCACGCAAATTATTCGTCTCACGCAGCGCACGCGCCACACCTGGCACGCCTACGTCGCCGGGTGCGCGCCCGGCCAGCTTTACGGCTACCGCGTGCACGGGCGCTATGATCCGTGGTGCGGGCTGCGCTTCAATTCCGCCAAGCTCCTGGTGGATCCCTACGCGCGCGCCCTGACCGGCGCGGTCGACTGGGGCCGGGGCTCGCCCTTCGGCTATCCCCTTGCGCATCCGGAGGGCGATCTGGCGCGCGACGATTTCGACAGCGCGGCCGCCGTGCCCAAGTCCGTCGTCGTCGATCCGCGCTTCGATTGGGGCGACGACCGTCCGCCGCGCATCCCGCTGTCGCGCTCGGTGATCTACGAAGTGCACGTCAAAGGCTTCACGGCAAAATTTCCCCGCCTCGCCGCGAAACTGCGCGGCACCTACGCGGGACTGGCCGCGCCGCCGGTTCTCGATTATTTGAAGAAGCTTGGGATTACCGCTGTCGAACTGTTGCCCATCCACGCCTGCCAGCCGGAGAAGACCATTCTCGATCGGGGGCTCACGAACTACTGGGGCTACAACACGCTTGGTTATTTCGCTCCCGACGCGCGCTACAGCGCCTCCGGCAATCTCGGCGAGCAGGTCGTGGAATTCAAGCGCATGGTGAAGGCGCTGCATCACGCGGGGCTGGAGGTGATTCTCGATGTAGTTTACAACCACACCTGCGAAGGGAATCATCTCGGCCCGACGCTTTGCTGGCGCGGCATCGATAATCCCACCTACTACTGCCTCGAGCCCGGCCACCTCCGCTACTACCGGGACTACACGGGTTGCGGCAATTCGCTCAACATGCGGCACCCGGCCGTGTTGCGCTTGATTGCCGATAGCCTGCGCTACTGGGTTCTCGAAATGCACGTGGATGGATTCCGCTTCGACCTCGCCTCGGCGCTGGCGCGCGAAAACGGCGGCCCCGACCGGCTCGCCTCGTTCTTCGACATCGTGCATCAGGACCCGGTGCTGAATCAGGTCAAGTTGATCGCCGAGCCGTGGGACGTCAGCCTGGGCGGCTATCAGGTGGGCGGCTTTCCGGTGGACTGGTCGGAATGGAACGGCCGGTACCGCGATACCGTGCGCCGCTACTGGAAAGGCGACCAGGGGCTTCTAGCCGACATGGCGTATCGCCTGACGGGTTCGAGCGACCTCTATCGCGACGACGGGCGCAGCCCCGCCGCCAGCGTCAACTTCATCACCTGCCACGACGGCTTTACGCTCTACGATCTGACGGCTTACAAGCACAAACGGAACGAGGCGAATCTGGAAGACAATCGCGACGGAACCAACTCGAACGACAGTTGGAATTGCGGCGTGGAAGGAGAAACCAACGACGCCACGATTCGCGACCTTCGGTTGCGGCAGATGCGGAATTTTCTCGCCACGCTGTTCCTCTCGCAGGGCACGCCCATGCTCTGGGCGGGCGATGAGTTTGCACGTACGCAGCGGGGTAACAATAATGCCTATTGCCAGGACAATGAGATCGGCTGGGTGGATTGGCGGCGCGCGCGCGAGTATTCGGATCTGCTTGAGTTCACGCGGGAGCTGATCAAGTTCCGCGCGAAACACCCGGTCTTCCGCCGCAGCCGCTTCTTCGAGGGGCGCGACTTCTCGCTCGACCAAATCAAAGACATCACCTGGCTGCGCCCCGATGGCAAGGAAATGCGTGCGGAGGACTGGGGCACAAGCTGGGCGCAGTGCCTCGGCATGCAGCTCGACGGCAGGGACATATCCGACGTGGATGAGCGCGGCAGAGTACAGACCGATTCGATTCTTCTTCTGCTTTTGAACGCCTACCACGAGCCGATTGAGTTCACCCTGCCCTCCGCGCTTTCGTCCGGCAAGTGGCATCTGCGGTTCGATACGGCGCGCGGCTGGGCCGCCACCTCCGGCCCCAGCACAGTCGTGCACGCGCCTTCTTCAAAGTATTCGCTCACCGCCCACACCACAGCGCTGTTTGAGTGGGCGGCGGAGAATTGATTGGGGTCCCGCTAGTTGCAAATAGTATCGGAATCAAACAGCGCGGAGACCGCGTCAGGGGAACTTCCTCCGAATGAACCTGAAATTCGAGTGGGACCGGAAAAAAGCAGCATCCAATCTTTCCAGGCACGGCGTGTCGTTCGAGGAAGCACTCACGGTCTTTCGCGACCCCCTGGCCCGGATATTTGACGACGAGGATCATTCGGTCGTAGAACAACGGGAGATTATCATCGGGAATTCTGCCAAGGGCCGCTTGCTGGTGTGTGCTTACGGCACAGAGTGAGTCGGTTAGAATCCTCAGTGCACGGACGGCAACCAGAAGAGAGCGCAAGGACTATGAAGAAAACGTTAAGGCGTAGGAGACCCCGGCGAGAGGAGATGCGGCGAGAGTATCAGTTTGATTACCGCAAGTCGCGCCCCAACCGTTCTGCACCGCTGATGAAGGACGGAACAGTTGCGATCGTGCTCGATCCGGACGTGGCCTCGGTATTTCGCTCTCCTGAGGCGGTCAATTCCTTGCTCCGGTCCGTGATCACGGCACTCCCCAAGCACACCAAGGCACGGCTGAAGTCGGGGTAATCTGCAACTTCAGTGGACGGTCGCGGGAACAGGAGTGAGCGCTCGTGGCTGGGCCGCCACCTCCGGCCCAAGCGCCACCGCCCGGCCACCGAATTCAACCTATTCGCTCACCGCCCGCCAGAGTGTATGGTATGCGGAGATCGCGGGGCAGAGGGCATGATCGGCAAGGACGTAATTCACAGCGGCCCCGAGATCCTCGGGGGCACAGCGGCATTTGTGGGCACCCGCGTTCCCGTCCGGTGACTCTTCGATTATCTGGAAGGCGGAGAGAGGTTGGACCGTGTCTGAAGATTGACGGGAGGGAGCGGCGGCGGTTAAACTAACTTTTTGGGCTCGTCCTGGATGTGACCTCGCACGTTTCTTCCCTGGTTCGCAGCCCCACATCAATCGGAATAGGGGGATTCCCCATGAACGCGAACGACCTCCGACCCGGCATGGTCATTCGGCACAACAACGAGCTCTTTGCGATTCACAAGGCGGAGCACCGCACGCCCGGCAACCTGCGGGCGTTCGTGCAGGCGCGCATGCGCAACCTGCGCACCGGTGCACTGATCGACCACCGCTTCCGCTCGACCGATGCCGTCGAGCGCGCCATCCTTGACGAGCTGGAGATGCAGTACCTCTACGCTGACGGTGACTCCTACTACTTCATGAACACCTCCACCTACGATCAGATCCATTTGCACAAGGACGTGGTGGGTGACCGCGCTCTCTACCTGGTGCCTGACGTGATGCTGAAGGTGGTGTTCTTCGAGGGGCGGCCCGTGGACGTGCAATTGCCCCCCACGGTGGACTTGAAGGTGGTCGAGACCGAGCCGGGGATCAAGGGCGCTTCCGCCACCAACGTCACCAAGCCTGCCAAGCTGGAAACCGGCCTGGTGGTGAACGTACCGCCCTTCATTAACGCGGGCGAAACCATTCGCGTGGACACCGCCGAGGGTATGTACGTCGAGCGGGCCAAGGCCAGCGGACAGTGAGCAGTGGCGAGTGAACAGTGCACAGCCCCAGCGGCCTGGCGTTTCCGCTGTTCACTGCCCACTATCCACCGCTCTCAGAACGGAATCTCCCGGTCGGATTCCAGTTCTAGACCGGTGGGGGTAATCACATACGTGGCCTCGTGGCGGGGTGGCTTGCGGCCGTGGGCCTGCTCGCGCACGTACTCCTCTTCCTTCAGATATCGAATGACGACCTTGGATTCGCCCACCTCCATGCGGCCGTCGTAGATGTCGCGCTTCTCCCACAAGGGTTTCAGGTTCTCCCCATCGAAGGCGTAGAGGATGGTGCTCAGGCGCGTCTGGCTCTTGCCCGGTCGCGTCCCGCGCGCGAAGAACCAGAAATCCTCGGAGCCGACGGCGGGGTGAAACTCGTAGCTCAGATCGACCATGGGAATGAAGTTCGAGACCGCGGCGAGGCGCACCTTGCCGGCCTTCTTCTCATAGAGTGCCAGGACGTTGACGCGGTTGTAGTTCGTCCAGTAGAGCGTGTAGCCGACGCCGAGAAGCGTCGCGCCCTTCCAGGATCGATCAAAGCAAGCCGGCTTGGCCTCGGTGGGATACGTGAGGTTATAGAAGATGCGCTCCAACTCGCGCCGCGCGGTGACGCTTTCGACGCGCGCCGGGTCGGCCGAGAGCCACTCCGTCATGTGGTCGAGCACAGCCTTCTGAATCTGGCCCGTGATCTCGCCTGATTCATCCAGATGCTTGCCACGCAACTGCCAGGCGAAAAAGCTCACGTAGTTGGGAAGATCGGAAACCGGGGGCGCCACCGGCTTCGGTTTCCTCTTCTTCTTCGCCTCCGCCACGCCCGGGCCAAGAATTGCGACGAGCGCCACCAGACTGATCAGAATCCGTATCCACCGTGCGGCCACGTGACTGCTCCCCTGTAGCGCGGGTTTATGACCCGCGTCCCTCGCGTCTAGCTGAGCTTTCCCCTCCGGGGGGCGCGGTACGCTCCCTACCGAAAGCCGCCGGTCACAGACCGGCGCTGCACTAAACGCCCTATGCCTGCCTCCTAGCATAACTCCACGCAAGGATTTTGCGGAAGATCGTTGCGATGGTGATGGGTTGTTCCCGAAGCCCGAACCCCGAATCCCGAACCCCGCTTTTCAATTGGCGCCAGAAACAACCAGGTCGTACACGTAGTCCGGCCGCGCGCTGCCGTCCCAGGAGAGGACGCGAACGTAAAACGTCACGGGCTCCGTCGCGGAGTCCGGAACCTTGAACTCCAGGCGGGAATCCTGAATGATGCCCAGCTCGAAATCGTCATTGAGGCAGGGCTGATCGAACGCCTGGTCCGAATAAGTGCGACACGGCGAAAGTCGATTGCCCGCGGCGTCCACAATCTCAATCACCGTGTCGAGGGGGCTTTCGGGCGTGAGGCGCTTGGCCATCGTCGTGATGGCGACCACCGCGCCAGGATTTGCAGTCATTGCGTAGTAGTCGTGGTCGGGATTTGCGGGCCCCGCGACGGGGTCGGCGTAAGGGCTGATTGAGGCGCGGAACGTCCCGTTCGAAATCGGCGTCGCCGTCGCCGGGCTGTCGTTTCGCCCCAGGTGGCTATCGATGGTTAGGCTCAGCGCACGCGACGCCGTCTGCACCGGCGGCCCCGCGTCAGTCACCTGCACGGTGAAGTCGAAAGTCCCCTCCGCCGTCGGCGTGCCGGCGATTCGACCCGACGTGGAATCAAATGTCAGGCCTGAGGGAAGAGTCCCTGATGTGATCGACCAAGCGTAGGGAAGAGTCCCGCCTTTTGCGGCAAGGCCGATGGCAATAGGCTGGCTAGGTTTGGCAGAGGGAATAGTCGATGTAGAAACAGCGAGCCGCTCGACGATTCGGAGGTCTGCATGCTTGGTCCAGGTTTGTGGGGGGGACGCCGAGTCTTGTACTGTCAACCCCACGTAACCCCTAAAGGCCTCCGTTGGCGTCCCGCTGACTCGCCCAGTGGTAGAATCGAGCGCCAGCCCACGGGGAAGCGGAGCATAGACAACAACACTCCACGTGTAGGGGAGCACGCCACCGTGAGCAACCAGCGTCGCTTCGTAAGGTGTTCCAGTTATCCCATCAGGCAGAGTCGTGGTCTCAAACACCAACGCCTCGTTCACTCGAATGCTGAAGTTGCGGGTAACCACGCCTGGCGGGGAAGTGGAGTCCGTTGCCTCGACCGTGAAAGGGTAAGTCCCCAGGCCCGTCGGTGTCCCGCCAAAGCCATAAGCGGCGAAGTCGGGGTCTGCCCATGTCTGAGAGATCCCCGGTGGCAGCCCCCCCGAACTGATGCGAAGGGAAATCGGCGGTCTCCCACCGTCAATGAGCACGTTATTCGCGTAATTACCGTGGAGAACTCCGTCAGGGAATCTTTCATCGCGAATGTTCAGTTCGGGCCGGATGTTTAGTGTCACCTGCCCCTCGAGGCTTTCCGGGATCGTCCCAGAATCCGTTACCCGTACATTGAAAACGGCGATCCCAGACACCGTGGGGATGCCAGTGATCTGACCTGTGGAAGTGTTCAGCGCAAGCCCTGGCGGCAAACTCCCAGAGACTATGCTCCACGAATAAGGTGCTGTCCCGCCTCGGGCCAGCATTGCTTCCGCGTAGCCCTGATGGATGACTCCGAGGGGCATTTCCGACTGAGCAGGAAAGACGAGATGGTTCTCAACGACGAGGGTCAGCTCACGAGTCGCCGTCTGTACGACGGACCCCGAGTCCTTGAGCTGCAAAGTGAAAGTGTAAGTTCCAGGCGTCGTCGGGGTCCCATGTATGACGAAGTATCCTGCGCCGCCCAAGACCAGCCCCGGCGGGAGTGGTCCCGATCCCGTTGCCAGATTCATTTCCCACGGCGCCACCCCGCCCAGGATGTAGATCTCTTGCCAGTATTCGATCCAGACATTGGCATTGGGGAGAGTCGTCGTCGTAATGTCCATTATCGGGGAGATTGTCAGCAAGAACCCCGAAGTGGCAGTCTCGCCCCTTGAGTCTTGGATTTGAACACCCAGCAGGTTATCGTAGCCGACCTCGGTAGGCGTACCACTGATTATGCCGTCCGCGCTAAGGGTCAATCCTGTGTGAAGGTGACCTCCAATAAACATCCAATTGTATGGCGGAAATCCTCCAGTAGCTCGGAGCGCGTAATTGTACGGGCGACCAACAATTCCGGAAGGAAGGGGTTCTTGGATAATCTGGAGCAGGGCGATGATCTTGAGCGCCAGAGTCTTTGTGGCGCTCCTTAACGAGGCATCCTGCACACGCACACTGATGTTGAAGTCTCCAGCCTCTGTCGGCACTCCACTGAGGTATCCCGACGCACTAAGAGTCAGCCCACTCGGAATCGGATCCGACTCCGATGCGAGGCTCCAGGTGTAGGGAGGTGTCCCACCTGTTGCGGTTAGGGATTGACCATAGGATTGCCCAATCGACCCCTCGGGCAGCGATGTCGTCGTAATGGTCAGTGCCGCCGAACGGGGTTTGGGTGTCGGCGTCCCCCCGCCGCCGCAGGTGGTGAGCAGAAGCGAGAACATCACCGTTGCCGTGAGGGCGAGGGCGGCGCGGGCGAGGCGGGCGGATTGGGTGTATGGCACTCTCATGCATCCCCCGCGCAAGGGAGCGGCGGGTCCCCGCCTTCGCGGGGACGAGTGACGCGCCATGGTTCCCTTGCGTAAGGCAGCGCGTCTTCTTCGCGCCGCCAGGCATCGAAAGGCTCGTGCAGCCACAGCTGGGCGCTTTCAAACGAATCGAAGCGGGGCGGCGTGCCGTTCAAGATGATGTTGATGTCGGCGCGTTCCTCACCCGCCGCAATGGTGATTGCGGTCTTCTCGGTCACGGAATCCGTGGCCGACTCATTCGTATTCCAGTATTCATCGCGCCCCGGGTTGGGAATGGGCGGGAAGAGCGGTCCCATGGGCGAGCCCCCAAAAAAGGGCGAGACCGATTCCACCCAAACGTGGTAGCTGCCCGCCGGAACGGGAATATCGAAGGCGCCAATGAGCAGGGGATTGCGCGAGCCGAACCCGCTGCCGAGGTCGTTATCGCCGGTGACGGTCTGCCCGGGCCAGCTCGTAAACAAGTAGCCGGCCCAGACCGACACGGCGATGCGGCGTGGCTGCAACGTGTCGCGCGCGATCACGTTCAAACCCTGGACGTGGGTGACTTCGTCGGAGAAAAGAATGGTTCCGCGGATGGTTGCGTAGCGCCTGGCGAAAGGAATCTGGTTGGGCGGGGCGTCCACTGTTTCGGGATAGAGCATCGAGATCCAGGCCAGATCGTCGGGGGCGAGCATGGGCAATCCTGCCACGCTCTTCGCCTGGCAGACGGCGTAGGGGAACATCACCGGCAGCCCGGCCAGATCGTCCACGCGGCAATTGGGGTACGTCTGGGTCATGACTTCGGTGTTGAGCTGCGAGTGGTCAAGACCGGCGAAATGGCCAAACTCGTGCGCCAGCGTCTCGTCAAATTCGGCGGCGGGCATCTCGTAGTTGGGCGGATACGACGTGGGCGTGTCGATACCATCACGCATGCGGCCGTTGAACATTCCGAGGCCGGAGAGGATCCGCCCAGTCAAGAGATCCAGCCGGCAAGGCCCGGCGAAGCCAAAGATGGCTGTATCGCCCGTCAGATCCTGGAAGATGGTGCCATCGGCGTCAAACAAGATGGGGCTCACAGTCCCCTCGATACAGGCCGCCGCGACGGCGTTGAACTCTTCCACGGTGCTCACGTCGCCATCGGTGAAGAGTCCGGTGCTTGGAATCGCTCCGCCATATTCAAAAGTAATCGAAGCGGTGGGTACGTCCTCCCAGACCTGGAACATCGCCTGGACGCGCGCCAGGCCCGTGGCATTGTTAACCGTCACCGTGCCGTCGCGTTTGCGGGCGAGCGGCCCGCCATCCACGCGGTACGGCGCCGGAACTGCGGGGTCCCAGGTGAACGGCACGCCCTCCAGTCCGAAGATTCCGCCCACCAGCAGCGGCCCGCCTGCCTGCGCCATCCATGGCAGCAACGCAATCGAGCACACGCCCAGCGCCAGAAGAGTGAACATGGCCGAATTGGCGCGGCGGGCGCGCATGATTACCTCATAGCCAGTGCGTTCAGTTGCCGCGTCAGGTCGCGCAAATCGGTGAGCGCGATGGGGCCTCCGCGGTGCTGCTCGATCAGCGTAGAGAGATGGGGCGCAACGCCAACTCGTGCTCTCTTCAACTGCGCGGGAAGGTTGCGGAAGAGTCCGGCGTTGCCGTAACCGTTCGCGGCGACTTCGCGTCCGGCGGCATCGCGCGAGATGCGGAAGCGCCCCTGCTCGAGCCCCGCCGGGCTGGTCAAACCGTAGCGCGTCGTAGGATTCATCAGCAGCAGGACGTGCTGGCCCTTGCGATAGCCGGCGGCGTCGTAGCGATCGCGAACGTCCCAGATGAATTGGCGGAAGGTCAGGGTCTCGGCCGGCTCGCCTTTCAACGTCTCCGCCACGCGAAGCGTGACCACGACGGTCGAGAGATTCCGTAGCTCGGGGTGCGGCTCCACCTTGGCGCTCATCACATAACCCCGCACAATCACCGCCGACTGCGCCACCAGTTCGCCGAGATTCCGCGGCTGCACCCGCGCCCCGCGTTGGGCGTGCAGCGGCGTAGCAACAAGCGCGCAAAGAAGACATGCGCCTGCGGCGGCTCGGGCGATACGGGAGCTGAACCTTTGCGGCATGGGCGAGAGAGTAATGCCGACATACAGTCGCAGTCAATCGGAGCAGTGTCAGCAATCAGGTGGCGACGTCTATGACGGCGCGTTGGTTTCCTTCGCGTCTCGGGACGCTGGACCAGCGCTCCCTGAGCCCCCGACTCCCAGCCTCAGGCCCGGGGCCTTGATTCCCTCTTTTGCTCGAACGAGGTAGGGGATGGCCAGGACCCTGTGTTTTGTTGTCACCGCGCAAGCCGGGGATCCGCGTGGCTGCGTCTCCTCGGGCTCCATGCGGCCCTGTCAAACACTACCTGACTTCCCTCCGCCTATTCGCGAGAGACTACGCTTGGGCGGGAGTACATAATGGTCGCATGCGCACGGAGGTTATCCCCAAGCTGAGTTTCGAGCAATTTCGCCAGCTCCGGTCGACGGGAAGCGCTATGAGCTCGTGCATGGAAAGGTCCATCTGCCTCCAACACCCAGCACTCGAAACCAGTCCATATTGCGGAGGCTCGTAGCCAGCCTCGAACGGTATTTGGCCCGGAATCCCATCGGCGAGTTTGGCTTTGCTCCGCTGGATGTTCGGCTCACGGCGGACACGGCGCCGCAGCCAGCTGCGGCCGGGCCAGGCGTGGGCCTCGCTACTACCTCGGCGGTGGGGCATGCATGGATCTTGATGAATCCGATAGATCAAGCTGCCCCTCTCATGCCTTGAGCAGGTGGGAGATCGAAGGTCCGTACCATTATCCATTTCGCGAGTGGGGATGCGCACGGGACCGCGTCTTGCTAGAATACCTTCTTGCGTTACGGGCGACGTCAAGGCTCTTGAGGGAGTGTTGTAGCGGCGCTCTGTGAGCGCCGGATTCTCGTTGAAGAAGGACCGGCGGTCATAAACCGCCGCTACAGCCGGAACTCGGCGATGAGGATCCGCCAACCGGCGGACCGCTACAGAAATTATGGTTTCGGAGTTTACAGAAAAATACGATGTCGTGGTAGTGGGCGCGGGGCACGCGGGGGTGGAGGCGGCGATGGCGGCGGCGCGCATGGGCCTGAGGACCGCGCTCTACACGATCAATCTCGACTTGATCTGCCAGATGTCGTGCAACCCCGCGGTGGGAGGCATTGCCAAGGGCCACCTGGTGCGCGAGGTGGACGCGCTGGGCGGCATCATGGGCGAGGTGATTGACGCGGTGGGAATCCAGTTTCGATTGCTCAACACCAGCCGCGGCCCGGCGGTCTGGTCCCCGCGCGCCCAGGCCGACAAGAGACAATACCGCGTGAAGATGCGCCAGGTTCTCGAGTCCGAGCCCAACCTTCGCATCAAGCAAGCGGAAGTGGTGGATTTGGTGTTGGAGGATTTGCCTGTACGAGCGCATGGCGATGCGGCCTCGGCGGGGGCGGAACACCTTGTGCCCCTACATCGCGCGCGCGGAATCAGACTTCGCGATGGCCGCACGGTCGAAGCGCAGGCCGTGGTCATTACGACTGGTACGTTCCTCAACGGGCTGATTCATTGCGGCGAGAACACTTATCCGGCCGGGCGCTCGGGCGAGCCGCCGGCGGTGATGCTGGGGGAAGCGCTGCGCCGGCTGGGCTTTGAGGTGGGACGGCTCAAGACCGGAACGCCGCCGCGCCTGGACGCCCGCACCATTGACTTTTCCCGGTTCTCGGTGCAGCCGGGCGACCCAATCCCGACGCCCTTCAGCTTCCGTACCCGTGCCATCACGCAGCCGCAAACCGTCTGCTGGATCGCCTACACCAACGCCGAAACGCATCGCATCATTCGCGAGAATGTTCACCGCGCGCCGCTTTACTCGGGACAAATCAAGAGCATCGGGCCGCGCTATTGCCCCTCGATTGAAGACAAGATTGTCAAATTCCCCGACAAACCCCATCACCAGCTCTTCCTCGAACCGGAAGGGATGGACACGAACGAGATTTACGTCAACGGCATGGCCACCTCGATGCCCATCGATGTGCAGATGGCCATGGTGAAGTCCATTCCCGGACTCGAAAATGCCGAGATGATTCGCCCCGGATACGCCATCGAATACGACATGGTGCAGCCCACGGAGCTATATCCCTGGCTCGAAACCAAGAAGATCCAAAACCTCTTCCTGGCCGGTCAGATCAACGGCACCACGGGTTACGAAGAAGCCGCGTGCCAAGGCATCATGGCAGGGATCAACGCCGGCTTGCGCGTGCAGGGCAAGGAGCACGTGACGATTGACCGCACGCAGGGCTACACGGGCATTCTGATCGATGATCTGGTGAGCAAGGGAGTTGATGAGCCGTACCGCATGTTCACTTCGCGGGCCGAGTTCCGCCTGCATCTGCGCATCGACAATGCCGACGAGCGCCTGATGCCGCTGGGCTATCAGGTGGGAACGGTTAAGCCCAACGACTACCAGGCATTTCTTGAAAAGAAGCAGAGGATTTCAGCCGCAACGAAGTTCCTGCTTGAAACGGTGCTCGAACCCGACTCGCGCGTCGGGGGCGAGGTTTATACCCGGCTCGGTTTGATGACCGACGGCCGGCTCACCGCTACCGCGCCGCTCACCGGAGCGCAACTCCTGAAACGCCCGGAAGTCACGATCGAGGATTTGATGGAGTGGATCGGCGACTCTCTAAGGGCACGCCATGGCGTGGCCCTACTGAGCCGCGAAGAGGCTCGGCGAGTCGAGACGGATTTCAAATACGAAGGCTACCTCCAGCAGCAGGAGCGCCAGATCGAGCGCATGAAGCGCGCCGAGCAGCGCCGCATCCCCGACTGGTTTGATTACCACAAGGTTTCGGGCCTCTCGCGCGAGATGACGGAAAAACTCACGCGCGTCCGGCCACTCACCCTTGGGCAGGCGGCGCGCATCCCGGGCGTCACCCCCGCCGCCGTTTCGCTCCTCAACTGCTACATCGAAATCTTCCAGCGCCGCGCGGCCGAACAGGCGGCGATTTGAATGAGTGCCCAGCGGAGTAACTTGACAAGTCTCCGCGTGCGTAGGAAAATCGGAAAGTAGGAAATGCTATGGCGCGCGCAATCAAACCCCGGCCTGCAATTGAAGAAGCCGTTCGGCTGGGCGCAAAGCATCAGATCACAATTCCACACCGAATCTCGAAGGCCTTACGGCTCAAGCGGGGCGACCACATGCTCATGCGACTGGTGGGCCGGCGAGTCGAGATGATCCCCGTCAGCCTCATTCCCAAGGATCAACTCTGGTTCTGGACGCCCGAGTGGCAGAAGATGGAGCGAGAGGCAGACGAGGACATCGCAAAAGGCCACATCAAGGAATTCGCCTCGGTCGGCGACCTGCTCAAAGACCTGAAGTCTTAAACGCCTTCGAACGCGCCCGCGGGAAGGTCAAGATTCCTCCATCCTCCAAACCCGAGCCGTTACTGACTATCGCTCGCACGGAATCATTTTTCAGAGACTTCAGAGGCCTCCCCAAGGAGATTCAAGAACGCGCCGAAAGAGCAATCATCATGCTTGCCCAAGACCCACGGTATCCCTCGCTCCGAACGAAGAAGATGCGAGGATCGGGCGAGATATGGGAAGCCAGCGTCACCATGGCGTACCGCATCACGTTTCAATGGGTCGGCAAGACGCTCATTCTGCGCCGGATCGGGACCCACGACGTTCTCAAGAAGGAATCCCGGTAGCGGGTTTTTTCTAAACAGAGCGGGCTGTGGTCAGGCCACGGCGCATTCTCCGAGTCAGCGCCGCCGTTTCCCTCGTCAATTGCTACATCAAAATCTTCCAGCGCCGCGCCGCTGATCCAGCAACACTCTGATGCGCGCGACGCACACGCCGATCATGGACTGGGTTTCCACTGCTCGAAGAAGGCTTTAATGCTTTCGTAGGACATACGGCGGGCGTTCGCGAATTGGCCCTGGTTCTGCGCGTACAGGAGCTTTCCCTTGGCATCGAGCACGGCGAGGGCGGGGATCCCGTTCTCGACCGGCACACCGTACTTCGTGGCGACTTCGAGATTCTTTTCCCCGCGCCCGACGTCGATCTTCACCAGGACGAATTCCCGTTCAATCAACGCCGCAAGTTCGCCCTGGCGCATTTGCTCGGCCAGCGCCCTGCAGTCCTGGCACCAGTTGGCGCCGAACACGAGGACGATATTTCTCGCGGGCTTCCCCTTCTCGGACGCCTGCCGGATGGCCGCTTCGATCTGTTTGCGGGCATCAGCCTTTTCGTCATAGACAGTCTCGCCGACCGCGTGCGTCGGGTCGCTGGCCAAGACCAGCATCAGCATCCAGCCGACTCTCCACCTGCGTATCACCGTGCTCCTCCCTCTTTCATCCTAGCCCGTGAGCCTCCCATGGGGCAAAGGGTTCGCCGAAAGATCGCCAGCGGCTCAACAAGCAGGAAGTGTAAAGTTTTTGGCAGTTGAGAGGTGACAGCCGTCGTGGGCGCTGTGGAAATGTGGGAATCCGGCTGCCTTTTGCCGGATTTCCAAGCCCGGTGGAAAGGGTGGGAAACTTGTTCTTTGAGTTTTCCACGCTTTCCACGGGGCGTCATTGCCACCGCGCTTGGGGCACGCGCCCCAGCCCTTCCGGGGCAGGGGAGTTGCCGCAGGATTTCGATCTGATCTGGAACCGTAATTTCAATGTTGTC
>Ga0073934_10005012_pt1 | contig 21199 bp, 19 predicted proteins | sample LarsenN4metaG_FD_76834 | JGI IMG/M metagenome (GOLD analysis project Ga0073934, IMG submission 76834) | Hot spring sediment bacterial and archeal communities from British Columbia, Canada, to study Microbial Dark Matter (Phase II) - Larsen... ...
CGGATTTGAGAGATGGTTGTCTCTCCATTTATTGCCGGAGTTATCCTCACCGTCGATATTAATTATGGATAACGCGCCCATTCATCGAAAGAAGGTGATTAGAGAATTGGCCGAGGCGGCTGGTCATCAAGTAGTATTTTTACCCAAATACTCACCAGACTTAAATGACATAGAGCCTGATTTTAGTGCTTTAAAGAGAGCCCGAATGTAGGCAAGTTTTGACAAATCTATCGACGAAATTATCCGAGAGTATTGCGCCCGATAGTGTCTCGCTTCTATTTGAAAATACTATATGTCAGCGTAGGGGGGATGTGTTAGTTTCTCCAAAAAGAAGGCTTAACCCGAAAAAAAAACTTACCGGGCAGAAAAAGTAGTAACGGAAGTCGGGAGGCAGTCGCGAGTTGATTACCGGAGTAGGATTCAAGATGTCCCACAGGAAAAATTGATATTTCTAGACGAGACAGCGTTCTGGGTAGGGATGATTCGCGAGATGGCCAGAAGTGAGTGCGGGCAAAAAGCCTTCTGTTTAATCCCCTTTTATAAAGGGAGAAAAATGACATTAATCGGCGCTATAAGTAGCAGAAGAGTTGTGGCGAAAAAAGCCATGATTGGCTCGATGAAGAGTGAAGATTTTCTGGATTTTGTGGCCAATGACCTCGTGCCGCAGCTCAAGCCAGGGGATGTGGTAGTTATGGATAATCTTAATATCCATAAAAGGGAAGGTGTCGCCGAACTGATTGCGAATGCCGGAGCCCGGAGTAGAGTATTTACCACCATACTCACCAGACTTCAATCCAATTGAGATGTTATGGTCAACGGTTAAGTCAATGACTGGCGCTGATGCTGATTGGAACAACTACGTTTAAGAACTGGTTTACCAAATGCTGCTACTGTACCAATTAAATCGTGAACAATCTGTACTAATTAAATCGTGAACAAGCTGTAAATATACTAGGCTCGATAAATTGTAGAGGCGGTGCAGAAAGTGCCTGCCCCAGTGGTAGGGGCAACCACGGGGGGATTGCCCCTACCACTGGTTAGCTCCTGACTGGTTTTTCATTAGTCCTTAGTCCTTTGTCCTTAGTCCTTTGTCAAATGAAAAATGACAAGGGACAAGGGACAAGGGACAAGGGACAAGTGACCAAGATTGGATTCCGACGGGAAAGATTTTCCCGTGGATGAGCCAAGGCGGGATACGCCAGACAGAGGCAAGGATGATTGCCGCTGTGATTGACCATATGAGGAATGCGGGGGATCCGGAGGACTGAGAGTAGAGGGGCGTATTTAGACTATAGCCCGGTAGCGATCGGCCTGTGAGCTTGACTGAAGTCGGGAGACACAATCAGCGATAATCTTGGTTGGACTCTGGTTGCAGCTTTAGTGGAGCCACTTTCAGGCAAGAATAAACAGGGGGGGTGTGGATGCTAGACCCTGATGCTGATTGGAGCAACAACTCACCATAAAGGCAACTGAGGGGAGGGTATCATCCCCCAGGAGCCACCAGGGGTAGGTGCTGCCTACTTGAAGTTTCTTTACAAATAGATACATTGTGATACCATCTGGGTAATTTGACAGGGCTGATACCTGCCTTGAGGGTCAGCCAATTGGTGGTGGAGGAGTATTCGGAAAGTGCAAAAATTGAGGCAGTTACATCCTTACCTGCAAAGGACAGGTCCGGAACCGCTCCGGGTTGGGGTAATTGGTGTGGGCAATATGGGCCAGCATCATGCACGGGTCCTCAGCTTGCTCAAAGACGTGGAGTTAGTCGGCATCGCTGATGTCAACCTAGAAAGGGGACTGGACACGGCAAGCAAGTACCGAATCAAATTTTTTGAAGATTATCGGGAGCTGCTGCCCCACGTGGATGCGGTCTGCATTGCTGTACCCACAAGATTGCATCATACCGTAGGTATGACCTGTTTGCAGTCGGGGGTACATGTGCTGATTGAAAAGCCGATCGCCGCTAACATTGCCGAGGCAGAATCTCTGGTGAATGCGGCGGCGGAGTCAGGCTGCATCCTGCAAGTTGGCCATATCGAACGCTTTAACCCAGCATTTCAAGAACTGAGCAAAGTGCTGAAGACAGAACAGGTCCTGGCGTTGGAAGCTCATCGGATGAGCCCTTACTCTCACCGCGCCAACGACGTGTCCGTAGTCTTAGACTTGATGATTCACGATATTGATTTGCTTTTGGAACTAGCAGCGTCCCCGGTGGTGCGGTTAACAGCCAGCGGTAGTAGAACCTGCGATGCACCCACTAATCATAGCCAAAGTGGGGGGGTGGTGGATTATGTCACGGCAACTTTAGGTTTTGCCAACGGCATTGTGGCCAATCTCACCGCCAGTAAGGTAACGCACCGCAAAATCCGCCGGATCGTGGCTCATTGCCGCAATTCACTGACGGAGGCAGATTTTTTAAATAATGAAATTTTGATTCACCGCCAAACTACAGCCGATTATATGACGGCCTACGGTCAGGTGCTTTACCGCCAGGATGGGCTGATTGAAAAGGTTTACACCAGCAATATCGAGCCTTTACACGCGGAATTGGAGCATTTTGTCGGTTGTGTGCGCGGTGGCAACCAGCCTTCTGTCGGCGGACAACAGGCGCTCAAAGCCCTGCGGTTAGCCAGTTTAATTGAACAAATGGCTCTGGATGGCAAAGTTTGGCGCCAGGGAGATTTGGAACTGGTTAATCCCCAGGCGGTGGCTTTTTGATTCCTGGTCATTTGTCCTTGGTCATTTGTCCCTGGTAACAGAACAAATGACCAAGGACCAGGGACAAAGGACAAAGGACAAAGGACAAAGGACAAAGGACAAAGGACAAAGGACAAAGGACAAAGGACAAATAATGCTTGGCCCGATGGCCTAAAATAACTGCTGTAGTGCTTGGCAGATAGCTTCGCTGACTAACTGGTTGCCCTGAGAACTCAGGTGAATGTGGTCTCGGTACAAGGTGGCGGGTACAGCATGAGTCTGAAAAGCGCTCAGCAGGTCGAGGTAGGGGATTTGCTGTTGTTGGGTGAATTGGTGCAGGCGTTCTCTGGCGCGGAGTTCGTAGTCACGAGGGCCTGACGGGCTAGTTTCCCGCTGTAAGGGGGTAATGGCGAGGAGGAATTGGCTGTTGGCCGATCGAGCGAGCTGTTGTAGCTGGCGAATGGCTTCTAGGTTATGACCAACGATATCGCCGGTTTCTTGGGGTAGAGATGGCTCTGGGGGTGGAGGGAACAGATAGCGGCTGAGGACTTCGGCGATCGCCCCATTGGGTTTACTGGCGGGGTAGAAACGACTGCGCCCCACAACCACAGAACTGGGAGGTCCAGCAAATAAATCATCAGTATTGAGTAGCAAAACCAGAGTGCGGGCGCCGAAAGTCCCAAACCGGCGCACAAAGGCGAGCTGGTTTCTCGGTCCCCAAGAGTTAGCACTGGCATTGAGGACTTCCACCGGTGAATAGGTGGTGGAGAGGCGTTTGGCCATAAGTGCCGAAATAATCTCCTCGCCATCAGTCCACCAGCCGCCATTGGCTACAGAATCTCCCAGGAGCAGCAGCCGGATGGTCTCCGGCGGCGGCTGTGGTGCCACCTCCGGGCCGCGCATGGAATACTGGTTGATTTCGATTAAATTTCCAAACCGCCGCAACCGCTGAGAAGGTGCCAGCAGATAGCCTATTTCCGGGTCTGGGAGGTAAATCAGGGGATTGCCAAAACCAAAAATCGCCCGGAGCAAAAGTTCTAGTGCCAAAATCCCGCCCACGCAGACCGCTAAGATTACCAGTGCTATTTTCACCACCATTTCCCCATCAAGTGCCCCCCAGATGTATGATAACCCCCTGTAGGCAAGAGCAATTGTGCTTGACTCCAACCTAATAGGGGCTTTTGCGGCTGCGGTCAAGCCCCAACGAACTGAAAAGGGATGTGGTTTTTGCCGTTAAAACTGGGATGCGGTGGAATTAAGATTAACCATAGGGTGGTAGCGTGGGCTTAAGCGCCCGTGCTACAACTGCGGGCGGGAACGCTCGCACTACAACACCGCATCCATAAGTGAAGTAGGGGTTTGGTTCCCTTTCCTCTACTTCAGTTGATCTACGTTATTGCTGAGTCCGATGGGAAGCAAGTGGACTTATATCTACAACAAATCTTCAAAACCCCAAATCCAATTATTGGCGTAGTGCATTTACAGCCCCTACCTACCTCTGTGAGATGGGGTGGCAGCCTGAAAGCGGTTATCGAGCGAGCGGAGCGAGAGGCTGCGGCTTTGGCCTCTGGGGGTGTTGATGGGATTATCGTCGAGAATTTCTTTGATGCGCCTTTTACGAAAGAGCGAGTGGATCCGGCGGTAGTTACGGCGATGACTATATCGATCGAGCGGCTGATGAATTTAGTGGCTCTACCGATCGGGATTAATGTCTTGCGTAATGATGGCTTGAGCGCGATGGCGATCGCCTCTTGCGTGGGCGCCAAATTTATCCGCGTTAACGTCCTCACCGGCGTCATGGCTACAGATCAGGGAATCATCGAAGGCATTGCCCACCAACTGCTCCGCTATCGGCGGGAATTGGGCTCTGATGTGAAAATCTTTGCCGATGTCTTGGTAAAACACGCCCGCCCCCTGGGGGCGGAAACTCTCCACGCGGCGGTAAAAGATACGATCGAGCGTGGTTTGGCTGATGCCGTGATTCTCTCCGGCTGGGCTACAGGCTGCCCCCCAGTACCCGAAGATCTGGAACTAGCGAAGGACGCCGCCAAAGACACTCCGGTTTTTATTGGCAGCGGTGCCAACTGGGAAAACATCTCCGCTCTGATGTCAGCCGCCGATGGGGCGATCGTCGCCAGTTCCCTCAAACGACATGGCAGCATCGAGCAACCGATCGATCCGATTCGAGTCAGTCAGTTTGTGGAGGCGGCTCGCCGGAGCATCACCACCAAAAGCAAAAGCCAATCTGGGATAAACAGCGTTTCTCAAACCAAAATCTCAGCACATCAAGAGGGTGGTGGATGAGGGGCACAGAAACCCGGTGTAGCACAGGAGCATCTTGATCCATCAAGTGGCAGTGGTATCCCATGTTTCCCGTGGCTCATCCCGAATCCGGTAGGGGTTTGGTTCCCCAACCCCCTACTATCCGACTCTTCGCAGACAAGGGAATATTCTTGCCTTGTCCCTACGGATCGCCGATCCCCCATCCAGATTACAGGTGGTGGGGGAAATTTCCTCCCCGTCTCCTGTTGAAGACGTTTCTTGAATCTCAAATCTAAAGTCTAACAACCCCAATCTATATCCGTTGCTCTGGCTTTAGCCCGGGAGTTGTCCAGCCAACCCATAATGACGATCTGGCAGAATTACTCAATATCTAATAACGCTCAATTTATCCTCAGAGGCTCGTGGTGATGAGCTTTGCGGCTCCGTCGCCTTGTTGAATTGAAAATCTCGCTTTCTTTAATTGGCATAAAGGTCTTATGAAACGCCGAAGTTCTACTCCGTGGATTTATCGCTGGTCCCGTCACACGATCGGGGCGATCGCCACCGCCGGTGTCTTGGAAACTGCCTTTCTTACCATTGCCGAATACACCGGGGGCGCCGCCTCTGTCTGTCCTACCAGTGGCTGCAAGGAGGTACTAGAAAGTGCTTATGCCACCGTATTTGGAGTACCTCTAACCCTGTTTGGGTTGTTGGCATATGCGGTAATGGCGGTAATGGCTTTCGCTCCCCTGGCGATTAATCCCGAAACCAGCAAGCAACAGCGGTCTCAAGCGGAAAATATCACTTGGCTGGGGATGTTCGCTTTGGGCACGGCGATGCTGGTGTTCAGCTCCAACCTGATGTATGTGATGTTGGTGGAAATCAAAGCCATTTGCCCTTACTGTATCGCTTCAGCCATTTTCTCCGTGGCGATTTTCTTCCTCACCGTAGCTGGTCGGGACTGGGAAGACCTAGGGCAGCTATTTTTCATCGGTATTGTGGTGGGGATGGTGACACTGATTACTTTGCTGGGGATTTACGCTAACGTGGATAAACCTGGTGCATCAGGAGGGGGCAGTGGCAGCCAAACCACCACGGTTGGCGGTGAAACCGGACCACCGATTATCAATGAATCGGGAGCGGCGGAAATCGCCCTGGCGGAGCATCTGGCCAAAATTGGCGCCAAAGAATATGGTGCTTATTGGTGCCCTCACTGCCACGAGCAGAAGGAACTATTCGGGAAACAGGCTTTTGCCCTGCTCAATTATGTAGAATGCGACGAGAAGGGGAAGAATGCTCGCCCCCAACTCTGCAAAGATGCTGGCATCAAGGGCTTTCCCACTTGGGAGATACAAGGCCAATTCTATATCGGGGTGCAGAGCTTGGAGAAACTAGCGGACGTATCCGGCTATTCTGGGCCTCGAGACTTTAAACACTCCTTACCTCAGCCTAGTGGCAATTGATCGTTTAGTCATTTGTCCCTCATCATTTGTCCTTAGTCCCTTGTCACTTGTCCCTTGGTACGGGTGATTCGCCAATCGCCCCTACTCATTTGTCCTTTGTCATTGGTCACAAAGGACAAAGGACCAATGACCAATGACCAATGACCGGGGACAAATGACAAATGACTAATGACTAATGACTAATGACTTCAGGAAAATTTTCCTACCGGATGGCTAGACGACTCAAGCGCTGATCTTCACATGGCACAGAAATTCTGAGCTAAACGATGAAGCCACCGGACAAAATCAAAAAGAATCTTTGGGCTGCCTGTATGGGTAGGTTTACCCAGATCCTTCGCTATGGACGGAGGGCAGGCGTTAACCAGCTACGACAGGGGGGAGAATGGCGCTGGCTGCTGTTTGCATCCTCTGGCGTTAGTGGTTTAGTGCTGCTATTACGTTTGGCTGGCCTGTTGCAGTCCTGGGAGTGGGGGACATACGATTTGCTATTTCGCTGGCGCCCCCCAGAAATGCCGGAACAACGTATCTTGATTGTCGGCATTGATGATGATGATATTGGTCACATCAAATCTTGGCCGATGTCCGATCGCCTCTTGGCTGAGCTGCTGCAAAAATTGCAAGCGTCGGAGCCGGTGGCGATCGGTCTGGACATTTCCCGCAATTTACCCATGCCTCCTGGGACCGAAGAACTGGATGCGGTATTAAAGAGCATCCCCAACCTGATCGGCATTCAGACTTTGGCGGACCAAAGCAATATTGGTATTACACCGCTACCGGTACTGGCGGCGGCGGAACAGATTGGTTTTAACAATGTGATGATTGATGCCGATGGTAAGGTGCGCCGCAATTTACTCTACTGGCGGACGAGCCATGATAACCAGTTGCATAAAAGTTTGGCGCAAAGGCTGGCTTGGATTTACCTCAATGCTAAGGGATTGCCCCCGCAGCCGGTGCCGAACAATCCCAGTTATTTGCAGTTGGGCCGCACTGTTTTGCGCCCGTTTGAGGCTTCTGATGGCGGTTACGTCCGCGCTGACAGCTTGGGATACCAATTTCTGGCTAATTTTCGCCCTAGCAAGGACATCTTTGATACTGTAACTTTGCGTGATGTCCTCGCCGATCGGGTGGCACCGGAACGGATCCGCGATCGAATTGTCCTTATTGGTGCCAATGCTAGGAGTATTAAAGATTTCTTTGAAACTCCCTACAGCGCTGGACTCGTATCGGCTCCTGACGAAATTGCTGGTGTGGAACTCCACGCCAATTTTGTCAGCCAGATTCTCTGTGCTGCCATTGATGGACGCCATCCCTCAATTCGGGTTTGGTCTGACCCGATCGAATGGCTGTGGATTTTCCTGTGGTCCGCTGTCGGCGCTCACCTATGCTGGCGCTGTGGCACCCCCTCCCGCTCTTTCATCGCCATCATCATTAGCCAAGGGGTCATCGGGGCTATCTGTTACATAGCTTTCCTCTTTTGCTGGTGGTTGCCCCTGGTCCCCTCCGCACTCAGTTTGCTGGGATCCGCCATCACTGTCACCAGCTACATCGCCCACCTTCAGGATGAGCTGAAAAAATCCAAAGAATTCTTGAACCAAATTATCGATACAATTCCTGACCCGATTTTTGTCAAAGACCAGCACCACCGGTGGGTAGTTTTGAATAATGCTTATGCCAATTTTATTGGTTATCCAATTAGCTCCCTAATTAACCACTCAGAATTTGATTTTCTCCCCGGTCGTGAAGCTGCTATTTTCCGCGATAAAGATAATTTGGTTTTTGCCACTGGCCAATCCAGCGAAAACGAAGAAGAATTCACCGATGCGAGGGGGATTACTCACTTTATTGCCACCAAACGGTCTCTCCATCGAGACCCGGCGGGCAATTTATTTTTAGTCGGAGTGATTAGAGATATCACAGAGCGCAAGCAAATGGAAGATGCCCTTAAGCAAACTGCTGCTGATTTGGCGCGCTCCAATGAGGAATTAAAACTTTCAGAAGACGGCTTGCGTTATATCGCTTATCACGATACTCTTACGGGCTTACCCAACCGAAAGCTATTTTATGAACGATTGGATCAAGCATTAGAATGGGCGGCAATTAATAATCAATCTGTGGCGCTGATGTTTTTGGATTTAGATGGGTTTAAGTTGATTAATGATACCTGCGGACATGATACCGGTGACTTGCTCCTGCAAGCTGTTGCCGATCGGCTGACCCGGAGCTTGCGGGGTAGCGATACCGTCTCTCGCCTCGGCGGCGATGAGTTTACCGTGATTCTCCCAGCCATTTCTGAACCCATCAAAGTGGAACGGGTGGCGCAGAAAATCATTACCACCCTCAGCCACTCGTTCGCGATCGGTGGCGCGGAAATTTCTGTCACTGCCAGTATTGGTATCAGCTTGTATCCCGGTAATGGTGAAGATGCGGACACTCTGATTAAAAACGCTGATGCTGCCATGTACCGCGCCAAAGAACTAGGTAAAAATCAATACGCCTTTTCTCAAACTAAACCTTAGTTTTTTTTTATTATTAATTACGTATCTGTAATTTTTATAGCCATTACGGGCTCAATGATTAATTTTACAAAATTTAATATTAAGATATGTAAATATCAGCGGGCAAAGTTATGGGAGACAGAAAAGTGTTGTTAGCTCAAAACCTTTCCAGAGAGCCAATAGTGGATGATTATAAAAAAAATCTAAATGCAAGTAAATATACGGAAGTGTACCGAATCAGGGAAAATAATTACTGGACATATTCGTGAATATACGTATATAATACGGTTAGAGAATCTACAGCATCTCATCAAGCAGGGGTTATGAGGCGATGGGTCTTATGGGCACTACAATCAAAGTTAGCACCGCGGCAGTTTTATTAATGGGACTGCAACTGATGACCACAGGGACGGCATTGGCAAACGTCAAAGCTGGGACGAATATGGAGATGGAATGGCAAGGGATGACCACCACGCAGGTGGCGGATATCGCCACTGTGGCCCAAGCTCAAGACCCAGAAGTGCCCCCCGGAGACCCGAAACGCACGGGCAATGCAGGTCCCCGGTAAATGCCACGAAAACTTTCATGCTCAAGGACGGCACCCAAGTCTAAACATGCTCCTCATTTGGCTCTCCACCACATCAACATTAGATTTGCAATCTTCCTAGCTGCAAGAGTTAGTGGCAAGAGGAGATTTTGACCAATAATCATTTCTAACCCAAGTGTGAACCTCCCAACTGGCCTCGGTTTCTGGAAAATCACTGCGATAATGCCCGCCACGACTTTCCGCCCGAAAAGCAGCACTGGTGAGAATTAAATGCGCTACATCCAATAAATTACGAGTTTCTCCCCAGTGGCGGATCTCTTGGTCAGCATCCGGGATACTCAACACCAGGGGCGGGCTGGGCTGACAAGATAAAAGATATTTGCTCAAATCTAAAGCGGCGAATTCCGATCGCCACACCTGAATCTGAGAAATCGCCTGGTCTAAACTGGGCTGGCTGCGACATATGCCAGCAGTTTCCCAAACCAAACGCCGCACATCTCGCCGCAGACGATCGATTGTATCCACCTCAGCGGACCAGCTACCAAGGTAGGGGGAGATAGGAAGAAGAGGAGATGGAGGCGAACTCGAAGCCGTGGCGACCTGAATCTGTGCTAGCTGGGCCGCAAATACAATGCACTCGAGCAGCGAATTGCTGGCGAGACGGTTGGCGCCGTGGACGCCGGTGCTGGCAGTTTCCCCCACTGCGTACAAACCGGGAATGGAGGTGGCGCAGTGCAAATCTGTAACAATGCCCCCCATCCAGTAATGGGCGGCAGGGGCTACGGGTACGGGTTCGGTGAATACGTCGATGCCCCAGTGGCGACAAACTTCGATGATGTTGGGAAAGCGGTGGCGGATTTTTTCTGGGGGAATGGGGCGCAAATCCAACCACACGCATCCCAGCTCTGGATCGGATCCGGCTTTTTGTAGGTGTAAAAAAATTGCCCGACTCACCACGTCTCGGGGGGCGAGTTCTCCGGCGGGGTGATAGTCGAATACGAATCGGTGCCCCAAGTGGTCCACGAGGTGGGCGCCTTCCCCGCGCACGGCTTCGCTAATTAAAAATCGGGGGGCGCCCGGTTTGGTGAGGGCGGTGGGGTGAAATTGGATAAATTCCAAGTCTCGCACTGCTGCACCGCTGCGCCATGCAATGGCAACGCCGTCACCAGTGCTGACTTTGGGATTGGTAGTTTTGGCAAATACTTGGCCGCCACCGCCGGTGGCGAGAACCACGGCACCGGCGCGCACCCAGAGGATATGTCCCTGATAAGCTAAGCAAACTCCCTGACATTGTTGGGAATTGGGGTGTAGCCACAGGTCTAAGGCGAAGGCGCGGGAGATGATGCGGATGTTTTGCCGCTCTAAGATGCGGGCGGTGAGGGTGCTAACCACGGCCCGCCCGGTGGTGTCTCTGGCATGGAGGACGCGGCGGCGGGAGTGGGCGGCTTCTAGGGTGAGGGCGAGGTCTCCCTGGTGTCGATCGAAGCTGACCCCTAACTCTAGTAATGAATTGACGTAGTATTTGGCTTTGCTGGCGAGAAATTCTACGGCTTCTAGGTCACAAAGACCGGCACCGGCTTTGAGGGTATCTTCAATATGGAGTAGGGGGGAATCGTCTGGGGCGATCGCAGCCGCCATCCCGCCCTGGGCCCAGTCACTGGCAGACAGGGGCAACTCATCTTTGGTAATCAACCCTACCCGCAATGATGAAGGTAGGCACAAGGCCGCATATAGGCCCGCAGCTCCGGCGCCGACCACTAGCACGTCAAAGGACTCGGGGAGGTCGGGATGAGACTGAGATTTAGCTGAAACATTCACTAATGAAAAATCGCCCCTTAGTTATAGGTTAAGCCGCAAGCATTAGGCTGGTGGCTACCTTATTTTACAAGGGGCGAATGTCATCAGTGTGGCTGAATGATCCGGTTTTGTCACTTGTCCTTAGTTGCAGGGTGGGCATTGTTGCTGATATCCCTGCTGTTAGCGTGATACCTCGGGCAATGCCCACCCTACGCGGCTTGTCCTTTGTTGTCGGGTGGGCATTGCTGGTGATATCCCTGCTGTTAGCGTGATACCTCGGGCAATGCCCACCCTACGGCTCACAGACTACTCCGAGAGCAAAATCGCTGTTTAGTAATAGCCGTTGTTAATCCGATCGTCACCTTCCACTAGCTCGGGAATGGCTTCTGTCACCGTGAAATCATCCAGGTGAGCTTGCAGCCGCTGTTTTTGGGTTTCGCTCAGTCCGGGAATCTCCAAAATGTCTTCCACCTTTTCATAGGGGGCGTTGTTGATGATTTTGGCGGCCAAGCTGGGGTAAAACCCTTGATACTTGCGGAAGGCGCGGATGTTGGTGTTGTTCAAATCGATTTTGCCAGCGATTTCGTTGAACTTCTCATCCACATCATTGAGGACCGGTGCTTCTGCCACTAACAACCGGGTGGGGGATGCCATCGGGTTGAAACCGGCGGCGAGGGCGTTTTGAGTGGCTCCCAAACCACTCCAGCCAAACAAAATGAACCCCAAAACTACGACAAAGCGAACCAATTGTCTCATCATCTGAATCGCTCCCTTATGTATAAACAGGATTTATAGCAAAAATTATCCCAGAATATTGCACCAGGAATCCAATACAGGGGGTGCCTGTTTATCTCCTCACCACAGCAGGGGTTTTTGCCCAGAGGCTGTGGTTATCTCGGTCCTGTGAAGGTCACACAGCTAACAAATAATACAATAATCCAGGTTAAGTTATGATTTTCACCTGTGATTGGCGTAATTTTCCCGGCTGACGCCTCAGCGCTGGTTGGGGTCGTCTGGCACGGGATGCTATATCCCTACCCCAAAACTATTCATCGCCCCCCGCCGCTAGGACACCCCCACAGTCTAGACTTTGGGATGGCTGTGGTGGAAAAATTTTTCCAGATCGGAAAATAAACCCCCATATGTGAGGGTGGCACGATCGTAGCCCTTGAGGTGAACGGTGTACTGCTCGAATAGCTGGTTTTGGTTGTGGAGGTCGGCAAAATATTTGTAGGTGGTTTCTCCCAAGGCGATGTCTTTGCCGATTTCTTTGGTGGCAGACTCTAGGCGAAATGCGGCGTTGACTGTATCTCCCAAGGCGGTGTAGTCGGGTCGATCGCCACTGCCTGTATTCCCTACCATTGCATATCCGGTGTTCACCCCAGCACCAATGCGCAGGGGAAAGGGGAGTGTGTAGCGTTTATTCAGGTCTTCGGTGATCAGATGTAGGGCGTTGAGGGCCTGCAAAATCCGCAACAATTCCTCATGGCTAGCGGTGTCGCTGTTGTGAAACCATACTGCCATCACGGCATCGCCGATGTATTTGTCCACCCAGCTACCGTGGTCTCGAATGATATTCCCGGCGTGGCGAAACCAAGTGCCGATGACTTCTGAGAGGATTTTTTCGTCGAGCTGTCGGGTCAGTACGGTAAAATTACGGATGTCCACTACCATGACTGATATCAGCTTGCGGACATACAGGGCGGCTGTGACGGTGAAATCCTGAGATTCTGGGTCTTCTTGGGGGTCTGGTTCTTCGCTGGGGGGGCAGCTAAACTGCAGTTCTGTCTCTCCGAAGGTGAGGCGATCGCCGTGGTGCAGGGTGACGGGAATGCTCACCCGCCTGCCGTTGACAAATGAGCCGTTGCGACTACCCAGGTCGATCAAATAAAATTCCCCGTTTTCAGTGCATTGCAGCATCGCGTGGTTTCGGGATATCCACCGATCGGACAGCACTAAATTGTTATCTTCGCCCCGACCGATAGTCCAGCAATTGCTACCCACCAAGGGAAGATAGCGATTGCCGGATTCAGTGGGCATAATCAGATGAGGAGCGCGTTTTAAAGTCACCGCAGTTGCTTACCTGTCCGTATTTGTTGGGTATAATAAGGTAGAGCCTAAAAAAACCCGAACCTCTTTCAGGGATTGAAACACCGCAGTTGCCTGCCTAAAGACTGGTAGTTGCAATGATATTAGGCTCTTTACCCGAATCCCTTTCAGGGATACCTAATTGGCGGCTAGAAAAAAAAGGCTATCTACCAAAATTGTACTCAACACCGCACCAGAAAACCCCCACCAGTGCAAATCTTTTTCCCTCCTCATCCCTAAACCTAACCCCACAAAGCCTGTCACCAGTAGCACTGCCGCTAGGACGGCGGCGCAGCCAACACCCCACGGAGTTTTGACTAGGCTCACAGCGTGCTGCATAATTGGCAACGCCAGTTCTGGTTCTACCCGCATCAGCAGCCGCCAGTGTGCCATCAAATCTACTAAGTAAAAGTATAGGTCGGTGACTGCAGTTCCCAGTAGAGAACCGAGATAAAACCAACTCCCTACTAGCCACTGTCGCCGCTGAATGCACCATATGGCCATTGGTAAACCGATCGCTTCTACGGGCAAGTGGAGCAACGGTTCCCACCTCATGCACCCCCAGTATAGGCTCCCCGCCAGCCAACTGCCACTGAATCCTAGGAGCAAATCTCCCCAGACCGCCGTTTGGTGGCGAGACATGAGCATCATGCTCAGCCACACCCAACCCCCCGTTAAGATTAAACTGACCAGGGGCAAGTGCCGCACTAGGGGTGCTTCGATGAATACCGGGACGCTGACGAGAAACACTGCTGCCCCGAACAACCACTGGGGCTGAGACGCTATTTGAGCCAAAAAAATGCTGGTGCTATTGCTGGCGTTGGCTTCTGGCTGCTCTGCCCTGCCAGCGGACCATGTATGGTTAAACAATTTTTCTTTAAGATTCTTTACTTAACTTCATCTTACTTAAGATATCACAGGTATGATTTGATGCCCTGATGCGGGATTATCTTGCCCATAAATCTCTCGGGGGGTACTTCATGCTAGGGGAATATCTACTCAAGTCGGGATTTGTGAGGAAAAAATGACTGGATTATCAAAGCGGTTTTTCACCCTGATGGGTGGTGCGGGAGTTGCTACGGTTCTATGGCCGGGATTGATTGCCCTGAGCTACACTGAGACGGCAACACCAGTTCAGTCGAACGGGGTAGCGGCTCATATCAACCTGTTTCAGGCGGTGATCCTGGGCATGGTTCAGGGCTTAACGGAGTTTATCCCCATCAGCAGTACGGCTCACTTAAAGGTGGTGCCGGTACTTTTGGGTTGGGGAGACCCGGGGGTGTCTTTCAGTGCGGCAATTCAGCTCGGCAGTATTGCGGCGGTGATTTGGTACTTCTGGGAGGACTTGACGACTCTGGGAATGAGTGCGTTTCAGGCTCTCAGAATCCAGAAATTTGATGATAAAGACCTGCGGGTGGTGTTGGGAATTGCCCTGGGCACTGTGCCGATCGTGGTTCTCGGGTTGGTGGTCAAATTCCTGGCTTCTGAATTTTACGACAATACTCTCCGCAGTTTGGGCTCGATCGCCATTGTCTCGATCGGCATGGGACTGCTCCTGGGCCTCGCCGAACGCATTGGCAGCAGAAAGCGCAATTTTGACCAGCTCACTCTCACTGACGGTGTGTTAATGGGGATGGCTGAGGCAATGGCTTTAATTCCAGGGGCGTCTCGCTCCGGAACTACCATCACCGCTGGTTTGTTTATGGGTTTGGAAAGAGGCACCGCCGCCCGATTTTCCTTTTTACTCGGCATTCCGGCAATTACTCTGGCGGGTTTGGTGGAACTTAAGGACTTACTGGAGTCTTTGGGCACTGCGGGAAGTAATACGGAAATTTTGCCTTTGGTGGGGGGGTTGGTTTCCGCCGTGGTGTTTTCTTATGTGGCGATCGCCTGGTTGATTCGGTTTTTACAAACCCAGAATACCTGGGTTTTTGTCTGGTATCGCTTGGGCTTCGGGTTCCTCATCTTAGGGGCAATCTCTGCTCACTTTCTCCCTAACGTCTAACTCTGTGCCCTCAATTCCGGTGGCGAAATAATACTTCTAAAATTCCGGGCTTAGGCTTGACATCTTGCTTTTTTTGTGCTTCGCGCTGCCGCGCCACCTGTTTGAGGGTTTTTTTCAGTATGGGGGGCGGTTCTCGGGCTGGTTCGTCTGTACTGTCCCACCAGGAGACGATCCTGCCCCCTGCAAATCCGCCAATGGCTCCGAGAATCAAGCCAAACCAGCCGGAATACCCCAGGGCGTAAAAGCCCAGAGTGAAAAACATCCCCACCAGCAATCCGGCGGTCATTCCCTCCCAGTGGAAAAAGGATTTTTGCTCGTCTTTCATCGTTGGCTATTTGTCCTTGGTCATTTGTCCAATTTCATTTGTCCTTGGTCATTTGTCTAGTGACAATTGATAATTGACAATTGATAATTGATAATTGATAATTGATAATTGATAATTATCAATTGTTAATTATCAATTCAAATGACAAATGACAAATGACAAATGACAAGTGACTAATGAGAACTGGTGGTCACAGCAGCCAGTTGCGGCTCGATCGGGGTGGTGGTTTCTATGGTCAACACCAGGGGGGTTTCCTCTGGGGTGAATGGTTCCCACCCAGCGATTTGAGCGGCGAGGAGGTCGGCGGTGGCGTCGGCGATGTCCCCGGTACGTTGACGGAGCCGATCGCGTAATACGGCTTCGGGGGCGGTGCAGTTAACAATCTGCAATGGTAAACCTGCGGCTTTTGCCGCCGCGATCGCCTCCCCACGCAGTTGCTCCCGGTCATACTTGGCATCTAAAATCACTGGCCACCCCAATTCTGCCAGCATTAGCCCCAATTCTAACACTCGCCCATAAGTCCGCTGGGTCATTTCTGGCGTGTAGAGGTCATCTCCTCCCCGCTGGTCTAGGGCCACTCCCCCTAAATGCTTCCGTACTGCATCCGATCGGATATGAATCGCACCCAGTCGCCGCGCCAACAGCTTCCCTACCGTACTTTTCCCCGACCCCGACAGACCGGACATCAAAAATAACTTGCCCTCACTCCGTTGTGTATAACTCCAAGCCAACTGATAATAAGCCGCCGCCGTTTCATGGGCCTGTTGCTTTTCCTCGGCGCTCACCCCTGGGTCATCCAACAGAAAGGAAGTCACCTTGCCGCGCACATATGCCTGACGGCTACAATAAAAAGACAACAGGGGCACCCCCTCCCAGTCTCCCGTCTGTTCCAGGTAGGCATTTAAAAAAGCATTGGCTAAATCTTTTCTGCCCCTAGCTTCCACATCCATCACGGCAAATGCTACATCATAAATCACATCCACCAACCGGAAAGGCTCATTAAATTCAATGCAATCAAACAGCAGTATTTTATCTCCCCATTGGGCGATATTTCTTAAATGTAAATCCCCATGACATTCCCTAATTTTCTTCAGAGAGATGCGGCGGGCAAATAGCTCCTGCTCAGAGGCAAATACCCCATCTGTATAAGCCTTCGTTTCTTCAAACTGTTGCTGGGTCTGGGGTCCACCGATGTACTTCTGAGTTTGGGCGTAGTTATCATCCACAGATTCACGAACTTTGGGGATTTCGCCAAACTGGGCGATATAATCATTAGTGATAGTTTGGGCATGGAAATCCGCCACTACCTTGCCCAAATCTTCCATATCTTTCTCGCCAATTAGTCCATTGGCAAACCGGGCACTCCACAGGTCATCTTGATTGAATGCCCGCATTTTCAGGACATATTCCACAATTTCCCCGTTTTGCCCTAGTTGGTATTCGCTCCCCTCTTGGGATATGGGTAATACTTCTAAATATAATTCTGGGGCACTGCGGCGGTTCATCCGCAACTCTTCTTGACAAAAATGCTGCCTTTTCTCTACTGTGGAATAGTCGAGAAAGCCGAAATTAACCGGTTTTTTCACTTTATAGGCATAATCCCCGGTGAGGAACACGTAAGAAACGTGAGTTTGAATCAGTTGCACGGGTGATGTTACCGGATGGGGATAAAATTCCGGCTTTAGCATTGCTTCAATTAAGGGAGAAAACTGGCCGTTACTCATGTTATGTTAACGATTTTATTTAAGTGAAATAAGGGCACGGCGTTATCGTTATTGGTCTCTACGTTCGACGCGAGATATTTGCGATGCCGTGCCCCTACAGTCACTTGTGCGCTTGTCACGCCAACAAATGACCAATGACCTGACGACCAATGACCAATGACTAATGACCAAGGACAAATGACTTTTGACAAATGTGGTTAGCTGGCAGCGGTGGTGGCGGCTTCTTCGCCAGCATCATCCTTTTGCGGAGGCAGGACGCTCACTACTACTTGCTTGGGTTCGCTCAGAGCGCTGACACCTTCGGGGAGGGTGAGTTCTCCCACGTGCAGAGCATCGCCGATTTGTAGTTCTGATACGTTGACTTCGATCGCCTCGGGGATACTATCCGGCTTGCATCTGAGAGTTATCTCTGTCATCACCGGGTCAAGCAGTCCACCTCCCAATTTCACACCCGCCGGGGTGCCAGTGTAATGGATGGCTACTTCCACATCTACGCTCGCTTGCGCCGACACGGCAAAAAAGCTGAGGTGATACAGCTCATCTTTCCAAGCATGGGTTTGTACTTCCCGCAGTAGGGTTTTACCTCTCCAAGACAAGTCGGGGATGTTCAGGTCAATGAGGGTGTTGTTGAGGGAAGCCTCTTTGAGCAGCTTTTCTGCATTTTTGGCAGTGATAGCTAGGGACAGAGATTCCGCCCCTTGGTGTCCGTAGAGGACCGCTGGAATCAACCCGTTTCGGCGCATGCTGTTGGGTTTGCTTCCTTCTGGCCGTTTTTGGCATTCGATCGTAATTTCCATTTTAGCTGCTATCTGTTATTTGTTACTCATTTGGGTCTGGGGCGGCAACCCCACAGGCAGTTTCCGCCATCTTGGCAAAACGCCACAAACTCCTATTATATCAAAATTGGGATAATTCTTACATGGAAGCACTGGGAGCCAGAGGAACCGGGGAGATGGGGCGTTGGGGTGGTGGGGGGGAACTGCGGGGAATCCCTTTGGCACCTAATCGGATTTGGATTTAGTGATGCAACAGATATCCTGGGGTAAATTAAAATATTTCAAACTGGGAAAGGCTGATTACAGCTTGTTCCCCAGTAGGGGCGATTCGCGAATCGCCCCTACGCCGATCAGATTATTTCTGAACAGGCTGTAATTGATACCTGCTATATAATTAGCAAAAAAATAGATTTTTCCAGAAACATTGGCGTTTTGATTTACGTCTTGACTCTCAAAGCATAAATTATGTTACATCTTGCCAGCGAAGTGATATTTTTCTCTATCAATAAAAATTATTTCACTGCCCCTTGGGTGGCTAGCCTCCATCCCAAGCGCACAGCAAGCGATCACCTGTAATGCTTCCTACCAAATGAACTTTCCTGTAGAAGGAGCCGATTAACGGCGGGGGGCGGAGAGGTTTTCTAATATTAACTGTCCCGGCTCTATCCGAATCGCGAACTGAGACAAAATATCTTGACCGATAATACCATATTGGCCAGACCACAACACACCAATATCGGTTGTCACCTTATGACCCCCGAAATTAACTTCCACCTGTACCAGGGGAGATCGACGCATAGATAAAGCTTCTGCCCCAATTTGGTAGTATATCTGTCCCTGGTGTCCCAGAGCATTTGTCAAACCCAAGCTCTGAGCTTGGGCAAAGGTTAAAAATGAGTGGGTACTCCCACTGTCGATTAATAATTTCTGGGCTTTCCCATTCACTTCTACTTGTACGAATGGCAATCCTCCCTCTCGTCGGATTGGGACAACACCTCCCCACGCTGCCTCCGGGAGGATTCCGATCGCCACAGAAAAAACACATAGGCAAACGCTGCCCATCATCCGAGAAATTGCCGAGATTTTTTTCATAAGTATCACCAATTTAATTACTGTGTAATCAGCAGCATAATTTGTGCGTCCCTCAATTCAGCCATAGCTGCCAAGGAGCGCTAGTCATTGTGTGGTAGCTCTTAGCTTTTGTTTTGATGGAGAGCGACCTTATCTGACTGTGCTTGTTGGGATGTAGATATCTCTCGTTACCGAGAAAATATTCTGTTTTGAATTGATTGGTCAAATAACCCCCATTTTTCTGATGACAATAATTTTCATCGTCTAGCCATGCCAAACTTTAGCATAGTAATAACCTGCTGACTGACAATATATAGATTGGGTGAATGACCGTTACTACGAAAGACAATTAGTCGGCCATACCAGATACCTGTTTCTTCGCTAAATACCAGTATTAGCTTACCGCTTCATCAAAAACCTCCAAGAAAAGAATAAACAACTTGTGATTTGATGAGATTCACCTGGTGAAAAGGCGAAAAATTGTGTACTTTTCTCTCAAGTAGTATCTATTACAAATGTTAACGAAATGTAAAAATATTGGCATCAGTGAAATTACGGAAATTGATTTGATGCTAAGCGGAATCGCCTTTATTTTATCTGGGCGAAAATATAGACATATGTCATATATTTATCAATTATAATAAATTTTTATAAAAGAATATAATTTTTATCAAAATTTGGCACAGATAGGTTAAATATCTGTGGTTTTGCCAACTGATGATATTACCCATCTATGGAATCATTGATGACCTTAACCATCTCTGGAGAAACCTGGTTTATGGCTAACCGAGATGTGCGAGAACTGACTGGATTCATGGCACACCATAGAATTAGCCTGATAGAGGATATACCTCGACAACCAGTGATTTGGTGTCTGTGGTGGAGTTATTCCCGGTGGTACGGCCTGATGATGAGTTAAGATTTGAAGATATTTTAAGCTCTAAGTATATCTGGTTATGAGTTTGAGAATTTATGGGGGGCGGCTGCTGAAAACTATGCCGGGTCAGGAAACTAGACCGACGGCGGCGCGGGTGCGGGAAGCGGTGTTTAATATCTGGCAGGGGACGATTAGTGATTGTCGGTGGCTGGACCTGTGCGCTGGTTCTGGGGCGATGAGTGCGGAGGCCCTGTGTCGGGGGGCAGCGCGGGTGGTGGCGATCGAGCGTTCACCACGCGCCAGCGCCATCCTCCAAGAGAATTTAACCAAAGTGGCCACTGAGGAGCAAAATTGGACTATTCTGCGGGGAGATGTACTAAAACGCTTGGAAAAACTACCCCCAGAGCAGTTCGATCGCATTTACTTCGATCCACCCTACGATAGCGATTTATACTTACCAGTCTTAGAGGCGATCGCGCATCACCAGTTACTGGCTCCCACAGGAGAAATGGCCGTGGAACACAGCACCAAATCTCCCCCCATAACTACCTATTCAGCCCAAGACACCTTAGAAATCTGTCGGGAGAAAGCCTACGGCAGCACTGCCGTGACTTTCTACCGACCAATTACAGTTTAAGGAGCGGGCAAGCCTTGTCCTTAGCGCTGATACTGTTGGTAAGCAGCGAAAAACAAACCCGCCAGTGTCACCACAATCAATCCGAGGACGATGCCTGATAGTAAGGGCTCTACCATTTGTTTAGTTCTCCTTGTGATCCGTAGGGACGGAAGCACGTTAACTTTTTTTGCCAATTTCTCATCGTACTAGGTTTAGAGACCCGTGGGGAGTGTGGTCAGGGTGGGGAGTGTGGGGAGTGTGGTCAGGGTGGGGAGTGTGGGGAGTGTGGGAAGTGTGGGGAGTGTGGGAAGTGTGGGGAGTGTGGGGAGTGTGGGAAGTGTGGGGAGTGTGGGGAGTGTGGGAAGTGTGGGGAGTGTGGGGAGTGTGGGGAGTAATCTTCCCCCTCTTCCCCCTCTTCCCCCTCTTCCCACCCCTCCCCCTCTTCCCCCTCTTCCC
>Ga0073934_10005013_pt1 | contig 21194 bp, 20 predicted proteins | sample LarsenN4metaG_FD_76834 | JGI IMG/M metagenome (GOLD analysis project Ga0073934, IMG submission 76834) | Hot spring sediment bacterial and archeal communities from British Columbia, Canada, to study Microbial Dark Matter (Phase II) - Larsen... ...
CGCAACTGGCCGGCGTCCATGCTGCCGCTGCGGTCCACCAGCGCGTACTGGTAGATCCAGCCCACGCCGGTCGCGTCCGGCCCCAGCGCCGGCTTGGCGGCGGCCGGCAGCCGCGACTGCACCTGGTTCAGGTACTCGAGCACCCGCGAGCGCGCCCAGTAGGGGTCCGTGCCGTCGTCGAACAGCACGTAGACGAAGCTGTCGCCGAAGAACGAGTAGCCACGCACGACCTTGGCACCCGGCACCGACAGCATCGTCGTCGTCAGTGGATACGTGACCTGGTTCTCGACGATGCGCGGCGCCTGCCCTGGGTAAGGCGTGCGGATGATGACCTGCACGTCCGACAGGTCGGGCAGCGCGTCCAGCGGCGTGCGCTGTACGGCCCACAGTCCCCAGGCGGTCACGATGACCGTGGCCAGTAGCACCAGGAAGCGGTTGACGATGGACCAGCGGATCAACGCGGCGATCATCGCGATGCTCCCGATGCAGTCGTGGCCGGTGCCGCCGGCGGCAGCAGCCTGAGCGTGGTCACGGTCGGTCCATCAGTCGGATCGACATAGAACTCGAAGTCGACCTTGTCCCCCACCGCCAGACCGCGCGGCCGCTGCTGAGGTGGCGGCAGCTTGAACTCCATCGTCATCGCGCCCATGCCGACGCTCGGGATGGGTCCATGGCTCAGCGTGACGCTCTCGCGGTCCAGCGATTCGATCAGGCCTTGGCCGCTGTGACGCTGGGCGGTGTTGGCTGCCGTCGGTGCGGGTGCGTTGTTCAGCCTCGCTTCGACGCCCTTTAGGCTGGCTTCGGAGTCGATCAGGAACTGCGACGAGACGACCACACGCTGCCCTGCTTTCAGGCCGCGCCGGATCTCGGTCTGGCCGCCAGTCTCGAGACCGGTTTCCACGTCGACCGGGGCGAAGCGCCCGCCTTCTTCGGCCACCATCACCACCGCACGCCGGCCGGTCTGGATCACCGCCTCGGTCGGTACCAGCAGGGCCTTGCCCGCGCGCGTGTCCATGAACTGCATCGTGACGAAGAGGCCCGGCACCAGCTGACCGCCCGGGTTCGCTAGTTGCACGCGGGCCTTCAGCGTGCGCGTGCCGGGGTTCACCTCGGGCAGCAGCGCCTGCACTGTGCCGCGGAACACCGTCCCAGGGACGCCGGGGATGCGTGCCTCCACCTGGCTGCCGGGACGCACGAGCGCGGCCTGGCTCTCGGGCAGCTCGGCATTCGCCCAGACACTGGCCAGTCCGTTGATGCGCGCCAGCATCATTCCGGGGCTGACCGTCATGCCTTCGCGGGCGACCAGCTCGGCGACCACGCCGCTGGACGGTGCGACAAGGGTGATGCGCGGCTGCACGGTCCCCGCCGCGTCCACGCGTGCGACCTGGGCTTCGCTCATGCCGGCCAGCAGCAGCCGCTGGCGTGCGGCGGCGATCAGCCCGGCATCGCCTGCGGCGAAGCGCCTGACGGATAGGTACTCCTCCTGCGCCGCGACCCACTCGGGCACGTAGAGGTCGGCAAAGGGCTGGCCGGCGCGCACACGATCGAGCGTCGCGCGCACATGCAGCTTCTCGATGTACCCCGCCGCCCGGGCCTGCACCACCGACTGGTCGCGCTCGTTCCAGGCGATGCTGCCGACGACGCTGAGCATGGGGTGCAGCACGCCTTCAACCACCTCGGCCGTGCGCACGCCCAGGTTCTGCTGGATGCGCGGGCTGACCGTGACCGTGCCCTGGTCGTCGCCACCGGCACCGCCGTACACCGGCACCAGCATCATGTCCATGAAGGGCGACTTGGCCGGCGCATCGAAGCGCTTTCCGGGCACCATGGGGTCGTGGTAGTAGAGGACGGGCTTGCCGGTGGCCGGATCGACATCGCCTGCCTTGATGCCCTCCTTGATGTGGCGTCGCGTCGCGGCTTCGCCAGCGGCGATGCTGCTGGTCGGATCCTCGGCCGCGGATGAGCCCGCCGCGGATGCTGAGCCGGCACCCGGCTGCCCCATGCCGCGGTGCATGCCGATCTGGTAGAGCGCAAAGCCGCCCAGAGCGAGCACGGTGACGGCGCCCACCGTCAACAAGATCTGTCGAGTGTTCATCGCGCCGCCTCCGGCTTGACGTGAGCGCCGTCGTGCGACGGCAGCAGGTAGTTCAGTTGAGCCCAGATGCGGGCGCGATCCATTTCGATGCGCAGGCGCTCCAGGCGCACATCGACCTCGTTGCGCCGGGCATCGAGCACGGCAGTCAGCGGGCCGGACCCGGCGCGGTACGACGCCAGCGCGGCTTCGCTGCGCTGGGTGGCCAAGGGCAACAGCGAAGCGTCATAGCGCCGCAAGCGGTCCTCGTGGCTGCGCCACTCCTGAAGCATGGCGCGCACCTCGGCTTCATGGGCACGCTGCACCTCCTCGCGGCGGGCTCGCGCCTCGTCGACGCCAGCCAGTCTTGAGGCCAGCTCGCGGTCCTGTCGGTTCTTCTGGTCCCACTGCAGCGGCACAGAGAGGTTGATCGACACCATGTTGGAGTAGGCCGGGCCGCGCTGGCTGTATTGCAGCTCGACGCTCCAGTCCGACGATCGCGCGGCACGCGCCACGGCGGCATCGCTGTCGGCGATGGCCTCCTGCTGCGCTGCGGCCGCGATCTGCGGATGTTGGTTCAGGTGCTCCGTCAGCGGGCCTTCCGTCCACGCGGGCAGGGTAAGCGCGGGACGTGGTGCCAGCGGCTGCCGCGCGCCCTCACCCACCCAACGAACGAGCTGCGTGGTCGCGACCGCGACCTGGCGCTCAGCCTGGGCGAGCCCGTCGTGCAGTTGCTCGACCGATCCGCGAGCTGCAAAGACCTCCGCCTGCGTGCCCTTGCCGCTGCGGTACAGCGTCTCGGCAGCCTGAACCTGCAGTTCGGCCTGGACAATCTGCGACTTCAGCAGTTCGCGCAGCGACTCCTGGTAGGAGCGTTCGAGCCAGGCCAGCGCCGCATCTCGCTGCAGATCGGCGATGGTGGCCTGACGGGCAACCTTCGCCAGCTCTACCTCGCGCTCGGCTCGGTGCACACGCGCGCTGCGTTTGTCGACCCGGGTCAGCTCCTGCATCACACCGACCGAGCGCATCGTCATGAAATCGCGGGTGACGCTGTAGCGGTCGGGGCCGTCGATCGGCAGGTTGTTGAGGCCGAGCTTGAGCACCGGGTCGGGCAGCTGGCCTGCGGCCAACGCTGTCTCGCGTGCAGCCTGCGCCTGCGACTCGGCGGCACTGACGAGACGCGATCGCCCCGTGGCGTCAGCGACTGCGCGCTCGAGCGAGAGACGGGACTGCGCAAACGCTGGCGGCGCGCAGAGTGCCGGCCACAGCACAAGCCAAAGCAGCAGCCACAGCGCCGATCGGAGGCTGTCTCGCCTCCGAGGCAAGTACACGTTCATGGGAACTCCTGAAGTCCGGAACCAGGCCGCGGCTGGGCCGCGACCGATCAAACGGGCAACTTCAGGAGATCAAATGCGAAAGCAGCAATGCGCGATGCTGTGCGCAAGCGGCGGAGGTCGGTCGCGCAAGCGCTCGTCCTCAGCCCATGAACTCAGCAGGCGATCCAGACGGTCATCCACCGAAATGGTGAGTACGGCTGGCAGCGCTGTCGCCGGCGCAAGCACCAGCGGCACATGGTCGACCGAATGACTGACCGTGCCGAACTGGCAGTGCTGCATGCACAAGGTTGGCTGCTCGGGATCGAGCTGAGCCCCGGCAGCCATCATCTCGGCACAAGGCATTCCGGCCATGTCAGACGCAAGTCCGTCGGCCTGGTTGCCCATGGCGGGACAGGCGTACGCCGCCACCGCGATCTGCGCGAACAGCAGCACCATCGACAACATGGCGATGATGCGGACCCGAATGCGCTTGCGAAGGCTCACCAGTGAGAGGATAGCTGGAACCGATAAGCAGCGCCCGGTCGCGGAACCTGTGCGCCACGGAACCTGACCGCCTGAAACACGATCACGCCGCGAAACGTCGCGGCTGCCGCTGGGCACAACTGCCGCCACACCAGCCAGATCACAAGCGGCGGCGGGGCGGGCCACTGAATCATGGGCGACAGCTCGACACGGGCAGCGCAGTCACTTCAAGACATCGATGACGGTCACGGTGATGCTGCCGTTGACATTGCTGGCCGCGAACTTGACCTTGTCTCCCTGCTTTACGGCATCCAGCATCTTGGGGTCCGCGACCTTGAAGACCATCGTCATGCCAGGCATGTCGAGGCTGGCGATAGGCCCATGCTTGAGCGTGACCTTGCCTTGCTCCTTGTCGACCTTGCGAACTTCGCCGTCTGCCATCGGCGCTACCGGGGCCGTCGCCGATGCACCCGTCGGGTGATGCGCAGCGTGATCGGCCGCCGATGTTTGAGCGTTCGCGGCGCTGGCCGAAGCCCAAGTTAGCGCAGCGAGGGCAATGAGAGATGAGAGCTTCATGCTGGAATCCTCGATTCATCGAACAGGTGGAAAGAACTCGATCGCGACCATCCGTGGAAACGACCAAAACGGGGCGGGTACCCTCAACGCGTGCCGGAACGCTGTTCACGGGACACGCGGCGTTTGTTGGGAGACGCCGCCGGCGACACGGCAGTCGTCCGCGCCAAGCCATCGAGGATCGGGCACTCCGGCCGGTCATCACCGTGGCAGCAGTGCACGAGGTGTTCGAGGGCCGCCTTCATGGCCAGCAACTCCGCGGCCTTCTGCTCGAGCTCGTGAATGTGTGCTTCGGCCAACGCCTTGACCTGCCGGCTCGGGCGGCGCCGGTTCTGCCACAGGCTGAGCAGCTCGGCGATTTCCGTCAGCGAGAAGCCGAGATCGCGTGAATGCCGGATGAACTGAAGCGTGTGGACGTCGTTCTGCTCGTACTGGCGGTACCCGGACTCCGTGCGCCGGGCAGCAGGCAACAGCGCCAACTCTTCGTAGTGCCGAATCATCTTGGCCGAGACGCCGGATGCGCTCGCTGCCTCGCCGATGTTCATCATGAGCCTGCTCCCGGAAGCACCGTGCTTCGCAGTTCAGTCTAGACCTTCCCACAGTGGCAAGGTCAAGGGCGGAGCACGCGTTTGCGCCCTTGATCCGAAGGGGCTTGACCCTCCCACGGTAGGAAGGACGAAAGTGAACGCATCGATAGCCCACCGGAGAGCAAGATGGTCACCTTCGAAGTCAATGACATGACCTGCGGACATTGCGTCAGCAGCATTACCAAGGCCGTCCGCGCGATCGACCAGGGCGCCATGGTCACGGTTGACCTGGCGACGCACCGGGTACGGATCGAGCCGGCCGAGGCCGGCCGTGCAGAGCTGAGCGACGCCATTCGTGAGGCCGGCTACTCGCCCGTGCCCGTGGATGACGGTCCAGCGCCAGCGGAGCGCTCGGCGCCTTGCAGCGGCTGCTGCTGTCGCTGAGCGAGCGGATTGCGGACCTCTGCGGTCTCATGGAGCGCCCGCAGCCGGGATGAGCATCCAGATAGCGTCTGCGCCGAATTCTTGGCGGGTCTGTGCCAGTTCGGTGCCGCACAGACGCCGGGGTTGCTTGATCGTAGTTTGATTCTTTTGGCTTTCATGCGTTGGATCCGCTCTCGTCCACAGGCGGCGTTGGGTTCCCACGTGCACTCACCTCGCCCGCCAGACATCCTGACGCCGAGCCGCATCCCTCAAACCGTCAGGAGTTCCCCATGCTCGCCGCACGCACCCTTCTCGCCCTGTCCGTCGCCACATTTGCGGCCGCCTGCGCAAGCCCTGGGCACACGAACGCGACACCACCGTCGGCCGGCATGCCGCCCATGAGCATGGGTGCGCCCGGCTCCATGGCGGCAATGGAGCCACGCATGAAGGCCATGCATGAGATGCACGAGAAGATGGCGAAGGCCACCCCAACGGAACGTCAGGCCCTGATGGCCGACCACATGAAGGCCATGCAGGGCGGCATGGCCATGATGAAGGAAATGCACGCCGCACACGCTGGAATGGGCGCGGGTGGCATGGGCATGATGGGTTCGCACGGCGGTGCCGGCCCGATGGCCGGCATGGGCGACGGCAAGGCCATGCCGGCTGACATGGCCAAGCGCCACCAGATGATGGCGGACCACATCGCCATGATGCAGATCATGATGGACATGATGGCCGACCGGATGCCCCCCGCCCCGGCCAGCCAGTGAGGGGGCCGCAGTGAACCCCACGCCCGGTGCGTCCCTTCCGCCGGCATCCCCGGCCTACGGATTCCACTGCCTCTTGCCGAAGCAGGATTTCTCACAGGCCCTGGTCCGGGTGACCGAAGCGCTGAAGTCCGAAGGCTTCGGGATCCTGACCGAGATCGACGTCCAGGCCACGATGAAAGCCAAGCTGGGTATCGACGGCCTGCCCTACCGGATCCTCGGTGCCTGCAACCCGCCGCTGGCCCACCGTGCGCTGACGGCCGAGCCCGACATCGGGCTGCTGCTGCCTTGCAACGTGGTCGTGCGGGAAACGGCGGACGGTGGAATCGTCGTGGGCTTCATGGATCCGATTGCCGTGATGCAGATGACCAGCAACTCGGAAGTGGCAGCGGTCGCACGAGAGGTGCGAGGCCGGCTCGAGCGCGTTCGCTCGGCACTGGCCTGACCAGGCCGGCTGCCCACTGCGACGGCGCGCCGCGATCAGCGCGAATGCGCTTGACACTCCGACGATGGGAAGGTTGATGCTTCTCCTGCGTTGACACCCGACGCAAGCGCCTGAAGGAGATGCCCATGGACACGCCCACCCACCGCGCACGCAGCGGCCATGCGGGTCACCAGCATGGCCCGACACCAAGCCATCACGATCATCACGACCAAGGCCAGCGCAAGTCGTTTGGGCCAGCCGATGAGGCGCTGAAGGACCCCGTCTGCGGCATGAAGGTCACCCGGGACTCTGCACACCAGGCCGAGCACGCTGGCCGGCCGTACTGGTTCTGCAGCGCTGGCTGCCGCACGAAGTTCCTGTCTCAGCCGCAGAAGTACCTGACGCCTGCGTCAGTCCCCGCCGAGCCGCCCCCAGCCGCTGCGGATGGCACGGTCTACACCTGCCCCATGCACCCGGAGATCCGCCAGGATCTCCCGGGCGACTGCCCCAAGTGCGGCATGAGCCTCGAGCCCGTGCTGCCCAACCTGGACGACGAGGCGAACCCGGAACTGGTGGACTTCACCCGCCGCTTCTGGTGGACATTGCCGCTGACGGTGGTGGTGACGGTGCTCGCGATGTTCGGCCATCAGCTCGGCTGGATGGCCATGGGCACGCAGAGCTGGCTGGAGCTGGTGCTGACGCTGCCCATCGTGCTGTGGGCCGGCCGGCCGTTCTTCGTGCGCGGTGCACAGTCCGTGGTGAACCGCAGCCCCAACATGTGGACGCTGATCAGCCTGGGCACAGGATCGGCCTTTGTCTACAGCGTGGTGGCGACCGTCGCGCCGCAGGTGTTCCCGGACTCCTTCATTTCAATGGGCCGCGTTGCCGTCTACTTCGAAGCGGCGGCGGTGATCATCTCGCTGACGCTGCTCGGCCAGCTGCTGGAGCTGAAGGCCCGCTCGCAGACCTCGGCGGCCATCAAGTCGCTGCTGGGCCTGGCGCCAAAGACGGCGCGGCGCATCGCTGATGACGGCACGGAAGAGGACATCCCGCTGGCAAACGTGCACGTCGGCGACAAGCTGCGCGTACGGCCCGGGGAGAAGGTGCCGGTCGACGGCGTGGTGGTCGAGGGCAGCAGCGCGCTGGACGAGTCGATGCTGACCGGCGAGCCGCTGCCCGTGACCAAGCGCGTGGGCGACAAGCTGATCGGCGCCACGCTCAACACCAGCGGCGCGCTGGTGATGCAGTCCGAGCACGTCGGTTCGGCCACGGTGCTGTCGCAGATCGTGCAGATGGTGGCCATGGCGCAGCGCTCGCGCGCGCCGATGCAGCGCATGGCCGACGCGGTAGCCGGCTACTTCGTCTATGGCGTCGTGGCGGCCGCGCTGCTGACCTTCTTCGGTTGGGGCCTGTTCGGGCCCGAACCGAGCTGGGTCTACGGCCTGATCAACGCCGTGGCGGTGTTGATCATTGCCTGTCCCTGTGCGCTGGGTCTGGCCACGCCGATGTCCATCATGGTCGCCACCGGCCGCGGCGCCACGCACGGCGTGCTGTTCCGGGACGCTGCAGCCATCGAGAACCTGCGCAAGGTCGACACCCTCATCGTCGACAAGACCGGCACGCTGACCGAGGGCCGGCCCAGCTTCGAGAAGGCCATCGGGGTGCACGGACTCGACGCCGACGAGGTCTTGCGTCTGGCCGCCGGTCTCGACCAGGGCAGCGAGCACCCGCTGGCCGCGGCCATCGTGACGGCGGCGCGCGAGAAGGGTCTCGCGCTCGACAAGCCCAAGCAGTTCGACTCCGCCTCCGGCATCGGTGTGCGGGGGACCGTCGCTGGCAAAGCGCTGGCGCTCGGCAACACCGCGCTGATGGAACAACTCGGCATCGATGCGGCGCCGCTGGCGGCACAAGCCGAGGCACTGCGTGCCGAGGGGGCCAGCGTCATGCACCTGGCAGTCGACGCGAAGCTCGCGGGCCTGCTGGCGGTGTCCGATCCGGTGAAGGCCACCACGGCCGAGGCGTTGGCGACGCTGCGCAGAGCTGGCATCCGCGTCGTGATGGCGACCGGCGACGGCCTGACCACGGCGCGTGCCGTAGGGCAGCGTCTGGGCATCGACGAGGTGCATGGCGAGGTCAAGCCTGCCGACAAGCTCAAGCTGGTCGAGAAGCTGCAGTCCGAGGGCCGAGTCGTGGCCATGGCCGGCGACGGCATCAACGACGCCCCTGCGCTGGCGCGGGCCGATGTCGGCATCGCCATGGGCACGGGCACCGACGTGGCGATGAACAGCGCTCAGCTGACACTCGTGAAGGGCGACCTGCGCGGCATCGCCACGGCCACCGCGCTGTCGGTGGCGACGGTGGCGAACATGAAGCAGAACCTGGCCTTCGCCTTCGTCTACAACGCGCTCGGCATCCCGCTCGCCGCCGGGCTGCTGTATCCGTTCACCGGCTGGCTGTTGTCGCCGATGATCGCGGCGCTGGCGATGAGCCTGAGCTCGGCATCGGTGATCGGCAATGCACTGCGGTTGCGCGGAGCGACCATCGACCCGACCTGAGATAGCAGCGGTCGAGAGGCCTTACCGATCCGAACCCCAAAGCTGATCTGCCGAGCGAGTGTGGGGTCATGCAACGCCTGCAGCTTCAGGGCCACCCATAGACCCCGATCGCGGTTTGCCCCTCGCGGTCGCGGGCGCGCCCTCGCCCGCATCACGCCGGTTGACCTGGTGGTCACCGAAACAACGGGCGTCGCAACTCGCGGCGTGGGCTACAGTGTCGATGCTGCATGCGTCTCTGGGAGTCCCGCGCGACGTACCACCGCTGCACAGGTTGCGAGTGGGGTTCGTTGTGGGGGTTTCCGGGTCCAGGAGAGAAAACCTGAAGTCACGACAAGCACTTGGCGCTGTACTCGAAGTTCAGGTGCAGAACATCGAGTAGCCATGGACTACCCCGGCAACCTCTTCGTCGTGGCGGCGCCCAGCGGCGCGGGCAAGTCGAGCCTGGTGAAGGCGCTGCTGGAGCTCGACTCGCACCTCGCGGTGTCGGTGTCGCACACCACGCGCTCGCCGCGCGGCCAGGAGCAGCACGGCCGCGAGTACTGGTTCATCGACGAGCCGACCTTTCGCGGCATGGTCGATCGCGGCGAGTTCTTCGAGTGGGCGCAGGTGCACGGCCATCTCTACGGCACCTCGCGCGCGGCCATCGAGTCGCGCATCGCCGGCGGCGAGGACGTGGTGCTCGAGATCGACTGGCAAGGCGCGCTGCAGATCAAGCGCCTGTTCCCGAACGCGGTGCTCGTGTTCGTGCTGCCGCCGAGCTGGGAAGAATTGCGCCAGCGCCTGGAGCGCCGCGGCGAGGACCATCCCGACACGATCGCCACGCGCATGTCCAACGCGCGCGACGAAGTGCGGCAGGCCCGGCACTTCGACTTCGTTATAATCAACGCCGTTTTCGAGACGGCGCTGTTCGACCTGAAAGCGATCGTCCACGCGCAGCGGCTGAAGTACGCCGCGCAGCGCCGCAACAAGGCCGCGGTGTTCGCCGCCCTCAATCTCAGCTGAAGGTCCCGACCATGGCCCGCATCACCGTCGAAGATTGCCTCGAGAAGATCCCCAACCGCTTCCAGCTCGTGCTGGCGGCCACGTATCGCGCGCGCATGCTGAGCCAGGGCCACGCGCCGAAGGTCGACACCAAGAACAAGCCCGGCGTGACCGCCCTGCGCGAGATCGCCGCCGGCCAGGTCGGCCTGGAGATGCTGCGCAAGGTGCCGATCTGACGGCGCGGCCGGCCGCGCCGCCGGTCTTCCACCCGACCCCGACGACGGGCGCCGACAGGCGCCCGTCTGCACTTCGGCCGGCGCCCGCCCGCCCGAGACGCTCCGGGTGCGTTCCGGGTAACCTTGCGGCATGGGCATCCGCTCGTTCGCCGTCGACACCCTGAGCGCCGCGCTGCCGCGCTTCGGCGCGGGCACGCCTGCGACCGACGACGCCGCGGCCGCCTCCTTCGCCGCCCTCACCCACAAGCTCGACTACCTGTCGCGCGCCGACATCAAGCGCGTGCGCGAGGCCTACAAGTTCGCCGACGAGGCGCACCTGGGGCAGTTCCGCGCCACCGGCGAGCCCTACATCACGCACCCGATCGCGGTGGCCGGCCTGTGCGCCGACTGGAAGCTCGACGCCCAGGCCATCAGCGCCGCCCTGATGCACGACGCGATGGAGGACTGCGGCGTCACCAAGCCCGAGCTGATCGAGCGCTTCGGCGCGCCGACCGCCGAGCTGGTGGACGGCCTCACGAAGCTGGACAAGCTGCAGTTCAGCACGCGCGAGGAGACCCAGGCCGAGTCGTTCCGCAAGATGCTGCTGGCGATGTCGCGCGACGTGCGCGTCATCCTCATCAAGCTGGCCGACCGGCTGCACAACATGCGCACCTTGCAGGCGGTCGATCCCGCCCGGCGCAGCCGCATCGCGCGCGAGACCATCGACATCTACGCGCCGATCGCGCACCGCCTGGGCCTGAACCAGGTCTACCGCGAGCTGCAGGAGCTCTCGTTCGAGCACCTGCAACCCTGGCGCCACGCCGCGCTGGCCAAGGCCGTGCAGCGCGCGCGCGGCCACCGCCGCGACGCGGTCGAGCGCATCCGGCAGGACGTGGTCAAGGCCTTCGGCGCGGCCAAGCTCAAGGTCGAGATCTTCGGCCGCGAGAAGACCATCTACTCCATCTACCGCAAGATGCGCGACAAGCACCTGAGCTTCGCGCAGGTGAGCGACATCTTCGGCTTTCGCATCGTCGTCACGGGCGGCACGCCGGAGTGCTATCTCGCGCTGGGCGTGCTGCACCAGCTCTACAAGCCGGTGCCGGGCCGCTTCAAGGACTACATCGCCATCCCCAAGGCCAACGGCTACCAGTCGCTGCACACCACCCTGGTCAGCCCGCTGGGCACGGCGGTCGAGTTCCAGATCCGCACCGAGCCCATGCACGCGGTGGCCGAGACGGGCATCGCGGCGCACTGGATGTACAAGCTCAAGGGGCCGCCCGCCGACGCGCAGCACCTGGGCGCGATGTGGCTGCAGAGCCTGATCGACATCCAGAGCGAGACGCGCGACTCGGCCGAGTTCCTCGAGCACGTGAAGATCGACCTGTTCCCCGACGCGGTCTACGTGTTCACGCCCAAGAGCAAGATCCTCGCGCTGCCGCGCGGCGCCACGCCGGTGGACTTCGCGTACGCGATCCACTCCGACATCGGCGACCACACGGTGGCGGCCAAGGTCAACGGCGAGCCGGTCGCGCTGCGCACCGAGCTGCGCTCGGGCGACGTGGTCGAGATCCTCACCGCGCCGAACGCGCGGCCGAATCCGGCCTGGCTCAACAGCGTGCGCACCGGCCGCGCGCGCTCGAAGATCCGGCACTTCCTGAAGAACATGGAGCAGGAGGAGTCGCGCGAGCTCGGCCACAAGCTGCTGGCGCAGGCGCTGCGCGCCGAGGGCCTGAGCCTGCCGCCGGGCGACGCGAGCGAAGGCCCCGACACCGCGCTGTGGCAGCAGGTGCTGCGCTGGAGCGGCAACCGCACGCAGGGCGACCTGCTCATCGACATCGGCCTCGGCCGCAAGATCGCCACCATCGTGGCCAAGCGCATGGCCAAGCTGATGGCCGAGCAGGGCCGCCGGCCCGACGCCGTGACGCTCACGCTCGGCCGCTACGCCGCGCAGGACGACAACACGCCGTCGCACGGCCACGTGGTGATCGACGGCAGCGAGGGCGCCTCGGTGCAGATGGCCACCTGCTGCCGGCCGATTCCGGGTGACGCGGTGGTCGGCTACCTCGGCCGCGGCGAGGGCCTCACCGTGCACACCGCCGAATGCGGCGTCGGCCGCCGCCAGTTCGAGCGCGACAGCGAGCGCTGGATGGCCGTCGACTGGGCCGAGGAGCCGACGCGCCCGTTCGAGACCGCGGTCACGGTGCTCGTGCGCAACGGCAAGGGCGTGCTCGCGCAGGTGGCGCAGGCGGTCAGCGGCGCCGAAGCCGACATCACGCATCTCGACATGGGCGACGAGCGCCCGGCCGAGACTGCCGAGCTCAAGCTCGTGATCGCGGTGCGCGACCGCCTGCATCTGGCCGACGTGCTGCGCACCCTGAAGCGCTCGTCCGCGGTGCTGCGGGTGGCGCGCGTCAAGCCCTGATCGCCCGCGCCGCGCGGCTCAGGCCGCCTCGCCCGGCGCCGGGTAGCGCACCTGCACCACATCCAGCCGCTCCACGCCGCCCGGCGTGGCGAGCGTGACCTCGTCGCCCTCGCGCGCCTTCAGCAGCGCGCGCGCGATCGGCGCCACCCACGACACCTCGCCCTTGAGGCTGTCGGCCTCGTCGATGCCCTTGATCGTGATCGTGCGGCGCTCGCCGCGACGGTTCTCGTAGGTCACGGTGGCGCCGAAGAAGATCTGGTCGCTGCCGTGGTGCAGCGACGGGTCGGCCACCTCGGCGATGTCGAGCCGGCGGGTCAGGAAGCGGATGCGCCGGTCGATCTCGCGCAGTCGCTTCTTGCCGTACAGGTAGTCGCCGTTCTCGGAGCGGTCGCCGTTGCTCGCCGCCCACGACACGATGTCGACCACCTTCGGCCGCTCGACGTCGAGCAGCTGCTTCAGCTCGTCGCGCAGCCGGCGATAGCCCTGCGGCGTGAGGTAGTTCTTGGTGCCGGCCGGCAACGCGGGCAGCGCGAGATCGTCGTCCTCGTCGGCGGCGTCGGATTCCTTCGTGAAGGCCTTGCTCATGGTGCGCATGATGCAGCGGCGGGCCGCGCCTGCCACTTGCAATCTGTAGCAATTGCGCTGCCGTCCTAGGGAGTTCGCCCAGCGGATCGGCTGCCTACACTTGGTTGCGGATCGGCGCGCCGGGTTTCGTTGCGGGGCGAGGCAGCGGCCCCGGTCCGTGACCCGCGAGGACGACCCCATGGATCACATCGTCGGCGCGTCACCGGCCCACGCGGCACTGCTGGACCAGCTGACGCGCATCGCCCGCAGCGAAGCCCCCACCCTCATCGAAGGCGAGACCGGCACCGGCAAGGAGCTCGCCGCGCGCGCCGTCCACTACGGCGGCGCACGCCGCGACGGGCCTTTCGTGCCGCTGAACTGCGGCGCGCTGCCCGACGCGCTGGTCGAGTCCGAGCTGTTCGGCCACGAGCGCGGCGCCTTCACCGACGCCCGCGAGAAGCGCACCGGCCTGGTGGCCGAGGCACGCGGCGGCACGCTGTTCCTCGACGAGGTCGACGCGCTCAGCGCGAAGGCGCAGGTCACCTTGCTGCGCTTCCTGCAGGACCAGCGCTACCGCCCGGTCGGCACGCCGCGCGAGCAGCGCGGCGACGTGCGCGTGATCGCCGCAGCCAACCGGCCGCTCGACGCGCTGGCCGCGGTCGGCGGATTCCGCGCCGACCTGCTGTACCGGCTGAAGATCCTGCACGTCGTCGTGCCGCCGCTGCGCGAGCGCGCCGACGACATCGTGCGGCTGGCCGATCACTTCGTCGCGCGCTTCGCGGCGCAGTACCGCACGCCGCGCAAGGCACTGCATCCCGACGTGCTCGACTGGCTGCGCCGGCATCGCTGGCCGGGCAACGTGCGCGAGCTGGAGAACTGGATCCATCGCGCCTTCCTGATGGCGCCGGGCGACACGATCGTGCCGGAGGGCGCGTCGCCCGCACCGTCGGCCGGCGACGCCGCCGACCTCGAGACCTTCGCCCACGCCAAGGCCGAGGCGGTGCGCCGCTTCGAGCACGACTACCTGTGCCGCGCGCTGGCGCTCGGCGACGGCTGCGTCACGCGCGCGGCGCGCCTGGCCGGCAAGGAGCGGCGCGCGTTCGGCAAGCTGCTGAAGAAGCACGGCCTCGCGCACGGCGATCACGCCGAGCCGCGCGGCGCCTGAGCGCGGCGCCCGGCGCGTCCCCATCGCGTCGCCGCCCGTCGCGTCCCCGCGCCCCCGGCACCGCGTCTCGTCGGGTCGGCGCCCACCCGGTCGGGTCGGCGGCGACCCACCCTCGCGCGCAGGCCGTCGCCACTCGGCACGGCGCCATCGTCATCGCGGGTCGGCACCGCCCCGCCTCGCGCGCGTGCTCCCGCGACCGCGCGGCTGGCACCCCGATTGCAGTACCGATCGCACCGTGACCCGACGGCCGTCCGGCCGTCCGACCTCGAAGTGGAACCCACGTGGACCCGTCCGAACCGGCGGCCGTGCGCCGGGCGATCGAGCAGCACCTCGCGGAGTACCCGCATGCGGCCGACTCTGCCGCGGGCGTGGCGCGCTGGTGGGTCGAGGCGCGCGGCGTGCACGCGTCGGCCGACTCGGTGCAGCGCGTGCTGGCCGAACTGGTGGCGGCGGGTGCGGTGCGGCAGGTCGCCCTGGCCGACGGCACGGTGCTGTATTCGAAGGGCCGGTGACGCGGCCGCCCCGCGGCTCGCGCCGCAGCGAAGGAGGACCACACGATGCCCGCAGTCCTGAACTACCCCGGCGTGTACATCGAGGAGGTGCCCAGCGGCGTGCGCACCATCACCGGCGTCGCGACCTCGATCACCGCGTTCGTCGGGCGCGCGCTGCGCGGCCCGGTCGACAGCGACGTGCAGAGCCCCGTGCGCATCGCGAGCTTCGCCGACTACCAGCGCCTGTTCGGCGGCCTCTCCAACGACTGCCCGATGTCGTTCGCGGTGCAGCACTACTTCGCCAACGGCGGCGCCGACGCGCTGATCGTGCGCGTGACCAACGGCCCGGCCGCCGCGGCGTCGCGCGCGTTCGGCGACCTCACCGTCACCGCCGCCAACCCCGGCGAGTGGGGCAACGCGCTGACCGCGGCGATCGACCACGGCGACGGCGTCGGCGGCTCGCTCGCCGCGCCGCTGTTCAACCTCGCCTTGCGCGACCCGGCCACCGACACCACCGAGAACCACTTCGGCGTGTCGATGGACTCGGCGCACCCGCGCTTCGTCGGGCGCGTGCTGGACAACAGCGCGCTCGCGCGGGCCACCGCGGCCTCGGCCACGCGCCCGGGCGCCAGCGCGGCCACGGCGCTGCAGAACGGGCACAACGGCAACCCGGTCGCCGCGGCGCAGATCACCGCGGCAGGACTCGAGGCGACGCGGCGCGGCCTGTACGCGCTCGACCGCGCCGACCTGTTCAACCTGCTGTGCATCCCGCCGTTCGCGCCGGGCGACGACGTCGAGGCCGCCGAGCTCGGCGGCGCGCTCGCGTTCTGCCGGCGTCGCCGCGCGATGCTGCTGGTCGATCCGCCGGCCGCCACGAACACCGTCGCCGGCGCGATCACCTTCGCCAACTCGCTCACGCGCGACGAGAACATCGCGTTCTACTTCCCGCGCGTGCGCGCGCCCAACCCGCTGCGCGAGAACCGCCTCGAGTCGTTCGCGCCGTGCGGCGCGGTGGCCGGCGTGATGGCGCGCACCGACGCCGCGCGCGGCGTGTGGAAGTCGCCCGCCGGCCTGGAGGCCGGGCTGAACGGCGTGTCGGAGCTCTCGCTGAAGATGAACGACGCCGACAACGGGCAGCTCAACCCGCTGGGCATCAACTGCCTGCGCGAGTTCCCGAACCTCGGGCGCGTCGTGTGGGGCGCGCGCACCCTGCGCGGCGCCGACGCGCTGGCCTCGGAGTGGAAGTACCTCGCCGTGCGCCGCATGGCGCTGTTCCTCGAGGAGAGCCTGTACCGCGGCACGCAGTGGGTGGTGTTCGAGCCCAACGACGAGCCGCTGTGGGCGCAGATCCGGCTGAACGTGGGCGCGTTCATGCAGAACCTGTTCCGCCAGGGCGCATTCCAGGGCCGCACGCCGCGCGAGGCGTACTTCGTCAAGTGCGACCGCGAGACCACGACGCAGAACGACATCAACCTCGGCATCGTGAACATCGTGGTCGGCTTCGCGCCGCTGAAGCCGGCCGAGTTCGTGGTGATCAAGCTGCAGCAGATCGCCGGCGAGATCGCGACCTGACATCCCGGGAGCCCGCACCATGGCCCAGTTCTCCGTCAACCCCCAGCGCTTCGACCCGTACAAGAACTTCAAATTCAGGCTGAAGTGGGACGGCCGCTACGTCGCCGGCATCAGCAAGTGCTCGGCGCTCAAGCGCAGCACCGAGGTGGTCGAGCACCGCGAGGGCGGCGATCCGTCGACCGGCCGCAAGTCGCCCGGGCGCACGAAGTACGAGGCGATCACGCTCGAGCGCGGCGTCACGCACGACACCGAGTTCGAGAAGTGGGCCAACAAGGTGTGGAACCACGGCTCCGGGCTGGGCGCCGAGGTGAGTCTGCGCGACTTCCGCAAGGACGTGATCCTCGAGGTCTGCAACGAGGCCGGGCAGGTCGTGCTGGCCTACAGGATCTACCGCTGCTGGGTCTCGGAGTACCAGGCCTTGCCCGACCTCGACGCGAACGCCAACGCGGTCGCCATCCAGACGCTCAAGCTCGAGAACGAGGGCTGGGAGCGCGACGTCGAGGTGGCCGAGCCCGCCGAGCCGAGCTTCACCGAGCCGGCCTGACGCGAGACCCGCACGATGCGCGACACGGCATCGCACGACGCGCCGCACGCCGCGCCGCTCGACGACGGCGCGCTGCTCGCGCTGTGGGAGCGGGCGCTGCACGCCGGCGCGTGGCAGCGCGAGGACCTGCTGGTCGATGCCGCCAGTGCGGGCCGCCCGGCGCAGGCACCGCGCACGCCGGGCGCGCGCAACGTGGCGCTGCTGCGCTGGCGCCGCGCGTTCGCCGGCCGCGCGTTGCCGCTGCGCGCGAGCTGTCCGCGGTGCGCCGGCGAGCTCGACCTCGTGCTCGACACCGACACCTTGTGCGACGCGCATCGCGACGCACCGGCCGACGGCGTCGCGTGCGAGGCCGCCGGGCGCCGCATCGAGCTGCGCGCGCCCACGATCGACGACTTGCGCGAGCTGTCGGCACGGCACGCCGACGTCGACACCCTGGCCGAGGCGCTGCTGCGGCGCTGCGTCGTGTCGCACGACGGCGCCGCCCCGTTCGACGCGACGCAGCGCGGCACCATCGCGATGCGGCTCGAGGCGCTCGATCCCTGCGCCCGGCTCGACATCGCGCTCGCCTGCCCCGACTGCGGCCACGCGTGGAGCACGGCCCTCGACGTCGCCGCCGTGCTGTGGGCCGAGCTGCGCCGCCGCGCCGAGCAGTTGCTGGTCGACATCGCGACCCTGGCGCGCGAGTACGGCTGGTCCGAACGCGAGCTGCTGCGCATGTCGCCCGCGCGCCGCGCCGCGTACCTTCAGCTCGCCGGAGCGGCGTGATGGACTTCCTGCAGCGCCTGGCCGCCAGCGCCCTCGCCGACGCGCCGGGCGAGCGTGCCGGCGACGCCGCGCGCGGCGGCCTGCGCGCCGCGCTGCCGTCGCGCTTCGAGCCGACGTCGGCGGCGCGCTTCGATGCCGCGGCGGACGATCCGCCGGAGCGCGACCATCGATACGCGCCTTCCGTGCCGCGCGCCGCCGTGCCGCGGACGAGCGCGCCCGCCGCCGTCGATCGACGGCGCGACCCCGCGCGCGATCCGGCGCACGACAGCGATCGTCGTCACGCGGGAGGCGCGTCGAGTCAGCGCGCCGATCCGGCCACGGCGCCCGCCCGGGTCGCGCCGCGCCAGGGCACGCTGCGAGCGCCGGCGAGCGCCGGCGCTGGCGAGCCGCGCCGCCCGCACGACCCGCGCCACGGCACCGACGCTTCGGCCCCGCCGTCCGAGCGCGCCGCGGCGGTCGCGGCGTCCAGGCCCCCGGAGCCCGACGGCCACCGGCTCGCGCTCGCACGCGACGCCCTCGCACGCGAAGCCCTCGCACGCGACGCGCGCGCGCTCATGGCGTCGTGGCCGTCTGCGCCACCGCACGCCGCGGCGCCGCTGGACGCGTCCGTCGTCGCGTCGCAGCCGGCCCGCGCCGCGGCCGGCCCGCCCGTCGTCCACCTCAGCATCGAACGCATCGACGTGCGCGCCGCGGCACCCGCCGCGCCACCATCGACCGTCGGCGCCACGCCGCGCGCGCGCACCGCCCGCACGCTCGCCGACTACCTGCGCGGAGGGCCGCGGTGAGCACGCCGCTCGCGCCGGCCGCGGTGAGCGCCGCACTGCGCAACCTCATCGACGCGGGCTTCGTCGAGGCGAACCTCGCCGGCGCCATCGGCAGCAGCATCACCGTCAGCGCGGTCGCCCCGGACCTCATCGACACCGAGGCCTCCGACGCGCTGCCGCAGCTCAACATCTTTCTCTTCCACGCGGCGCACAACCCCGGCTGGCGCAACGCCGCGCTGCCCTCGCGCGACGCGCAGGGGCGGCGCAGCGCGAACGCGCCGCTCGCGCTCGACCTGCACTACCTCGTCACCGCCTACGCGCGCACCGACGCCGCCGCCGAGATGCTGCTCGGCCACGCGATGTTCCTGCTGCACGAGACACCGCGCATGAATGCGGCCGTGCTGCGCCGGCTGCTCGATCCGCTGTCGCTGCCGCCGGCACTGCTCGCGCTGGCCGACACCGGCCTGGCCGACCAGGCCGAGGTGCTGCGCATCACGCCGTTGCCGCTGTCGTTCGACGACGCGTCGAAGCTGTGGTCGGCCATCAAGGCGGAGTACCGCCCGACCGCGGCGTACCACGTGTCGGTGGCGCTGATCGAGGGCACGCGGCCCACGCTCGCGCCGCTGCCCGTGCTGTCGCGCGGCAGCCTGCCCGACCCGGTGACCGGCGCCGATCGCGGCGTGGTCGTCAACCCCGACCTGCTGCCGCCGGGACCGACCTTGTTCGCGGCCGCGCCGCCGCCGGGCCGCAGCGCGGCGCGCCTGGGCGACACGGTGCGCGTCAGCGGCATCCGGCTCGCCGGCGCGGGCCACGTGGCACGCCTGACGCACCGGCTGCTCGCCGCGCCGGTCGAGCTGCCGGTGGTGCCTGCCGCCAACGGCACGTCGTTCGACCTCGCCTTGCCGGACGACGTGGCCGCGCAGTCGACCTTCGCGCCGGGCGTGTGGAGCCTGAGCCTGCGGCTCGTGCCCGCCGGCGAGCCCGACGAGCACGAGACCAACGCGGTGGCGCTGCTGCTCGCCGCGGCGCCGGTGATCGCCGCCACCGGCGCGCCGCTGAACCTGCCGGCGGCCACGGCCGTGCGCGGCGGCGCACCGCCGCGCGTCACCGTCACCCTGCACGCGCGCCCGCAGGTGCGCGTGCAGCAGCAAGCGCAGCTCATGCTCGACGGCACGATGGCCACGGCGCAGCCGCGCGCGGCCGCCGCCGATCCGCTCGACTTCCGCTTCCCCGACAGCGTGCCCGCCGGCAACCGGCGCGTGCGCCTGAGAGTCGACGGCATCGAGAGCCCGCTGGTGCTGACCAGCGGTGCCGCACCGGTGTTCGACCCCACGCAGCAGATCGCGGTGCCCGCATGAACGCGCCCGACGGCTCGCTCGCGCGCGGCGCCGAATGGGCCGCCGCCAACCAGCGCTGGCTCGCGCGCCGCTTTGCCGTCCTGCGCGCGCGCATCGACTCGCGCGCGGCGCCCGATGGCGCGACCGCGGGCGGCGCCGGCATCGGCGACGGGATCGACACCGTCGACGATCGCGCACCGCACGCCGGCTTCGTGCCATCGGCCGAACGCATCGGCGCGCTGTTCGGCCTGTCGCCGTTCGAGCGCGACCTGCTGCTGCTGGCCGCCGGCGTCGAACTCGACGACGCGCTGCGTCGCAGCGTGGCGCAGGCGCAGGGCCTGGCGCCGGAACAGCCGCTCGGCATCGACTACGCGCTCGCGCTCGAGGTGCTGCCCGGCGCCCACTGGGACGCCATCTCGCCGCTGGCGCCGCTGCGGCACTGGCAGCTCGTGCTGGCCGACACCGCCGGCGGGCTCGCGCACGCGTCGCTGCGCATCGACGAGCGCGTGCTGCATCACGTGGCCGGTGTCGCGGCCACCGATCCGCGGCTCGACGGCCTCGTGCAGATGGCGAGCGGGTTCGACGCGGCGGCGGCCGTGTCGGCTCACGCCGCCGCGACGCTCGCGCCCGCGGTCGACGACAGCGCCGCCGAGCGCGCCGCGCAGGCGCTTCGACGTCACGCGGCGCCCATCGTCGCGGTCCACGGCAGCGACGCGGCGTGCCGCGACCTCGCGCTGCGCGCGCTGCAGCTGGCCGGACTCGCGGCGCTGTGGACCGACCCGGCGCACTGGCCGCTCGACGCGCGCGACGTCGCCGACGCGGCGCGGCGCCTCGATCGCGAAGCCGCGCTGCTCGGGGCCGGCATCGTGATGCCGGTCGACGCGCAAGACGGCGCCGATGCAGCAGCGCACGCAGCCCTGCACGCCGGCAGCGCGCCGGCCACGGCGCAGGCGCGGCGCCTGGTCGAGCTGCTGCGCAGCCCGCTCGTGCTGCTGTCGGGCACGGCGCTGCCGCCGTCCTGGCCCGGACGTCGCACGACCCGCCTCGCCGCGGTCCCGCCCGCGCCCGATCTGCCGCCCGCCGCGGCGCTCGCCGCGGCGCAGTTCCGCGTCGATGCCCGCACCCTGGCCGACACGCACGCGGCGCTCACCGATGCCGACGACCCACGCGCGTGGTGGTCGGCGCTGCGCGAAGCCGCGCGCGGCGGTCTCGACGCGCTGGCGCTGCGCATC
>Ga0073934_10005014_pt1 | contig 21192 bp, 22 predicted proteins | sample LarsenN4metaG_FD_76834 | JGI IMG/M metagenome (GOLD analysis project Ga0073934, IMG submission 76834) | Hot spring sediment bacterial and archeal communities from British Columbia, Canada, to study Microbial Dark Matter (Phase II) - Larsen... ...
ACCGTCATCTCACGAACCGTCATCTCATGCACCGTCACTTCAGCACCACGCGCGGATCGACGACCTTGTAGAGCACGTCGGTCGCGAGGTTGATGAACATGGTGAGCACCGCGATGTAGATGGTCACGGCCTGGATCACCGGGTAGTCGCTGCGGTTGACCGCGAGCAGCACCTCGCGCCCGAGCCCCGGGATCGAGAAGAACACCTCGATCAGGAACGAGCCGACGAACACGCCGGGCAGCTGCACCGCCACGTTGGTGAGGATGGGGATCAGCGCGTTGCGCAGCACGTGCTTGAGCAGGATCGTCTTCTCGCTCAGGCCCTTGGCGCGCGCGGTGCGCACGTAGTCCTGGCCGATCTCGTCGAGGAAGAAGCTGCGGTACAGCCGCGTCTGCGGCGCGAGGCTCACCGCCACCGCCAGCAGCACCGGCAGCGGCGCGTAGACGAGCAGGTTGGTCCACAGGCTGTCGCTCCAGCCCTGCACCGGGAACCAGCCGAGGCGGAACGCGAAGAAGTACTGCCCGACGATCACGTAGACCAGGAAGCTGATCGACAGCGCGACGGTCGTGAGCACCATGATCGCGCGGTCGGTCAGCGAGCCGCGCACGTAGGCCACCGCGAGCGCGAACGGGATGGCCAGCAGCACCTCGAGCACGAGGATCGGCACCATCACCGTCAGGGTGGCCGGCAGCCGCGTCGCGAACAGGTTCGCGACGGATTCGTTGGTGGCCCAGCTCTTGCCCCAGTCGAACGCGACGATCTGCTTGACGAAGATCCACAGCTGCTCCCAGACCGGGCGGTCGAGCCCGAGCTGCGCGCGGATCGCGGCGATCTGCTCCGGCGTGGCGTTGAGGCCGCCGAGGATCTCGGCCGGGTCGCCACCGAAGGACTTGAACAGGAAGAACACCAGCAGCACGACGCCGACCAGGGTCGGCACCATCTGCCACAGGCGTCGGATGAGGTAGGCCGCCATCGAGCTCGGGATCTTGCGGTCTTGCGCGGGCGCCGCACTCGTGATGCGGTGCCGCCATTGCGGGACGCGCGAGTGTAGGTCGCCCGCGCGCGCGCTCCACTCGGCGTTTGCCCGGGCCGATGCTGCGGCAACCGTCACGCCCTAGCGCGATCGCGGGGTGGTGCGCGCCGGCGCGCACGCGCACACTGGTCCGCAACCACCGGTACGCGCCGTGAACGCATCCCCGATGCCCGGCATCCCCTCCGCGAGCCCGCGGAGCCGGGTCGCGGCGCGCCTCGCGTGGCCGGTGGCCGCCACGCTGGCCGGCGCGGCCGCGTTGCTCGCGCCGCACGACGCGGTGGCGGCCGACGAAGGTGGCCTGCACGTGATCGTCGAGACGCGGCTGGACCTGCGCGATCCACGCCTGCCGGCGCGTCCGGTGGCCGCCCTGCGCTGGAGCGCCGGTTCGTTCGCGCTGGCGCGCGAGCCGCTGTCGGGGCTGTCCACGGCGCCGCCGTGGCAGGAACGCGCCCGCCGCGCGCTGTCGTCCGCCGCGGACGATCCGCGCCTGCTCGCGCTGCCCGACGACGCGCGCGGCGCCGGCGACTACGGTGTCGAGTTCGGCTCGTTCAACCTCTCGCAGACCGACAACACGCGGCTGACGCTGCGCGTGCGGCGCGGCCAGCCGATGCTGTACTGGCGCCTCAGGTTCTAGCGAGCTTTCCGTAGCGCGCGACGGCCACACCGCCCGTTCGGACTGAGCAGCACCAGCCGTTCGGGCAGAGCCACCCCGCCCCTTCGGGCTGCGCCACCCCCCGTTCGGACTGAGCCTGTCGAAGCCCTGACGGTGATCGAGGTGTCGTCACTTCCGGAGTACCCGGACGACGCGCCACGCGTGGTTTCCAGCGGCATCGCGGCCGCGCCCTTCCACTAGACTCGCGCGCATCGACGGCACCCCCCGGCGACGCGACCCACCGTCGCGCCGCCTTGCAGCACGTGATCACGATGTCGAGTCGCCGGCTGGCGGCGCGGGCCACGAGCCTGGCGCTGGCGGCCGCCCTGTTGTGGACCGCCCCCGACGCCGGGGCGCAGCAGAAGGTGCTGCGCTACGCCTTCCCGATCGCCGAGACCGGGTTCGACCCGGCCCAGATCTCCGACCTGTACTCGCGCACGGTCGCGGCCAACATCTTCGAGGCGCCGCTCACCTACGACCCGCTGGCGCGGCCGGTGCGCGTGGTGCCGCAGACCGCCGAGGCGCTGCCCGAGGTGTCGGCCGACTTCCGCACCTGGACCTTCCGCATCCGCCGCGGCATCCACTTCGCCGACGATCCGGCGTTCAAGGGCGCGAAGCGCGAGCTGACCGCGCAGGACTACGTCTATTCCATCAAGCGCCACTACGACCCGAAGTACAAGAGCCCCTCGCTGTTCCAGCTCGAGAACTCGAAGATCCTCGGGCTGAGCGAGCTGCGCCGGCGCGCGCTCGAGACGAAGCAGCCCTTCGCCTACGACACCGAGGTCGAGGGCCTGCGCGCGATCGACCGCTACACCCTGCAGATCCGGCTGGCCGAGCCGTCGCCGCGCTTTCACTACCACCTCGCCGACGGCGCGGTCACCGGCGCGGTCGCGCGCGAAGTGATCGAGGCCCATGCCGGCCGCGAGATGGAGCATCCGGTGGGCACGGGCCCGTACCGCCTCGCGTCGTGGAACCGCAGCTCGATGATCGTGCTCGAGCGCAACCCGAACTACCGCGAGCACCGCTACGCCGCGCAGGCGCCGGCCGGCGACGCGCGCGCGCAGGCCGTGGCGCAGCGGCTGGCCGGTCGCCGCCTGCCGATGATCGACCGCGTGGAGGTGTCGATCGTCGAGGAGCAGCAGCCGCGCTGGCTGGCCTTCCTCAACGCCGAGCACGACATGCTCGAGCGGCTGCCCAACGACTTCGCGCCGGTGGCGATCCCGAACGACGAGCTCGCGCCGCACCTGGCGAGGAAGGGCATCGTCGCCGAGCGCGCGCCGCTGGTGGACGTGACCTTGGCGTACTTCGGCATGGAGCATCCGGTGGTCGGCGGCACCACGCCCGAGAAGGTGGCGCTGCGCCGCGCCATCGCGCTGGCCTACGACGTCGGCGAGGAGATCTCGGTGCTGCGCAAGGGCCAGGCGGTGCCGGCGCAATCGATCGTGCCGCCGCTGGTGTCGGGCTACGACCCCGAGTTCCGCAGCGAGATGAGCGAGGTCAGCCGCGCCAAGGCGAAGGCGCTGCTCGACCTGTACGGCTATGTCGACCGCGACGGCGACGGCTGGCGCGACCTGCCCGACGGCCGGCCGCTGGTGCTGGAGTACGCGACGCAGCCCGACCAGGCCTCGCGCCAGCAGGCCGAGCTGTGGAAGAAGCACATGCGCGCGATCGGCGTGCGCATCGAGTTCCAGATCGCCAAGTGGCCCGAGCAGCTCAAGGCCTCGCGCGCCGGCAAGCTGATGATGTGGGGCGTCGCCTGGAGCGCGGCGACGCCCGACGGCGCGTACTTCCTCGACCTCGGCTACGGCCCGAACAAGGGTCAGGCCAACCACGCGCGCTTTCACCTGCCCGCCTTCGACGAGCTGTACCGCCGGCTGTTCGTGCTGCCCGACGGCCCCGAGCGCGACGCGCTGTTCGCCGAAGCCAAGAAGCTGCTGATCGCCTACATGCCGTACAAGGTGACGAGCCATCGCATCGCCACCGACCTGATGCATCCGTGGGTGATCGGCTACCGGCGCCATCCGTTCCTGCGCGACTGGTGGCGCTATGTCGACGTCGATCCGGCCGTCGACGGCAAGTCGGCGGCAGGCGCGCCATGAGCCTGCGCCGCCGGCCCTTCCTCGGCGCCGCCGCCGCGGCCGCGATCGCGCCCGGCGCGCTGCGTGCGCAGGCCACCGTCGACGCGGCCGGCCGCAAGGTGCTGCGCTACGCGTTCCCGACCGCCGAGACCGGCTTCGACCCGGTGCAGATCAGCGACATCTACTCGCGCATCGTCACCGCGCACATCTTCGAGTCGCTGTACGAGTACGACCACCTCGCGCGGCCGTACCGGCTCAAGCCCTGCACCGCCGCCGCGATGCCCGAGGTCTCGGACGACTTCCGCACGTTCGTCGTGCGCATCCGGCCCGGGCAGTTCTTCCACGACGACCCGGCGTTCAAGGGCCGCCCGCGCGAGCTGACCGCGCACGACTACGTGTACGGCTTCCGGCGGCACTACGACCCGGCGCTGAAGGCGGCGACGCAGAGCTTCCTCGAGGAAGCCGGCATCGTCGGCCTGCGCGAGCTGCGCGAGGCGGCCGTCAAGAGCGGGCGTTTCGACTACGACGCGCCGGTCGAGGGCCTGCAGGCACTGGACCGCTACACCCTGCGCTTCCGCCTGCGCGAGCCGCGCCCGCGCTTCCTGTTCACCCTGGCCACGCCGGACGTGTACTGCGCGATGGCGCGCGAGGTGGTCGAGGCCTACGGCGACAGGATCATGGAGCACCCGGTGGGCACGGGTCCGTTCCGCCTGGTCGAGTGGCGGCGCAGCTCGCGCATCGTGCTCGAGCGCCATCCGCGCTGGCGCGAGCGCACCTACGACGCCGAACCCGGCGAGGCCGACGCCGAGGGCCGCGAGTGGGCGCGCCGCTTCGCCGGCCGGCGCCTGCCGATGATCGACCGCGTCGAGATCTCGGTCATCGAGGAGGCGCAGCCGCGCTGGCTGGCCTTCCTCAACGAGGAGCACGACCTGATCGAGCGGCTGCCGCCGGAGTTCGCCGGCCAGGCCATCCCGGGCGGCCAGCTCGCGCCCAACCTGGCCAGGCGCGGCATCCGCAAGTACCGCGTGCCCGGCGCCGACGTGACGCTCACCGTCTACAACATGGAGCACCCGCTGGTCGGCGGCATCACGCCGGAGAAGGTGGCGCTGCGCCGCGCGCTCAACCTCGCGTACGACGTGGACCGCGAGATCCGCCTCGTGCGCCGCGGCGAGGCGATCCCGGCGCAGTCGATCATGCCGCCCATGACCTCGGGCTACGACCCGCAGGCGCGCACCGAGATGAGCGAGCACAGCGTCGCGCGCGCGAAGGCGCTGCTCGACCTGTACGGCTGGGTCGACCGCGACGGCGACGGCTGGCGCGAGCAGCCCGACGGGTCGCCGCTGGTGCTGGAGCTGCTGACGCAGACCGACCAGACGCAGCGCCAGCTCGACGAGCTGTGGAAGAAGGCGATGGACGCGATCGGCGTGCGCGCCGTGCTGCGCCCCGGCCAGTGGCCCGAGAACCTGCGCGCGGCGCGCTCGGGCAAGTTCATGATCTGGCGCGTGGGCTCGAGCGCCGCATCGCCCGACGGGCAGGGCGCGCTCGAGCGCTGCTACGGGCCGTCGGTGGGCAAGGGCAACATTGCGCGCTTCCGGCTCGACGCCTTCGACCGGATCTACGTCCGCATGAAGCTGCTGCCCGATGGCCCCGAGCGCGACGCGCTGTTCCGCCAGGCCACGAAGCTGATGGTGGCCTACGCGCCGTACCGCTTCAACACGCACCGCATCCTCACCGACCTCGCGCATCCGTGGGTGCACGGCTACCGCCGGCCGCCGTTCTGGCTCGCCTGGTGGCAGTTCGTCGACGTCGCGCCGGGCCCCGACGCGCGCGTGTGAGGCGATCGGCCGACGCACGATGTACGCCCCGACCCCCACCATCGGCATGCTGATCCGCCAGTGGCGGCAGCGGCGCCGGCTGTCGCAGCTCGAGCTGGCCGCCGACGCGGACATCTCCACGCGCCACCTGAGCTTCCTCGAGACCGGGCGCTCGTCGCCGAGCCGCGAGATGGTGCTGCGGCTGGCCGAACGGCTCGACGTGCCGCTGCGCGAGCGCAACCGCATGCTCGTCGCGGCCGGCTTCGCGCCGATGTACCGCGAGCGCGCACTCGACGACCCCGAGCTGCTGGCCGCGCGGCAGGCGGTGGACACCTTGCTCGCGGCGCACGAGCCGTTCCCGGCGCTGGCCATCGACCGGCACTGGCACCTGGTCGCGGCCAATCGCACCGTCCACCGGCTGCTCGACGGCATCGACCCCGCGCTGCTGGCGCCGCCGCCGAACGTGCTGCGCCTGAGCCTGCATCCGCGCGGGCTGGCGCCGCGCATCGCCAACCTCGGCCAGTGGCGGCGCCATCTGCTGGCGCGGCTGCAGCACCAGGTCGACGCCACCGCCGACACGCAGCTCGAGGCGCTGCTGGTCGAGCTGCGCGAGCTGCCGGTGCTGTCGCAGGGCCACGACGCGCCCGAGCCGGCCGGCGCGAGCGAGTCGGTCGTGGTGCCGCTGCAGCTGCACACGCCGCACGGGCTGCTGAGCTTCATCGGCACCACCACGGTGTTCGGCACGCCGGCCGACATCACCCTCGCCGAATTGGCGCTGGAGCTGATGTTCCCGGCCGATGCGTTCACCGCGCAGGCCTTGCGCGCGGCGATGGCCGGCGCGCCGCAGCCGACGGCCGTCGAGCCGGAGTCCGCGTCGTGAACGCCGTGCCTGCCGCATCGCCCGAGCCGCAGATCACGCGCTATCGGCGCTGGCTGCGCGAGCGTCGCGGCCTCGTGTTCGACGAGCGCGATCCCGACGCGCTGTGGCGCTGGTCGGTCGCCGACCTGCGCGCGTTCTGGGGCTCGATCTGGGAGTACTTCGACATCCAGTCGCCCACCGGGTACGAGACGGTGCTGGCCGACGAAGTCATGCCGGGCGCGCGCTGGTTCCCCGGCGCGCAGCTGAACTACGCGCGCCAGGCGCTGCGCCACGCCGAGCGCGCGCACGCGGCCGGCCATCCGGCCATCGTGTGGCGCGACGAGACCATGGGCCGCGCGCTGGCCGAGCTGTCGTGGCCCGAGCTGCGCCGCCAGGTGGCGTCGCTCGCGGCGCACCTGAAGCGCCTGGGCGTGCGGCGCGGCGACCGCGTGTGCGCGTGGCTGCCCAACCGGCCCGAGACCGTGGTGGCCTTCCTCGCCTGCGCGAGCGTCGGCGCGGTGTGGTCGGTGTGCTCGCCCGACATGGGGCCGCTGGCCGTGCTCGACCGCTTCCGGCAGATCGAGCCGGTGCTGCTGTTCGCGTGCGACGGCTACCGCCACGGCGGCGTGGCGCACGACCGGCGCGAGGTGCTCGCGTCCTTGCTGCGCGAGCTGCCGTCGCTGCGTCACATGGTGCTGCAGCCGGTGCTCGGCCTGCCCGAGCCGCCCGCGCCGGCCGACGGCCCGCAGCGCCACCGGCTGTCCGAGCTGCTGCGCGACGACGAGCCGTTCGAGCCCGAGTGGCTGCCGTTCGATCATCCGCTGTGGATCGTCTACTCGAGCGGCACCACCGGGCTGCCCAAGGCCATCGTGCACGGCCACGGCGGCGTGGTGCTCGAGGCGCTGAAGCTCGGCACCTTGCACAACGACCTCGGCCCGAGCGTCGAGCACGGCGAGCGCTTCCACTGGTACAGCTCCACCGGCTGGATCATGTGGAACTGCCAGGTCGGCGGCCTGCTGGGCGGCACCACGATCTGCCTATACGACGGCAGCCCCGCCGGCACCGATCCGGCGTCGCCCGACTGGCTCACCTTGTGGCGCTTCGCGGCCGACGCGCGGGTCACCTTCTTCGGCGCGGGCGCGGCGTTCTACGCGAGCTGCATGAAGGCCGGCGTCGAGCCGGCGCGCGCGGCCGACCTGTCGCGGCTGCGCGCGCTCGGCTCGACCGGCTCGCCGCTGGCCGAGGAGGCGTGGCCGTGGGTCGACGCGCACGTGGCGCGCGGCATCTGGCTCGCGGTGATCTCCGGCGGCACCGACTTCGCCGGCGCCTTCATCGGCGGCGACCGCACCCGGCCCGTGGTGCCCGGCGAGATGCAGTGCCGCTGCCTCGGCGCGGCGGTGCACGCGTTCGACGAGCAGGGCCGCGAACGGGTCGACGAGGTGGGCGAGCTGGTCTGCACGAAGCCCATGCCGTCGATGCCGCTGGTCCTGTGGAACGACCCCGACGGCCGGCGCTACCGCGACAGCTACTTCGACATGTTCCCCGGCGTGTGGCGGCACGGCGACTGGATCCGCATCACCGCGCGCGGCACGGCGGTGATCTACGGGCGCAGCGACGCCACCATCAACCGCCACGGCATCCGCATGGGCACGGCCGAGCTGTACCGCGCGGTGGAGGCGCTGCCCGAGGTGCTCGACAGCCTCGTGGTCGACCTCGAGTACCTCGGCCGCGAGAGCTGGATGGGGCTGTTCGTCGTGCTGCGCGACGGCATCGTGCTCGATCGGGCGCTCGAGTCGCGCATCCGCCAGGCGGTGCGCGCGGCGCTGTCGCCGCGCCACGTGCCGAACGACGTGCTGCAGGTGCGCGCGGTGCCGCGCACCCTGTCGGGCAAGAAGATGGAGCTGCCCGTCAAGAAGCTGCTGCTCGGCGCGCCGCCCGAGAAGGTGTTCAACCGCGACGCGATGGCCAACGCCGACTGCGTGGACTGGTTCGTCGACTTCGCGGCGCGGCGCGCGGCCGCTGCGGCGCCGGCCGCCGGCTCGACGGTTCCCTCCAGGCCGCGGTGACGTTGCGGCAGCGCAAGCGCGGCGCGAATCGCGCTGCGCCGCGCGAACGCGCGCGCGCCGCCGGCGTTCTCAAGCGCAGGGTCTGCCGATGGGCGTGCGGGCCGTGGTCGATCGCAGGAGAGTCGAGATGACGACGAAGTGGACCGTCGCGGCCGTGGCGGCCGCCGTGATGGCGCTGGCTGCCGGCGCGGCCGTGGCGCACGGCATGCGCGGCGCGCCGGGCATGGGCGGCATGGACCCGCAGCGCATGCAGTCGATGCACGCCGAGCACGCGAAGCAAAAGGACGGCGGCTGCGCCGATCGCATGCAAGGCCATCGCCACGAGGGCGGCGAGCGCATGGCGCGGGGCATGGGTCACGGCATGGGCCACGGCATGGGCGGCGACACGAGGCACGACCACGGCATGCACGACCACGGCATGCACGACCACGGCATGGGCGGCCACGGCATGCAAGGCCACGGCATGCACGACGGCGGACACCGCCACGCGGCGCCGCCGCCGTCGACGCCTTCGCAAGGCGAGGCCTGGTCGCCGCCGCCGCCGAAGTCGCGCTGAGCGAACCCGGCCGCGCGCCGCGGGAGGTCAACGCGCCGCGGCCGCGAGCGGGTAGCGCGGCGGCTCGCCCGGCAGCGCCAGCATCGGCGTGACCAGTTCGACGTCGGCGACGGCGCGCGCCAGCGCCTCGGCGCGCGCGGCCTGCGCCGCGTCGGCCACGCAGCCGAGCAGGTAGACGAACCTCCGCTCCGCGCTGACCCAGATCGAGCTGCCGGCGAGTTGCGGGTCGGCGCGCAGCGCGGCGAGCACGTCGCGCGCGATGCGTGCGTCGTAGCGGTACGCGTTGGGCTCGCTGCAGCGGCCGGCCAGCCAGCAGCTGGTGCCGCGTTCGGCGCGGTAGTGCGCCTCCTGGCGGATCTCCGCGTCGGTGTAGGCCGGGCCGCGCGGCGCGGGGCAGGCGCGGCCGGCGGTGGCCTGCTCGAACGGGTCGTGGAAGGGATTCAGCCGCAGCGGCTCGTCGGCGCGGCTCGCCGCGGCGGCGGCCACGAGCGACGCGAGGGCGGCGAGGCGCGCGAGCGAGCTTGTGCGCCGCGACGGGGGTGGGTGGTCCTGCATGGCGCCGATTCTGCTCAGCCTGCGGCGCCCTGCAACGCGTCGAGCCGACTCGCCACCGCGTCGCCCGCCTCCTGCAGGAACACGCGCACGCGCGCCGTGCGGCGCAGGTCGGGATGCGTCAGCAGCCACAGCGGCGTCTCGACCGCCTCGATCGGATCGCTCAGCGCGAGCAGCCCCGGTTCGCGCGCGGCCACGAACAGCGGCAGCAGGCCGACGCCGAGGCCGGTGCGCAGCATCGCCAGCACCGACTGCAGCAGGTCCACGCGCAGCCGCACGCGCTCGGGCGGCACGGTCTCGGTCATCCAGCGGTCGAAGAAGCGCGTGCGGCGGTCGCGCTCGAAGCCGATCCACGGAGCCTCGGCGGCGAGGCGCTCGAGCGGCTGGCGCTTCTGCGGCACGCCCTTGGCGCCGCGCGCGCCGAAGATCGCGAAGCGCACCGTGCCGAGTCGGCGGCCCACCAGGTGCTCGGGCACCTGCTTCGACAGCCGCAGCGCGATCTCGGCCTCGCGCCGCGACAGGTCGGCCAGCGCCGACGATTCGGCCACCTCGACCTCGATGCCCGGGTGCGCGCGCGCGAACGCGGCCAGCGGCTCGGGCAGCAGGTACTGCATCACGATGAAGGCGGTGTTGACGCGCAGCGTGCCCGACAGGTGCGTGTCGCGGCCGAGGATGCGGCGCTGCACGTCGTCGATGCCCGGCCGCATGCGGCGCGCCTGCTCGGTCAGCAGCTCGCCGGCCTCGGTCGGGGCGTAGCCGTGGCGATGGCGCTCGAACAGGCGCGCGCCCAGGCGCCGCTCGAGCGCGTCGAGCCGGCGCAGCACGGTCGAGTGCTGCACGCGCAGCACGCGCGCCGCGCCGGCCAGCGAGCCGGCATCGGCCACGGCCAGCGCGATGCGCAGGTCGTCCCAGTTCAGCGACTCGTCGGCGGGCGGGGCAACGGGCTTGCGTGGCATTCGTACTGTGCGCGGATGCACAATCGGATTGCAGATTCTCGTGTTGTCTGTGCGGCGATGCAAACCTAGAGTGGGGCCATCCGCTCCGGGAGACCGCCATGACCGCCACCCTGACCCTGCATCGCCCTCCGACGGAACGTGCGCGCGCCGCCGTGGGCACCGCGGGCGCTGCGTCCGAAGGGTCGCCGCGTCCGCATGCGCAACACCATGCGCACCCGCATCCTCGTGCGCACCCGCATGCGCACCAGCACCCGCACCCGCTGACCGGCTCCGCCGGCTGGCTCGACCGGCAGTTCGACCGCTGGGCCGAACGCGCCGACCGCCTGTGGCGCGAGGCCGGCGACCCGCACCGCCACCGCTACTTCTGATGCACGCCGCGCCGGGCGGCCGCTACAGCGGCAGCTCGGCGAAGTAGCGCCCGCCGTGGAAGATGAGCGGCGAGGCGCCTTCGCGGCGCGCGCAGTGCTCGACCTCGCCGACGAAGATGACGTGGTCGCCTTCCTCGTAGCGGCTGCGGTTGAAGCACTCGAACACCGCGGCCGCGCCCTCGAGCACCGGCGCGCCGCCGAGCCCGTCGCGGAACGCCACGCCGGAGAAGCGGTCGAGCTCGCGCCCGGCGAAGCGCAGCGCCAGCGCGTGCTGGTCGGCCGACAGGATGTTGATGGCGTAGTGCGTGCCGGCGCTGAACACCGGCATCGAGCCGGCGCGCCGCGCCAGGCTCCACAGCACCAGCGGCGGGTCGAGCGAGACCGAGTTGAACGAGTTGGCCGTGAGGCCGACGCGGCGTCCGGCGACGTCGCGCGCGGTGACGATGGTCACGCCCGTGGCGAACATGCCTAGCGCGGCGCGGAACTCGACGGCAGAGAAGGTCGGCGGCGCGGCGAGCCGGGGCGAGGCGGACATGCGGTCATTGTCGGCCAAGGCCGGCGCCGCGACGGGCGGCGCGGGAATACAGTCTCGGCATGTCGCGTACACCCGGCGTGGAGGCCCCGACGGCATTCCGGCAGCAGCTGCTCGAGGCCATCCCGCGCCTGCGCCGCTATGCCCGTACGCTCACCTACGACCCCGCTTCCGCCGACGACCTCGTGCAGACCGCGCTGGAGCGCGCCCTCGCGCACTGGCACCAGTTCGACCAGGGCCGCGACATCGTCGTGTGGCTGGTCGGCATCGCCCACCACGCCTTCGTCGACGAGCGACGCCGCCACGGCCGGCTGCAGGTGGTCGACCCGGCCGAGCTGCACGAGGCGCACGACGCGCTGCGCGGCGAGCCGGCGCCCGACCTCGCGCTGCGCATCGACCTCGTCGACGCGCTGGAGCGGCTGTCGGTCGAGCACCGCGAGCTGCTGCTGCTGGCCGGCGTCGAGCAGTTCAGCTATGCCGAGTGCGCGCAGGCGCTCGGCATTCCGATCGGCACCGTGATGTCCAGGCTGTCGCGTGCGCGGGCCGCGCTGCGCGCCTTGCTCGACGGCACCGCGCAGGCGGGCGCGCGCAGCCTGCGGCGCGTGGTCTGACGTGGCGCCGCGGCCGAGGCAGTACCGCCCATGACAGCACCCGCCGACGAACGCCCGGTCGACGCCGCGATGCTGTCGGCGTGGCTCGACCACGAGCTCGACCCGGCCGAGCGCGCGCGTGTCGACGCGTGGCTGCGCGAGCATCCGGCCGATGCCGAGACCGTGCGCCGCTGGGCCGCCGACCGCGACGCGCTGGCCGCGGCGCTGCAGCCGCAGCTCGCCGAGCCGGTGCCCGAACGCCTGCAGCGGCTGGTGCGAGAGCACCGCGCCGACGACGGCCGCCGGGCGGCATGGCGTCGGGTGGCGATGCTGGCCGTGTTCGCGGCCGGCGGCGCGTTCGGCGCGTCGCTCATGTGGGCGCTGCAGCGGCAGGCCGCGCCGGCGGCGCAGCTGGTGCATGCGCCGTCCGGGGCGCCGTTCGCTGCGACATCCGCTGCGCCCGAGGGCTGGGTGCAGCGCGCTGCGCTCGCGCATCGCGTGTACGTGCCCGAGATCCGCCACCCGGTCGAGGTCAACGTCGCCGAGGGTCCCGAAGGCGCGCGCGCCGCGCAGGAGCAGCACCTGCAGCGCTGGCTCACCAAGCGCGTGGACGTGCCGGTGCCGCTGTTCGACCTGAGCGCGCAGGGCTTCGAGCTCGTCGGCGGACGGCTGCTGCCCGACGAGCCCGACCGGCCCTGCGCGATGCTCATGTACCAGCACCGCGACGGCCAGCGCGTCACCGTGTACCTGCGCAAGGCCTCGACCGGCGTGCCGGCGGAGTTCCGCTACGAGCGCGAAGGCGACGTCGGACTGTTCTACTGGGTCGAGGGCCGCACCGGCTACGCGCTGGCCGGCAACCTCGGCCGCGAGCAGCTGCTCGCGCTGGCGCAGGCGATCTACGCGCAGCAGCAGGGCCGGCGCTGAGCCGCCGACGCGCGCCGAGCCAGCGCCCGTCGGCGCCACATACGAGTGCCGTCCAAGTCGGGATTCACTACACTCGCGCGCGCAGCGTGCCCCACAGCGTGCCCCAGTCCGAGAGGACGCATGACCTTCGACGTCCACCGAGATCTCGCCAATCAGCCCGCGTATCGCCCATCCGAGGCTGCGCACATTCTTGCGCTGCCCAAGGCGACGGTCCTCGCGTGGTGCTTTGGTCACGACTACTTGCACCGCGAGGACGGTCGGCGTAAGCGGTTCAAGCGTGTCGTCGAGCCCGCCGACGGCAAGGCCCGGCTGCTGTCGTTCGCAAACCTCTGCGAACTGCACGTGCTGGCCGTGATCCGGCGGCACCATGGAGTCACTCTGCCGAAGGTCCGGACGGCCATCGACTACGTCCGCACCCAGCTCGGAGAGCCGCGACCCCTGGCGTCGAGCCGTTTCCGCACCAACGGGGTCGATTTGTTCGTCGACTACGCGGGGCGCTTGCTGAATGTGTCGAAGCAGGGCCAGCACGCGCTGAAGGGCGACTTCGAGCGGGCGTTGCAGCGCATCGAATTCGGCAGGAGTGGCGGCCCGGTCCAACTCTTCCCGTATACGCGCGAGGCGGGTGTCGCGGGCGATCAGCCTCGCACGGTGTTGGTGGACCCGCGGCGCTCGTTCGGCCGGCCGGTCCTGGCGAGTGCATTCGTGCGCACCGAAGTCATCAACGAGCGGTTCCGCGCCGGGGACTCCATTGCCGAGATGGCGGCTGACTATCGCGTCAGCCCGTCCGACATCGAGGAGGCCCTGAGATTCGAGCAACGCCAGCCGCGCGCGGCATGACCGTTACGACCGAAGGTCCGTCGGTCGGCCCCACGCTGTTCATCGACCGCGACACCTGGAGCGCCAAGCTCGGCACGGCCTTGAAAGCGGCCGGGATCCCGTTCGAGGCCCATCACAACCACTTCGAGCCGGATGAGATCGACGCCACGTGGATCCGCTCGGTTGCCGCGCGAGGATGGGTGATCGTCACTCGCGACAAGGCGATCCGGCACCGGCCTGCCGAACTGGCGGCCGTTCGAGATGGCCGGGCCCATCTCTTTGCGCTGACCTCCGGCAATCTGTCCGCCGCAGACACGGCGGCGGTCATCGTGGCGGCTTGGCCCCACCTCCGCAAGGCTGTCGCTCGCCAGCGGGCCCCGGCCCTCTACGCGGTGCATCGCGACGGCAGGGTCGTGCTCCTCAAGCGTTGAGCCGAGTCGACGCCGCGACGCCTTCCTAGAATCGCCCGATGTCCGCCGTCCCCGGGCACCGCGCCGACGCGCCGGTGCCGACCCCGCGCTTCGGCCTGGCCGCGCTGCACCGCCTGCTGGTGGTGACCCTGCTCGGCTTCGCGTCGGGCCTGCCGCTTGCACTCACCGGGCAGGCGATGCAGGCCTGGCTGTCGATGGAGGGCGTGGACGTCGCCACGATCGGCTTCCTCAGCCTCGTCGGGCTGCCCTACACCTTCAAGTTCCTGTGGGCGCCGCTGATGGACCGCTTCGACCTGCCGTGGCTCGGCCGGCGGCGCGGCTGGCTGGTGCTGACCCAGCTCGCGCTGGCCGGCGTGCTGTGGGCGCTGGCCGCGACGTCGCCCACCGACGCGATCCGCACGTTCGCGCTGCTCGCGGTGGCGGTGGCCTTCGTGTCGGCGTCGCAGGACGTGGTGATCGACGCGTACCGCACCGACCTGCTGCCGCCGCGCGAGCGCGGGCTCGGCGCGTCGATGGCGATCATGGGCTACCGGCTGGCGATGATCCTGTCCGGCGGCATCGCGCTGATCTGGACCGACCCGGCCAACGCCGGCGTGGCCGACGGCGGCTGGACGTGGCCGCAGGTGTACCGCTTCATGGCGGGGCTGATGGTGGGCGCGGCGCTGGTCTCCGCGTTCCTGTTGCCGCGCCTGAAGTCGGCGCCCGCGCCGCAGGGCGTGGCGCGCCACGACCTCGTCGGCTTCGTGGCGGTGATGGCCGCGGTGGCCGTGGGCTTCGCCGTCACCGACCGCTTCGGCACGCGCGTGGCCGGCGCGCTGCTCGCGCCGCTGCTCGACGCGAGCAGCCTGGCCGCGCCGCTGAAGACCAAGTGGATCGAACTCGCCGCGCTGCTGCTGGGCATCGCGTTCACCTTGCCGCTGGCGGCGTGGGCCGCGCGGCGCGCGCGCTTCGAGACCTTGCTGGGCGGCCTGCGCTCGTACTTCGCGCAGCCCGGCGCGGCGGCGTTCCTGCTGTTCATCGTGCTGTACAAGCTCGGCGACGCGTTCGCCGGCTCGCTGCTGACGCCGTTCCTGCTCAAGGCCGTGGGCTACGGCGCGGCCGAGGTGGGCGTGGTCAACAAGATCATCGGCCTGTGGCTGACCATCGCCGGCGCGCTGGTCGGCGGCGCGCTGATGATGGGCCTCGGGCTGTGGCGCTCGCTGCTCGTGTTCGGCGTGCTGCAGGCGGCCAGCAACCTCGGCTTCTGGTGGCTGGCCGTCAACGGCCAGGGCACCTTGCCGTCGCTCACCGTGCCGGCGTTCGACTGGGGCTTCGTCGCGCTGGCGCAGCCCACGCCGGTGGACGGCGCGCTGCTGATGGTGGTGGCCTTCGAGAACATCACCGGCGGCATGGGCACGGCGGCGTTCGTCGCCTTCCTCATGGCGCTGTGCAACCAGCGCTTCACCGCCACGCAGTACGCGCTGCTGTCGGCCTTCGCCGCGGTCGGGCGCGTGTGGGTCGGTCCGCTGGCCGGCGTGCTGGCCGAGTCGATCGGCTGGCCGTCGTTCTTCGTCGTGTCGACCGTCGCGGCGCTGCCGGCGTTGGCGATGCTGTGGTGGCTGCGCGCGCCGGTGCGCGCGCTCGACGCCAAGCCGGCCGCGCCCGGCACCGACGATTGATCCGGGCTACGCTGCGGCCCTCGGGGAGACTGCCTGCCATGGACCACCAGACGCTTCAACGCCACGACGACACGGCCGGCGCCGCTGCCGGCCCGGCGCCCGACCGCGCGCGGCGCCTGTTCTCGATGTGCCTGTGCGGCCTGCCGTTCGCCGGCCTCGGCCTCGGCGCGCCGCGCACCGCGCACGCGCAGGAGTGCGGCCGCATCCTCGGCGTGGGCGGTCCGTCGGGCGTGACCAAGCTGGTCTCGGCCGAGCAGATCGAGCAGGCCGCCGCCCAGCAGTACCTGCAGCTCAAGCAGGAGGCCACGTCCAAGCGCGCGCTCGCGCCGGCGAACCACCCGCAGCTCGTGCGGCTGCGCGCGATCGCCGAGCGCATCGTGCCGCTCACGGCCGACTGCAATCCGCGCGCGCGGCAGTGGCAGTGGGAAGTCAACCTGCTGGCCAGCAGCCAGATCAACGCCTTCTGCATGCCCGGCGGCAAGATCGCGTTCTTCACCGGCATCCTCGAGAAGCTGCGCCTCACCGACGACGAGGTCGCGATGATCATGGGCCACGAGATCGCGCACGCCACGCAGGAACACGCGCGCGAACGCATCGGCAAGACCACCGCCACGCGCGGCGTCATCGAGATCGGCGCGGCGCTGCTGGGACTGGGCAGCGGCGGGCGGCTGCTGGCCGACCTCGGCGGGCAGCTGCTCACCTTGAAGTACAGCCGCGACGACGAGACCGAGGCCGACAAGATCGGCCTCGTGCTGGCCGCGCGCGCCGGCTACGACCCGCGCGCCGGCGTGAGCCTGTGGCAGAAGATGGCCGAGGCCAGCAAGGGCGCGCCGCCGCAGTTCCTGTCGACCCACCCGTCGGGCCCGACGCGCATCCGCGAGATCGAGGAGTCGCTGCCGCGCGTCGAGCCGATCTACGAGCGCGCGCCGCGGCCGGCGCGGCGCTTCGAGCCGGCCGGATCCTGAGAGGCGTTCTGCGGATCAGGTGCCGCCGACGAACGGGTTGCTGCGCCGCTCGTGGCCGAAGGTGCTCTCCGGGCCGTGGCCCGGGATGAACACCGTGTCGTCGCCCATCGGCCACAGGCGCTGCGTGATGCTGGCGATCAGCGTGTCGTAGTCGCCGCCGGGGAAGTCGGTGCGGCCGATCGAGCCGGCGAACAGCACGTCGCCGACGAAGGCGCGCTTCGCGGCGGCGCTGTGGAACACCACGTGCCCGGGCGTGTGGCCGGGGCAGTGGCGCACGGCGAGCGTTTCGTCGCCGAGGCTCACCGTGTCGCCGTCGGCCAGCCAGCGCGTCGGCGTGAACGGCTCGGCCTCGGGGAAGCCGAACATGCGGCTTTGCTGCGGCAGCGCGTCGATCCAGAACTGGTCGCCGGGGTGCGGGCCGACGATCGGCAGGCCGCGCCGGCGCGCCAGGGTGCCGGTGGCGCCGGCGTGGTCGATGTGCGCGTGCGTGAGCCAGATGGCCTCGAGCTTCACGCCGAGGCGCTCGATCGCCGCGTCGAGCCGCGGCAGGTCGCCGCCGGGGTCGACGATGGCCGCGGCCATCGTGCGCTCGCACCAGAGGATCGAGCAGTTCTGGGCGAAGGCGGTGACGGGGACGGTGAGGTAGCGCAGCATCGGGCGCGCATGGTAGCGCCCGCGACTCGCGCCGCACGACGGCGCGGCCGGATCGGCGGATGGCGCGACCCGGCGCGCGCTGCGACCCGGCGAGCGCTGCTACTGCGGCTGCGCCGGCATCGGCCACACGTCGCGCCATTGCGCGTCGGCCGGCACGTCCTGCAGCTGCACCGGCCCGAGCCACTGCAGGAACAGCCGCGAGCACACGGTCTGCAGCTCCGCGCTGGCCTGCGGATGGCGCGCGAGCAGCGCGAGGTTGCGCGCGATCTTGTCGCCGGCGGCGAGGTTGGGCGTGCGGGCGTAGTGGCTCATCAGCGCCAGGGTGCCGCCGACGATGGGCTCGATCGGGCCGCAGCACGCGGCCTGCGGGTCGGCCGACTCGGGCTCGGCGGGCGGGGCATCGAAGACTCGGCGCATGGACGGGCACCTCCTGCGCCGCAGTCTAGTTGAGAACAATTCTCGTTTGCAAGAGCCTGCGACGTCGGTGCGGCCTTGCGCGCCCGCGCCCGCCAAGCGCGCGGGTACGCCGTGACCGCGGCGCAGCGACGACGGCGAGTCGTGCACGCCCGCCGCGCGCGTCGGGCGCGCGCCGGTGCGTGGCCCGCCGCGTCGCCGCCGCGGCTACAGCTTGAAGTCGTAGTCGATCACCAGCGGCGCGTGATCCGAGAAGCGCTGCTGCAGGTAGATGTGCTCGCGTCTGGCCTTCGCTGCGATGCCCGGCGTGGCCAGGTGGTAGTCGAGCCGCCATCCGACGTTCTTCGCCCAGGCCTGCCCGCGGTTGCTCCACCACGTGTACTGCTCGGGCTTGTCGTTCAGGCGGCGGAACACGTCGACCAGCCCGGCCTCGTCGAGCAGCTTCGTCATCCATGCCCGCTCCTCGGGCAGGAAGCCGCTGTTCTTCTGGTTGCTGCGCCAGTTCTTCAGGTCGATCTCCTTGTGCGCGATGTTCACGTCGCCCACGAGGATGAACTCGCGCTCGGCCTTCAGCCGCACCAGGTGCGGATAGATGCGATCGAGGAAGCGGTACTTCGCGGCCTGCCGGTCCTCGCCGCTGCTGCCGCTGGGGAAGTAGCAGCTGATCACGCTGAACTTGCGCCGGGCGGTGTCGTAGCGCGTCTCGACGTAGCGGCCTTCGGTGTCGAACTCGTCGCCGTCGAAGCCGGTGATCACGGCGCTGGGCGCCTTGCGCGTGTACAGCCCGACGCCCGAGTAGCCCTTCTTCTGCGCGAAGTGGAAGTGGCCGTCGAGTCCGCCCACGCGCTCGAAGCGCCCGGCGACGTCGGCGGCCTGGGCCTTGACCTCCTGCACGCCCATACAATCGGCGCCCGCCCCGTCGGCCCAGTCCAGGAAGCCCTTGCTCGCCGCCGAGCGGATGCCGTTGAGGTTGAGGGTGACAACGCGAAACATGATGACGACGTTGAGGTCGGGTCGATGAATGCCGCCGCCCCCGCTTTCGATCCGCTCGCGCAGGACTTCGTGAAGTTCGCGGTGGACGCCGGCGTGCTGCGCTTCGGCGAGTTCCGCACCAAGGCCGGCCGGCTGTCGCCGTACTTCTTCAATGCCGGGGGCTTCGACGACGGCGCCAAGCTCGGGCGACTCGCCGAATTCTATGCACGCCGCCTGCTCGCCTCGGGCATCGGCTTCGACATGCTGTTCGGTCCGGCCTACAAGGGCATCACGCTGGCGGCGGCCGTGGCCATCGAGCTCGCGCGGCTCGGGCGCAACGTGCCCTACGCGTACAACCGCAAGGAAGCGAAGGACCACGGCGAGGGCGGCACCCTGGTCGGCGCGCCGGTGCGCGGCCGCGTGCTGATCGTCGACGACGTCATCTCTGCCGGCACGTCGGTGCGCGAGTCGATCGCGCTGATCCGCGCCGCCGGCGCGCAGCCGACCGGCGTGGCGATCGCGCTCGACCGGCAGGAGAAGGCGAGCGAGAACGGCGCCGACGCGCCGTGGTCGGCGGTGCAGTACGTCACGCGCGAACTCGGCCTTGCGGTCGCCTCGATTGCGACCCTGGCGGACTTGCTGCACTATCTTCGCGCCACCCGGGACGCCGCGCTGCACGCGCACCTCGACGCGGTGGCGGCCTACCGCGAACGCTACGGAGTCTGATGACCGTGAAGCCGTCCTCGTCGACGCATCGTCTCGTCGCAGCGTGCGCGGCCGCGGCCTCGTTCGCGTGGAGCCCGCAGGCAGCCGCGCAGGCCGGCACGGTCTACACGTGCACCAACGCCAAGGGTCAGCACCTGCGCTCGGACCGCCCGATCGCCGAGTGCATCGACCGCGAGCAGCGCGTGCTCAACCGCGACGGTTCGCTGAACCGCATCGTGCCGCCCACCCTCACGGCCGACGAACGCGCGGCGCGCGAGGCCGAGGAGCGGCGCATCGCGGCCGAGCGCAACGCCAAGCGCGAGGCCGAGCGCGCCGACCGGCTGCTGATGCAGCGCTATCCGAACGAGGCGGCGCACGCCAAGGCGCGCGAGGCGGCGCTCGACACCGCGCGCGCGGCGCTCAGGCAGTCGGAAGACCGGCTGAAGGTGCTGGCCGCCGAGCGCAAGCCGCTGGCCGACGAGGCCGAGTTCTACGTGGGCCGTGCGCTGCCGGCCAAGCTCAGGCACGACCTCGAGTCGAACGATGCCGCGCGCGAGGCGCAGCGCGTGCTCATCGCCAACCAGCAGGCCGAGATCGTGCGCATCAACAACCTCTACGACGCCGAGCTCGACCGCCTGAAGAAGCTGTGGTCCGGCGCGACGCCGGGTTCGCTCGGGCCGCTGTCGGCGCCTTCGACGCCTGCCGCACGCACGGTCGGCGCGTCGGGCGGTGCCGGCGGGCAGAGCACCACGTCGAAGTAGCCGCGGCGCGCGCCGCGGCCGGCTTCAGCCGATCTTCGCCAGCAGCAGCTCGCGCGCCTGCGCCGGATTGGCCTTGCCCTGCGAGGCCTTCATCACCTGGCCGACCAGCGCGTTGAGCGCCTTGTCCTTGCCGGCGCGGAACTCCTCGACCGACTTCGGGTGGGCGGCGACGACCTCGGCGACGATCTTCTCCAGCGCGCCGGCGTCGTTCATCTGCCGCAGGCCGCGCGACTCGATGACCGCGTCGACGTCGGCGCCCTCGCCGTTCCACAGCGCCTCGAACACCTGCCGGGCGCCGGCGTTGGAGACGGTGCCGTCGACCACGCGACCGATCAGCGCGGCGAGCATCGCGGCGCTCACCGGGCTGCTCGTGATGTCGCGCTCCTCGGCGTTGAGCCGGCGCGACACCTCGCCCATCAGCCAGTTCGCCACGAGCTTGGGCTCGCCGCTGGCCTTCGCGGCGGCCTCGAAGAAGGTCGCGAAGCCGAGGCTCTGCGTCATCATCGACGCGTCGTAGGCCGGCAGCGCGTAGTCGCGCTGCAAGCGCGCCGCCATCGCGCCGGGCAGTTCGGGCATGTCGCGGCGCACGCGCTCCACCCACTGCGGCGCGATCACGAGCGGCGGCAGGTCGGGGTCGGGGAAGTAGCGGTAGTCGTGCGCGTCTTCCTTGCTGCGCATCGCGCGGGTCTCGCCGCTGGCGGGGTCGAACAGCACCGTGGCCTGCTCGATCGCGAGCCCGTCCTCGAGCCGGTCGATCTGCCACTGCACCTCGGCGTCGATGGCCTGCTGCAGGAAGCGGAAGCTGTTGAGGTTCTTGATCTCGCGGCGCGTGCCGA
>Ga0073934_10005015_pt1 | contig 21190 bp, 16 predicted proteins | sample LarsenN4metaG_FD_76834 | JGI IMG/M metagenome (GOLD analysis project Ga0073934, IMG submission 76834) | Hot spring sediment bacterial and archeal communities from British Columbia, Canada, to study Microbial Dark Matter (Phase II) - Larsen... ...
GTATTCATCGGCCACGCGGCTGAGGGGTCGCAAGCGAACCAGGGCCACCACCCGACCATGGAGCCAGACCGGCCGCTCGATCAGCGCGACAGACCCGGGTGGCAGCGGCCGGCCGATGAGTGGGCTGCCGTCAGGAAGGAAGAGCGCCAGACGGGCGCCGAAGGCGTCGCGCGGGCCCACCGCATGCGGGCCTTCTACGCGGCCTGGCGGGCGTGGGCCCGCTGGGCGGCCATCGGTGAGGGGCAAAGCCGGCACGCCGGGTGGCGGACCAACTGCCCCGCCATCTGCCCCGCCATCTGCCCCGCCGTCTGCCCCGCCAACTGCACCGCCATCTGCCCCCGGCCGTCCGGGCCTCGTGTCGCCTTCCTGGCGCGCCAGTGTGTTCAGCAGCATCGGCACGGTCACCCGCCGTTCCTGCATGGCCGCCACGCCACCGGCATCGCGCACGCTGTCGGTCACGATGGCCACGAACCTGTCCAGGCGCTCCAGATCGCGGGCCTGCAGGTAAGCGCTGAATCCCTGGCGCAGGTGCCAGGCGCTCACCAGACCCATAGCCACAGCGCTGAGCGCCACGGCAGCCAGCAACCAGATGGAAAGCGTGTGGACCAGTCGCAGGCGCATCGTCGTGGGAGATTGGACTTGGGCATTGTGAGTGGACTGTGGAGGCGCACCCACAGTCCATCCACATTCGGCCGCCAGAGTTCGGCATCGGCACATCGCCGTCCCCTGGAGCCCTGCCTTGAACCCTGTCGCTGCCTTCCGCCGCCCAAGCTCCCGCCGCCTGCCGGCACGTGCCATCCGCACCTCGGCCTGGATGATGTCGCTGCAGATGGCCGCCTGCGGGGGTGGCGGCGACACCGCAGCAGCCACGCCCGCCATCGCCGTGCCAGGCGCACCCACCATCGGCGCCGCCGTGGCCGGCGACGGCAGCGCCAGCATCAGCTTCATGGCGCCGGCTTCCGATGGGGGCGCCACGGTCACCGGGTACACCGCCGCCTGCACCGCCGGCGCCAGCAGCCGCACAGGCACAGGCACGGCCAGCCCGGTGCTCGTCTCCGGCCTGAGCAATGGCAGCGCCTACGCTTGTTCAGTCACGGCCAGCAACTCCGCTGGCACTGGGGCGGCGTCCGCCGCCATGACCGTCACGCCGGCCGCGCTGGGCGGCGGTGGCACGGGCACCACCGCCGGGGTGCTGTGCGGCATCAGCGGCAGCGAGGCCACCGTCAACGGGCTGACCGCCACCTACAGCTGGGCCTGCAGCGGCACCTCGCGTAAGCTGGTGGCCAACGGCCTGCCCAACCACACGGTGGGCACCTTCCCCCGTGATGGCAACCCCAACACCATCGGCGCCGTGGCCACATCGGCCAGCTACACGCTCAACCCGGCCACCGCCGCCACCCGCACCAGCGTGATCACCAGCGGTTATGGCCTGAACGGCGTGAAGCTGGAACCCGGCACCGCCGGCACCTGCGGCGACGCGGGTGGCGCCACCTGCACCCAGGCCATGGGCACGGGCGCCTGGAACATGGAAGCGCTGGGCCAGACGGCCTTCAACTTCGGCACCGACGAGAACAATGCCCACGTGCAGCCCACCGGCGCATACCACTACCACGGCATGCCCGAGCAGTACATCGTCAAGCTGGGCAAGGGCACGTCGACGATGACCCTGGTGGGCTGGGCGCCAGACGGGTTCCCCATCTACGCGCGCTATGGCTACAACACGGCCACGGATGCTGCGTCGGGCCTGAAGGTGCTGCGCGGCAGCTACCGGCTGAAGGCGGTTGCCGACGCCAACCGCCCTTCCACGACGACCTATGCCATGGGCACGTTCACGCAGGACTATGAATATGCGGCAGGTTCGGGCGATCTGGACGAATGCAACGGCCGCACCGGCGTGACCCCGGAGTTCCCGGCCGGCACCTACCACTACGTGATCACCGACACCTACCCCTACATCGGCCGCTGCGTGAAGGGCACGCCTGCGTCCATCCGATGAGGTGCACCGTGCGAACCCTCGGACGCACCCGGCTGCTCGGGGCCGGATCGATGCGGTGGCTGCTGGCGTCGGTGCTGCTGGGCAGTGTCTTGCAGGCACCCGCGCAGGCACATCTGATGGTGGCGCAGAAGGGCACGCTCAACTTCCACGGTGACGGCGCCTACATGGTGCTGTCGGTGCCGGTGTCGGCATTCCATGGGGTGGATGACGACGGCGATCAGCGGCTCAGCAGCGCTGAACTTCAGGTGCATGCCGCCGGCATCCAGCAGCAGGTTCAAGCCCGCGCGCAGCTGATCAGCGACGGCGAGCCGCTCGCGCTGCAAGGCTTGATGCTCAACCTGTCGCCGCCCGACGATGCCCCCGACGCGCCCGCCGACCAGCTGGTGGTGATGGGGCGCTATGCCCTGGGCATCGGGTCAGCGGGGCCCCAGCCGTCTACGATGCAGTTCAGGCTGTCGCTGTTCGGGCGCGCGCCGGCCGAGCAGGCCTACGACATCACCATCACCCGCAAGCCCGAGGCCCAGGCTGCCCGCTACACACCGGCGCAGGCGGTCCATGCCGTGCTGCCGGCACCGGCCCGGCTGTTTGCCGAGCAGCTGCGCCTGGGGGTCGCGCATGTGCTGGGCGGCCTGGACCATGTGCTGTTCCTGCTGGTGGTGCTCGCCTCGCTGGCCGGTGCAGGTGCAGGCTGGCGGCAGGCGCTGGGCATGTTGACCTGCTTCACCGCTGGCCACGCGCTCGCCCTGGCCGCCAGCGCACGGGGGCTGGTCCGGGTCTCCTCAAGCCTGGTCGAACCTGCGATCGCGGCCTCGATCGTCGGCATGGCGGCTTTCGACCTGTGGCAACGCCATCGCGCACGCTGGGCACCACCCGTTGCGCAGGGTGCCCTGGTGACCGCCTGTGCATGGGTGCATGGCCTGGGCTTCGCCGGTGCCCTGGGCCACCTGGGCCTGTCGGGGTGGCCTCTCGTTTGGAGCGTGGCGGGCTTCAACCTCGGCATCGAATTGGCCCAGGTGGGTGTGGCTGCATTGGCCGCCTGGGGCGTGGCCGTTCTGACCCGGTGGCAGGGGCAGCACGTGGCCGGCAGGGCTGCGCCTGCGGCATCGATGGTCGGGATCGTGCTGGGCGTTGGCTGGTTGGCGGCCCGTACTCCCGGCTTCGCATAGGCCTTGCGCAGGCGCCGGTGCTGGCGAGGGTGCGCAATGGCGTGACGGCTCTCGCCCCGCGGGCTCGTCGACGGCAACGCGGCGATCCTGACCGCGTCGCAGCCAGGGGTGACGACCGGCCGGTGTGAGCCGGCGCAAAAGATCAACAGGTTGAAGAGCGCCACTTGCTAATGCGAACGATTCGCATTACATTGGATGCATGATCATCTGTGTCTGCCACCGCATCTCCGACCGCGACATCGCCCGCCTGGTGCGCGACGGGTGTGCCAGCTTCGACGAGCTGCAGTTCGAGCTGGCCGTGGCCACCTGCTGCGGCAAGTGCCACGACAGTGCCCGCGAGGCCTTCGATGCCCATCTCACGCAGCTGGCGGCCAGCGGGCTGGCCGCAGAGCGTTCAGATGCGGCTGGCCGTCATCGCCATCGGGTGATACCAATCGCTAGCCACCCTCATCACGACAAGGCGGCTTCGGCCACGGCTTGAACCATGGCCGGCACCCGCCCTGAGCTTGAGCAGGCTGCAGCGTTGCACAGGTCGTCCGCGCAGCCTGCACAGCCCGCGCCCGCCCGTGGCTCGTGTGCACCGGCCGCACGCCGATTGCGCAGCACCGAGCTATTCGGCCCCGCGCAAGAGATCGAAATCGAACACGGCCAGGCGGTGTACCGGCTGCGCCTCACATCCCTGGGCAAGCTGATCCTGACCAAGTAACCCAGACACCCGAAACGCCTTTCACAACCCTCTCGCACCAGCCAGCCATGCGCCAGCAAGTGCTCCTGAACAGGAACTCACTGTGCTGCGCAAGACACCCGTCGCGCTGGCGTTGGTGGCCGCCTGGGGCCTGTGCCCCGGCATGGCCTCGGCCCAGTCCTCAAACGCCCCGACCGCGCCCTCGGCGGCGGCCTCCCCGGCCACGCTGCCACCCATCACCAACACCGCCACGCGGACCGACCGGCGTGTGGACGAGGTGCCGGCCACCGTCACCGTGGTGCCGGCCGTCGACATCGAAGCCGCCGGTGCGCGCGACATCAAGGACCTGTTCCGCAACCAGGTCGATTTGACGGTGCGCAGCGCGCCAGGCCGCTTCGGCTTGGCCGGCGCCTCGACCGGGCGCGCCGGCAGCGAGGGCATCAACATCCGCGGGCTGGAAGGCAACCAGGTGCTGATGCTGGTGGACGGCATCCGCGTGCCCGGCAGCTTTTCTTTCGGCGCCTTTGCCACCGGCCGCGCCGACTACCTGGCGCTGGAAGCCACGCAGGCCGCCGAGGTGCTGCGAGGCCCGGCGTCCACATCGTTCGGCAGCGATGGCCTGGCCGGCGCCTTGAGCCTGCGCACGCTGGACCCGGACGACGTGCTGACGGCCGGCCAGGCGGCAGGCGGCTTCGTGCGCCTGGCAGGCACGCAGGTGGACAACTCGGTGGCACTCACGGCCGCCGCAGCGATGCGCCAGGGGCCCTGGCAGGCGCTGCTGCTGCTGAGCCAGCGCACCGGAGAAGAGACGCGCAACCAGGGCACCAACGATGCGCCGAACAGCAGCCGCACCGCGCCCAACCCGCTGGACTACCGGCAGCAGGTGCTGCTGGGCAAGGTCTTCTTCAGCCCGGTGCCGGCCCACCGCTTCGGCGCCACTGTGGAAGCGATGCAGCGCCGTGCCGAGACCGACGTGATCTCGGCCCGTGCGGTGCCACCGGCGCCGCCGGCCGCCCTGCCCGCGACCGCCGTGCTGGACCTGGACGCCAGCGACCGCGTGCAGCGCGCCCGCGTCTCGGCCGAGCACCGCTACGATGACCTCAACGGCCTGTGGTTCCAGAAGGCCGAATCGCGGGTCTACGTCCAGGACGCAGACACGCGCCAGTTCGCTGCTGAGGACCGCAACACCGCCGCCGACCGCACCCGCACCAGCCGCTACCGCGAAAAGGTGGTCGGCCTGTCCACGCAGTTCGAGACCTCGCTCTCCGGCGCGCTGCCGCAACGCCTGAGCTACGGCATCGACGCCAGCCGCACCGAGATCACGGCGGTGCGCGACGGCACGCCCAACCCGAGCGCGCCGCCGCCTGCCGGCGAGACCTTTCCGACCAAGCCCTTCCCGGACACCGACTACACGCTGGCCGGCGCCTTTGTGCAAAGCGAGATGGAGCTGGCCGGCATCGCGGGACTGCCGGGCCGCCTGACGCTGATCCCGGCGCTTCGCTTCGACAGCTTCAAGCTCAGCCCTTCAACCGAGGGCTACACCGGTGGTGCCGTTGTCAGCCTGTCAGACAGCGCGGTCACGCCCCGGCTGGGCGCCGTCTGGCGCATCGCCGAGGCCTTCGCACCCTATACCCAATGGTCGCGCGGCTTCCGCGCACCCACGCCGGGCCAGGTGAACAACGGCTTCACCAACGTGGCCTCGGGCTACCGCAGCGTGGGCAACCCGAACCTCAAGCCCGAGACTGCGCAAAGCCTGGAAGTGGGCCTGCGCGGCAAGGCCGGTGGCTGGCAGTGGCAACTGGCCGCCTACGACAACCGCTACCGCGACTTCATCAGCCAGGAGGTGGTCAGCGGCAGCTTCACGCCGGCCGACCCCGCCGTGTTCCAGTTCATCAACCTGGCACAGGCACGCATTCGGGGCGTGGAGCTGCGTGGCGAATGGCGCGTGTCGCCGGCCTGGAGCGTCAACGCCGCCTCGGCCCTGACCCGCGGCACCAGCACCCGCAACGGCGTGGCCGAGCCGCTGGACAGCGTGGAGCCTGCGCGCACGGCGCTGGGCCTGCGCTGGCAGGCCGGCGCCTGGGACCTGCGCGCCGATGTGCTGCACGCCCAAGCCAAGGCGCGCGACCGCATCCGCACCGCCACGCCGCCCGCCTTCGCACCGGAGGGCTACACCGTGCTGGACCTCAGCGCGCGCTGGCAACCCAGCCCGGGCTGGACGCTGATCGCCAACCTGAACAACGTCACCGACGCCACCTACCGGCGCTGGAGCGACGTGCGCGGCCTGTCCGAGACCAGCACGGTGAAAGACGCCTTCACGGCCCCGGGCCGCCACCTGCAGCTGACGCTGCGCCACGACTTCTGAGAGGAACCCGCCATGACCACGCTCGAGCTCACTGCCGACCCTTGCGAACGCCTGCGCGAGGCCTACCAGGCCGCGCGCCGCGCCGGCGCCGCGCGCCACCGCGACATCGCCGCGCAGCTGGGTGTCAGCGAAGGCGAGCTGGTCGCTGCGCACGTGAGCGCCAGGCCGCAGCCGCAGGGCCTGCGGGCGCAGCGCCTGCGCGCCGAGTGGCCGCGCCTGATCGCTGCGCTCGAATCGGCAGGCTCCGTGATGGCGCTCACGCGCAACGCCTCGTGCGTGCACGAGAAGACCGGCGTCTACAGCAACACCAGCGCTAACGGCCCCGCGGGGCGCGAGATGGGCCTGGTGCTGGGCGGCGACATCGACCTGCGGGTGTTCTACAGCCGGTGGGCGCATGGCTTCGCGGTGGACGAGGCCGGCGACAAGGGCCTGCAGCGCAGCCTGCAGTTCTTCGATGCCGGCGGCACGGCGGTGCACAAGGTGTTCGTGAAGCCGGCGACCGACCTGCCGGCGTGGGAGCGGATCGTGGCCGACTTCGCGGCGGCCGACGGCACGCCCGGCCTGGAACCCGCAGCCCCGCCCGAGCCGGCCGCCGAGAAACCTGACACCGAGATCGACGTCAAGGCCTTCCACCAGGCCTGGGCCTCGATGCGCGACACGCACGAGTTCTTCGGCCTGTTGCGCCAGCATGGCGTCACCCGCACCCAGGCGCTGCGCCTGGCCGAGCCGCGCTTCGTGCAGCCGGTGGACGCCGCCAGCGCGCAGCAGGTGCTGTCGGGCGCGGCCAGCACCGGCACGCCGATCATGGTGTTTGTCGGCAACCCCGGGATGATCCAGATCCACACCGGGGCGGTGAACAAGGTGGTGGTGATGGGTCCGTGGCTGAACGTGCTGGACCCCGGCTTCAACCTGCACCTGCGCGAAGACCACATCGCCAACGCGTGGGTGGTGCGCAAGCCCACCAGCGACGGCCTGGTGACGTCGCTGGAGCTGTTCGACGCGCAGGGCGAGACCATTGCCATGTTCTTCGGCGAGCGCAAGCCCGGCCGCCCCGAGCTGTGCGCCTGGCGCGAGCTGATCGATGGCCTGGTGGGTGACCGCGTGGGCTTCGAGGAGTCGCCGTGCCTGCCGTGACACCTGCCCTGACGCCCGCCCCAACGCTGGCCGCCACGCGCCGCGCCTGGCTGATCGGCGCAGGGGCCTTGTGGGCCGCACCCACCGCGTGGGCCACGTCGCAGCGGCGCATCGTCAGCATCGGCGGCGCGCTGACCGAGACGTTCTACGCGCTGGCCGCACAAGGTGACTTGGTGGGTGCCGACACCACCTCGTTGTTCCCCGATGCCGCTCGCCAGCTGCCCAGTGTGGGCTATGCCCGTGCACTGTCGGCCGAAGGCGTGCTGTCGCTTCGCCCCACGCTGGTGGTGGCCTCGCAAGAGGCCGGGCCGCCGGCCGTGTTGCGTCAGATCGAGGCAGCCCGGGTGCCGTTGGCGCTGCTGGACGCCGACCACCGGTTTGAAGGCGTTGTCGCCCGCACGCAGCGCCTGGCAGAGCTGTGCGGCCGGCTCGAGGCGGGCCGCACGCTGGTGGCTGACTTGCAGCAACGCTGGGCCCAGGTGCAAGACCAGGCGGCCAGACGCGCGGCCAGCGGCAAGCCGGCCCCGCGTGTGCTGTTCGTGCTGTCGCACAGCATGGCGCAGGTGCGGGTGTCGGGCAGCGGCACGGCCGCCGACGGGATGCTGCGCTACGCCGGTGCGGTCAACGTGCTGGGCAGCGTCGAGGGCTACAAGCCGCTCACGCCCGAGGCGGCCATCGCCGCCGCGCCCGAGGTGATCCTCGTCACCGAACAGGGCCTGCAGGCGGCCGGCGGCATCGACGGGCTGCTCAAGGCGCCCGGCCTGGCGCAGACGCCCGCGGGCCGGGCACGCCGCGTCGTCGCGCTGGAAGCGCTGCTGCTGCTGGGCTTCGGGCCGCGCCTGCCGCAAGCGGTGGCTGCGCTGGCCGACGCGCTGCACGGCAAGGCCGCATGAACACGGCCACCGCCACCGATGCAGGCGGCGCGGTGATGCCGCGTCGCGCCGTCACGCTGGCGGCGGGGCCTGCGCTGGTGCTGGCCTTGCTGCTGGCCCTGGCCGTGGCCGTGCAGCTGGGCGCCGTGCCCGTGGCGACCAGCGACTGGTGGGTTTGGGCGGGTGATGCCCCCGCCACCGGCGGCGCCTACGTGCTGTGGGAACTGCGCCTGCCCCGTGCGCTGCTGGCGGCGTGCGTGGGTGCGGCGCTGGGGCTGGCCGGCGCGCTGACCCAGGGCCTGTTCCGCAACCCGCTGGCCGACCCCGGTCTGCTGGGCGTGACCAGTGGCGCGGTGTGTGCGGTGGCGCTGGTGCTCACCGTGTTTGCCGCGTCGGCCGCTGCGGTGCCCATGGGCTGGCGTGTGTGGGTGCTGCCGGTCTCGGCATTCATCGGCGCGCTAGCCGTGTGCTTTGCGCTGGAGCGTCTGGCGCGCTGGCTCACGCCCGGCTCGGTGGCGGGGCTGTTGCTCACCGGCCTGGCACTCAATGCGCTGGCGGGCGCGCTGGTGGGGCTGTGCACCTATCTGGCCACTGACGAACAACTGCGCAGCCTCACCTTCTGGACCCTGGGCTCCATCGCCGGCGCCAACTGGGCGGTGGTGGCGGTGCTGGCCGCGGCTCTGGCCGCAGCCTTGTGGCAGTCGCGCCGGCTGGCCCATGCACTCAACGCGCTGGCGCTGGGCGAAGCGGCTGCCGCGCATGTGGGCGTGGACGTGGCGGGCCTGCGCCTGCGCTTGATCGTGGTGGCGGCGGTGCTGTGTGCGCTGGCCGTGGCCTGGTGCGGGCTGATCGGCTTCATCGGCCTGATGGCGCCGCACCTGGTGCGCGGGCTGGCGCAGGGCGACCACCGCCGCGTGCTGCCGCTGGCCATGGCCGCTGGTGCGCTGCTGCTGGTGGTGGCCGACACGGTGGCCCGCACAGTGGCCATCCCGGCCGAGATTCCGGTGGGCATCTTCACGGCGCTGCTGGGCGCACCGATGTTTCTGTTGATGCTGCGCGGCATGGCGCGCCAGCAAGGAGGGCACGCATGAAGGCAGTGAACACCGTTGAGCTGCTGCGGTTGCGTGGTGCCGTGGCGCGTGTGCCGGGGCGCAGCTTCGGGCCTTTTGATGTGGCGCTGTCGACCGGTGAGCGCGTGGCCATCCTGGGCCCCAGCGGCGCGGGCAAATCGACGCTGTTGCGCCTGATGGCGGGCGAGCGGCCCGCGCACGGTGGCGAGGCGCTGTACGAGTCGCATCCGCTGGCCGCATGGCCGGCGCAGCGCCTGGCGCAGCGGAGGGCCGTGTTGCCGCAGTCGCACGCGGTGGCCTTTGGCATGCCGGTGGAACTGGTGGTGGGCCTGGGCCGCATCGCCCGCGAACCCGACCCGCAGCAGGCCCACGCGGTGGCCGGCGCCTTGCAGGCCGCGTGCGCCGCCCATCTGGTGGGAAGGCGCTTCGACACCTTGTCCGGTGGCGAGCAGGCCCGCGTGCAACTGGCGCGCGTGCTGGCCCAGCTGTGGGACGTGCGCGACGGCCTGCTGCTGGTGGACGAACCCCTGGCCGCACTCGACCCCGGCCTGCAGTTCGAGCTGATGGACGCGCTGTGCAGCTTTGTGCAAACACGCGGCCATGCGCTAGTGGCCGTGCTGCACGACCTGAACCAGGCGCTGGCCAGCTTCGACCGGCTGTGGCTGGTGCAGGACGGCCGGCTGGTGGCCGACCTGCCCGCCGACCGCAGCGCGCTGGCGCCGCTGGAGCGGCTGTTTGGCATCCAGCTGCGCTGCATCGATGGGGACGATGGCCGCGTGGCCGTGCTGGCCCGCCGTGGCACGCCGGCATCGACAGGCACAGCCCTGGCGGCGTGATGACGGCCGATGGCATGACCCCGCGCAAGCAGACCGCCCTGGCGGTGGTGTGCGCAACGCATGCCATGCTGGGCTGGGCGCTGCTGTCGCTGGGGACCGAGCGCATGCCGTCCAGTGCTGGGGCTTGGATGCAAGACGGGATGCGCCTGGTCTCGGTTCGACTTGTGTGGCCAACACCGCCGGCGGCACGGGCGCCAGCGGCGACGCGAGCGCCCGAGGCCGCGGCGCAACCGCAACCGGCAGCGCAACGCGCCAGGCTGGAGGCGGCGCCCGAACCTGCACGCGCCGCACTGACGCCCAGCCACGCCCCACCACCGGCCGTTGCCACCGCCGTGGCGGCAACGGCGTCCACCCTGCAGACCGAGGCGCCAACGGCCGCCGCCGCTGCACCCACGTCGGCGGTGGCGGCGCCGACCCCGCTGGCGCAGCCCGCGCAGCCGACAGCCGCAGCAGCGATGCCTGCGCGCGCCGAAGCCCCGCCCTTGGTCATCGCCCGAGCCGATCGCCAACAGTGCCCACCCGCGCCCCACCCTGCCGCACTGCGTGAGCGCGGCATCGAAGGCGCCGTGCTGCTGCGCGTGAAGGTCGACATGCAAGGCCGCCCGGCCGACGTGCAACTGCTGGCCGGCAGCGGCTGGCGCCTGTTCGACGAAGCCGCGCTGCAGCAGGTGCGCGCCTGCCGCTTCATCCCGGCCAGGCAAGGCGGACAGGCCATCGACAGCTGGGTCGAGTTTCCGGTGCGCTTTGCGCTGGCAGGCTGACGTTTGGAAGTAACCACGCACGATGAACAAGCCCGCAGACCCCACCCGCACCGACCCGCTGGAAGGCTGGACCTTCGGCCGCCACGACCGCTGCTGCGCCGCCTTGCCGCCGGCGGCACCGCCCGAGGCCACCGGTTCCCGCCGACGCCGGCTGTGGGAGCTGGGCACCCATGCGCATTGCCCCGTCATCGGTGTGTGCCTGCCGCTGGTCGCCATGCGTCGCCTGGCCCGCAAGGTGCTGGGCGGCGAGCCCGTCGCCGACGACTACGACCTGCACTGTGGCATGGTGACCGACTGCAAGTGGCGCAGCCGCATCGCCGAGGCCGTGCAGCGCGAGCTGGACCGCCGCTTCATGCTGCCCCTGCGGCGCGCCGCCGCCATGAAGACCGAAAGTGACCTGGCCGCCTGGTGGCAGGAACAAGGGGCGTCCAAAGACCTGCCCGGCGCGCTGTGGGCCACACTCACCCATGCACGATGCACACCTGCCCTGGAGAACCACGTGCTGGGCCAGGTGCACATGGCCCAGCACCAGGTGGGCATGGCCACGCGGGTGGAACTGGCGCGATTCGAGGCCTTGATCGACGAGAACGCGGTGCTGGCCCGTGAACTGGCCGGCGCCCAGCAGCGCAGCACGCGCCAAGCGCTGGACCACGCCCGGCAGCTGGAACATCTGCAGTCTGAGCTGGTGCGTGCGCGCGGCCAGGCCATGGCGGCACACAGCGTGGCCGAAGGGCTGCGGCAAGACCTGCAAGCGTTACGCGACACCGTGCCGCAACTGGGCAGCCGCCAGGCGCTGGTGCAGCGCAACGCGCTGCAAGACGAGCGCATGGCGATCCTGCTGCGGGCGCTGCAGCAAGCCCGCGGCGAGATTGAGCGGCTGCGCGAGCAGATCGAGGTCGCGAACGAACCCACGACGGCCCTCGACAGCGCAACAACGGACGGCAACGCCTCGCCGCCCCCCGTGCTGCACACGGCCGACGGTGGCACCCCGCTGACAGACCAAGCCGTGCTGTGCGTCGGCGGCCGCACGTCCAGCGTACCGGTCTATCGGCGACTCATCGAGAGCCAGGGCGCACGGTTCCTGCACCACGACGGTGGCGATGAGCACAGCGCCAGCCAGCTCGAATCGACCCTGGCCGCCGCCGACCTGGTGATCTGCCAGGCCGGCTGCGTGAGCCACAACGCCTACTGGCGGGTGAAGGACCACTGCAAGCGCACCGGCAAGCGCTGCGTGTTCGTCGACACGCCCAGCCGCTCCGGCCTGGAGCGCGCACTTCGATCGCTCGCGCCGCCGCATGCCAGGTCAGCTGTTGCGGAGGCTCCGCAGCCTGAAGCGCGGCAGTTCAGCGAATGGCCGGCCACATCGTGACACCCGAGGAATCTGCTCATGCCCACACGCCTTGCCGCCCTGCTCGGAGTCTTCGCGATCGCCAGCGCTTGCGCGCTCGTGGGGATCGCGAGCCCGATGCCCGCCCGTGCACATGCCGTCGATTGCACGGGGCGAGCCGGCATCGAGCTGGCACGTTGTGAGCGCCATCGCCGGATGGCGCAGCGCTGCGGCCCCATCCAGGGCGAGGCGCACTTCGCCTGCGACCGCGAGTTCCTGCTTGCCCATCCTCTGGACTGCAAGGCCTTCGCCGGCGACGACACCCGCCGCTGCGAGGCCGAAGTGGCCGCGTTCAAGACCTGCGAGCTGAGGGCGGGCCGCGAGTTCATGCGCTGCGTCCGCGACGCGATCCAGGCCAGCCCAATGGAAGACCGATGATGCCAACCCCGTTGAACCCGCCCAAGGCACTGCGGCGGCGCCGACGCTGGGCACTGCTCGCCGCGGCGGCCACGCTGTTTGCGCTTTGGTCATGGCAGAGCCCAGCCGCCGCGCCGCTGCCTTGCTTCGCGCAGCCGGGCACACTGGCCGCTGCGCTCTGTGAGCGCCTGCACCAGATGCAGGACGTTTGCGGTGGCGTGGAATCCGGTTCGCGCGGCCACTGCCAGGCCTGCTTGCTGGCCAATCACCCGCTCACCTGCGACGACGTGGACGACGGCGAGGCAGCCGCCTGCCGCCGCGCGCGCGCCGCGATCGAGCGCTGCGTGGCCTACGGCCCCGCGCGGATCGACAACTGCCTGCGCCAGTCGCTGACCGGCCTGGTCCGATTCAGCAAGCCGCCCCGCCCTGTCGGCGACGTCAACCCACTGTGAAAACCATCGGCGACACGCTCGAACCCCTCAACGCTTCGAGGGCCACGCTCCCAACCCCGACAACTGGATGACTTGGGGGTCGCCTTGCATGCGGATTCCTTGCGGTTTTGAATGGTTGCGGGCTCGTTACCGTCATGCGATTGTCTGGCACAAGTCGATCTTGGTGCACTCGACCAGGCGCGTCGGCGAATCAGCGTGGTGCAGACCTCGGCGGTTGTCTTTCGTCAACGCCTCAGCAGGGTGCCCAGACGGCGACGCAGCAGCGCGAAATCCACCGGCTTGGTCCAGTAATCGTCGAACCCGGCGTCTCTGGCGCGCTGCACCTGGTCAGGCATGGCATCTGCGGTGAGCGCCACCACTTTCAGGCCGGCTGTGGACGCCGCACTGCGCAGCTGCCGCAGCAGATCCATCCCCGAACCGTCGGGCAGGTGCATGTCCAAGAGCACCAGATCGGGCTGCAGCGAACGCGCAGCGGCCAGGCCCTCGGCCAGATCCACCGCCAGGTGTAGGCGCAGCGGCGGTGTGCGCGCCACGAACTCTCGCATCAGCAGGCCATTGACCGGGTCGTCTTCCACGTACAGCAGCAAGGCCGGTGGCAGCTCCGGTGCGGCTGCCGCGCCGCCAGACGCCGGCCCTGCCAACGCACCGAACAGGCTGTCGGTCGAGACCTCGGCGGACGCCGCCATGTCGGCTGCTTCGACCATCGGCAACTCGACGGCAAACGTCGAGCCCTGCCCGGGGCTGGAATCCAGGGTCAGCTGCCCGCGCATGGCGCGAACCAGTTGGCGGCTGATCACAAGGCCCAGGCCCGTACCCGCGGTGGCACCGCTGGCTTCAGCGCCGCGCTCGAAAGGCTTGAACAGGCGTGCCTGCTGTTCGACGGTGATCCCCGGGCCGTTGTCGCAGACCTCCAATCGAAGCGGCCCACCCGGCAGGGTCCGCAACCTCAGCGTCACCCGGCCGCCCTCAGGCGTGTACTTGCAGGCATTGCTCAGCAGGTTGATCAGGACCTGTCGCAATGCGCGCTTGTCGGCGCGCACCCACAGCTTCGTCTCGCCATCCATGGGCGCCCCGTCATCATCCAGGCAGGCCAGCGACTGGCCACGCTGCAGGGCTTGCGGCCGCACCATCTCCACCACCTGCCGGGCCACTTCGGCGGCGTCGACATGCTGCAAGTCGACTGCAAAGTGCCGGGCTTCGACGCTCGCGGCGTCGAGCACGTCATTGACCAGCCCCAGCAGGTGGCTTGCCGCCCTATGCACCTGCTGGATCCACGGCCCCCAGGCGTCCGGCGACGGGTACATGACCGGCGCTGATGCCCTGCCCGAGGCGGAGACAGGGCGCACTGCCTCGTCCTTCAACGCTGCCTGCATCAGCTGCGTGAAGCCCAGAATCGCGTTGAGCGGCGTGCGCAGCTCGTGGCTGATGCGAGACAAGGCATCGGCACGGGCGCGCGCCTCGCGCTGGGCGCGATCACGCTCGCGCTGCAGCCGCTCGCGCTCCTGGCGTTCGAGCACCTGCGGTGTCACATCGGTGGCCAAGCCATGCCACAGCACACTGCCGTCTTCGTCGCGCTGCGGTGACGAGTGGGCAGAGATGTGCCGTTCCCGGCCGCCGGCAAGACACACCCTGAACGTGGCCTGCCAGGGTGTCAGATCGGCCAGCGACGCCTCGATGCTGCGCTGGATGCGGGGGAGATCGGCCGGGTGGATGCGGTCGAACACTGGCTGGGCGTCGGCGAAGGCCAGCGCTGGCGATACCTCGAACAACGTCTGCAGACCGTCCGTGGTGAACGGGAAGCTGGCCCGCCCTTGGGCGTCTACCCGGAACTGGTACAACATCCCTGGCACCTCGGCCACCAAGCTGCGCAGTCGCTGCGCCTCGGCATCGCGCGCGCGTTCGGTCAGCACCTGATCGGTGATGTCGCGCGCGGTGCCGCGCAGCCCACCTTGCCGTTGTCCCGTGGGCTGGACTGGCACGGCGGACAGCGAGATCCAACGATGGCCACTGGGCGACGCCACCACGATGGTGGCCCGACTGAAGGCCCGGCCACGCTTGAACAATTCGCGCAGTGACATGGGCGGTGACAGCGGCTGGCCCCGAGCATCCAGCAACGGACCATCGGGCAGTGGCTGTCCCAGTTGCGCGGACATGCTGCGCCCCATCGCCACTTCGTAGCCGGGGGACAGCCACGCCACACACCCCGCCGCGTTGGTTTCCCACAGCCAGTCGCCCGACGCGGCCCCGAAGTCAGCCAGTCGCTCGCGTTGCAGCGAGAGCCGGGATCGATTGAGACGCTCGGTCAGCAAGCTGCCGGCTGCCTCCGCCAGGGCCCGGATCATGTCGCGCTGCGTTGCGTTCAGCGACCGGGGCTCGGTGTGAATGAGGCAGAGCGTGCCCACACGAACGCCTTGCACAAGCAGCGAGTGCCCGGCATAGGCCCGGATGCCAGGTGCGCCAACGACGAGCGTGTTGTCGGCAAAGCGGGGATCGGCCTGTGTGTCGGTCACCTCGAAAAACACGTCGCCGTGCACCAGCGCGTGGGCACAGAACGCCTGCTCTCGCGGCGTCTCGCAAACCGTCAATCCGTCGCGGGACTTGAACCATTGCCGCCGCGCATCGATCAGGCTGATCAGGGCGATCGGCCAGCCGGTGGCCAAGCGCGCCGCGCGCGTCAGGGCATCGAATCCCGCTTCGGGCGGGGAGTCCAGCACCTCCAGCTCGGCCAGCAACTGCAGGCGTTGCGCCTCGTCGGACGGGGGCGGCGCGAACATCATCGGGCAGACTCCTGGGACGGCGGGTTCTGACCTGGGGGTGCACCGGCCGGCAGCACCAAGGTGAACTCCGACCCCACACCGCGCTCGCTGACGACCTCGATGTCGCCGCCCATCAGCCGCGCCAGCCGAAGGCACAAGGTCAGACCGATCCCGCTGCCGGGCTGCACGCCACGCTCACGGCCCAGACGTTCGAAGGGCTCGAACGCGCGCTGGATCTGGCCTGCGTCCAGACCCTGACCGGCATCACGAACCCAGATGCGTACCGTCTCACCGTCCTGGGCCGCACCCAGGCCAACCTCCTTGTCGCTGTACTTCAGCGCGTTGGTCAGCAGGTTCAACAGGATCTGACGCGTGCGGGTCGGATCGGCCCAGAGCGTCAGGCCCATCGGCATGTGGACATGGATGCGCTCACCTGAGCCTTCATGCTGCTGCAGCCATGCGCGACATTCGACGAGCAAGGGCACCACATCGAGCAATACGGGCTGCCAGCGCAGCCGGCCGGCATCTGCGCTGGCCAGATCGCTGAGATCGTCCAGCAAGGCGGTCATCATCTCGGCGGCGTTCTGGATATGCAGGGCGGCGGTGGCGGGATCCGCACCCGTCCCGGGCTTGCCGAGGCGAAGCAACTGCGCGAAGCCCCTCACGGCGTTGAGCGGGTTACGCAATTCATGCGCCAGCGTGGCCAGCAGCTCGGCGCGGGTGCGGGCCACCAGTTCGGCGTCGGCCAGGGCGCGCGTTTGTGCTCGGGTCGTGACCTCACCCGTGATGTCCCGGTGGGTGCCGACCAGGGCCACCGCGTTGCCCTGGGCGCCGAGTTCGGGAACGCGGTCCGATTCGATCCACAGCGTTCGTCCGTCAGGGCAGCAGATGCGAAACTGCGCTGGCACCGAAAGTTGCGCTGAACGGAAGAGTTCTGTCGCCAACTGTTGCACCCGTGGGCGGTCTTCGGGGTGCACCAATTGCAGCCAGGACGCGAAGTCCAGGCGGGAGGCGCTGCGTGGCAAGGCGTAAAGCCTGCGCATAGGCTCGTCGAACTCGAACTCCTGCGCTGCAAGGTCGAATCTGAAGGTGCCCGCACGCAGTGCCTTCAAGGCCAGCGCTTGCTGTGCGGTCAGGCGACGCAGCGCGATTTCGCGCTCGCGCTGGGCGGTGACATCGATGAGCACGCCGATGATCTCGGCAGCCACGCCGCCGGTGCGCTGAACACCCAGGCGCCGTGTCAGCAGGTGCCGGACGGCGCCATCCCGATCGTGAACGCGGTACTCCAGCTCGATAACATCGCGCTCGTACCGGGCGCGTTCACGAGCCGACAGGACGGCGGGACGGTCTTCGGGCAGCACCTTCGAGAGGATCTCGTCCGCGCGGCTGCGCTCCTGCGCGTCGACGGAAAACGGGTGCTGCCCTGACGGCAACCACTCGACGGCTCCGCTGCCCAGGTCATGGCGCCAGAAGACGAGCTGGGCCGCTGGCGCGGCGAGCTCCAGGGCCTGCAGGAGCCGCGCCCGCTCCGCGCTCACGGTGTGCTCGGACGTGGTGTCGATCAGGACCCCTGAGACCAAGGAACCGCTGCGTCTCCAGAGTGAGCGCACCTGACGTTCCCCGGCAGGGCTGGCCAAGGTGTAGGCCACGTCACCCTGCGAGGCGCCGGCTGCCAGCTCGGCCCGGTAGCGCTGCAGCGCCTGCCGGTCGGGGCCTGTCAGCCGCTGTTCGGCCTCGTCCAGCGTGAGCACAGGCTCGTCGTTTCCGACGCCCCAGATGCGACGGCAAACCGTGTCCCAGTGCCCACGGCCGCTCAGCATGTCGCGCTGCCAGAAGCCGATCAGGCCGAGATCCTGCAGCAAGCCGATGCCGGTGCCCCGAGGATCAGCGGCTTGCTCGTCGGCACACGTGTCCGAGAGCATGCACACGAAATGGGTCAACCCAGCCTGTTCCTGGCGCACCGGTACCAAGTCCAGGCGTCCGCAGGGCGACGCTCCTCGCGGCGCGCGGCTGAACACTTCCAAGCCCGTGCAGGGCAGGCCCTCGGCCACGGCAGCCTGCGCACGATGCGCGACCGTCGCGTCGTTGCCTGGCACCAGGAACGAGGCCCAAGGTGTCAGACCGCGGAGTTCGCTTGGCCTCCAGCCGGTGTCGTGCACGAACTTGTCATTGACCCATGCCACCCGCCCGACAGCATCGGTCACGGCCACCGCGGACCCGCTCAGACCAGCCAGCCAGAGCAGGGAATCGGGCAGTCGTTGCATGTGCTGATCCGCGTTGGTGGCTGGCAAGAACAAGTTTCCCCACAACGGTGGACGCTTGCTTATGTTTCCATTCTGCACCCAGGACATACGGCGCCGGCAGGGACACGCAATCAGCGCACGGGCAGCGCCCCTTGGATGCCGCAACAGGCATCGTTCTGCCTGAAGGCCAGCGACATGGGGGTGGCGGATGAGGCCGATCGACAGCATGCCCGTGCGACTCGGCGACGCCGGCCAGACCTGCCGGCCGCCCGTGTCACTTCAGCCCCTGTCGCCGCTGACCAGCCGCAAACCGTGGGAGGCGGCTGTGCTGCCCGCCACCTTGACGCTGCCCCGGCCTGCGGCCTTGGCTTCGTAGCAGGCGGCATCGGCGCGGGCCAGCCAGCTGGCTACGCTGTCGACCTCCTGCGCCAGCGCCGCCACGCCCACGCTGATGCCCACGTGCAGCTGCTGCCCTTGCCAAGGCAGCCGCAAGGCTGCGACCTGTTGACAGATGGATTCGGCGACGCGCTGCGCCACGTCGGCCGGGCATTGCAGCAGGACCACGCCGAACTCGTCGCCGCCCAGCCTTGCCACCACGTCGCCGCTGCGCACGCAGCCACCGATGGCCAGCGCCACCGCGCGCAGCATGGCGTCGCCGGCGGCGTGGCCGTGCCCGTCGTTGATCGGCTTGAACCGGTCCAGGTCCATCAGCAGCAGCGCCGAGGGCGTGGCGCTGGCGCGGCTGGCGAGCAACTCGCCCAGCTGCCGCGTCAGCACGGCGCGGTTGGCCAGGCCGGTCAGGCCGTCGTGGCTGGCCGTCCATTGCAGCTGTTCGCGCTCTTCGCGCTCGGCAGTGATGTCGGCCAATGTCCAGATGGTTCCGGCGCTGGCATCGGCCCACGCCACTGGCCGCCCGCTGAGGCGGCCCCAGAAGCTGCTGCCGTCGCCCCGCAGGAACAAGAGCTCGCCGACAAAGGTCTGCTGGCTGGCAAAGGCGTGGCCCACTTGCGGGCCGAGTTGCTCGTAGTCCTGGTTGGACGCATACAGCACGCGGGCCGGTTGCCCGACCAGCTCTGCTTCAGCCCGCCGCAGCAGGCGGCAGGCTTCGGGGCTGACCAGTTCCAGCACGCGCCCGCGTGTCAGCAGGATCGCCATCGGCGCGGCTTGCAGGACGGAGTGCAGCTGCTGCAGCGTCTGCACCCGTTGCGCATCGCCGGCCTGCTTGTCCACGAGCACCCGTCGCAGCGCGGCGCCCAGTTCGCCCAGCTCGCCACGGGCGTCGGGCCAACCGGCATCGGCCGCGAGCCCGGGCTCGAAGAGCCTGTCGACGCGGGCCCGAAGCTGCCGCAGCGGCGCCAACAAGATCCACAACACCAGCAGCAGCAGGGCGGTCAGTACCACGGCAATGGCTGAACCCAGCACCAGTGCACGCTGCCGGGCTTCGCCAAACGGTGCCAGCACCAGGCTGCGCGGCTGCAGGCGCCAGACCAGCCAGCCGGCTGCCGGCATGCCGGCGTAGGCACCCAGGTAGCGGGCGTCGCTGGCGCTGCGCGCCTGCGGGGCGACTGGACCGGCGGCACCCGCCCACGCCGCCAGGGGTGCGAGCAGCGCCGGCTCCTGATCGACACTCTGGCCGATCTTGCTGCGATCGGGGTGCCAGACCAGGTGGGCCTGCGCATCGGTCAGCGCGATCAGCGGCACTTCGCGGTCGGTCGGTGTGGGGCGGGCCAAGGCTTGCGCGGCAGGAGCGGCGTCCAAGCCACTGAGCAAGGGGTGGTTGCGCAAGCGTACACCTCCGCCCAGCACGCCCACCACGCGCCCCGCGTTCAGGACCGGCACCGCGAACACCACCACGGGTTCGCCGCTGACACGGCCCATCACGGGGGCCGACACCGTGGGCTTGGCTGTGGCCATCACCTCGCGGAAGTAGTCGCGGTCCTTCAGGTTGATGTCCGTGCGCCGGAAACCACGCTCGTCGTGGATCAAGCGCATGCGGCCGTCGTCCGACGCAAAGAACACGCTGTTGAACATGCCCAGCAGCAGGGGCCTTTGGTGCAGCAGGTCTTGCATGGTCTGGTCGCCGGCCTGCGCTGCCCCAGCGGCCTGCGATGCCACCAGTTCCAGCGCCGCCATCAGCTGGCGGACCCGCTCGTTCAACAGGCCCGCCGTGCGCTCTGCTTCGGCCAGCTCGAGCTGTTGCCGCGAGACCAGCACGTCCGCTTCGGCCTGCTTCAACATCATCCAGCCTGTGCCACCCACCGCGGCGAGCACGGCCGCCAGGCCCAGCAAGGTCAGTCGCACCGTCAGGCGGTGGTACCAGCGTGTGCGGCGGGTGGGATCGGTCATGGGGACGGGCAGTTGGGGGTCTTCACCTCCTGTTTTCGGAACGTCGCGTGCATTCTGAAGCGCGGCCCGTGGCCGACTGCGTGGGCATGCGCAGTGCGGGCCAGGCGCTCATCCGCAAAGCCATCGCAGCCGGTCGGCGCCAAACCCGGCTTCCACCAGGTCAGCCAGGCCGTCCAGGTTGTCATCCAGCGTGGGCATCGACTGGCCGAACAGCGCGCGCACCACGGTGGGCGATTCGAACATGCCGTGCAGGTAGACGCCCAGCACCGGGCCGCACTGCCAGCCGATGGCATCGCCCTGCGCGCCGCGCAGCGCGGGTGTGGTGAGGGCTTGGGCGTGGTGACCGTGATCGAGTGCCGTGACGCCAGTGCGGATCTCGTAGCCGTCGGCCGCTGCGCCCGACAAGGCTTGCCAGGGTGCGGCGAGGGTATCGAACTGCGCCGCTTGTGCGCACACCCGCTTGGGCGCGGCATAGCGGGTGTGCACGGCCAGCAGGCCCAGGCCGGGCTGCGGCGGGCCCGCTTCGCCGTCCACACCGTCGGGGTCGTGCAGCGCGGTGCCCAGCATCTGCAGGCCGCCGCAGATGCCCAGCAGCGGCCGGCCCGCGGCCGCGTGCCGCCGTAGCGGCTGCTCCAGGCCCTGGGCGCGCAGCCAGGCCAGGTCGCCGCTGACCTGCTTGGAGCCGGGCAGGATGATCCACTGAGCGCCGTCCAGGTCGGCCGCGCTGCGCGCCCAGCGCAGCCGCACGCCGGGCAGTTGCCGCA
>Ga0073934_10005016_pt1 | contig 21185 bp, 27 predicted proteins | sample LarsenN4metaG_FD_76834 | JGI IMG/M metagenome (GOLD analysis project Ga0073934, IMG submission 76834) | Hot spring sediment bacterial and archeal communities from British Columbia, Canada, to study Microbial Dark Matter (Phase II) - Larsen... ...
CGGCCAGCACGGCGATGATCTGTTCCTCGGTGAAACGGGATTTCCGCATCTGAGAGCCTTCCTTCCATGAAGGACTCTCCTTTCAAACGAGGGACCAAATGGGGGGCGCCTCAAAGCTCCTCTCCAAATGGGGCGTCCAAGCGATGATGACCGAGTACGACGGGCCGCAGGTATCCGCCGTCTCTTTCAAGATGCAGGTCGGGGATCGCAGCATGGGCTTCAAGATGCCCTGCAATTGGCGAGCTGTCCTTCAAGTCTTCAAGCAACAGGGCATCACGCAGGGAAGGATCAAACACAAGGACCGCAACCTGGAAAACCAAGCCATCCGCACTGCGTGGCGAATTATCCTCGTATGGGTGCAAGCGCAGCTCGCGCTCGTAGAGGTCAACATGACGACCGTGCCACAGGTCTTCCTTCCGTATGCCATCACGAGCGACGGACGAACGCTCGCCGAGAAGATCGCGGACGATCCCGGCCTCCTCCTTGGCGACGGACGTTAAACCAAAAAGCGCGTCCCCGGTGAGAGGACGCGATAGTGAAATTTCTCAGGCGTCGATGACCGGAGCGTTCGCACGACGTTCGGCTTCGCGGCAAAAGCGCTGCACATAGATCGGCGCAGATTTCCACTTGCGATACCAGCTAAGATCGCTGGCACATCCGCCCGTGGCCTGCATGATGCCGTACTTGGCGTGCGCTTGCTCGAAGAGTTCATCTAGCGACACTCCTAGCTTCGCTGCCATTTCCTCAGGTTTCATGGCGAAACCTCCGAGGGACCATTCCCTCGTAATTCATTGTACCTCGCGCAGGCAGTCAGCCGGCGTTGTCCACACCCTCGCTTCATCGAGCCCTCATGAGTTTGGTATGATGAAGCCCAGAGCAGAATGTTCGTGACGCTTCGGGGAGCGTCGTAGGCAGAGCCCGCGACATCCCCCGGTGTTGCGGGTTTTGCTTTTTCTGCGGGACAGGTGGGCGAACTTCTCAGCCTCCCGTGGACGCCAACTTAAATGAGAGGGAGGGTCTGGCTCCGTCGCATAGGGCAGATCACTGCCACGGACGTTACATGCAAAGTCGTCTTTGCGTTCGTGGATTCCAACCGTGAGTGGACTTCTAAGAAGGCAATACAGGCTACCTGCAACATGCCCGAGAAGAGAAAGCGGTAGAGAAGGACGAAGATCGCGCCGAGAGAAAACGGAAAAACGCGCTCTGCATTTCTTAGCCCACCACGGCTAAGGGCCTTCTCCATACGCAGGGCAGTTTTTGCATTTGGATTTTGGCTTTGCATTTCTCAATGAACGAAACCCGACCGACTTCCCTCTCCACAGGGAGCATAATTTTACGCGCGCGCTATAATTCTCGTATCTGAAGAAGCTCACGCTCTCGACACTTCCTCCTTCAACCAACCACATCTACGGCCGCGCAGGTCGCGGCGTGTATCTCCTCCCCAAAGTTCGAGAAGCCAAAGACACAATCGGATGGGAAGCGCGAGCCCAGTTCAAAGGCGCTCCCCTCGCCGGCTCTCTCAAAGTTTGCATTGACCTCCACTGGCCGGATCGCAGGAAGCACGACATCGACAATATCAAGGTCTTGCTCGACGCCCTCTCCGGTATCGTCTGGGATGACGACGGACAGATCGTCGACCTTCACATCCGCAAGCACTACGACAAAGAGCAGCCACGCGTCGAACTTGAAGTCTCGCCGTGCTAGCGAAACATTCAGGCCTTCACGCCAAAGCGCTTTTCCTCGGGTTTCGGTTGCCTGTTGTGCGTGACGGAGATGACGCCTTCCGCGACAGGTTTCCCAATCTCGTGAATGTCGATGGGATGCTCGAACGAGTGACCCGGCTCCAAGACTTTTCCGCCGTGCTTGAACGAGAGCATCCAAACCATCGGGGTCCAATGCTCGTCGAACTCTCGACGGTGCTTCAGCCTCCATCGGAACGACGTGCTGAACAGCTGAACGGGGAGCTTGCTGTCGTTGCGAATGCGGAGCCACTGACCGCCGTCTTTCCCCTGGACCTCTTCGATTGTGCAGGGGTTCTCTCGAAGGGCCGTGATCACTCGGCCTACGAACGCCCACGGAATAGGAAAGTTCAAAGGCGACCTCTACGATTTGCCGGACTCGGCCTTCAAAGCCCCCGCTTTCGCTTTGAGCTCTTCGCGCACGCGCTTCGCGTAGTCGCCATCGTGCATCTGCGGATGCACTGACACGACATCGGTGAGACCGAAGACAATGGTCACTTCGCCTTTTGCGGGCCGTCCCTTGAGCGGGGCATGTGTCTTCATCGTCGCGTCGGGACCCATCATGTACATCGTGCCCCCGCGCGTCAGCGACACGCTCGGTGAAGGTCGTACGGTCGATGCCGTAGAACTCCTCCACGATCTGCCCTTGCTCGTGCTTCGTCAGCCGCGCCATGCGAGCCCCCGCAAACTTGCCACTCTTGACCAATTGGAACGGATGCGGAACATCCGTCCCATGCTTCGGTTTGCCCGTCAACACTTCGAGTCGCTACGCCCTTACCGCTGGCGGCTGGAGCGCATGCGCGAAGCCTGCAAGCCGCCGTTCAGTTTCGAGTACAAGCGGCTCGCCGCAGCCCTGGACGCGCTAGATCGCGCCGCGAGCGATCACCTCACGCCCGAGGAGTTCGCAAACTTCACCGCTCCGTGGATACCGCCGGACCACTCCTGAACGAGGGTTTTGCAAGACTTCCTTAACCGAGTGAGCGCCATTTGTTCTCCCATGTACGGAAGCCAAATAGAGCAGAAATTGGCCTGTCTTGCGGACCTAACGGCGGGTGTACGCGTGAAGGAGTCCTTCGGTCGCGGACCTTGGTTCGACGTGACCGAGCGCACTAAGCGCCGTCTCCACGACGAGCTTGTATGGCTGAAGGATCGGATTGAATACGAGCTCGAACTCTATAGGTCCGGCGAAGTGAGCTTTCGCTTCGCAGACGACCAGCGCGTCGACACGACGCCTGAGATCATCGCCTCACTTGAGGCTGACCTCGCGTTGCTGCGGCCCTGCTAGCGCTCACCCGACTGCCTTTTTCTTCGAGGTGGGCCGAAAGGTGGGCTGGCCCTAATCCGTTCCTCAAAAATCCCGGTGTTTCAAGCCGTTATCTCAATGAACTGGAGCGGGCGATGAGATTCGAACTCACGACCCCAACCTTGGCAAGGTTGTGCTCTACCCCTGAGCTACGCCCGCGTCCTGGGGTGGCGCAACGCAAGTCCTGCGCCTGAGGGCGGCTCATATCGCAGAGCCAGTCCTTTCCTGCAAGGGGCGGACTGGGCTTAGGGATCGTAGCCAAAGCGGAGCGTCCAAGGCGCCAGTACCGGCAGCACCGGGGACAGCTGGGCCGCATACGCCCGCCAGCGCCCAACCGAGCGGCTGTAAATGGGCTCGACCACCTGGCGCGCGCTCGGCGTGTTGATGTCACGCCCGCGCGCGGTGGCGTTGAAGTCCAGCATTGCGGGCTCGAAGGCCAAATCGAGAAACGCGGCCAAGGTGCGCGCCGCCTGCTCCAGATCGGCCACCACGTCCTCGTATCGGATTTCAAGCAGGCGCGATCCCAACGTTTCACGACATCGCTCGGCCAGCGTCATCGCCGCGTCGTAATAGCGCGCGGCGCTTTCGAGCTGAAGCATCTGCGCCATCGCGGCGTTCATGCCGAAGCGCTGTTGATACGCAGACAGAACCGCATCGCGCGGATCCCGCAAGGCGAGAATCACCTTGGCGTCCGGGAAGAAGCGAATGATGGCCGGCATCAGAACAAGATTGAGCGGCAGCTTGTCGACGAACACGCGATCGCCGACGACCGCGCCCATCGCCTCGACATGCTGCCAGTAAAGCCGCCGCCGCTCCTGGATGAGCGCCTCAGGAAATGAGTCCCACTCACTAAGAGCCTCCTCTGACAACAGGTCCGCCACGGCGCCCGCAAGAGCCTCCTTTTCCTCGAGACACAGCACGCGGGAGTGCGATGAGAGAACCTGATCGAGCAGCGTCGTGCCCGACCGCGGAAAGCCGACGAGGAAAACCGGCGCCGCATCGGCGTACGCGAGTGGGTGTCGCCAAGCCTCGAAATTCGCGCGCTCGGCAAACCTTATCATGCGCTGCACGTTGGCCGGATGATAAGGCGAGCTGAGGTCATTGAACGCTTCAGTAAAGCGTTGCCGCAGGATTGCATTGGACTCGCTGAACGCCTCGAAAGCGGCGTCCGGCTTGCCGGCGCGATCGCGCGCTTCGCCGATCGCACCGATCGCCAACGCGCGATTGACCGGGTTCGCACGCATGTCCTTCGCGAGCGGCGCGAGAAGGCGCTCGGCGCCATCCCAGTCACGCTCACGCAGGGCGACCTGACCGAGCGCCAGCAGCGCCAGTTCGTTGCTCGGATCGGTCCGCAACGCCAGTTGAGCATGCTCCCGGGCGCGTTTTAGCTCATGCCGGGCCTCATAAAGCTGCGCAAGCCCTGCGTGTGCGGAGGCCAAGGCGGGATCCAGGGCAAGAGCCCTGGTGAAAGCGGCCATCGCCGCATCGACCTTATTTTCGGTGCGCTCCAGATTGCCGAGATTGACCCAGGCCTGGGTGTTGCCCATCGCTCCCGCGCGGGCATAGGCTTCGCGCGCGCCGTCGAGGTCTCCGGTACGGCGCAGCGCGACGGCAAGCGTGTTCAATATCTGCGGATCGTGCGGGGCGACCTCGTGCGCGGCGCGCAAATAGCGCACAGCCTGCGTTAATCGAGCAGCGTTCAGATGCGCCACGCCCATGACCTGGAGGGCATTTGCGTCGTGCGGATCGGTGTCCAGCGCTTGGCGCGCCAGGCGTTCTGCTTTCGCGGCGTCGCCGGCGAGCCACGCCTGCATCGCCGCCAAGCCAAGCTGCTGCATCAGCCCACGCTCGGCGCGCTTGGACGTTGCGAATATGTCATTCCCCCGGCTCAGCCTTGCGCGGCGGTTTCAGTCGCCGCCGGTTGATGTGACTATCGGGGGCGACGTGGCCTTCGGGCGTGCGGCCGCGGAAATAGTCGCGCTGCCAGCCATGCTTCACGGCTTCGCTATCGCGGTCGCCGAGCTTGTTCAGGAAGTTGGTGCGGCTCTCGCCCCAAGCCTTGTATTGGCGCTCCAGCTCCGGCTCGTCGTGAATCGATTTTACGATCGGCTCAACCTCGTCCATCTTCTCGTGCGGAATCGGCATGATGAAGCAGAACGGCTCGCCCTTTTTGAAGGAGATCATGCCTGGGCGGGTGAAGCGCCAGTTCATCGTGAAGGGAAACGGCAGCCAGTAGGTTTCGACAACGCCCGTCAGCGGCTGGATGCCATCCTTGATGTGGTTGGGCGGACCGCCTGCCCAGAGGTCCCACCCCGGCTCGGTGCGGAAGAGATAGCCGGTGTGAAATGTCAGCACGCCGCCGGAAAAGTGTGAGACCGCCCAGCGATTCAGCAGTGGCCGCGGCGTGTCGTCGTCCGGGTCAAGCCGGATGTCTTCAATGCGGGGCCCGCCGTTCCACGTGGCCGTGAACGATACCGGCGATAGGAGCGCCCAGCCGGTGGTATTCGCCACGACCAGCGGCAGGCAGCGGTAGGGATGGCGGTCGGAGAATTTGTCCATCCAGTCGCGGTCGGGCGAACCGGGGACAAGCTCAGCCGGTTGGGGATCGACTTGATAACAGGTGAGTTTCATCGCCCCTTCCCTAGACGTTCGCCCACGTCTGCGCCAAGGGACCTCATGCCGCCCGCCACGCAAGAGCAGCTCTTCGGGTTCTTCGAGGACCTTGGAATTTCCCACAGGACACACCCCCACCGCGCCGTCTTTACCGTCGAAGAAAGCCGCGACCTTAAGGCCTCCCTACCCGGCGGGCACACCAAGAACCTTTTCCTAAAGGACAAGAAGGGCCGTCTGTTCCTGCTCTCCGCGCTCGCCGACACAAGGATCGACCTTAACGCTGTGTCGAAGCTGATCGGTGCGGGCCGCTTCAGTTTTGCTGACGCCGATCTGCTGCTGCGCCATCTCGGCGTGACGCCCGGTTCGGTCACGCTATTCGCGCTGATCAACGACACCGGACGGAGCGTCACGCTGCTGCTGGACGAGCGCCTGTTCGCGCACGATCCAGTCAATTTCCATCCTCTCCGCAACGACGCCACCACGGCGATAAGCCCGGCCGACATGCTGAAATTCTGTCGCGCCACGGCCCATGAACCGATCCGCCTCGCCTTCGACGCGGCAGGCGCGCCCACCCTGATTGAACCGGGCGCGGCTCCAGCCCATGTTCAGCCCTGACAAAGAGGACCCCATGACCATTCTCGAAGGCGCGGCGGCGCCGCAAGCCGATGTCGTCAAGGACGGCTCCGACCAGGGCTTCATGGCCGACGTGATCGAAGCCTCGCGCAAGCACCCCGTGATCGTCGATTTCTGGGCGCCTTGGTGCGGCCCGTGCCGGCAGCTTGGCCCACCGCTCGAGAAAGCTGTGCGCGGCGCCGGCGGCAAGGTGAAGCTGGTGAAAATCAACATTGACGAACATCCCGGCGTTGCGGGCCAGCTCGGCGTGCGCTCGATCCCGGCTGTGTACGCCTTCGATCAAGGCCGTCCCGTGGACGGCTTCATGGGCGCGATTCCCGAAAGCCAGATCAAATTATTCGTCGATCGTCTCGCCGGCGCCAGCGTCGCCGAGGATATCGAACCGCTGCTCGAACAAGCGGCGGACAGCCTGAAGCTCGGCGATTTTAGCGGCGCTGCCCAGTCCTATGCCGCCGCACTGCAGATCGATCCGACGCACGCCAAGGCCATCGCCGGCATGGCGCGTGTTTATCTGCAAAGTGGCGACGCCGAACAGGCGCGCGCAATTCTCGACATGGCGCCCCCTGAGAAAGCCAGCGACGCCGACATTCAAGGCGTGCGCGCCGCGCTCGATATTGCTGCGAACGCGGAGAACGCTGGAGACACCGGCGAATTGCAGCGCAGAGTGGCCGCCAATCCCAACGATTTTCAGGCCCGCTACGATCTTGCCGAAGCGCTCTCGGCGCGCGGGAATTTCGAGGCGGCGAGCGAGCACCTGCTCGCGATCATCGCTAAGGATCGCGACTGGAACGATGGCGCAGCACGCCAACAGCTTCTAAAAATTTTCGACGCCGCTGGACCGGCCTCGGATGTCGCCAAGCAGGGACGCCGGAAGCTTTCGGCGATACTGTTCTCGTGAGCGCATTCGGCTATCGCAAGCCTGCGGATCTGCCGCAGACCATTCCGGTGTTCCCGTTGGAAGGCGCCGTGCTATATCCACGCGGAGTACTGGCGCTTAACATTTTCGAGCCGCGCTATCTCAACATGATCGACGATGCGCTAGCCGATCAGCGCTTGATCGGCATCATTCAGCCAGCGGTGGGCCACGGCCCGGAGCCGAGGCCCGATCTCGCCGAAGTGGGGACTGTCGGCCGGATCACGACATTCGCCGAGACCGACGATGGGCGGTATCTCGTGACCCTCACAGGTATTGCGCGGTTTCATCTCGAACGAGAAATCAAGGCCGACACACCGTATCGTCAAGCGCTGGTGGCCTACGAGGCGTTCGCCGACGATTTCAGCCCGTCGTCGGGGCACAACATCGATCGCGCCGAGTTGATGAGGTCGCTGAAGACCTATGCGGCGCTGCACGGCTTCCAGGTCGACTGGGACTCGGTTGATCAGGCGCCCACCGAAACGGTGATCAACGTCGCCGCGCAAATCTGCCCATTCGACGCAGTAGCCAAGCAGGCGCTGCTGGAAACGGAAACGCTCGAGGACCGATGCCGCGCCCTGATCGCGCTGCTGGAATGGGACGTGGCGTCCGACACCCCGCAGCGGCCGCTGCAATGAGCGAAATCGATCCGAAGCTGCTGGAAGTTCTTGTGTGCCCGCAAACACGGACGGCGCTGCGCTATGACAAGCAGCGTCAGGAGTTGATCAGCAATGCCGCCAGGCTCGCCTATCCAGTGCGCGACGGCGTGCCGATCATGCTGACTGACGAAGCGCGGGAATTGGGGCCGGACGAGTGAGCGCTCAAACTGCACCGCGCCCCTGGCCGACCGATCTCGTGTTCGATCGCGCGGCCAAACAATTGCACATCACGTTCGATGATGGGGCGGCGTTCGATATTCCATTTGAGCTGCTGCGCGTGGAAAGTCCGTCGGCCGAGAACAAGGGACACGGCGGCGAGACGCCGCCGCCGGTGAAGGGAAAAGCGAATGTCGGCGTCGTGCGCGCCGAGCCCGTCGGCCGCTACGCCGTGCGCATCGTCTTCGACGACGGCCACGACACCGGCCTCTATTCCTGGGATCTGCTCTACGATCTGGGCGCCAACAAAGACGAACGCCTGCGGGTCTATCGCGAAACGCTGCAAGAGCGCATGTTGCGAGACGAAGCTTAAGTCTGCAGCACGCGCGGCCGGCTTTCGTGCAGGGCCAACACCAGACCCAGCGAGATCAGCGCGGGCACGATTGCGGCGAGCGCCCAACCGGAAACGGCGAGCGCCGTGGCGCCGATCCAGCCGAGCGCGACGAAAGAGCGGCCGAGATTGAGCATCAGGCTGCCCCGCGTGCGACGTCGGAATTCTTTGCGGTTGCCGGGCGTCTGGTGCCAGATGGCGATGAAGCATGTTGAGAGAATCGCAGCGACGCCGCCGAGCAAGAGCCAAAAGCCGGTCATGGGCGTGACCACGATGGAGGCGCCGACCGCGGGCGGCAGCAGCAGCGCAGCAGCGGGAATGCCGGCCGCTAGCGCTTTCGCGCGTTCGATCCTGTTGCGCGAGACCGGCGCGCTCGCCAGCAGATCGGGCGCATCTTCAGCAGAGACCGTGAGCCATGCCAGGCTTGCAGCGAGCGAGGTGACGAGCAGCACGAAGCCCGATGCAAAGCCCGCGGCGGCGAAACGGTCGAAGCCATCGTCGCCAAGACGCGTGCCGAAGACCAGGAACAATGGAAGCAAGTAAAGCAGTTGGAGCAAAATTTGCGACAGCAGCAGAGGATCGCGCCGCAGCAGGCGCCATTCCTTGTTCACCAGCGTCGCCATAACGCCGCCCCGCATGGATCGGACGCCGCGCGCTCGCCGACGCCTTGGCGCGCCCAGCCCCGATATGGCGGCGGCGTCGGCTGCGAAACCGGCAGCGTACCACCAGACCGCGGCAGCATAGAGCGCAAGCACCGAAGCCGCCCAGAGCGCGCCATCCGCGCCAATGCCAAATGCAGCCCGCGCTGGCAGCGAAAGTGGACTGGCGGCGTCGCTGAAGAAGGCGATGAGGCGCTCGAATAGCTCGCGCATGGCTTGCGACCGCGTTTCGTCTTCTTCGAGCAGTCGTGGAAGCTGCGAAGCGATGAAGAACGCCGCGCCGATGACACTGGCGAGGATCTGCGCCACGACGCGCGTATTCCTGGGGCCGATCAGCCAAAACAACAGACGCGCTACCATCAAACCGAGCGCGGTCGAAAACAAAGTCAACAAAAGGATGCTCGGCGCAAAACTCAGCCAGGCCCAGCCGCCGAGAGAGGGCAGCCAAACGAACACGGCGGCCGTGAGGATGAGATAAAACACCCCGACATTGATGGCGATGGCGCTCATGCGGACGGTGAGCACGCGCCAAGCGGGCACAGGCGAGGCCAGCAGCAGATCGAGATCTCCGCGCTGGTAGAGCGATTCCGTGATCAGCATCAGCGCCTGCGCCAGCATGATGGACACAAGGATCGCGAACACGGCGCCGACGATCCCAAGCATGATCGGCGTTGGCTGCGGCTCGAAGGCGGAAAGGATGCGCGCAACCCAATAGCCGCCAAAGCCAAGAAACGTCGCCATCAGCGAATAGAAAATGGCGCGCCGCACGTGCCGGCCTTTGCCGGAGGCGCGAAAGTTGCGCCATGTCAGCAACATTTCATGACGCAGCAGGAAAAGCACGCCGCCGGGGCCGAACATCAGGCCGCTCCGGCCTCAACAGCGCCGACCAAGCGGAGATACACATCCTCCAAGGTCGCGCCTGCGCCTCCGGCCCGCGCGCGCAATTCGTCGAGCGTGCCTTCGGCCAGGAGCTTGCCGTGCTGGATGATGCCGATCCGGTCCGCGACCCGTTCGGCAACGTCCAAGATGTGCGTAGTGAGGATAACCGTGCCGCCGCCGCGCGCGCGTTGCTGCAACAGGTCCTTCACTTGGCGCGCGATCGCAGCGTCGAGGCCGGTGAGCGGCTCGTCCAGCATCAGCAGTTTTGGATCGTGGATAAGGGCGCCGGCGAGCGCAGTCTTCTGCTTCATGCCGCGCGAGAAATTTTCGGTGCGCTCATCGCGATTGTCCCACAGGCCGAGAAATTTCAGCAGCTCCTCGGCGCGCAGGGCAGCGGTCTTGGCGCCGATGCCCCATAGCCCGGCGATGAATTCGAGATATTCCCACGCCGTCAGCTTGTCGTAGAGCGCCGGCTCGTCTGGCAACCATGCCAGCATGCGCTTGGCCGCGATCGGATCGGCCAGCGCGTCGACGCCGAAAATGTGGATCGAGCCGGCGTCCGGCCGCAACAGGCCGGCCACCATGCGCAGCGTCGTTGTCTTGCCTGCGCCGTTCGGGCCGAGCAGCGCATAAAGTTCGCCCGCGCGCACGTCGAGATCGAGCGCGTCCACGGCGGTCTTGGCGCCGAACTTCTTGGTGAGCGCGCGGACGGAAAGAGCGTCGGTCATTCGACTGAGCGCGTAGGCCTGATTGCAGCGCTTTACAACCGCAGCAAGAGGTATTACCCTTCCGAGCCGAGGTAATACCTATGACGACGGTCACAAGCAAGGGTCAAGTTACGATCCCGAAGCCGGTTCGCGACCGGCTTGGGATCAAGCCCGGGGACGAAGTCGCCTTCGAAATGGCCCCTGACGGACGTGTAACTGTGGCGAAGGCCAAGAGCAAACCCAAGCGCAGCCGGTTTGCCGCACTGCTCGGTCATGCGGGCAAAGGGATGACCACTGATCAGATCATGGCGCTGACTCGCGGCGAATGAGCACGTTGGTCGACACCAATGTCTTGCTCGATATCGCCACGAGAGATCCTGTATGGGCCACTTGGTCGCTCGGCCAACTGGACGCGGCGGCAATCCGCGGTCCGCTCGTCATCAATGATGTGATCTACGCCGAGCTTTCCGTTCGGTATGGCCGGATCGAGGACCTAAACGCCTTCGTAGAAATGGCCGGTCTCGTGCAGCAACCCATGCGCCGCGCGGCGCTTTTTTTGGCGGGAAAGGTGTTTCAAACCTATCGCGCCGCTGGTGGTGTGCGCAACGGCGTATTGGCTGATTTTTTTATCGGCGCCCACGCCGCCGTTGAAGGGTTAGTCCTGCTGACGCGCGATGTGCATCGCTATCGTACCTATTTTCCGAAACTGACACTGGTCGCGCCCTAGAGGCTCACGCCTGCATGGTCCAGCCATCGACGCCCTTGGCGGCTTCGCGGATGGCTTCGCTCATGGTCGGGTGCGCGTGACAGGTGCGGGCGATGTCTTCTGCGCTGGCGCCGAATTCCATAGCGACGCAGATCTCGCCGATCATCTCGCCGACGCCGGCGCCCAGCATGTGCACGCCCACGACTTTCTTGGTGGAGACTTCCTCCAGCACTTTCACCATGCCGTCGGTTTCGTGATTGGTGCGCGCGCGGGAATTGGCCATGAAGGGGAATTTGCCGGCTTTGTATTCGATGCCCTCGGCTTTCAGTTCTTCCTCGGATTTTCCGACCGTCGCGACCTCGGGATAGGTGTAAATGACGTTGGGGATCACGTCGTAGTTCACGTGCCCCCATTGCCCGGCGATTGATTGAGCAGCGGCGATGCCTTCCTCTTCGGCCTTGTGCGCCAGCATTGGGCCGGTTGTGCAGTCGCCGATCACATAGACGCCATCGGCAACGGTCTTCAGGTGGTCGTTGGGAATGAAACCCCGCTGATCCGTTGTTATGCCCACAGTTTCTAGCCCAAGTCCCTGCGTGAACGGCCGCCGGCCGATGGCGACCAGCACGATGTCGGCGTCCAGCGTGCGCGCCTGCCCGCCTTTCGCCGGCTCGATCGTCGCTTGCAGGCCGCTGCGCAGCTTCTCGACTCCAGTGACCTTGTGGCCAAGCTCGAACTTCATGCCCTGCTTTTTCAGCACGCGCTGAAACGCAGTGGAGATTTCAACATCGACGGTGGGCGTGATCCGGTCGAGAAATTCCACCACAGCGACTTCGGCGCCCAGCCGGCGCCAGACGCTGCCGAGCTCCAGCCCGATCACGCCCGCGCCGACGACGATCAATTTTTTCGGCACTTGTTTCAGCGAAAGCGCGCCCGTGGAGCTGACGATGCGCTCTTCATCGATCTCGATGCCGGGCAGCGGCATTGGCTCGCTGCCGGTTGCGATCACGATGTTTTTCGTGTCCAGGATCTGCGCGGCGCCATCGCTCAGCTTCACATTCACCCTGCCTTTGCCGGCAATCGCGCCAAAGCCCTTGATGTAGTCGACCTTGTTCTTGCGCATCAGGAACTCGACGCCTTTGGTCAGGCCATCCACGGCGTCGTCCTTCTGCTTCATCATCTGCGGCAGATCGAGTTCGACGCCCGACACTTTGACGCCCATGGACGGAAAGGTCTTCGACGCCGCCTCGAAATACTCGCTGGCGTGCAGCAGCGCCTTCGAAGGGATGCACCCGACATTCAGGCACGTTCCCCCCAGCTTTCCACGGCTTTCGACAATCGCCGTCTTCAAACCGAGCTGGCCCGCTCGGATGGCGCAATTGTAGCCGCCAGGGCCGCCGCCGATGATAACGAGATCGTATGACATGAGCGCTCCGGAAGGTGGGCGCGAAACTAGGCGCCGAGACGGCCCGGATCAATGTGCGTTCGAGGCTAACAGGCCTGCAGACCTGCTCAGGTGCGCGCGCGGTCGAAGGAGGACCAAGCTGCAATCAGCGACAGCAAGCGGCACAAACAGACTGATGAACCAACGAACCGCCGTCGCGCACTGAACGCGGGCAGACACTCAGCTCGTGACGAAGACCGTTCACCCGCCCTGTTTGTCCCAGTAGGCGCGGTCAGCGGCGTCGATGACGAAGATGAGCAAGCCGACAATCAGAATGAGGCCCAGCAATCCGACTTGCGCCTCTGGCGTGGCGAGATCGGCCAGAATGGTCTGCGGCTCAAGATACGCCTGCGGGTTGATGCCCTTCACCGTGTCGACAAGGCTGCCCTGCTGAGCCCAAGCCCACCGCCCGCCATAAAGCGCAAACCCAATCAGCCAAGTCCAGAAGCCCTGCGTCTTTCGGACGAGCCTGACGGCTGCGATCAGGAAAAAGAGGCCGGCGCCTGCCCATAGACCGACGTCGATCCAGGTGTTTTGGCCCGCGCCCGCTTCCGCCGCCGCGTCCTGCACGTCCTGAACTTGGCTCACGCCGAGATCGAGCTGGACGCCCGTGAGCGCGCCCGCGCTTACCGCAGCGCCCAAAAAACTGAGCAGCGCCAACGCAAAAAGCGCCAAAACGGCGGGCCAGCGCAGAATGAATGTCATTGGGCTCCCCTCCCCGTCCGCTCCCCCAGCGGACGTACGCGATTTAACCACGGCCAGGGCCGCGAGTCAGCCACTTCCCCCATTGGCAGACCCATATCGCTTGCCGCGCGCAGCCTTTGTGGCGCGGTGGGGTCAATCTGAGCGCAACTGAATCATCCCCCCAGGCAAACCGAAACGCCGGGCCAGGTTCTCCACACCGATCCGTCTGCGAAACTGCAACAAGGCTTCGTTTACAGCCGTTGTTTCGCCAGGCGGGCGGCCAGACGGAGGCAGCCATGAACCTCACTAAGCTTCGCATTCCAGATGAGTGCGGCCTCATCCCAGCCGGACGGTATTTCGAACAACTGACAGCCAACTTGCGTTCGGCGAATGCTCGTGAACAGACGCGCGCCGCAAGACGCGCTGCCGGGGACCACAAGGCTGCGGCGCCGCATCGCCGGCCGCGTGCAACGCCGCTTCCGAAGATGGCCCCGCCAAATTGAGCTGAGATTTGCGCGCGCTTCTTTTAACCCGTTCGCATAAGAGCGCGGACGGAGGGTCGGATGGCGAGGCTGAGCGCGTGGCTGGCGCTGCTTGTTGCGAGTGCGATCGCCGTGGCATTGGCGCTGGAAGCCCGCAGTTTGGAGTTTGGCGCGATCGGCCCTGCGCTGGCGGCGTCGCTGCTCGTGGTAGGCGCGCAACGCACGCTGACGGCGAAGAGCGGGGGCCTGCGCCTTCTCTGCGGCGCGTGGGGTGCTGCAGCGGGGCTGGCGTGGTACGCACCGTCCTGCAATTTTCCAGACATTGTGCCCGCCATCTTGGCGGTAACCGCGCCGGTGCTCGTGAGCGCCATCGGCCTGGCGCTCGTCGTTCTTCACAAAGAGAAAGCTTAAAGGTCGAGCAGCATCCGCTCGGGATCTTCCAGGCCCTCTTTAACGCGCACAAGGAAAGTCACAGCTTCCTTGCCGTCGACGATTCGGTGGTCATAGCTAAGCGCCAGATACATCATGGGGCGCACGACAATTTGCTTATCGATCACGACGGGACGCTCCTGGATTTTGTGCATGCCCAGAATGCCCGACTGCGGCGCGTTCAGGATCGGCGTCGACATGAGCGAACCATAGACGCCCCCGTTCGAGATCGTGAAGGTGGCGCCCTGAAGGTCTTCGAGCTTCAATTGCCCATCGCGCGCCTTGGCCCCAAGTTCAGCAATCTCGCGCTCGATCTCGGCCATTGACTTGTGGTCAGCGTCGCGCACCACCGGCACGACAAGACCCCGGTCGGTGCCCACGGCGATGCCGATATCGTAATAGTTCTTATAGATAATGTCGTCGCCATCGATTTCGGCGTTGACGTTGGGGATTTCCTTCAGCGCGGCGATGCAAGCCTTCACGAAGAAACTCATAAAGCCGAGCTTGACGCCGTGCCTTTTCTCGAAGCTCTCCTTGTACTTGTTGCGCGCCGCCATGATCGCCGACATGTCGGCCTCGTTGAACGTCGTCAGCATCGCAGCCGTGTTCTGCGCCTCCTTCAGCCGGCGCGCGATGGTCTTGCGCAACCGGGTCATGGGCACGCGTTCCTCGCGATCGCTAATCACGCGCGCCTGCAGCGGCGGATGCGCCTGCTGTGCATGCTGGGCGCGCTGCTCGAGGATGGCCAATGCGTCTGACTTGGTCAGCCGCCCGTCGCGGCCGGAGCCGGACAGGCCTGACACATCGATGCCGCCCTCGGCGGCGATGCGTTGCACTGAAGGCGGCGCCTGCTTCGGGGCGCCATTGCTCGATTGCGGCTGAGGCGAAGGTTTCGGCGTTTCCGGTTTCGGCTCCGCCTTCGCCGCTTCAGGCGTAGCCTGATGCTGTGCGGCGGGCTGCGCCCCGGCCCCGCCCATGCGCCCAAGCAGCGCGCCGATGCCGACGGTAGCGCCCTGTTGCGCGACAATCTCGCTGAGCACGCCCGCTTCGGGTGCCGAAACCTCAACCGACACCTTGTCGGTCTCCAATTCCACCAGCGTCTCATCCTTCTTCACGCTGTCGCCCGCCTGCTTCAGCCACTTGGCGACCGTTGCTTCGGTCACGCTTTCCCCGAGGGTGGGCACTACGATATCGGTCATTTCGCTCACTTCGTTTGTGGGTCGTCGTGACTGGGCAGGACGGGCTCGGCTGAATGAGTCCAGAACAGGCCGTCATTGCCGTTATTCTTCTGGACGAGCCGTACGCGCTTGGGATCGAGCCCACGGATGAGGCGCGCGTTCACCGCAATTTTTTCGGCGTCGTCAGTACCAGCGTGGGTCGTGTGGGTTTGACACCCGCAGATGCGGCAGGTGTGAAACTCCAACATGCGGTCGCCCCACATATAAATGAACGTGTCTGGCGGCGCCAGAAAACGCACCTCCCGTTGCGGATAATAGGCCCACAGGGCGCCATAGAGCCGGCACTTCGAGCAGTTGCAGTCCATCACCCACTCGGGCTCTTCCACCTCGAAGCGGACCGCGCCGCAATGGCAAGAGGCGCTCATCTTGCTCATCCGAGCGCATCCTCCAGCAAGGTCTCCAATTCCTTCAAATGCTTGCTCATCCAGCCTGCCGCCGTCGATGCGCTAGCCGGCCTGCCCGCATAGCGCGCGCGCCTGGCCCTTACGTTGAGCTTTTCCAGCGTGAGTTCGAGCCACGGATCGGCGAAGGTCCAGCCGCCCATGTTCTTGGGCTCCTCCTGGCACCAGACAAGCTCTGCGTTCGGGAAACGCGCGAGTTCATGCATCACCGACCTCATCGGCCACGGATAGAATTGCTCGAGCCGCAGGATATAGATGTCTTCACGGCCCCGCTTCTCGCGCTCATCCAGAAGATCGAAATAGACCTTTCCCGAACAGATGATGACGCGTGCAATCTCATGGTCTGGCTTCAGCGACAAAGTCGTGTTGCCGTTGCCCAGCTGGGCGTCGTCCCAGAGCACGCGGTGAAAAGAGGTGCCCTCGGCCATGTCGGCCAGTGCGGAAACACACTTCTTGTGCCGCAGAAGCGATTTCGGCGTGAACACGATAAGCGGCTTGCGAAAATCGCGATGCAGCTGGCGGCGCAGAACATGGAAGTAGTTGGCAGGCGTCGTGCAATTGACAACCTGCATATTGTCTTCGGCGCATTGCTGCAGAAATCGTTCGATGCGCGCGGAGGAGTGCTCCGGCCCTTGGCCCTCGTAGCCGTGCGGAAGCAGCATGACGAGACCGGACATGCGCAGCCACTTGCGTTCGCCGGAGGAGATGAACTGACCAATCACCACCTGCGCGCCGTTCACGAAGTCGCCGAACTGCGCCTCCCACAGCGTCAGCGCCTTCGGCTCGGCGGTTGAATAGCCATACTCGAAGCCGAGCACCGCCTCTTCCGAGAGAAGCGAATCGATAACCTCGTAATGCGCTTGGCCTTCACGGAGGTTGTTGAGGGGCGTGTAGCGGGCTTCGGTTTGCTGATCGATGAAGTGCGAATGGCGCTGGCTGAACGTGCCGCGCGAGGAATCCTGGCCTGAGAGACGCACATGAAAGCCTTCGTCGAGCAGGGTCGCGAACGCCAGATGCTCCGCCAGCGCCCAGTCGATGTTTCGGCCATCCTCTATGGCCTTGCGTCGTGTCTCGACGACGCGCTGCACCGTCTTGTGCATGTTGAAGTCGCGCGGAATCTCGGTGATGCGCCGCCCCAGAGCCCGCAATTTCTCGAGCGGCGCCTCCGTCTTGCCGCGGCGGTCGTCGTCTGCGGGCAAGGCAAAGCCCGACCACACGCCGTCCAGCCAGTCGGCTTTGTTGACGCGATATTCTTTCCCCGCCTCGAACTCGCGATCGAGAAACGCGTTGAATTCCTCGATCCATCCATCCACCTCGACGTCGGAAACAACGCTCTCGCCGACCAGACGCTTGCGATAGATTTCCAACGTCGTCGGCTGATCCTTCACACGCCGGTACATGATCGGCTGTGTCATGGTCGGATCGTCGCCTTCGTTGTGACCGAAACGGCGATAACAGAACATGTCGATGACGACGTCCTTGCCGAACAGCTGGCGATACTCGGTCGCCACCTTCGCCGCGAAGACAACGGCTTCGGGGTCGTCGCCGTTCACGTGAAAAATTGGCGCTTGCACCATCAAGGCCACATCGCTCGGATAGGGCGAGGAGCGGGAGTAATGCGGCGCGGTGGTGAAACCAATCTGGTTGTTGATGATAAAGTGCATCGTACCGCCAGTGCGGTAGCCGCGCAGGCCCGAAAGCGCAAAACACTCGGCCACCACGCCCTGCCCGGCGAACGCCGCGTCGCCGTGGATAAGGAGCGGCATGACGCGCGCGCGCAATGCGTGCAGCGCCTCGCCCTCCTCTGTCCAAGTCGCGCGCTGCGCCTGCTTGGCCCGCGCCTTGCCGAGCACGACGGGATCGACGATCTCGAGGTGGCTTGGATTGGCTGTAAGCGAGAGGTGAACCTGGTTGCCGTCGAACTCGCGGTCGGACGATGCGCCCAGGTGATATTTGACGTCGCCTGAGCCGAGCACGTCATCAGGCGTCGCAAAACCGCCCTGGAATTCGTTGAAAATAGCGCGGTACGGCTTTCCCATCACCGCGGCGAGCACGTTGAGGCGTCCGCGATGGGCCATGCCGAGCACGATCTCCTCGACGCCGAGCGCGCCGCCCCTCTTGATGATCTGTTCGAGCGCCGGGATCATCGCTTCGCCGCCATCGAGGCCGAAGCGCTTCGTGCCGGGATGACGCTTGTGCACAAACTTCTCGAACGTCTCGCCTTCAATGAGCTTCTTGAGGATCGAGCGCTTGCCTTCCGGCGTGAAGGCGATGGCCTTGTCCGGCCCTTCAATGCGTTCCTGGATCCAGCTTTTCTCGCTCGGATCGGTGATGTGCATGAACTCGACGGCGAAGGTCGAACAATAGGTGCGGCGCAGAATCGCCAGCATCTCGTTGATCGTCGCGCTCTGAAGACCCAGAACGCCGTCGATGAAAATGGGCCGGTCGAGATCGTTCGCTCCGAAGCCGTAGCTCGCGGGATCGAGCTCGGCCGGCGGTTGGCGCACTTCGATGCCGAGCGGATCGAGATTGGCCGCCAGATGCCCGCGTGTGCGGTACGCGCGGATCATCATCAGCGCGCGCACGCTGTCGCGCGCGGCGGATTCCACTTCGCTCGCCGAAGCGCCCGGCAATTGCCTGCGCACGCGTTCTTCAAGCCGTGCAGCGAGCCCGGGCCAGCCGCCGTCCATGAGCCGCGTTAATTCAGTTGTTTGTGGCGTGGCGAGCTCGGGCCGATACCAGGAGGGGCCGTTGACCGCCCGGAGCGACGCTTCGGGGTCGTCGCGAACCTGATCGAAGAAGGCGCGCCACGACGCATCGACCGCGTTTGGGTCGCGCGCATAGCGCGCCGCCATTTCTTCCACAAAGGCTGCGTTTGCGCCGTCGAGGAAGCTGGTCTCCAGCATCGCCGTGTTGGACAAACTGCGGGCGCCGTCCGCCATGAGCACTGACCTTCCGGAAATCCCGATGCGACACAGGGAAAATATAGGTCGCACCGCCGAGCGGCGCCCCTTCTAGAGTGCGTTGGTTAAGGAATGGAAGGGCTGCGTTGGCGCAGGGCCTGCGCTCAACGTTCGAGCAATTCCGCCATGGTGCGCCCCAGGGCCGCCGGATGCGGGGCGACCCGGATGCCGGCGGCTTCCAGCGCAGCGATCTTGGAAGCGGCGTCGCCCTTGCCGCCGGAAATGATGGCGCCGGCATGGCCCATGCGCCGTCCTGGCGGCGCGGTGCGTCCGGCGATGAAGCCGACGGTTGGCTTCCAGCGGCCTTTCCTCTTTTCGTCGGCCAGGAATTGAGCGGCGTCTTCTTCAGCCGTGCCGCCGATTTCGCCGATCATGATGATGGCTTGGGTCTCGTCGTCGGCGAGGAAACGCTCGAGCACATCGATGAATTCCATGCCCTTCACGGGGTCGCCGCCGATCCCAACGGCGGTCGACTGCCCAAGGCCCTCGTTCGTCGTCTGGAATACGGCTTCATAGGTCAGCGTGCCCGAGCGGGAGACGACGCCAACCTTTCCCTTCTTGAAAATCTGCCCCGGCATGATCCCGATCTTGCACTGGTTCGGCGCAAGGATGCCGGGGCAATTAGGTCCGAGCAGGATCGACTTGGATTTCTGCAGCTTCCCCTTCACACGCACCATGTCGAGCACGGGAATGCCCTCCGTGATGCAAACGATAAAGGGAATCTCTGCCTCGATAGCTTCCTCGATCGCGGCGGCCGCGTGCGGCGGCGGCACGTAAATGACGCTGGCGTCGGCGCCCGCCTTCTCTTTGGCCTCGGCGACAGTGTTGAACACAGGCAGCCCGAGATGGGTCTGGCCGCCTTTGCCGGGCGAAACCCCGCCCGTCATGCGCGTGCCGTAGGCGATCGCCTGTTCGGAATGGAACGTGCCGTTCTTGCCAGTGAAACCCTGGCAGATGACCCGCGTAGAAGCGTTGACGAGAATGGACAATCCGGCCCCCGGAAGCGCTGGGCTCTGGGAGCCCGAAGCGGGAGCGTCCTAACCGCCCAGGCCGAAGGATGCAAATCGCCGGAACGCGAAAAGAAGGCAATTGGTTGTGTTCTCACACATCCAGCGTGGGAGCTTGACATGGACGAACGTTCCTATTGGTGGCGGCCTGAAAATCACAGCGGCCACGACGGCTGGCGGCGCAGTTCCGAGAATCGCCCCTATTGGTGGCGCGACGACGACCTGCCGTTCGATCACGATGAGGAACGCGCAGCGCGCGCTTACGAAGAAGAGCGCGAGGCGGCGCGGTATCGCGCTTACGAGGACGATCGGCGGTACCGAGACGACTATCGCGATTCTGACGATCGCCGCCGGAGCGGGCGGCATCATCGCGGCTTCGGCGAGAAGGTGAAGGCCATGTTCGGCAGCGATCGTCCCGAACGCCGCCGCGACGCGGAGGCGCTGGAGGACGAGCGCGACGAACGGCGCGCCGAGCGGCGCGACCGCCGCGACTTTCGCGGCGTCGGCCCGCGGATCCGGCACGACGAAGACGAGGACTTGCGCGAAGAAATCTGCGATCGCCTGCGCGACGACCCCGATCTCGACGCCTCCGACATCCTGGTTCGCGTCATCGACAACGAGGCCATTCTCGATGGCGCAGTGCGCAGCAAGCGCGACGCGGAACGCGCGCATCATCTCGCCAACGACGTGCGCGGCATCGTGTTCGTTCGCAATCGCCTGCGCGTGGGCCGCTCCGGCGAAGATCGCGTGCGCCGCGCCACGATCGGCATGGGCTATGACGACAGCCCGTCGCGGCGCATTCACCGCGATCGGCGCTGGAGTTAGCGGCTGCACAATCGGCCCCGAAGGGGCCCCGCACTGCCATGACCCTTTGCTGCCTATGGACAACCATGGGCTGAACGGTAGGGTGCGATGGGAACAGAGCGGGTTTGGGGGGATCAATGCTGAAGAGAGTTTTCGCGGCGGCAGCCGCGTTCGTCCTGCTTGGCGCGCTCGGAACGGCTGACGCGCAATCGAGGCGCCGCGAACGCGTCGAGCCGCTGCCGGCAAATTCCCGCGTGCTAGGGACGGTCTGAACAAGCCGCAGCGGGGCCGGTTTGCAAGGGATTTGCGTGGGCGAGAGCGGCTTTTGCGGGCGCGCGGCGGGCGCGCGGCGGGCGCCGGCGCCATCGGCGGCGGCCG